>Ga0310335_100515_pt1 | contig 10132 bp, 4 predicted proteins | sample LakMicMISRFREDD7_FD_195549 | JGI IMG/M metagenome (GOLD analysis project Ga0310335, IMG submission 195549) | Enriched freshwater cyanobacterial communities from Lake Michigan, Michigan, United States - MI23.SRF.RED.D7 (v2) (version 2) | ecosystem: Environmental > Aquatic > Freshwater > Lake... | reverse complement strand
GTCCTTTGGCCCAAGGGACGGCTCAGATAAATCAGGGCCGGGGTCACGGTGATGTGATCCGACACCTGGATTTTGTACCACCATTCCCAGACAAAGTTGCCATCGTCTGGAACGGCCGATCCCGTTAGGGCCGTTGCAAACACCGGCTGGGCCACAGCCATACCAAAGTCGTTGCCCTTAGCAAAAACATCGGTCCACTGCAGACCGACCATCCAGGACTGGCTGGTGCTGAGGCTGCCGGCGGCAGGGCTCGGTTGGTAGGCAGTGCCATTGATGCCCCAGCCCAGGCTGAGGGAAGGAAGCCAGCCACTCTTCAGGGGTTGCCAGAAGCCACTGAGACCAAAAGCATTGGTGCTGGCATTGGGGTTGTGGTCAATGGCGGAGTGGGTGAAGGGAGTGGTGCCTGGCACAAATTGAGTCTCTGGCTGCACATAGCTCCAGATCGCGGCCAGTCCCCACTGTTCCGCGGCGTAGGCCAACTGAACACTGCCCGTGGCGCCGGCACTTTTGGTGCCAATCCCGCCTGTGGTGGTGGAAGGGTTACCAACGGTGCCGATCTGGCCCTGGCCCGACACATAATTAGCGCTGACGCTATAACCATTTTTTTGCCACCAAAGGCCCGCGCCGGCGCCCAGATTCTTGCTGTAGGCCGCTGGAGCACCATTAACGGTCATCACGTTCAAGATGGTGTCTGCTGGATAGACACTGGGCCACAGGGCCAGCATGTCTTCCTGCCCGACGCGAGGACCGACGGTGGCCGTAAAGCCATTACCGAGGGGACGCTGATAAAACAGCTTGTCGATGCCTACAATATTAGGCCCAGCATCTTCCTCAAAAGCGACCTCAAGTTCAGACAGGGCAAGAGCGTGGGGCTCGCCGCCAAAGACACTCGAACCGAAGTTGCCTGCCCGCAGCAAGGTTCGCAGGAGATCCTTCCCATCAAAGCTGGTGTCCAGCGTCAACTGCAAGTCGTAGTTGAAGGTGGTGCCATTGGGCAGGGCAACGGCTGATCCGGTGCGGCGATTGACGGTATTGGCACCTGTATTGATGGCACTGCCACTGAAGGCATTCGCGCCAATCACGAAGGTGGCAAGGCCCGAGAGCTTGGTCGTGGTCGAAAATTGACTGGCTTCCAGACTGCCTACGCGGGCCTCGATCCCATCAACCCGGCCCTTGAGGATCGCCAGTTCTTTTTCAAACTCTTTGGTTAGCTTCTTGAGTTGATCGGTCACTTCCGTGACGCGATCTAGGCAGGCGTTCAGCAGGGCGGCCGCCTCAAAACGGGTGAGAGGCTTTTTGCCGGCGAAGGTGCCGTTGGGATAGCCCGCCACGCAGCCGTAGCGCTCCACCAAATTGGAGAGGGCTTGATAGGCCCAATCCGTAGGTTGCACATCTGAAAATTGGGAGATGCTGGTGACCTGCTCCACACTGGCGTAGTGCTTGATGGCAGGCAAGTTCAACGGGGCGGCTTGGGCGGCTCCTGCGGCAAGGATCAGCAGGGGGGAGCCAACAAGACGAAGGGCGCGCATGGAACAGGCGTAAAGGGCAAGCAGGAGCCGCGATCACTGGCAACGCAACCAGGCATGACGCCCGCCTGCCAAAACCAGATGCAACAGCATTGCGGCGCATTCTGCAGAAACCCTCCAGCGAGCGAGGGGCACTGGAGCCTTATGTCAGGGCCTGCTCACCGGTGCTGGCGGCGGGTGACGGTTCTGGGCCTAGGCCGATGCCTTTGCTTCTTCCGGTGGCCTGGATCCACCGCAGTCCTGCCATTGCTCGAGCAGTTCGGCCAATTCCGCGCGCATGGCGGCTAACTCTTGGATGCGTTGGTCGATCGCCGTAAGCCTGGACTCAATCGAACCCTTCAAGGACGTGCAATTACAGATGCCAGAGCGCCTCACTTCCATGATGCGACATAGTTCTGAAAGAGGTACATCCATGGCCCGCAGGCTACGAATCAGGGATAATTCCGCATAGATCGAGTCATCAAATAAACGGTATCCCCCATCACTTCTCATGGCCGGACGTATCAAGCCCTGGTCGCAATAAAAACGGATGGTTTTAACCGGCACACCGGAATAGGACGCGACCTGGCCGATCTTCAGGCCGGGAGCTCCATGGGGATCGCCAGTAGGCACAGCCAACCAGGGGGATACCCTGCCATCGGGATCAGCCCCATCCTAGGAGAGTTCAGCCTGTTGCGCTGGCCCCATTAAGAAAGGCCTAATCAAGAACTGGGTGATCAAGGGATTGAACTGGCTTCGACTGACAATGGGGCCGCAGGGCCCTTACTTGCTCTGGGTCAGGGGCGCAATCGCCTTATCGAGAAAGTCGAACACCAGGGTGATCACAGCCCTTTCCCGCAGTTTCACCTTGGCCTTCACACCCATGCCAGGCCTGAGCTGGTCGAGCGGGAAGCGGGAGGTAACTAGGGCACGATCAATGGCAATCATGGCCCGATAATTGCTATCCTTTCCAGCTTCCTGGCTGATGCTGGTATTGGGTGAAATCGAAACAATCTTGCCACTGAGTTCACCAAAGTCGTTGGAGGGGAAGGCATCCACACTGATCTTGGCACTGCTGCCTTTCTTAACGGGCGCCGAGACGCGGGAAGGCACGGAAACCGCCGCAAGCAATTGCAGGCTAGGCACGATCGTCGCCATCTCCTCCCCGGCATTGACCCGCTCCCCGGCGGCATTGAACCGCATCGTGTGAACCGTGCCACTTACGGGGGCAAGCACCCGATTCTCGGAGCGTTTGCCTAGCAACTCGCGAATCGCATTATTGGTTTCTAACTGCTGAATCAGCAAGATATTATCCGCTTTTGCAAGTTCTTTTTTGGCAACCTCCATCGCATTGAGGGTTTCCTGCAACGTGCTCTGACGCTCAATCACTTGCACCTCCTGGGCCGCACCGGTGCTGGCCAGCTGGGTCAACCGTTCCAAAACCGTTCGATGCAACTTGGCCTGGATCTCCAATTGGCCAACCCGAGCCCCATAGAGGTTGCGCTCCACCTGCCGCTGTTGCTCCAACTCCACCAACTTGGCCTTCAGCCCCGAGATGGTGACATCCACATCCTGGGTCGAGAGGCGGAAGAGTAGATCGCCCTTGCGCACAACCTGATCAGGATGGATCAGCACCGCCTCGATTTGGCCCTCATTGGCACTGGTCACCTTGGCTTCCGGTGAGGCCGTCTCTATCGCCCCATCCATGCTCACGGTCTCATCAATGCGGGTGAACCAGGACCAAACCAGCAGCAACACCGTCCCCATGCCCAGGGTCCAGATCAGGATGCGCGTCCACATCGGTGGCGGCTGCAGCAGCACCCCCTGGGAGGCATAGGCGGGCGTCTCAACGCTCGTTCTCTCTCCGCCTTGGGCTGGGCCTGGGGGCTTGGGATCGGGGCCTGGGTCTGTCATGGTTTAACCGGCGAATTGCTGCTGGTAGAGGGCGTAATAGCGGCCATGCAGTTCCATCAGTTCTTGGTGGTTACCCTGGGAATCGATACTGCCGTTGTGAAGCATCACGATGCGATCCGCTTGGGTCAGGGATGAAAGGCGATGGGTCGTCATCAAGATCGTGGATTCCCGGGCCGATTCGAGCAGGTTATTGAGCACCTGGATTTCCGTATCCACATCCAGGGCACTGGTGGCTTCGTCAAGAATAATCAAACGCGGTTTTTGCAACAGCATGCGGGCCAGGGCAATGCGCTGGCGTTGGCCACCGGAGAGGCCGGCCCCCTTTTCGCCAATCATCGAAGTGTAGCCATCATCCATCGCCATGATGAAATCGTGGGCGCAGGCCAGCCTGGCGGCATGGATCACCTCATGGCTGTCGGCATCGGGATCTGCCGCGGCAATATTGGAGAAGATCGAGCCCTCAAACAGCAAGCATTCCTGCGGCACATAGCCAATTTGGCGCCGAAGCGAATGGAGCTCAACCTTTTCAATATCCAGTCCGTCGATCAACACGCGACCGGAGACAGGATTATAGAGGCGGGCAATCAATTTGAGCAGGGTGCTTTTGCCGCAGCCGCTTTGCCCGACCAGGCCCAGGAAACTTCCAGCCGCAATCTCCAAGGAGATCGCCGAAAGCTGGGGCGGGCCCGAGCCATAGCGGAAACTCACATCCTCAAAGGCAATGTCACCGCGCAACTGGGGCATGGGGATATTATTAACTTCATCATCCTTGGTTTCCAGGGGCTGATTCACAACCTCAGAGAGATGCTCCATCGATAGGGAGGCCTCCTGGAAGCTCTGCCAAGAGGCCGCCAGGCGAATGATCGGCTGGGTGACATAGCCACTGATGATGCGGAAGGCGATCAGCTGGCCCAGGGTCATCTCGTTTTTGAGCACCAAAGAGGCGCCCACGGTGATCACAAGGATGCCGGTTACCTTGTTAACCAGTTGGATGACGCCAGAACCTGCGGTGCCAGCCACGGTAGTTTGGAAGCCCTTATTAATTGTTTCCAGGTGGCGCTCTTCCCAGCGCTGCTTAGCCGCGACTTCGGAGCTTTGCACCTTGATTGTTTCAAGGCCATTGAGAATCTCAACGGTGAGCGACTGGGTTCGGGTCTGGGCCTCAGCCTTTTGCCGTAACAGTTTTTCGGTGAGCGGGGCCAGGCCAAAGATGGCGCCGATGAGCAAGGGCACGCTGCCCAGAATAATGCCCGTGAGGGTGGCACTATAAACAAACATCACGCCGAAATAAAGCAGGGCAAACAGGGCATCTAGTACCACGGTCAGGGCCGTTCCAGTAATAAAGCGGCGAACGTTATCCAGCTCATTGAGCCGGCTAGATAGCTCCCCCACCGAATGTTTTTGCAAAAAACGCATATTCAAGCGCAGCAGGCGCGAGACGATGGCCGAACCTAGGCCGATATCGACCCGGTTAGAGATTTCCGCAAACTGGAAGGTTCGCAAGCTGCTGAAAGTGATCTCCAACACCATGAACAGCACCATCAGCACCGTCAGGCCCATCAAGGCCCCATCTGAGCCCTGGCCGATCACCCGATCAATGATCTGTTGAAATAGCAGGGGACTAGCCAGGGCAAACAACTGGGCCAGGAAGCTGGCCAGGAACACCTCAAACAGTTGCAACCGGTAGCGCGAGAGGTAGGGCAGCAACCAGGCGAGGCCGAAGGTTTGGCGCGGGGTATGGCGGCCGATCCCCAGGTGCACAAAGCGGGGCTTCTGCAGGATCCACTCCTGGGCCTCCGCCAGGGGGACCCGCTGGATGCCCCTGCCGGGATCGAGCAGATCCACCGTCTTACCGCCTGCGGCGATCAGCAGCAGGGGCCGATTCTCCTCGCCCCACCAAAGGCAGGGCATGGGCAACCGGGCAACCTCGCTGGCCCGGCCCACGGACACCACGAAGGCATTGAGGCCCAGCTGGTCGGCGATGTTGAGCAGCCTCGTTTCCAGGCCGTTGACGGACAGCCGGTCGAGGGAATCGCCCGCCTGCCGCACGATGTCACGCCGAATCGGGACCTCGAAATGGTCGATCAGGGACAGCAACAGGCAGGCATAGGGCCCCTGGCGGCCATTGGGACGAAACCAACGGAAGCCATGCTGGCGCGGTTCTGGGGTGAGCCCCTCGCTGCGCTCAAGCGTCTGGGCCCCTTCGATCACCAGCTGGCTGCTGGACCCCTCGGGCACCCGGGCCTGGCGCCGGCTCGCGGGGCGGTCCCGCAGGACCGGCTCCGCCGGCAGGGGCAACCGCCCCCGGGACTGCAAACCCAGCAGGCGCGGGAAGGGGGCGGCCTCCGGCACACCCTCCAAATCCCGGGGATCCACCGGATCGCCGTAGACCAGGCCCGCCAGGGGCTGGTCGGCATGGATCAGCAGGCCCTGCTGGTTGAGGGTGTCTGGAGCGACAATCCGCCATTCGGCAATCGTGCGCTCCAGACCTGGGGATGGCCGCGGAGCCTCTGCCGCGGCCCCATCCCTGGGGGCTTCGGCCGCAGCGGCCAGACGGGAGAGGAGGGGATACTCCTGGCTGCAGATGCGATCGGCCAGCAGCCCGCGGAGGTAGGCCTCCAGGGGCTCGGCCAGGGGAGCGGATCCCAGATCGAGCACCTGGCATTCCCTGGCGGCGATACAGGTTTCGCGCAGGTCGCTGGCCAGGGGCGGACCTACCGCAAGGAGCTGGAGGGCCCCCACCAAAAAGGGGGCCTCCATGCACTCAATCGTGTACTGGCCAAAGGTCTTGGCGGGATCGAGGAAGCGGCCACTGCCCTCGATCACCAGCACCAGTCGGCCGGTATCGCTGCCCTGGCTGATGGCTTCCCCCTGGGCCACGGCGCTGGGGAAGGCCCTTGCTACTGGGGTTTGGCTAGGGGATAGCTCTGGGCCAGGGGAATCGGCGGGGTCAACCGGCTGGATCAACAGCCTCAAGGCTGCGCATTCCGACGCGCTGAGTTTCATTGACGCGAACCTGCATCGGCGCCCTGAACCCAGGCGGCAAGGGCGTGCAGCTCAGGCTCAATGGCTTCACGGGCCTGGCTGCGCAAGGACAAATCCCTTAAAAATTTTCGGGTGTCCTGGTCCAAGCTGGCTTCGAAGCGATAATCAAGCCGCAAAATCATATGCCATTGTTCAAGCTTAAAAGGAAAGATCAGTTCTCCAGGCGAGGCCATCCTGAGGCGACTACTGATTTCAGGATGGGGCGTAGCTAGATCTACAGGGCCAACAATCCCTTCGGTGCGCGCTTCGGGACCACAGGAATGGAGGCGGGCCGCCTCACCAAAACGCAACTCACCGGCCTCTATGGCAAAGAACAGATCCCGGGCGAGGGCCCCATTATCCACCCGAATCAGACCATAAAGCACCCGATCAAGTCGATCCTTGAAGCGCAAGAACAGGCTCTCTTCCGATCCGGGAATTGGATCAGCGGTTAGGGCCTGGCGATTGTGGAGATGCTGGGCCTCGGCCAACAGCGCCGCCGGATTGAGGGCATGGCGAAAACACCACTGATTCAGGGCCTCTTCGCTGGCCAATTGGTGCTGCTTGCAATAGGAGGCGATGGCGGGATCAATGGGGGCCTGCTCTAGGGTCCTCGATTGATTAGTGGGCTGGGCTGGCTGCAGCGGCGAATCCTTCCTGGCCGCCGGGCTCCCATCTTGATGGGCGGAGGGCTGACTTGCATCCAGCCTGGAGCGGACAAGCTCCTGTTCCTTCAACGCCAAAAGGAGCGGTTCCGCCAGCTCAAATCTCAGCAACAGGGCGATTAACTCAGGCGCCGTTGCTGTTTGCAATGCCCTCAGCATGGCGGGCCGGGAACCAATGACACGATAGCGGACTGGATCATAACGTAGACGCCATACTAGGGTCCCTGTCCTCAGCCAGGGGGACCTTGGCGATGTCAGGTTCTGGTAAACAATCAATCTCAAAGGCCTCGAGGCAGGCGACCAATTCCGACGCCATTAACACGTCCATGAGGCCGGGATCGATGCTCCCGAGCTGGGCCAGCTCGTTCTGCAGATGCTTAAGGCTGGTTCGGGCCCGCCAGGCCTGCAGGCGGCTGGGATAGGCCAGGGCAGCGGGAAGCGCCTGCAGCCAGGTTGACCAGGTCACCGGCATGGTGCCGATCAACAGGCTGCGCAGCTGCCCCTGGATCAGGGCGAGGGCCGGCCCAGGCACGGGACTCCGGCGCACCAGCTCCAGCAGACGGCTGCTCTCCAGCCGCACCAGCCGGGGATCATCCCCGGGGGGGAACCCCTCAAGCTCAGCGGTGGCGATGGGGTCCTCCTGGCGGGTCAAGCGCACGCGGCCATCGGCCAGGGTCAGCACCCTGGGGCCCTGGCCCAGGCGCCAACGGCCCCGCAGGTTGCGATCCCGCTGGGCGAGGCGGTGGCTGCCGCCAGGGGAAATCTTGCCCAGCAACTGTTCGGCGATCGACCCCCCGCCGGCGGGCAACAAAAGCCCGGCCAAAAGCCGCGAGGCCACTACGTCATTATTGCGCATCAACTTAGAGAGCGTTTGCTTAATCGACTCAGCCACATTTTCCAGGGTCTCCTTAGAACTTTCGAGCACATCCTGTAGCTCGATGGCCAACACTTCATCGATCTTGTCCAGCCTCACCCTGGGAGCATCAAGACCCTTGATCGATGGATTCTCCCCCTGGCGATCATCGTCGCCCAGCTCAATGCCAACCAAGCCCTTGAGCCCCTGATCGGGTAGCTCCCGTCCAACTGACAAGTCGCCGAGTCCCTCACCTCTGGCCGTTAGGTCCAAGCTCGTCAGGCTGGTCGCCGTGGACTCCCGCTGCTGCTTCAGGGTCCAAGCAACCTGGGCAAAAAGATTGGCATCCCGCAACTGGAAGCCGGACTCCTTCAGCGTCACCGGCAGCAAGGCCATCGGATCACTTACCTGCCCCAGGGTTGGGTCCAGATCAAACAGGCCGTTATCAATCAGCAGCAAACGGATATAATCAACCTTGCCATCGCCATTGCTATCGATCAGCAGGGCAGAGCCATCGGCTCCTGGGCGAGCACCCTGGTGGCCATGCTCCATTGGCAAGGCGTTGAACAGGGCGGCCGCTGCCAAGGAATCCTGAAGCTGGGCTTCACTCACCTGAAACAGGAGCGCCTCAGTTTGATAGGTGCTGATCGAGAACTGTTGATCCTGCAGCCAGCGGCCCAGGCCTGCCGCATCCGCGCCATAGGCGAGTTTGGCGTTCTGATCGAAGCTCAAGAAGCGGCTGTGGTACTGCCGATAGGCCAGTTCAGTGGTGACCGTGGAGTGGTCGGCGTCATAGCCCTTCATCACCACCAGGCCATCGGCGGATTGCTCGGTGACCGCAAAATCCACCAAGCTGTACCAACCACCGGGCTGGTCCGTGGCCAGGGTGTAGGTCATCGGATCTAGGCCCGCCTGGGACAGGTTGCTGGCCAGGGTGAGGCCGCTGGGCAGGGCGGCAATGGCCTGCTCGGGCGCAAGGAAACCGATGTCGCCGCTGAGCAATTCACTGGTTGCCACAATATTTTTGTCACTGAGGTTGGGATCGGTGGACTGGAACAAACTCCAGCTGCGGACACCATTGACTAGGGGCAATTTCTGGATGCGGGAGACCAGGTCCTCCATGGCACTGACCGGGGCCCCTGGCACTGTCACAAACAACTGCACCACCCCCCGGGCGATGGCGCTGCTATCCCCCAGGGCGTAGTGGCTGTCGAAGGCGGACACCACGATGCGATAGGACCCGGCCAAATCGGCCCCCAGCTGGGCTCCCGCCTTCCAGGTCAGGGCACCAGTAGCCCCATCGAGTTCGATCAACCCCTCCAGCCGGCTGGGCAGGCCCAATTGCCACTGGAGTCCGCCGGCCCCCGTGGTGCCCTGCTCTAGATCCGGGTCGCTGAACAGGCTGGTGAGGTCCGCCAGCACCCCTTGGGGCTGGCTGCCCACCTCGGCCCGCACGAAGCGAATGGGGGCGCCCCAATCAAATTGGGGCGCTTGGTTCTGGATCGGGATCCAGCCCAGCTGGGAGCTGCCGACAACCCTGGGCAGCGTCGCCGAAACCGATCCATCGGCAGCTCCCCGCACGGAGACCTCCAGGCCCAGGTCCACCGGTAGGGCGATCACCGCAGCCTGGGCCGTCCCCGGGCCCGTCTCAGGCTGCAACAGGCCGCTGCCTGGGGCGAGCTGGAGGCTGACCTCCGGCAGCAGGGCCAGGTCGTGGTCAGGGTTGCTGCTACTGATCTGGAGTCGCCAGCCCTGAACCTGGACCTGGCGACCATCGGCCAGCTCCAAGCTGGTCGTGCCTGAGAGTTGCTCCAGTTGGCCCAAGTAGCCCTCGGGCAGGCTGAGGCCGACCCCGGGCAGAGTGCGGATCAAGAGGCTGAGCTGGTCGCCCTCGGGATCGGCGAGCTGGGGCAGCTCGCTGAGCAGCTGGCCCAGGCGCAGGCTTTCCCCTTGGCCGATCGAGCTCGGGGCCGTGAGCGCAGCCAGGGAGGGCAGCTGGACCCTGGGCGTGATCGTGAGCGTCACATCTTGGCTGGCCTGGCTGCCGCTGGCATCAGTCACAACCAGGCGCAGGGTGGTCTGCAGGGTCCGATCCACCCCAGGCAGGGTGAGGCGCAAGAGATCGCCCACCTGGGCGTCTGTTGCGCTGCTATCCCTCAACTGGATCGCCG
>Ga0310335_100514_pt1 | contig 10190 bp, 12 predicted proteins | sample LakMicMISRFREDD7_FD_195549 | JGI IMG/M metagenome (GOLD analysis project Ga0310335, IMG submission 195549) | Enriched freshwater cyanobacterial communities from Lake Michigan, Michigan, United States - MI23.SRF.RED.D7 (v2) (version 2) | ecosystem: Environmental > Aquatic > Freshwater > Lake... | reverse complement strand
GGCAGATCGAGCGCGGCTATCCCTTCAGCTTCGCCACCGAAGCGTCGGTGGATCTGGCTTCCGACGACGAGTTGATGCAGATGATGGCCGAGTCCCGGTTCGACTCCGTCTTCCTGGGCATCGAAACCCCGGATGAGGCGAGCCTCTCGGTGGCCGGCAAACACCAGAACACCCGCAGCTCCCTGGAGGAGTCGGTGGACCGCATCACCTCCTACGGCATCCGGGTGATGGCGGGCTTCATCATCGGTTTCGACGGCGAGAAGACCGGCGCCGGCGACCGCATCGTGGAGTTCGTGAGCCGCACCGGCATTCCCGCCGCGATGATGGGCATGCTGCAGGCTTTGCCCAACACAGGCCTCTGGCATCGCCTCGAGAAGGAGGGCCGCCTGATTCAGGAAAAGGCCGATGCCAAGGGGGTCAACCAGACCAACCTGCTCAACTTCGTGCCCACCCGGCCGATCCGCGACATCGCCAACGAATACGTCGACGCCTTCTGCCGGCTGTATGAGCCCAACGCCTACATCGATCGGGTCAAGCATTACTACCTGAAGATGGGCCAGCCGCGCTGGCAGCAGTACGTGCCAGCGGCCTTCGGCAAGGCCACGCTGCCCGCCTGGAATGACGTGCGCGCCCTGCTGATCGTGATCTGGCGCCAAGGGCTGAAGCGCGACACCCGCTGGCGCTTTTGGCGTTCCCTGCTGGAGGTGGCCCGCAAGAATCCGGCGGTGCTGGAGCAGTTCCTGGTGGTGCTGGCCCACAACGAGCACTTCCTGGAATACCGCTCGGTGGTGACCCGCGAAATCCAGGAGCAACTGCAAGCTCTGCCCCCCGAGCCGCCCCAGGCCCCCGCCACCGCCAGCCGCGAACTGCAGCCGGCTTAGTCCTGGATGTAGTCGGTGCCGTCCTCGAGGCAGCGCTCCGCCTTCTGCAGCTCCCGCCCCAGATAGAGGGCATGGTCGAGGCGGCTGAGCGGGAAGGGGCCATCCCCTTCGGTGAGGGCCATCCCCAGTTCCTTGGCACTGCGGCCGCGGTAAACGGCGAGCGGTGCGCGGGGATCGGCACCGCGGCAGCTGATCACCTCACCGGTGTCCGGGTCGGTGGCCAGGCCGCGCGCATCGATGCCGTTGCCGTAGTGCTCGGCGATCAGCTCACCGGCCTGACGGTCGAGCTTGATCAGGAAATACCCCGCGGGGTCGAGGGCGATGAAGCGCTGGGAGAGCCGCTCATCGAGCTGGTGGCGCTGCTCAGCGGAAAAGCTGCTCATGGCGGGGATGTTACGCAGCGGAGCCGGCGCTGAGGTCCCCCAGGCTGGGGGCCGACGCCGTGAACGGCAACTCCGCGTTGATGGCCTCGATCTCGGCGAGCTGCTCGGCATTCGCCTCCGGCAACCAGCGCCGCAGAATCGTCTCGAAGCCTTCGTCGTACCAGCGGTGCAGGCTGGCGTGGGGGCGGGCCACAAAACCGCGGCGCCGTTTGTGGCTCCCGCCGGCACCGGGGTCGAACTGCTGCACGCCGTTGGCGATCGCCCAGGCAATCGGCGCGTAGTAGCAGACCTCAAAGTGCAGGTTGTCCACCTCCACGTCGCTGCCCCAGTAACGCCCCCAGAGCTGCTCCTGGTGGTGCACGCACAGCGACATCGCCACGGGATCCTGGGGATCGCCGCGGTGGGCGCTGAACAACACCAGCGACGACCGCAGCTCCTCGGCATCCTGCTCAAAGAAATCCGCCGTGAGGTATTTGCTGCCCCAGGGCCCCCAGCGGGCACAGTGCTGGGCATAGAAGTGGTGCATGCGCTCCAGCAACCGTGGGCTGATCTCCGCCCCCACCACGGGGGTCACCGTCAGGCCGGCCGCCTGCACCGCCTTGCGCTCCCGCTTGATGTTGCGGCGCTGGTTGGCGTTAAAGCTGGCCAGGTAGTCGTCAAAGGAGCCATAGCTCTGGTTGCTCCAGAGGCTCTGTTGATTGAGCCAGGTGTGGCAACCAGCCGCCTCAGCCAGCGGGCGCCAGCTGGGGTCGACGTAGAGGAAGTTGCAACTGAAAATCCGATGCTCGCGGCAGAAGCCATCGATCAGCTCCAGCATCAGCGGCGTGAGGGCGGCGGCGTCCTGATCGGGGGCGGTGAAGAAGCGGTAACCCAGCACGGGGCTGAGCGGACTCATCCCCAGCAGTTTGGGGTAGTAGCGATGCCCCAGCTGGCCCGCCAACTGGGCGAAGGATTGGTCGAAGACAAACTCGCCGTAGCTGTGGCCCTTGAGGTAGAGGGGCGCCGCAGCGATCAGCCGCTCCCCGTTCCACAGCCCCAGATGACAGGGTTGCCACCCCTGGCGCGGCACCACACTGCCGCTGCGCTCCAGCCGCACCAGCCAGCGCCAGGAGTAAAAGGGGATCGGATCCGCAGCCGTCAGGGCATGCCACTGCGCCTCGGGAATCTCCTCCATCGCACGATGCCAGCGGGCCGTGAGCTCAACCATCAGGGCAGGCGAAGGCTGGGGGCTGCGGCCGGAACCCTAGGCAGTGCGCTGCTGCTGACGGCGACCCCCACGGCGGCCCAGGCCGGGATGCTGGCGCCGTTGCTGTCGTTGATGCGCCCGCAACTGGAGCTGCGCATCAGCGCCGCCTGCCAGCAATGGGCCAGTGCCGGTGACAAGAGCCTCGAGGAGCGCATGGGGCCGCCCTGCCGGGCCCTGGCGGGCCCCACCAGCCGCTGCCTGGTGGATGAAACCGAGCGCAGCGGCCGCGGCCTCGGTGTGATGAGCGAACTGTTGGCCGGCCGCTTCGGCGACGACAGCGAACTGGTGGTGAAGCGCTGCGCCGGACGGTTGCTGGGACTGCCGCCCGAGAGCTTCCAGGACGTGCCCATCCGCGAGCTGGCCCGACGATTCAAGGCGGCGGCGCCGGCGCCCGCGCCGGTTCCCTGAGGCGGCGGTAGCGCAGCAGCAGTTCATCCCCCCCCAGGGCCCGCTGCTCCTGCAGCGTCCAGCGGTTTGGCTCCAGGGTGAGCGCAGCCGGCAGCCAGCTGTGGGCACCGCCCAGCAGCTGCGGACAGAACGTGAGCTGCAGTTCATCCACCAGCTGCTCTTGCAGCAGCTGCCCCGCCAGCTCCGCGCCCCCCAGCAGCACCAGCCGCCGCAGTCCGGCCGCCGCCAGGGTCTCCAGCGCCTGGGGCCAGTGCTGGAGGGTCAACCGGCGGTCAAAACCGGCCGCCGAGGACGCGTCAGCGGGGTTCAACGGAGACAGCAGCCAGCGCTGCAGGGGCTGGCGAAAAAAAGGCAGGGCTGGATCCAGATCTCCCGTCCGGCTCACCACCACCGCCACGGGCTGATCCGGGAGCTGGCTGCACCGGCGCTGTTCGAGCAGATCCGCGGCATGAATCAGGCAGGTGGTGCCATGCACGCGCAAGGTGCGGGCACCGATCAGGCATCCATCGGCCCAGCCCAGGGCCTGCTCCAGCACCCGCCGGTCTCCCGGCCCACCCAGCTGGGCGGCACCACCCTGGGCTGGCGCCAGCCGGCCATCCAGGCTGACCGCCAGCACCAGCCGCAGCTCAGGCGCCGGCAAGGGCCTCGAGGGCCTGGGGACGCATGCCCAGCTGGGGCACCTCGGCGAACACTTCGGCGGCGTTGTTGGGGCTCTCCTGCAGGCGAATCTTGTGGAGGGTGGCCCCCAGTTCAGCCACCGGAGCGCTCAGCAGGTCGGCGATGTGCAGAGCGATGTTCTCGGCGGTGGGCACGGTGGTGGCGAAGTGGGCCACGTCCTTGTTGAGGAAGGTGTGGTCAAAGGGCTCCACCACCAGCGCATCCACCTGCTGCTGCAGGGCAGCCAGATCGCACACCATGCCGGTGCGCGGATCGATGGCGCCGCGCACGGTCACCTCCAGCAGGTAGTTGTGGCCATGGCCATGGGGGCGGGCGCACTTGCCGTAGATGGCGTCGTTCTGCTCCGCGCTCAGCTCCGGCCGGGCCAGGCGATGGGCGGCGGCGAAGTGGGTGCGGATGGTGAGAAAAGCTTCCATGGAATCGCCGAGCACATCGGCCCAAAGGGTGTCGGTTTCGTGCAGCCGCAGGCCCATCAGCGGCAGGTGGGGCGCCAGGCGGCGCCAGATGGCCAGGGCCAGGCCCTCGGTGGTGGGCAGCATCGCCTCGGGGCGCTGCAGATCAAACTCGGGCCAGACGCCGTTCAGGCAACGGAAGTCCAACTGCCCTGTCACCTGATCGCGGATCGCGTGCTTCACGTCCGAGAGGTTGAGCACCATGCCATCGGCATCCAACCCCCCGCCCATGGCCACGATCAGCTCGTAGTTATGGCCGTGGCCGGGCTCCAGGCTGCAGGCCCCGAAGCGGGCCTGGTTTTGCTCTGGGGTGAGCTCGGGCAGCCAGTAGCGGTGGCTGGCACTGAAGGTGGCCCGGCGGGTGATCACGCAGGGGCGCCCCCGGCCATGGGCTGCCTGGCCGGGGGCGGCGGGTGGGGCGGGCACCGGGCTCGCCGGGGGCGCCGCCATCACGGGCGGGGTCATGACAGCGCGTGTGTTGATCGCGCATCCTAAGAAGGTTGGTCGCCGCCCTGGCTGCAGCCCGATGACTGCCCCCCACAGCACCCTGCGACAGCGCCTGGAGGGGTTGAACCTCTACCTGATCGGAATGATGGGCAGCGGCAAAAGCAGCGCCGGTCGGCATCTGGCCGAGCAACTCGGCTACCGCTTCCTGGATGCCGACACCAGCCTGGAGCAGGTGGCGGGCCGCTCCATCCCGGAGCTGTTCGCCAGCGAGGGGGAGGAGGGCTTTCGCCGCCTGGAGGCGGCGGTGCTCAATCAGATCGCCAGTTGGCACTCCCTGGTGGTGGCCACCGGCGGCGGTGTGGTGACCCATCCTCAGAACTGGGGGCAGCTGCATCAGGGGGTGGTGATCTGGCTGGATGCCCCCGATGCGGTGCTGCTGGAGCGGCTGGCGGCGGACCCCACCCCCAGGCCGCTGATGGAGGCCCCCGACCCGGCCGCCCGCCTGGCGGAGCTGCTGACGCAGCGCCGGCCCCTCTATGCCCAGGCCGATCTGCACATCCGGCAGGACGGCCGGCCCCCTGCTCAGGTGGCGGCCCAGATCCTGGAGGCCCTGCCCTCGGTGCTCAAGCAGCGTGAGGCTCCTCCGGAGCACTGCCTGGAGGTGGTGAATGAAGCCGGCGAACGGGGCCGCTCAATCAACTGAGCGGCGCATCCCCAGGCCCCTGCCATCAGGTGCCGGGGGGCTCGAGGCGGATGGCAAACCACTGCACCGAGACGCCGGGCTCCAGCTCGAGTTCACAGGCGGTTTCCAGCAGACGCTGGGCCCGGGCCGGGCCATCGGGCAGATCGGCCAGATCGGAGGGGGGCGCCGCCAGCTGGGCCAACTGGCGCTCCAGCCACTGCAGGGTGTCCGCGGCGGTGAGCAGCTCCTCAGCCCGGCCGGGCTCCAGCACCACGTAGTGATCCAAGGCGCGGATGAGGGGGTCCGACATCACGATCAGAGGGCAGCAGCAGCCCCGCAGGCCCGCCAGGATCGCCGCAGCCTGCCACGCCCGTTGCTCCGCTTGTTGGTCTCAGCTCTGCGCGGCCTTCTGGTCAGCCTGCTGCTCGCCTGGCTGCTGGGCTGGGGAGCCGCTCCGGCCCTGGCCCTGGCCCCAGCCGACGCAGCACCGCGCCCCCTGGAGCAACGGCTGCAGGCCTGGCCCGCCTGGAGCCTGCCGGCACCGTTGCCGCGGCCCAGGCGCGGCGGTGACCTGCTCTACCCCGCCTGGTTCGAGGGTCAATGGCGGGCCACCAACCACGACCCCAGTGGCGAGCAGCCAGACCTGCACTACGTGGTGCGCTTCAGCAAAACCGCGGCAGGGGTGGTGGTGGGGGAGCGGGCCTTCAACGCCACCGCCATCGGGCAGGCGCTGCTGGGGCCGCAGCTGCTCGCGGTGCGCGATGACCCGCGCAACCCCAACCGACAACTGGCGGACCTGGCCGGCGACCAACGCCTGGAATCCACGGTGGTGGGCCGCCGCAGCGAACAGCCGCAGGCCACTGTGTTTCTGGCCGATGAACTGGCCCTGCAGGTGCTGCACGGCCCCGGCGATCCACGGGTGAGCCGTGTGGAAACCCTGAGCCGCTACCGGCTCGTCGGCCCAGACCACATCGATGCGGAACAGTGGCAGGCCAGCTACCGCTCCCCCGGCGAGGGCTTGGTGGCTCCGGCCCAGCGCAGCTGGCGCGGGCAGCTCACCTTGGAGCGCGATCGGCCTGCCCCCAGGGCCTAGGGGCGCCCCAGCTGAGCACCGAGCCGATCACGCCAGGCCCACAGGGGCTCGAGCTGGGGATCATCCGCCAGTCCAGGAACGCCGCGGCCCGCCAAGGGGGCGCCGGCACTCTCGGGGAACCGCACCAGCGACAGCTGGCCCATCACCGCCAGATCCGCCAGGCTGAGGCTGTCCCCCACCAGATAGGGCCGGGCCTGCACCAGGGCGCAGAGCTGATCGAGGTTGCGGCGCAGCTGCTCCAGGCCGCCATGGTCGATCACCTGGCCCACCCCCCGCAGCCAGTCGCCCGGCAGGGCCGCCGTGAGCGAGCGCAGTGGCGCTGGGGTGGCCTCGGGCAGCAGGGCCGCCCGCAGCACCGCATCGGCGGCGGCGGCCTGCACCAGCGCCAGGCGCGCGCCAGAGGCCAGGGCGGTGTCGGCCCAGTCCTCCAGCAGCAGCACCTGGGCCCGCAGGGCGGGATCCTCAGGCAACAGAGCCGGCTGCGGCTGCAATCTCTCCAGATACAGGGCGATGGCGCTGGAATCGGCCACCACCTCGGAGCCATCCACCAACACCGGCACCTGCCGTTGACCGGAGAGCCGATAGAGCTGCACCTGGCCCAGGCCCGGCACCACCTCCACCACGCTGTAGGGCAGCTGCTTGGCCGCCAACAGCAACCGCACCTTCTCGCAGAAGGCGGAATGGCGGAATTGATGGAGCTCCAACATCGGCTTTGAGCCCTTTGGCGGCAGAGTAGCCAGCAGAACCAGGCCACCGTCCAGCCCCGATGCGGGATTTCTTCCTCAACGTCACGCGCTACCCGCGCTACCTGATCGCCTTTGGCCTCGGTGTGGCCAACTCCGTGTTTGAACCCCTGGCCCAGCGCCGCAGCAACCCAGTCACCGCCGTGGCCCTGGTGGGAGCCCTGGTGAGCGGATTGTTGAGTCTGAGCCTGATCCTGCGTGCCATGGTGAGCACAGATGTGAGCGCGTAGCGATGGCCCAGGGCAGGCGCGTCGAGCGGGTGGCGGCCCTGATCCGCCGCGAGGTGAGCGAGCTGCTGGTGAGCGGCATCAAGGACGAGCGGGTCAGCCTGGGGATGGTGAGCGTCACCAACGTGGAGGTGGCCGGCGATCTGCAGCACTGCAAGATCTTCGTGAGCGTCTACGGCAGTGCGGACGCCCAGCAACAGGCCCTGGCAGGCCTGCGCTCGGCCGCCAGCTATGTGAAGGGGGAACTGAGCCGGCGCCTGAACATGCGCCGCACGCCGGAGGTGGTGTTCCAGCTCGATCGGGGCATCGAAAAGGGCACCTCGGTGCTGGGCCTGCTGAACCAGCTGGAACAGCAGCGCCAGGAGCGGGGCGAGATTCCGGAGGGCAGCGACCTGGGCAGCGATGGCGCCCCCTAGCTCCGCACTGCGCCGGCAACTGGCCAGCCTGCTGGTGGTGCGCGGCAGCGGCCACAGCCGCGATGGTCAGCGGCGCTATCCCCGCTGGGAACTCACCAACGGCGAGCTGCGCCGCTTGCTGGAGCAGGGGGTGGGCGGGGTGATCCTGTTGGGGGGCAGTGCCGAGGAACTGCGCCTGCGCTGTGAGCAGCTGCACTACTGGGCGCGCCAACCGCTGCTGCTTTGCGCCGATGTGGAAGAGGGCGTGGGTCAGCGCTTTGAAGGGGCCAGCTGGCTGGTGCCGCCACTGGCCTTAGGGCGTCTGCATGGGGTGGATCCGCAGCGGGCCGAAGGGCTGGCGGAGCGCTATGGGCGCTGCACGGGACGCCAGGCGCGGCTGCTGGGGCTGAATTGGGTGCTGGGCCCCGTCTGCGACGTCAACAACAACCCCGCCAACCCGGTGATCAACGTGCGGGCCTGGGGCGAAACCGTGCCGGCGGCCTCCGCCCTAGCCTCCGCCTTCCTGCGGGGCTGCCAGGCCGAAGGGGTGCTGGCCTGCGCCAAGCATTTCCCGGGCCACGGCGACACCAGCACCGACTCGCACCTGGCCTTGCCGCTGATCCCCCATGGCCGGGAGCGCCTGGAGGCGGTGGAGCTGCCCCCCTTCCAGGCGGCCATCGCCGCGGGGGTGGCCTCGGTGATGACCGCCCACCTGCAGTTGCCGGCGCTGGATCCCGAGCGCCCCGCCACCCTGTCGGAGCCCGTGCTCACCGGCCTGCTGCGGCGCCAGCTGGGCTTTACGGGGCTGGTGGTCACCGATGCGCTGGTGATGGAGGCGATCAGCGCCCAGTACGGAGCCGCGGAGGCGGCGGTGCTGGCCTTCAGCGCCGGGGCCGACCTGATCCTGATGCCCGCCGATGCCGAGGCGGCCCTTGATGGACTGCAACGGGCCGTGGAGGACGGCCGCATCAGCCGCGAACGGCTGCAGGCCAGCCTGGAGCGGCGCCAACAGGCACTGGCCCAGTGCCAATCGGATCGCGAGCCGCGCGACGCCACCCTCAACACCCTGCTGGCGGACCTCGCGCAGCTGGTGACGCCGCAGGAGCGGCAGCTGGCGGCCGAACTACTCGAGCTCAGCCTGGAGCTCAGCGGCAACGGGCCGCTGCCCCAGGGCCCCGGGGTGAATCTGATCCGGCTGGATAGCCAGCTCAACAGCCCGCAGCTCCCGGCCCGAGCTCCGGCCCTGCTGCGCCCGTCGGCCGCCGGCTTCCAGAGCCGCCTGATCGACGGCCTCAGCCCCAGCCCCTGGAGCGGGGATCCCCAGGCCCCCCTGGCCCTGGAGCGCCTGGGGGAGGGGCCAGTGCTGCTGCAGCTGTTCGTGCGCGGCAATCCCTTCCGAGGCAGCGCCGGCGGCGAGGAACCCTGGCCCGCCGTGGTGCAGCAACTCCTGGCCGCACAGCGGCTGGCGGGGCTGGCGGTCTATGGCAGCCCCTACCTATGGCAGGCCCTGCGGCCGCTGCTGCCGCCGCCGCTGCCGGCCGCCTACAGCCCCGGCCAGATGCCGGAGGCCCAGGCGGTGCTGCTGCAGCGGCTGGGCCTCTCGGCCAGCGCCCTGGAGGGGGGCTTCACGGACTGAACGCCACTAGCCTCGGGCCCTGTGCCACCGGGCGACCACCATGCTCAGCCTCTCGATGATCGTGCGGGATGAGGCCGCACAGATCGAGGACTGCCTGCGCTCGGTGCAGGGCTTTGCCGATGAACTGGTGGTGGTGGACACCGGCTCCAGCGATGACACCGTGGCGCGGGCCCAGGCCCTAGGGGCGCGGGTGGAGCAGATCCCGTGGCCCGGCGACTTTGCCCCCGCCCGCAACCAGGCCCTGCAATGGGTGAGCGGCGACTGGGTGCTGGTGCTCGATGCCGATGAACGGCTGCGGCCGGAAGCCTGGGCACCCCTGCGGGCCCTGATGGCCCAACCGGACGTGCTGCTGATCAACCTGCTGCGCCATGAACGGGGGGCCGCCCAGTCGCCCTATTCCAATGTGAGCCGGCTGTTCCGCCGCCACCCGGCGATCCAGTGGAGCCGCGCCTACCACTCGATGGTGGATGACAGCGTGGCAGAGCTGCTGCAGCGGGAACCCCACTGGCGGATCGCCGATTGCCCGGAGCCGGCCCTGCTGCACGACGGCTACCGCCCGGAGCTGCTGGCCCAGGGCAACAAGGCCCAGCGGCTGAGGGCCGCCATGGAGGCGGAGCTGGAGCGCCGCCCGGGGGATCCCTACGCCTGCGCCAAGTTGGGCAGCCTCGAGGTGGCGGAGGGCAACCGGGAACGGGGCATCGCCCTGCTGCAGCAGGGCCTGGAGCAGTGCCCGGACAGCGCCCATCCGGAGCGCTATGAACTGCTCCTCCACCTGGCCCTGGCCCAGGGAGCCGCACCAACACCGGCCGCGGACGCGCTCTATCGCCAGGCCCTGGCCCTGCCCCTGGCACCGCGGCTCACCCTGGCGGCCCGGCTCAACCTGGCGGCTCAGCTGCTGGAGCGCGGTGAGCTCCAAGAG
>Ga0310335_100512_pt1 | contig 10196 bp, 14 predicted proteins | sample LakMicMISRFREDD7_FD_195549 | JGI IMG/M metagenome (GOLD analysis project Ga0310335, IMG submission 195549) | Enriched freshwater cyanobacterial communities from Lake Michigan, Michigan, United States - MI23.SRF.RED.D7 (v2) (version 2) | ecosystem: Environmental > Aquatic > Freshwater > Lake... | reverse complement strand
GACTGAAGCCTGCTCGGTCAGAGCACACACGTAACTGCGAACAACATCGTTCGTTTCTCCCGTCAGACCGCCCCTGTGGCCGCCTGACACTCTTAACGGAGATGGGGTGAGGTCAGCCTTATCACCCAAATGACCCATGGGCCCTGGAAGGGGCCTTTTTAATTGTGCTGCAAATGGTCTACTAGTGAGACTTAGACTGTCTCGTTCTGCTCCGACTCATTGTCCGACTCACTCTTGGCGCCCTGTGCGTTCGCATATGCCAAGGGTTGTTGCTGGTAGTTGACAAAAGTCCTAGGGTGCTACCAGCTGAATGCCGCTGCTCTGCACCGGCGCTCCTAAGTCGCGAGTCCCATTCCTGGGCGCGAGGCGTCTGTTCACCCCCTTTCGCAATGGCGAAGCAGAAGCAACGCGTTCAGAAACTCCGTATTGGTGACCAGATCATTCGTCTGAGCCCCCGCTCAGATGTCTCTGCTGCGGTTATCAACGAGATCGTTCGGCATCGTGCTGAGCCCTCTGCAGGGTCCTTTTGGATGAAGCCTGGGACTGACCTGCAGGCTGAATGTGGCACCCGTCTTGAAGGTGCGAGGCGCATTTGCGCTGACGATCTCATCAACGACTGGGCGCCACAGAACAAGGCGCTTGCTGCTGCTCTCAAGGCGAAGGGGCTACTCCAGTAGGCCTCTCTTGGACAAATTCAATTCCCAGTGGGTGTCATCTGCCCAGATGGCTCAGCTGCTTGGCGTGCACAAGCAGACACTGCTCACTCTTCGACGTTCTCGGCTCTCTCCATTCCGTGAAGGCATCGACTTTCGCTGGTCTGGACTGACGACCAACGGTTCATTGCAATGGCATTCCGAAAAGGCGGAAGCTGCTTTTTGCGGCTTCCGTCGTGTGCCTTCTGCTGCTCTCCTCGCAAGAGCAGGACAATGACTTCCCCCCTGTTGCAGCACGGGGTCAAGGCTGAAATCACTAAAAACAGCCTACTGACCCCACCAGCTCAGGAATGGTTCGCCGAGCTGCACATAGGCCTGCTCAGCATTGCCGTCCCGGCAGGGGGTGCGCAGTGACCACCGAACAGTGCTCGGCCTTGGAGCCCAGCAGCAAGCGGAACCCCTGCCCGATCTGCGGCCGCACCGCTGACGGCGACTGCCGGACCGCCGAAGGGCTTGTGATCTGTAACCACGGCAGCACCCATCATCCGCCAGCCGGACTGCGACGGGGGGAAGTGATCGAGGGCCGCGACGGTCAGCGGTGGGCTTTCACCGGGACAACCACCGACGGCAGGGGCTCCACCTTCACGCCCGACAAGCCACGCCAGCAGGCTGCCCGCGTGGTTCAACACAAGCCCCGCGCCACAAGCAGTGCCGCCGCTCCAGCCGCGACCACTAGTGCAATCGATCTAGCCCGGCTGCCTCAGCCAGGCAAGGAACCGCCAGCCCACCTGCCCGACGGCCAGCGGATCAACTACAGCCCCAATCAGACGGTGGTGGTTGTGGTTGGCAGCAATGGCAAGCGCCACATCCCCCACCACGTTGGCGCTGATGGCGTTGACGTGAAAGGTGCCGGCCCAGAGCCGTGGCCGCTCTGGTGTGAGGCCGAGGCGCGTCAGCACGGGCCGAATCGGTGGATCACTGAAGCCGAGGGCGAGAAATGCGCCCGCTGGCTTCAGGCTGGAGGGCTTGTCGCTGTCAGCCAGCCAGGCCACGATCACAAGGCCGTCAGCATCGAGAGGCGATACCGAGATCTGGTTGAGGCCGGCGTGACGGGCGTGATCTATCTGGCCGATCACGACAAGACCGGCCGGGAAAAAGCTGAACGCTGCGCCGCCGCCGCCACCGCTGTTGGCCTACAGCTGGTGGTGCTTCACGCCGCTGATGTATGGCCAGGGCTGCCTGAAGGTGGCTCGATTGACGATGCACCAGGTTCTCCAGCGGAACGGACTGCTGCTGTGCTGGCCGCGATACCAGAGGCGGTGGAGCGTAATGACAAACAGCCCGAATCAACAGCGCCAAAGCACAGCCAACTGCTATCTACCGAGGAGGTGAAGGCTCGTCTGCGCGAGGTGATAAGCGAAGGCATCGGCGCTGCTGATCTGGCTGCTTTGGTGGCCGAGCTGTCCACAGCATCCGATCTGGGCTCGATCAGCGTCCAACGCCTGGCAGATGCGATCCGAGCCGAGCATCTGCAGGCCATGGCCATTGCAGTGGAGGCTCAGCAATTTGCCGCCGAAGCTGACCGTCAGGAGATTGGCCAAGTACTAACGGCCAGCTACCTGCTACCGCCAGCCATTGCCGACGCTCTGGAGGTGCGTACCCGCTACTTGCCCTGCGAAGGGCCGTCTGTAGTGATCCCGTTCCTGGCTGCTGTGGGAGGCCTCGCAAAGCTCGGCACACGTGTGGAGGCTTTCGCCGTGGCTGGATACGACGTACCGATCAATGTTTTTGCATGCCTGGTCGGCAACTCTGGCCAAAAAAAATCACCGGTGGGCAAGCTGACTGTTGATGAGCCAACGCGCGACCTGCGTGCCGAGATGGCTGCGGCCAATCGAGCTGCCATAGAGGCTTGGCGTGAGGAATGTCGTCAAACGAAAAGGGGCGAGCCAAAACCAGACTCGCCGAAGCTCAAACGGGTGATGGTCAGTGACTTCACAGGTGAAGCCCTGGCTGATCAACTTCAGACCCAAGAAGAAGCAGGCCTAGGTCTACTAATTCACAGGGATGAAATTCGGGGTATGTTCGCATCGCTAAACGCCTATCGCAAAGGCAAGGGTGGCGATGAAGAACAGCTTTTAGAGCTGTTTGATGGTGGTGGCTGTAACAGCCTTCGCGTTACGAATGGTGGGCGCTTCTACAGCCGTAGTCAGGTCAGCATCTACGGCAGTACGCAACCTGATGTGCTGCGGGAACTGGTGGCACAGGGCGACGCCAACGGCTTGTGGGCTCGATTCCTGTTTGTTCCGCTTCCAGCGCGAGCCATTCCGCTGCCGCTGAGCAGCACCGATGAGGAGAAGGCTGCGGTTGCCGCTGCTGCCAAAACCCTGGCCGATGCCTGCCGCGCTGTGTACCGGCTGCCCCCGCAGACCTACAAGCTGGGGCCTCAAGCAGCCGAGCGATTCCAGCACTTTGAGCATTGCCGACAATTGGCGGCCCAGAGAACCACCATCGGCGCCCAGGGTGCGCTTTACGGCAAATCCGCCGGCAAGGTGCTTCGGCTGGCGGGAGCACTCCACCTACTAGAGATCGTCACGCAGAGGACCACGAGCAACGCACCGATCAGCGCCGACATCCTTGATCGCGCAACTGCCTTAGTGGATCACCATGATGCCTGGGCGCTTTCACTCCATGCCGAGGTGGCAGCCGGTGGCGTGGGGCAGCTGATGCGAACAGTCCACCGTGCAGCGGAGGCTGCCGCAGGACCGATCCGGTTCGGGGAGCTGAGCAGAAGGCTGAGCACCAAGCAACGGAACCAGATCGACGCTGCAGGGTTTGCCCAGGCCGCACAAGCGCTGGCCGATGCTGGCTATGGGGAGGTGGAGACGGGGGAACGTGGAGCACTCAGCTACCGCGCCACCCGCGCCCTGCCATGAAGGTTGGTTGGTTGGCTGAAGGTTGGTGGCACAGCCAATCTTCAAAACCAGGTCCAGCACTGGATAAAAAGGGGAAGGTTGGTTGGTTGGCTGTTCTTTGCTTCTCTCCTGCTCACTGGTCATTCCGTCCGTTTTCACATGAACAGCAGCCAACCAACCAACCAGCCAACCTTCATGGGCAGTTCGACTGCGCCGGAATGGATCTAAAGGTTGGTAGACACCCCCAACCCAACCACTACAACCAACCTTGGCGCGGTCTCTGATGCTGGCCAGCGCATCGCCCCGCCGGGGGCCAGCACTGGTATCACCAAACCATCGCCCCCTCCCCCTATGCCGGAAGACCAGGCACACCCGCTCTATGAAGCCGACCGGGACGTGGTGAATCGGCTGCTGGCGGCTGAGGCTCCGGCCGACGCCGACCTGGTGGATGCAGCCCGCCTGCTGATGCGATACGAGGGATTCCCCGGTGCAATCGACATCAAGGAAGACCTGGTCAAGGCGATTGGGTTGTGGGGCATGGACCGAGAGGCCCTGCATGCACGCACCCGCGCAATCTGGGCGGCGGGCTTCCTGCCGATGAAGGAAGCGCCGACCGAGGCGGTTGGATCCAGCTTCGATACAGCGGACCAAGACGGCTAGGTATGTCGATACATACTTAGGGGGGTGAAGCACCCGTTGGCTGTGAGTTCTGCTGAAAGCGTGGGTCCTTCTCTGCAGGAAGGCTTATGGGTGTATTCGAGCCCCGATCATCAGCCAGGCATTGGCCTACAAAACTTGCCCCGATAATGGAAACATGCCAACTCAAAAGGGTAGGCAGGAAAACTGTGATCTGCAGCCTCACCCAAGCTTCGACCCTGCTCGGCTACAGCAGCCGTAGCGTCCTTCAACGCCTTGTGAAGGCCAGTCATCTGCGTGATTACGAACGCGGCACCCAAGGTCGGTCAGTGCTGCTGGAGACTGAGCCAACAGGTCTACCAAGCCTCCGGGAGGCGGTCCGCTCGCTGACGGTGGCCCGGATCGGCAGCCCCCTCACCAGGCCAGCGGAAAGGGACTGGGATGCAATCGTCGAGGAATGCAACGCGATGCTCAACCCCAGCCTCTGGGGGCCGCCACCGTGGTCGGCGGATCGGTGGGCGGGGCTGGCAGGGGTGATGCAGATTGCTGCGGAATCCCATTGAGATGACTTACTCCCAGACGACAATGCCAATCAAACGCAAAACCATGATGTGATCTATTTTTTAGTAGACCGTTGATTCAAGTTTAGGTCCGGATCACCTTCAGACCGGTAGAGAGGTGAGGCCGCAGCAGAACCTATGGCCGAAGTGAGCGGGTCAGCGACTGGACCGTTAGAGCTAGTGGATCTGCGGTGAAGCGCGGGCATGAAGCCCCCTTCATGAAGACCCATTGCCTCCAGTGAAGAGCGGTGTCGATCGTGCTGTGGCATGCCATCAAGCCTCATCCCAGAAGTAATACCTGCGCTCTGCTCTGTGAGCCGATAGGGCTGTTGCGGTGGGCAAGACCATGCCGCAGATCGGATCCTTGGCCATGGAAACAGCTGCCATGTGGGTGTGTATGGTGCAGAACTCGCTACTGCCAGTGTGGTCCGTTCAGCACGCCACGACTGGAAGCACAGCAGCGCTTTCAGTCCTGAATTGAGTTGGGGGTTCTGCGCCCTCCCACGAGCAAAGCGATCCCCGAGGCCACCAGAACCAGTGTCATCAACCCGATCAAGGGTGAATAGATGGGCTGGAGATTGATCAGCCCGAAATTGCCGGTGTGCAGTCGCAGCAGCCAGGGTGCGTCGATGTTGATCGCAAGCAAGGTGCCATAGAGGGCTCCAGACAGTGCTGTGAGAGCCAAGGGAATGGCGGCGATGGGCACCAACAGGCGGTGCAGCTTGCGGGAGCGACGGTTGAGATGCTTCATCATGCAAACATGATCACGGCGCCTTCTGGAGCGCATCATGGAGTGCCCGCTCATTGGCGCAGGGCATCCACATCGCACCCATCGCAAAGGTGCCCTTGCACTTCAGTTCAGCCGCTCGTTTTTCAGCCTCGCCCTTGGTGGCATACATGCCGCGCATGTGGGCGTTTACTGAGGATGCAAGCAGTGGTGATGTCGCCAATGCCGCGATCATCAACAGTCGCCACAGGGCCGATGGTGCGCTGTGCAACTGCTTGGTCATAACAGCCGACGAGAGAACAATGTGTCCCACTAAGACTCCTTTTTGACAGCCTTTTCGTAGACGTCGAAGTTCTTGCAGGGCATCCATTCGCTGCCCATGGCAAAGGCACCTGAGCACTTGAGTTCCTTGGCCCGCTTCTCGGCGGCGGCCTTGGTGGGGAACATGTCGTTGGCCTGTGCGTGGGCTGCAGCGAAACCCAGCGCGAAGATGGCCAGAGGCGCGATCAGGCCGAGTGCAGAGATCGTTGGTTTCATGGATTCGAAGTGGAGATGATAGAGCAGTTGGTTACGGGCCATGCCTCAGTTAAGCGAAAACAGCTTGTCGTAGGTGTAATACTCAGGCTTGTTAAGGCCATCGTGCTGGAGCATCTTGCGGAGCTGAATGATCTCCGTGCGCTGGGCAATGATGATGTTGCGGGCCAGCCGGCGAATGGTGGGATTGGTTGATTTGTCCAGCGCATCGTGGGCCATGATCAGCGCACCGCCGTGGTGCTGGAGCATCCCCTCCAGAAACCAGTTCACCCGGTTGTCGCGGGTGGGCGTGGAAGCCATCATTTGCATGGCCTGGATCTGGGATGCACTCATGCGGATCAGGTCGGCCATGGCGTTGGGATCGCCGCCCGCCCTGAGCACCACCGGGTAGACGGGAGCCTCGGGGTACCAGGCCTTGCGCCACTGCCCCATGGCCTTGATCTCCTGAGCCTGATCGCGCCAGATGTCTTTGCCGAGCGCTCCCACACCCGGCACACCGATATCAAACACGAACTCACTCATGCGCAGGGCACCGGTGGGGGGCGGCACCATCCCGTCGATCCAGCGCCGGTCGTCCGTGCGGCCGGCCGGGCCCACATCGTGGTTGTGGGCCCTGTGATCCATCGGTGCTGCGACCGGAGCCGCTCCAGTCGATCGCGCCGGGGTCATCATGCGGTGGTGCTGATGGGGATCCATCTGCGCCTGGGCCACCGGGGTCATCAGCCCCATCAGTGCCGCTGTCGCAAGGAAAGGGAAACGCATCGAGAGCCCCGACGAACGCTATTCATAAGATGCAGCCTCCCGTAGGTGGAGAGTCAAGTGGTGTTAGCGGCTCCCCTGAAGATCGGCGAGGTAGCCCAGCGCTCTGGCCTCACCGTGAAGACGATCCGCTTCTACTGCGATGAGGGGCTGATCCACCCCACCAGCCGCAGCGAGGGCGGATACCGGTTATTTGGAGATGAGGTGTTCGCGGAGTTGGCTCTGATCCGCACACTCAAGGCGATGGAGATTCCCCTGCAGGACGTACGCCAAATTCTGGAATCGAGGCGCTCGGGGGTGTGCACCTGCGGGTCGCTGCAGGACACGATCCGCAGCAAGGCCGGTGAGATCGAGCAGAAGATCGCCGCCCTGCGCGACCTGCACAGCGAACTGGAGGATCTGCTCAGCCGCTGGCAGGACTGTGGCGGCAGCAAGGGCTCAGCTGCCTAAGCCGCCGAACCACTGCCGATACCACTGGGCCATCTGCTCGATCTCCTGGCTCTGCACCCGCACCATCGCCGCCTCCAGCTCGCGCAGCTGAGGGTGCTGGGTATTCCACTCGGCGTGGGACGCCATCATCACGCCCATGCGGTGGTGGGGAATCATCTGCTCGATGAAGGCGCGATCGAAATCGGGCGCAGTCTTGAGGGCCTCAAGGCTTGTGGCCATGCCTGGCATGCCCCAGCCCATCCCCATCCCACCGCCCATGCCCATGCCATGACCCATTCCCATCCCGTAGCCGGACCCAATCCCCCAGGCAGGCACGTCAGTTCCATACCACTGCCGATACCACTGGCGCATCTGGGTGATCTCGCGGCTCTGGCTGGTGATGATCCGCTGGGCCAGGGCCTTGATCTCCGGCCGGCGTGACCGGCTCAGGGCCAGCTCCGCCATGGCGATCGCCCCTTGGTGGTGGGGAATCATCATCACGATGAAATGGGCATCGGCAGAGCGCTTGCCCATCGGACCCGCGCCCCAGCCCATGCCTGGCACGGGCGCGCTGGGGGGAATGGCCGCGGGATCGGGGGCGCTCTGGGCGGAAGGGTGGACCGTCAGCAATAACGCTGCTGCGGCAAGACCGGCCCAGGGTTGGCGGATCCTGCCGGCGTGAGTGCTGCGAAACGCCATCGGACACCTCCACCCAGGGTGTATCCCCATCCTGGCCAAGCTTGGCCGCGGTGACCCCATCGGCCTCGCAGCAAGCGTGCTGCATCTGACGCCGGCGACAACGACTCAGCCGGCGACAAGCATCACCGCACCCATCAGTGCCATCAGCAGGTTCTCCGAGAAGCTCACCACCCCCAGCGGCACTTTGGCATTGCCGCCCACGCAGGCGCAGTTGAGCGCCAGCTTGTCGACGAACACCGCCTTGCCCACCGACACCATCCCCATCAGCCCCAGCAGCAGGGCTGTCGCCCCGATCAGTAGTGCGGCAATCGGAAGCTCCGGCCGCAGCAGGATCCCAAGGCCCACCAGCAACTCGACACCGGGATAGAGGCCTGCCCAGGCGTGCCAGCGCTGGCTGAGCAGGTCGTACTTGCGGAAGCTGGCGGCAAAGGCCGGCACATCCATCAGCTTGAGCATCGCCAGCAAGCAGATGGCGATGCCCATGAAGCCGCTAAGGCCGCCTGTCAGGACCAGCGCCATGAGGGCAGCGGTGGCGAACACGGCCAGTACCGGCGTGTAGGAGACCTCCGCCGATTCCGGCCGCACCCCCAGCCGAGCGGCCAGGTCGGTGTATCCGCCGATCCGCTCCGCTCCTGAGAACAGCTGGGGGGTGGTGGCAACACCGTGCTCCGCCTTGAAGGCGTCCACCTCCTCCTGGCTGAGCAGGCGATGGTCTTCAAAAGGAATGTGCTGCTCCTGCAGCAACCGGATCGCCTTCAGCCCCCAGGGGCAGGGGTGGTCGGGCAGATCCATCCGAAAAAGCCGCACGTCGCGAAGGGGAGGAGAAGCCATCGGCAGCAGGGACAACACAGAACTGCTCAAACCGTATGGCCTCCAGTAACTGGAGAGTCAACGGGCGTCGTGGGCTTGGCTGCGCTCGCCTGAGCGTTCCCTACCTTGAGGTTGCAATCGTGGGATTGGCCTTGCGCATCGGTGAGCTCGCTGCCGCCACAGGCGTCCCGGTCGAAACGCTGCGCTTCTATGAGCATGAGCAGCTGCTCACCCCGCCCCAGCGCAGCAGAGCCAACTATCGCCTCTATGACGAGGAGCATCTGGAGCAGGTGCGCTTCATCCGCCACTGCCGCAGCCTCGACATCGGCATCGATGAGATCCGCCGCCTACTGGCGCTGCGGCAGGATCCCGGCCAGAGCTGCCTGGCGGTCAACCGCCTGCTGGACGAGAAGCTCCTCCAGGTGGACCAACGCCTGCGCGAGTTGCAGGCGCTGCAGCTGGAACTGCAACGGTTGCGTGGCCGCTGTAACGCCCCTGCCACCACTGGCGACTGCGGCATCCTGCAGGGGCTGGGGGAGGCGGCTCAGCCGCTGGTCTGAGCAGTCAAGTCCGACCGGGGTTTGGCCTGCCAGGCGGTGTAGAGAAACTTCTGTTCAACACCGCCAGGGGTGTTGTGGCTGACGCGCTGCTGATCGAGCAGCTCCAGCCCATCCGCCAGTGCCTGCCGCAGGGAGTCGACGCTGTGGCGCTGGACCGGCAGGCCGCTGCAGCGTTCGGGCCCGTCCTCCGCAAAGGTGGCCAGGATCAACAAGCCTCCGGGCCGCAGCGATCTCTGCAGCTGGCTGACATAGCGCTGGCGATCGGCTGGCTCCACCAGGAAGTGGAAGACGGCCCGGTCGTGCCATAGGTCAAAGGCCGGTAGCGGCAGCGCATCAGCAAGGATGTCGGCCACGATCCATCGCACGGCCTCTGCGCGCTCCGCCAGCCGCTGACGGGACGTGGCCAGCGCCGCTGCCGACAGATCGAGAACTGTCAGATCGCTTAGCCGCAATCCAGCAGGGCATCCATTAGCAATGACGTCCCGCCGCCGACATCGAGGATTCGGCTCGAACGCTCCATAGCCAGCCGCTGGATCCATTCCAGCGAGGGCTGGGGCTGTTGCTGGTACCAACTGACCTGATCAGCGGCCCTGCGGCTGTAAACGTCATCCCAGTGCTGGCTGAGCGTCTCGCTCCCCATCGGCCGCTATTGCGCAGCCCTCATCCTGAGGCACCTGCCCTGACGACTCAGCCCGATCGCCGACGCAGCAGCCGCAGGCCATTGGCGATCACCAGCAGGCTGGTGCCCATGTCGGCGAACACCGCCTGCCACATCGTTGCGGTGCCCAGCAGCGTGAGCACCAGGAAGGCACCCTTGATCCCCAGGGCCAGGGCGATGTTCTGCATCAGCACGGCCCAGGTGCGGCGTGACAGCCGGATCAGCTCCACCAGCCGCAGCGGGTCGTCATCCATCACCA
>Ga0310335_100510_pt1 | contig 10228 bp, 9 predicted proteins | sample LakMicMISRFREDD7_FD_195549 | JGI IMG/M metagenome (GOLD analysis project Ga0310335, IMG submission 195549) | Enriched freshwater cyanobacterial communities from Lake Michigan, Michigan, United States - MI23.SRF.RED.D7 (v2) (version 2) | ecosystem: Environmental > Aquatic > Freshwater > Lake... | reverse complement strand
CTTTGGTCAAGCGCAAAAGCCTGGTGCGTTTGGCGGAGCGCTTGACGATTCCGCCCCTGTTGCTTCTTGCTATCGACGATGAACTGCAACGGCTGGTGAAGAGCATCCATAGTCTTTCCCTGGCCAGCCGAGGTGATGGGCTGGGGCGATGAGAAAACGTCCGCCCCCATTGATCACCCGGGCGGATCTGCGCATGGCGCTCACGGCTGGTCTCTCCGCTGGCCTGCTGATCAGCCTGGGGTTGCCCGATCCCATCTATGGGCCGATGGCGGTGGGCTCTGTACTCGGCGGAACCCTCGGGGCAAGCCGAACCCTCGGGATTCAGCGGATGCAGGGCACCGTCTTGGGTGGATTGATTGTGCTGGTCGGCATTCCGACCATGGGGGCGATCGTTCCCCTCCCGGTGGCGATCGCCGTGTCTTTGGCTTGTACCCGGCTCTTTGGCGGGGCTTTTGGTTTGCGTTCGGGTTATAAAGTTGCCGGCTTGGTTGTAACAGTTGGCTGGACAATCCACCAAGGAGAAATTTTTACTTGGCTTCCCGCCCGTCTCGTCGACACCTTGATCGGTGTGCTCTTGTCATGGATTGCCGTGGGTTGTTTCTGGCCTAGTCGGGCTATCCAACAGCGCCAAGATCTATCCCATCAGTTATTTGCGTCCTTCGCATCGGCCTTCCGGGAGCGGGCGCAGCTTTTAGGGCAAGGTATGGAAATCGGTGCGGCCAATCGTTTGGACCACCGTGATCAGTTATTGGCCCAAATTTTTGCCCTGGAAGCCAACCGTGGGGATGCCACGGTGGAATTGGAATCCGATGTCCTGGGGGTCCGTTTGGGCCGCCTCTGGGATCTCCAGGAGCAATTGCTGAGTGAACTCATTTCCATTTACCGAACCCTGTTGCGTTTGCCCGTGGTGCCCATGGAAGGTGCCAGCCTCCAGGCTCTTTTAGCGGCTGAAATCGCAGCCCTCAGCGCCACGGCCGATTGTCTTGACCACTGGAGCAGGCTTTGGCCTGAACGATCCGGCCCCAAGGGCATCGGCCCAGCCGAGAGACCGCTTGGGGCGATCCAGGCGGCCGCCTTGGCGCTGGAGCAGGCTGAAGTTGGGGTCTTTGGCGATCCGGAGGCCAACAGGATTTTGATGTTGGCCTCAGGTGGTCGGCGGGCGGTGGCCTGCCAACAGCTGCTGATCACCACCCAGTGGTTTGATGCCGCCTGGAAAGCGGTTCCCTAGTTGGCTGTTCCCCTAGTAGGCGGAAGACTTGGATCCGAGCCGCAGGATGGGGGTGATGGCCCTATTGGGATCCTGGGAAACGGGTAGGAGTTCGCGCAACAACTGCGCGTAGGTGATGTTGACATTCACCGTGGCCGTGAGTCTGTTGATCAAGCTGTTGATCAGCTGGTCTTGGGTGTTGGAGAGGAGCAGCTCGTTGGAGAGGCCGCTCAGGTAGCGAAGTTTCACATCGCGGAACGCCTCCAGCGATGCTGAGACCGCACGGCGGGCCGACGCCAATTTGGCCAGGCTGGCTTCATGGTTGAAAAAGGCCTGCTCCAGCCTCAGCCGGATGTCGTTGCGTTGGGCGGCATAGCGCTGCATGGTGGCGGCCTCCCGCTTGGCCAGGGCCCTGGCTTCGCCCGAGGTGGTGCCGGCATCAAACAACAGCCAGTTGATGGTGAGGCCGATCGACCAATCCCAGCCGCTGGTGGTGCTATCAGGAAGCAGGCTGCTTCCGCAACAACCACCTCCTCCAATCGTGATATCGGAAATGGTGGCGTTTGAGGTGCTGCTGCCACCGGCGGCAAACAGTGACAACTTCGGCAGGAGCCCTGCGGCTGTGGCCTGCTTCTGCTGGGCCAGGGCCTCCCTGGTGGCGAGGATCGCTTGGAGTTCGGGGTTGTCTTGGTAGGCCGCCAGCAGGCTCTGCTCCAGATTCAGGGGCCAGCGGGATTGCAGGGCAATTGGATCGCTGGCGCTGGGGTTGATGTCTGGGGGCAGGTTGAGCACCACCGCCAGGCGCCTGCGGGCCACGGCACGATCTGCCAGGGCTTGGATCAGGTTTTCTTGGTTGCTGGCTTCGATGGAGCGCCGGCGCAGCACATCCAGCCTGGGCACCAGGCCCGCCTGCTTGAGATCCAAGGTGTCCTGCAGGATCACTAGATCTTTGCGCACATTGGCATCCTGAATCCTCACCAACTGGTCAGCCTGCTGCAGTTGGTAATAGGCCTCGCTCACCTGCAGTTGGAGCTTGCGCACCTCATTGGCATAGGTGTTGCGCGCATTGGTCAATTGGGCCCGGGCTGATTTGATCCTGGGGGTGCGGGCAAAATCCACCAGGGCGTAGTCCAGGGAAAGTCCAGCGCTGAAGGTGCTTGTGCTTGTTACGTCAGCAGCGCTGCCTCCGGATGGCACATAGAACGGGCCGGCAATGGGTGTTCCCCCAACCCCCCCACCTGATCCCTGAATGCCATTGGGGGCAGGGTTAAACAGCTGGCCAAAGCCGAGATTGTTATTGGCCTGGTTGGCGGTGGTTGTTGAGCCCTCCTGGCCATAGCTCCCATTGGCAAAGGCACTAATCCGGGGCCAGTAGGTGCCGAGCTGGGCCTGGAGAAGGGCGAGGCTGGCAGCCACCTCCTCCCGCTGGGCCTGGAGACTGGCACTGTTGGCAAAGGCGAGGGCGAGGGATTGCTCCAGGCTCAGACCCTGCACCAGGCCGCCACCCTTGAGCTGGATCGGGGTGGGCAGGCTTAAGGGGGGAGCTGGATTGGCCTGGGTGGTGGAGAGTTCGCCCCGGGGTGCCGCGTTGGGCGTCAGCAGGGAAGCCGGCAGGCGTGGCGTTGCGTTCTCGACCTTTGGTGCTGGTTCCCGATCGGGGGGAATCAGGGCATCGAGGGCCTTGAGCTGGGCATCGAGTTGGTTCCAGCTGCGTTCCAGCCTGGCCGTGCCTGGATCAGACGCCTTGCTCTCCGGATTGGGGCCGATCACCGGAGCGAGGGCCTGGGCCAGGCTCGGCGTGCCAGCGAAGGGACCAAGCCAGATTGGCGTTAATCCGATGGCGATGAAGAGCCGGCTGATCGCCCGCATGGATCCTGCAGGTGCAGCTCGCTCTAGTTTGCTTGATGGCATCAGCCTGCGGATTGGTGGGTTAGCCATTCAGTAGGCCGGCCCAGCCTTGCTCGGCTTCCTCGATGGCCCGTTGGGCCTGGCGGCAGAGCACCAGGCGGCTGGCGATCCGCTCCAGTTGCTCGGGTGAGGCTTGATTGCAGCGGGAATCACTGAGCAGGCTTTCAACCCCCATCCAGCTCTGGGGCCAAACCATGGGGGCCTGGGGCGGCGCCGGCAAGCGCACTCCCCCCTCGGCAAAAATGGATGCCCACTGGCCCACTCTTTCTGCCAGTAGCTGCAGCAAGTCGTGCTCGGCCTGGTGGAGTTGCTTCAGCAGGTCGCGATCTCCGCTGAAGGCTGGAGGCCGGCGCTCGAGGCCCACCACAGTGCCAATCAAACGGGAGTGGGCGTTATCCAGCAGGATCACCAGGCGGTAGGAGGGATGACGTTTCGGGTTGCTGCCCAGCTCGAGCAGCAAATCTGGAACGATGCGTCTGGCTGCCATCAGGCCACTGCGCAAGGGGCCGAGCGGGTTGGTTGTTTGGGCCCTTGGGGCGGCATGGGGTTCGCTTGGATCGATGCGTTTGGCCAAGTCCTGCAAGTTGGCTTGGACCTGAAGGCTCAACGCCGCCAAGGCCCTCAGGGTTTGCTCGAAGGCGCGACTGGGCCAAAACCATTGCAGGCTCAGCAGGGCAACCAGGATTCCGAAGATGGTCCAAGCCAGGCGGAGGGGAATCCAGCTGCTCAGTTGGCTGCTGTGGGCGAGCCAGCCCATCACGAGCAGCAAACCTCCGGCCTTGTAGCCAACCTTCAGCCCCAACAGGCCACCGAGCAGGCGCAGGCATCCCATGCTGATGGCCATGCCCAGAGGTACTGGGATTCCCTTGAGCCCGTAAAGGCCAACCACGAGTACCACCGAACCCAGGAGGCTGCCGAGGATGCGTTGCTTGCCAAGTTCAATGGAGCCTCCGTAATTGCCGGCGAGCACAGCCGGTACGGTCATGGCGGAGTAGTAGCTGTCGGCTAGACCGCTGATGCTGCCAAAGGCGTTGACCAGGCCGGTGGTCAACGCCAGCCTGAGCTCGGAGCGGCTCATCAATGGCCCCCTGGAGATCCTGGGCCCCTTGATCCTTAGGGGCATGGCGTTCGCCTACGGCCCTGGGCGAGACTGCGCAGGTTGGATTGGAGCGGCTTGAGCTCTTCTGCCAAGGCCAACAGCAGCAGCAAGGGCCTGCCGCTGGGTTGGGCCAGGGCATTCCAGTCGCTACTGGTGGCTGGAGCCCCGGCCCTCTGGCCCACCAGCAGGTTGGCCATCCCCTCAAGGCCCCGGCGCAAGGGATGGTTGACGTCCATCGGCGTTGGTAGATCAGATGCCGCCACAAGGCGTTCCCATTGCACCCAATGCAGCCCCACCTGCTGCCAAAGCATGAGCCGCTGGGGCCAGCGCCGGCGGTTCAATTGGTGGGCAGCCGGCCCGGTTTGCTCCATGGTGACCAGCTGTTGCATGCGTTGCAGACTTACGCTGAATTGGGCAGGGGCAAGGGGCTCGGGCCGTGGTTTCTGGTCTGTCATCCAGCCGCGATAGGCCTGAATTTGGTTGAGGAGTCTTGCCTGCAGGCTGGCTTCAATGGCCTGCAGCTCGGCGGGCCGGTTTTTTGGCCAAAACAGCACATTTGTGCCGATTCCTACGGCACAACCAAGGGCCGTATCGATGGTGCGATTGAAGACGTAATCCCAGTTGAGCGCGGTATGGCTCGGGATCATTAAGAACATCAGACAAATGGTGGCCGCCGTCCCCAGGCCGCTGCTCCAGCCCAGTATTCGCAGGACTGGAATCATGAACAGCAGTGATAGCAAGACCCCTCCCCAGCCCGAGGCAATCGTGTGCACCCAGAAGGTGATGAGCCCACCAACTACCGTGCCTAAGATCCTGCTCGCTCCGGCTTTCCAGGTTTGGTCGTCGTTGTCATCGACAGCGAACAGGGTCCCCGTCAGCGAGTAATAAACATATTCAATACCAGTAAAATGAACAGCCAAGGCGGCTGTTACGAAGATGGCCGTGGCCATCTTGAGGCCGTTGCGCAGCAGCAGGGCGTTCACGGTGAGCTGTCTGCTTGGCGCTTGGCAACTATGGCGTTTCGCCTGCACCTGGACAAGGATGGGGGTTGTGACGCGGACACCTTGGCCTTAGCTCCTGATTTGGAGGCCGTTGCCCGCATGGGCCTGGCGGTGTTGTGCGGGCTTGCGGTCGGACTGAACCGGGCTCACCACGGGGCCAGGATGCACCCGAATCGGTTGAGGGTGCATGTGCTGGTGGGCCTCAGTGCCTGCTTGATGGTGCTGGCGGCTGGCCCCAGTCTCGATGCCCGCAGCCGCGCGATCCAAGGGGTGGCCACGGGCATTGGTTTTCTGGGGGCTGGGGAAATCCTGGTGCCCAGATGGCAGCCCAAGCATGCCCTCCCCGAGGTGCGGGGCTTAACCAGTGCGGCCTCGATCTGGTTCACCGCTGCCCTGGGGGTCACGGTTGCCGCCTCCACGCCGATCTTGGCTGGGGCCGCCTTGCTCTTGGCCCTCATCACCCTCTCGGCCAGGGATAGTGCCGATGGGCTACCCCAAAATGACCAGAGCGAGGGGCACCATCCTGAAGCGCATCAACCTGAAGGTCGCCATCCCAACGAGCCTTAGTAGAGATTGCGGTAGCGGTCGGTCTCGGGTGTGGAGCCATCCGATGCCGATGGGCTGGCCGGGGGCCATTCCGCATCCCAATAGCTCAGGCCATCGCGGTAGAACGGTCGCCCCCCGAGCCGTTTGGTTTCAAGGTGGGTGGTGCCCATGGCCGTGATCAAACCTCCCAGTTCCATGGGGCCCAGGTCGGTTTTGAGGTCTTTGCCGGCCGCACCCAAAAGGAGCGGTAGGCGCACCAGTTGCTCCGGCCGGGTGAGTTTTTGGAAGAGGGCCTGTAGGGCAAGTTGTTGGCGCTCGATCCGGCCGATGTCGCCCATTTCATCGTGGCGGAAGCGCAGGAACCCCTCAAGCTGGCGCCCTTTGAGGTTTTGCAGCCCAGGTTTCAAGTCGATGTAGAGCCCCTGGCTGTTGTCCACGTAGTACATCCGCTTGGGCACGGTCACCTCAATGCCGCCAATGCCATCCGCCATCCTGCGAATGGCGGAAAGGTTCACCATCACGTGATGGCTGATCGGCCGACCCAGCTTGCGAGACAGTTCTTGCTTGAGGAGATCGAGGCCTCCCAAGCTGTAGAGGGCATTGATCTTGTGGGGGCCATAGCCCTGGGCTTCGATATAGGAATCGCGGGGCACCTGCGTGATCCTGGTGGTGTTGCCGTCGATGCGCAGGGCTGCAATCACATCGGTGTTGCCACCACCGACATCAGTTCCCACGAGCAAGATGTCTTGGTTACCAATCCCTGTCCAGGCAGTGAATGGGTTGGTAATGGCTTGGTTCCCCAGGCCCTTCCCATTGAGCAGATTGGATAGGGGTTCAGCCAGGAGTAGCCCGCCCCCCAATCCCACTGCAATGGCAACCAGCACGGGGCCACGCTTCGCACGCTTTCGGCGGCGCTTTGCCGGAGTGCTGTTCATGACCTAAAAGCTATTGCAGCACTGGGAAGCCCAGTTCCATGCCGCCAAGCACAACGGTCACTTCCTGCTGTGACCCCAAACACCATCCAGGCGAGGGTCAAAGCCGTAAATCCTCATTTTGGCGCAGGCCCGCTTGCACCCGCCAGAGATTGGCGTAGGCCCCATTGTTGCGAATCAGGTCATCGTGGTGGCCTGATTCGACGATGTGCCCCTGCTCCATTACCACGATTTGATCGGCATGGCGCACGGTGCTGAGGCGATGGGCAATCACCAGGGTGGATCGGGAAGCGGTGATCCGATCCAAGGACCGCTGAATGGCGGCCTCGGTTTCGTTATCGACGGCGGCGGTGGCTTCATCGAGCACCAGCACCGGGGGATTTTTAAGGATGGCTCGGGCCAGGGCAATCCGTTGGCGCTGCCCACCGGACAGCCGCTGGCCCCGCTCCCCCACCACGGTGTCGTAGCCCTCCGGCAGGGTTTCAATAAACCCAGCGGCCTCGGCGAGGACGGCGGCCTGCTCGATGGCAGACCTGGGGGCGCCAAAGCTGCCGTAGGCAATGTTCTCGGCCACGGTGCCGTGGAAGAGGAAGACCTCTTGGCTCACCAGGCCGATGGCCTGGCGCAGGTCTTGGAGCTTCAGCCCCTGGATCCCTTGACCATCCAAGAGGATCTGGCCGCCTTGAATCTCATAGAGGCGCAGCAGCAATTTGACGATCGTGCTCTTGCCTGAGCCCGTGGCCCCCACGATGCCGATGGTGCTGCCAGCCGGAATCTCCAAATTGAACCCCTGCAGTAGGGGCTTGCGGCCCTCGTAGGCGAAATCCACCGCTTGAAAACGGATTGCCCCGCGCACCTCTTGCCTTGGGAGGGCTTGATCACCGCCGGCAATCGCAATCGGCGTATCCAGCAGATCCAGTACCCGGGAGGTCGAGGCCATGGCCCGTTGGTAGTCGTCGAGGGTGCGGCCCAAGGTGGTGAGGGGCCATAGCAATCGCTGGGTGATGAACACCAGGAAGCTGTAGGTGCCAACGGCAATGACCCCTTGCCAAGCCTGAAGACCACCAATCACGAGGATGGCCAAAAAGGCAAACAGGATGGCAAAGCGAATCAGGGGAATAAATGCTGCCGAGAGGCGGATGGCCCGCCCGTTGCTGAGCCGATAGGCCTGGCTGTCCTCGGCGAGTCGGCCCAGCTCCCAGGTTTCGGCGGCATAGCTCTTGATCGTGAGCATGCCCCCGAGGTTGTTGCTCAACCGGGATGCCAAATCTCCGGCCCGTTCGCGCACCTCCCGGTAGCGGGGGGCCAGACGCTTTTGAAAGCGCAGGGATCCCCAGAGGATCACGGGGATCGGAATGAAGGCCACCCCCGCCACCATGGGAGAGAGGAGCACCATCGCGCCACCGACGGCCAACACGGTGGTGAGGAGTTGCAGGATTTCATTGGCTCCCTGATCGAGAAAGCGCTCGAGTTGGTTGATGTCGTCGTTGAGGATCGCCATCAAGCGGCCGGTGCTGCCTTGCTCAAAGAAGGCCATCTCCAATTGCTGGAGGTGGCCGTAGGCCTCTTGGCGCAACTCGTGCTGAACGGTTTGGGCCAGGTTGCGCCAGAGCAGGGCGTAGAGATATTCAAAGAGCGATTCCGCGCTCCAAATTCCAAAGGAGAGCACGGCCAGCAGGCCCAGCTGTCCTGGCACCGAGCTCACACCCCAAGCCGCGAGCCAGGAGGTGTTTTGCTTCACCACCACATCCACGGCCAGGCCGATCAGCACCGGTGGCGCCAGGTCGAACAGCTTGTTCAAGACAGAACAGGTTGCAGCTAGCCACACCAGGCGCCGATGGGGGTGGAGCGCGGCGGTTAAGCGCTGCAGGGCTGGAGGGGTCATGGAAGCGGGTTCTCTAGACGGGGTGTAGGCAGGGACAACGTTCTGGATCAATCGCTGGGGCGATGCTGAAGATGTTCGTACGGCACAACTTTTTCGGGTCCAAAGGCAGTAGAACGAATTCGTCTCCTTAGGAGGTGTGATGACCAAAAGTCGAGCTTTCAATCGATTCCAGCGCTTCACAGCCAAAATGCGCCGCCGCCATCTCAAGGCCTGGTTGCCAGAGCAACGTGAAGGCGAACCCCTTGCCGACGCCCGCGGCGCTGATCTGCGCAAACGGGGTTGGCATACCGATCAAATGCATGAATTGGAGACCTTGGATTCGGGTTTGCAATTGAGTTAGGCCCCTTGGGGTTAGGGCCCCAAAGCCCGCTCAAAACCATGCAAAAGACCCCCTGGATTGGCAAGGCCAACCAGGGGGGTTTCTTTTTGGCCACCTACCAGCGGTTGCCGCCATCTCCGTAGCCACCTTCAGTGCGCTCACTGCTACCCGAACGGCTGCCACCACCACGTTCACCGTTGCCACGGTTGCCACTGGATCGGTTGCCGCTGGATCTGTTGGTACCGCCGGCCCCTTCCCGGGGGGCGGCGGGGTTGACGCGGATCATGCGGCCCATCCACTCGACCTCCTGGAGGTCGTCGATGGCTTTTTGTTCAGCTGCGGCGTCGGCCAGTTCGACAAAGGCAAAGCCCCGTTTGCGGCCCGTTTCCCTGTCAAGGGGAAGGCTGCATTGGGTGACCTCTCCGTATTTGCCGAAGAGATCCAATAAGTCCTCCCGTTCCGCCTGGAAGGAGAGGTTTCCAACGTAAAGCGTCATGGCTAAACCAGGAACTAGCCGTCGAAACGGGAGATCTGCAGGGACTTGTTCATCACCCGCAGCTGGCGGAGGCCCTGGAAGACATCCTCTGGCATGCCCTTGGGTAGATCGACCGTGCTGTGGGTATCAAAGATCTGAATCCGACCAATGGAGCGGCCGTTCAGACCGGCTTCGTTGGCAATGGCGCCGACGATATTTCCAGGCTTGATGCGATCGCGCCAGCCCACTTCCACGCGGAAGCGTTCCATGTGGTCTTCGGGGGGCCCCATGGGCCGGTCACCGCGGGGGGCGCCCCGGCCAGCATCGCGGCCACCATCTCTACCTGCATCCCTGCCGCCATCGCGGCCGAAGTCCCGTCCGCCATCCCGGCTCCGGCGGGGATCACGGCCGATGTCACGGCTTGGACCGTTTTGACGCACTTGGTCGAAGTTGTCTTCGCCCTGGATCAACAGGGGTTTGCCCGCCAGGCTGAATTCGAGGGCGGCCAGGGCCAGTTGGTCGGCGGTGCAGCCCAGTTCCTGGGTGACCCGTTGCAGGATCTCGCTGAGCAGGGCCCGTTCTTCTTCATTGCTCGCTGGGGTTTGCAGGCTGGTTGTGAGCTTGGTGCGCAGCCGATCCAGGCGGGTTTGGTTGATGGTGGCGTTGTTGGGCACATCCATTTGCTCGATCGGTTTGCCCACAGCCCGCTCGAGGCCGCCGAGGAAGCGGCGCTCCCGCGGGGTGAGAAAGAGGATGGCGTCGCCGGTGCGACCAGCCCTGCCGGTGCGGCCGATGCGGTGGACGTAGGCCTCCGAATCAAAAGGGATGTCGTAGTTGATCACCAGGCTGATGCGAT
>Ga0310335_100509_pt1 | contig 10238 bp, 2 predicted proteins | sample LakMicMISRFREDD7_FD_195549 | JGI IMG/M metagenome (GOLD analysis project Ga0310335, IMG submission 195549) | Enriched freshwater cyanobacterial communities from Lake Michigan, Michigan, United States - MI23.SRF.RED.D7 (v2) (version 2) | ecosystem: Environmental > Aquatic > Freshwater > Lake... | reverse complement strand
GCTCCAGGGTGAGGCCGTCGCTGTCGTAGGCGAGCAGCTCCTGGCGGGCTGTCACCACGGCCTTGGCCGGCAGCAGGTGGCGCAGGGCCCGGGCCAGCTCCGCCCAGTCATGGCGATGGACGGGGCCGAGATCCTGGGCGGGAAGGGGAGAGGGGGCTGGCACCAGGGGTTGGAACGGGGACAACGACGCCAGGGCCAGGGGGATGGATCCCTGAGAGTCCCAGCCCCAAAGGGCTTGCTGGGATTGGGTACTTTAACGAGAGCAAGAGCCCTGGCCCGTTCGGCCCGCGGTTGCGTCAAGATGGGCGATGGCTGGTTCCGCTTCGGCGGGCGCCACCTCCCCCCACCGTCTGCGGAACCTGCCTTGACCTCGGCCTCTGTTTCGGCTCCTGCCCTGAACACCGCCCGTTCCCAGGCCCTCTTCAGCGCCGCCCAGGCCCTGATGCCCGGTGGAGTCAGCTCGCCGGTGCGGGCCTTCCGCTCCGTGGGCGGCCAGCCGATCGTGTTTGAGCGCGTCAAGGGCGCCTACGCCTGGGACGTGGATGGCAACCGCTACATCGATTACATCGGCAGCTGGGGGCCAGCCATCTGCGGCCATGCCCATCCCGAGGTGATCGCCGCCCTGCATGAGGCCCTCGATCGGGGCACCAGCTTTGGCGCCCCCTGCGAGCTGGAAAACACCCTGGCGGCCATGGTGATTGACGCCGTGCCCTCGGTCGAGATGGTGCGCTTCGTCAACAGCGGCACCGAGGCCTGCATGTCGGTGTTGCGGCTGATGCGGGCCTTCACCGGCCGCGAAAAGATCATCAAGTTCGAGGGCTGCTACCACGGCCACGCCGACATGTTCCTGGTGAAGGCCGGCTCCGGGGTCGCCACCCTGGGCCTGCCCGATTCCCCCGGCGTGCCCCGCTCCACTGCTGCCAGCACCCTCACCGCCCCCTACAACGATTTAGAGGCGGTTAAAACCCTGTTTGCCGAAAATCCCGGTGCCATTGCCGGCGTGATCCTCGAGCCGGTGGTGGGCAATGCCGGCTTCATCACCCCCGAGCCCGGTTTCCTCGAGGGCATCCGCGAGATCACCAAGGAAAACGATGCCCTGCTGGTGTTTGACGAGGTGATGACGGGCTTCCGCATCAGCTACGGCGGCGCCCAGGCCAAGTTCGGCATCACCCCCGACCTCACCACCATGGGCAAGGTGATCGGCGGCGGCCTGCCCGTGGGCGCCTACGGCGGCCGCGCCGACATCATGGGGATGGTGGCCCCGGCTGGCCCCATGTACCAGGCGGGCACCCTCAGCGGCAACCCCCTGGCCATGACCGCCGGCATCAAAACCCTGGAACTGCTCAAGCAGCCCGGCACCTACGAGCGGCTTGATGCCATCACCAAGCGGCTCTCAGGCGGCATCCTGGCGGCGGCCGAAGCCGTGGGCCTGCCGATCTGCGGCAGCTCGATCAGCGCCATGTTCGGCTTCTTCCTCTGCAACGGGCCGGTGCACAACTTCGAAGAAGCCAAGGCCGCCGACACGGTGCGTTTCGGCAAGTTGCACAGGGCCATGCTGGAGCGGGGCGTGTATCTGGCCCCTAGCGCCTTTGAGGCCGGCTTCACCTCCCTGGCCCACAGCGACGACGACATCGATACCACGATTGCCGCTTTCCGCGATAGCTTCGCCGAGATCGCCTGAGGCCTGGCCCCGCCAGAACCAGCCCCGATCGGCCCCTAGAGGACTAGGCCCCCCTAGGAAATCTTGGGAAAATCTCAGGCCTACTCAGGTACCGCCGCGGCATCGCGGCGCCTGGGGTCAGCCACCCCCAGGCTTCCGCCCGTCAGGGCGGTGGCAGAGCCGGCACGGGGCCCAGCGGCAGAGCTTTTACGGGGCACCACCTCAACCGAATTGGCCGAGCCCATGGCCGGCACGCTCACCAGCTTGTGGCCCATCGCCGCCAGCAGGCGGCGGCTGTCGGGGCTGATGCCTTCCTCAAGGCTGATCTGGTCGGGCCAGAGCTGGCTGTGGATGCGGGGGGACGCCACCGACGAGGCCAGGTTGAGGCCAAACACCAACCGGTTCAAGAGCACCTGCAACACGGTGGTGATGATGCGGCTGCCGCCGGGGCTACCCGTAGCCAGCAGGGGTTCCCCCGAGGGGCGGAACACCAGGGTCGGCGTCATCGAACTCAAGGGCCGACGACCCGGCTCGATGGCATTCACGGCCCCCTGCACCAGGCCGTAGCCATTGGCGCTGCCGGGCTTGAGGCTGAAATCGTCGAGTTCGTTGTTGAGCAGGAAGCCCGCCCCCGGCACGCTGATGCCGTTGCCATAGGCGCCGTTCAAGGTGGTGGTGACCGCCACCAGCCCCCCCTGGCGATCGGCAACGGACACATGGGTGGTGTTGCTGCCACCGCCCAGGGCAGTGGGATCGGCCTCCAACTGGGCAGCCGGGCGATGGCGGTTCAGGTCGAGGCGCGAACGCTGCAGGTCGGCATAGGCCGAACTTTGCAACTGCTCCAGGGGCATGGCCACCTGGTCCGGGTCGCCCAGCAGGCGGTTGCGATCCCGGTAGGCCAGGTTCATCGCCTCCACCAGCCGGTGGATGGTGGAGGCACTGTTGGCACCGGTGGCTTCCAGCTTGAGGGGCTCCAGCACATTGAGCAGCTGCAGCAAGGTGATCCCCCCGCCACTGGGGGGCGGCATGGTCACCACCTGGTAGCCGCGGAAGCGACCCTGCAGGGGGGCCTGCCAGCGGGCCCGATAGGCGGCTAAATCGGCGGACCTGATCAGGCCCCCGCGCTTAGCCATCAGCCCTTCCAGGGCCCGGGCCACCGGGCCGCCATAGAAACCGGGCGCCCCCTGTTCAGCGATGCGGCGGAGGCTGCGGGCCAGATCGCCCTGGCGCAGGATCTCCCCAGGTCGGTAGGGCAGCCCGCCGGATTTGAAAAAAAGACGGCGGGAATTGGGATCCGCCTTAAGCAGGGGCGCCGCGGCGGTCAATGAAGCGGCCAACTCGACCCCAACCGGAAAACCCCGTTCCGCCAACTGGATCGCCGGCGCCATCACATCCTTCAGGGGCAGACGCCCATAGCGGGCCTGGGCCAGGGTGAGTCCCGCCACCGTGCCCGGCACCCCCGTACTCAGCAAGCTGCGGGTGGCCTTGGCCCGATCAACGCTGCCATCGGCCTGGAGAAACAGCTCGGGCCGCACGGCCAGGGGGGCTGTTTCCCGGAAATTGAGGGCCACGGCCTGCCCGCGCCCGATCGGCACGGCGGGAGCCAAAGGGTGCTTGGCTTCCGAGTGGGGCAACCACAACACCAAAAAGCCACCCCCGCCCAGGTTGCCGGCCTGGGGCAGGGTCACGGCGAGGGCAAAACAGGTGGCCACGGCCGCATCCACCGCATTGCCGCCCTGGCGCAAAATCGTGGCACCAACGGCCGCAGCACGAGCGTCCTGGGCCGCCACCAGGCCTCCCCCCGAAACGATCGGATGAAAGCGCTGGAGGCCCTCCTGAAGATCGGTGGCTGCAGGCGGGCCCGAAGGCGAAACTGAAACAGCCGGAGCCCCCTTAGCGGCAAGCAACCAAGGCCCCAAAGCCCCAGGGGAGGCCAAAATCAGCACTAAAGCCCCAGCCAGAGGGCCAGTGAGGCGAAGCCGTCCCAACCCTGCAGACATCAGCGATAGTTCTCGAACTGGAGCGGCACCTCCACGTCCTGGGCCCGCAACAGCTGGATCGCCTGCTGCAGGTCGTCCTTGTTCTTGCCGGTGATGCGCAAGCTGTCCCCCTGGATCGCCACGGTCACCTTTTTAAGCTCATCGCGAATCGTTTTGCTTAGGGCCTTAGCAATCTCCTGGGAGAGACCCTTACGCAGGTTCACGACCTGCTTGACCCGGTTGCCACCAACGGGCTCGGGGGTCTGGAAATCGAAGATCTTCAGGGACAGGTCGCGTTTGGTGGCCTTCTGACGCAGCAAGTCTTCGACTGCCACCAGGGCCATCTCACTGGCGCTGGTCACCGTGAAGCTGGTCTCCTCCAGGTCGATCTCGGTGGCCGAGTCCTTGAGGTCGTAGCGCTGCACCACATCCCTGCGCACCTGGTCGAGGGTGTTCACCAGTTCCTGGCGGTCGAAATCAGAGACGACATCGAAGGAGTAGGTGCTCATCGGTGCGAGGTGCGCTGGGGGCGGGATGGGCTGATCGTAGAAGGGGCAGGGGGAGTGGGCCAGCCAAAGGGCCCGACCTGGGGCAGGCAGTGGACCTGATCTGAAACGCCCACTTTGCTCCAGTAAATTGGCAGAAGGGGCCAAGCCGCCGATGGAATCGTCCCGACACCATTGGTATGGGTGAGGGCGATCGGGCAAGTAGTACTTAGCAAGCCGGGAGCAGCGACGCAGCAGCTAAAAACCAGAACGTCGTGGTGCAAAGACAAAGGGAAATCGAAGCGAACGCCGCAGGGCTAGGGCTGCCTCGAAAACTATTCAGGTGTCCGCAGGGAAGCCAACCATGGCCGAGCCCCAACCCATACCCAAAGGGCCACACATCAAGAAGGGAGCACAAAAGCGAAACAACATTGAACGAACAAATCTTGCTTGCCCATTCAAGGCCTAGAGCTATCAAAGTAGCTCAACTTGAAAGAACTATCGCAACACGCCAAAAAATAGATTCCAACAATCAAAAGCAACCAAGAATACTGGAATGACGGAAATCAATACGAGGAGTCGCCTCAAGCATTGACCTCAATAACACTCACCCTGATTTTGGTGTCATTGAAGTCCCAATCGGAGCCCTGGCTGGCGAGCAGATCCTCAAAGCCAAAGGTGTTGGTGCCTAGGAGCTTCACGTGCTGGCGTCCATCGCTGGCGGTGCTGGCACCAAAGGTGAGCACCTCACCGCCCTGGGTGACCATCATGGGGGCGTAGTACCCAGCGGCACTGCTAGCTAGGGCCCAGCTAATGCTTTGCCGCGATTGGCCATAACGGTGGCTGGTGGTTGTGCCTTGGAAGGGATCGATGAACTGGCTGAGCACGGCGCTGCGGAAGGCGGCGCCATCGCTTTGGGAAACACCGTTCACTTGGTAGGTGGTGCCGGTGAGGGGATCGAGCTTGACGAAGCCAAAGCGATTGCGCAGGCCGCAATCGGTGGAGATATCGAGGCTGAGGGTGATGCCGGTTGCGGCGATGCTGGTGAGATCGAGGATGGCATCGCTACTAGAGAGTTGTTTGCGGGCAATCGCCAGGCTGGCCGGGGAGGAGGCAGCGATCGAGCTGCTGATGTCCAGCATCAGGTCGGTGTAGCTGCCATTGCGATCGGCATCGAGGCCCAGGCTGTAGCCGGTGGGGGTGCTGGCGATGTTGAGGGCGGGGTTGTTGCTGGAATAGCCAACGCCATCGCTGGAGCGGAAGCTGAGGGTGCTGCCGGCGGCCAGATAAATCGCCTGGCTGCCTGTGGGCCCCGAGCCGAGGGTGGCGCCGATGGCCCCTAACGGTTGGTCGTTGTTATACATCTCCAAATTACTTTGGGCCGCGGAACTGAAAGAGGACACGGCCAGGGAGATCCAAAGTCCTGTGCCGTCGACCCCGTTAACGGTTAAACCTTTGCCGTCACCGCTCAGTTGCAGGGTGGGCGCGGTGGAGAGAGTTGTAAAGCCAATGGGATCGTCGATGCGGCCATTCACGGTTTCATCAAAATCGCCAAGGGCGCCATCTTTGAGGTAGAGCCGGGCACCATCGATGCCATTGATGCCATCGCGATCGAGCAGGATGCCCCCCAGGCCGGTGAGCGGATCATAGTTAAAGAGGAAATAACCGCCATTTTTATTCTTTTTGTAGAGCGCATTCCAGCCACTGCCGGGGGCCTCGGGGAAGTAAAGGTCCACCTCTTGGATCGTTGCTTGAAAGGCCGCTACAGCACTAGTGGTGATGCCATTGACATCCAGATTGCTGACATTGCCAGAGGTGCTAACGCTCGGTGAGACCCTAAAACTGATCAGGTCAGAAGCGCTCGTCACCGTGGCGGCAGGATTGCTGCCGTTGCTATTGACGCGGAGCTGGAGGCCGCTGGCGGCGGTGCTATCTGGGGTTGCGTTGTTGAAGACCAGCAGGGTGTTGGCAACCACGCTGCCGCCTGTCAGGGGGTCGGTTGTCTGGTTGATAACGACTGGCTTGTTGATGAGGCCACTGGCCCCTTGGGTTGTGGTGAAGGTGCTTCCCGCTGAAGGGGCGCTGTCATCAATCACCAAGGCTGCATTGGCCCCGAGGGAGCCTGGGGCACCGGGGGCCGGCAGGGTGAGGCTGGCCCCATTACCCGCCGCATCTTGGATCGTGCCCCCTTGGAGCGAGAGGGCAGCGCTAGTGACGATGTCGAGATCGGCGCTGCGATCTCCCAGCTGCACGGTGTAGTCGAAGCTGAGGGTGTTAGTGCCGCTGCCACTTTTGTAGACCGCGGCGCGATCGGTGCCGCCGGTTTCTAAGAGCAGGGTTGGGCTGCCGGTGACATAGACGGTCTCCGTGAACGACACCTGCAGCGTGATGGTGCTGCCGAAGCCATAGCGGCCGTTGGCGTTGGCGCTGGTGATGCCACTGGGGCTAGGGCTTGGACTGGTTGTGTCAACGGTGACGGAGTAAGTGGGTGATGAGGCAGGACTGATATTGCCAGCGGCGTCCGTTGCGGTGGCGTTGAAGGCGTAGGTGGTGGCGTTTGTGAGGCCGGATGCTGTGTAGGACCAGACGCCCGTGCCATTGGCGGTTGTGGTGCCAAGGAGTGCGGACCCGTTGTAGATGGAAACGGTGCTCGCTGCTTCTGCAGTGCCGGCAAGAAGGAGAGAGGCGTCGTTCGTGAACCCGCCAGGGGCGATGGTGCCGGTTATGGGCGTGACGTCATCGGTGATCGAAGTGATGGACGGAGCGGTAGGGGCGTTGGTGTCAACGGTGACGGAGTACGAGGACGCGGGACCGATGTTGCCAGCGGCGTCCGTTGCGGTGGCGTTGAAGGCGTAAGTGGTGCCGTTAGACAGGCCAGTGGCGCTGTAGGACCAGGCGCCGGTGGTGTTGTCTGCGGTTGTGGTGCCGAGGAGCTCTGAACCGTTGTAGATGGAAACGGTGCTAGCGGCTTCTGCGGTGCCCGTTAGGACGAGAGTGGTGTCGTTAGTAGAACCCCCAGGGGCGATGGTGCCGGTGATGGGTGCGGCGTCATCGGTGATCGAGGTGATGGTGGGAGCAGCAGGAGCTGTGGTGTCAACGGTGACGGAGTAATCGGGAGATGAGGCAGGACTGATATTGCCAGCGGCGTCTGCTGCGGTGGTGTTGAAGACGTAGGTGCTGCCGCTCGAAAGGCCAGTGGCGCTGTAGGACCAGGCGCCCGTGCCATTGGCGGTTGTGGTGCCGAGGAGCGTGGAACCGTTGTAGATGGATACGGTGCTAGCGGCTTCTGCGGTGCCCGTTAGGTCGAGCGAGGTGTCGTTAGTAGAACCCCCAGGGGCGATGGTGCCGGTGATGGGTGCGGCGTCATCGGTGATCGAGGTGATGGAGGGAGCAGTAGGGGCTGCGGTGTCAACGGTGACGGAGTAATCGGGAGATGAGGCAGGACTGATATTGCCAGCAGCGTCTGTTGCGGTGACGTTGAAGGCGTAGGTGCTGCCGCCCGAAAGGCCAGTGGCGCTGTAGGACCAGGCGCCGGTGGTGTTGTCTGCGGTTGTGGTGCCGAGGAGCGTGGAACCGTTGTAGATGGATACGCTGCTAGCGGCTTCTGCGGTGCCCGTGAGATCGAGCGAGGTGTCGTTCGTGAGACCATCAGGAGCGATGGTGCCGGTGATGGGTCCGGCGTCATCGGTGATCGAGGTGATGGAGGGAGCAGCAGGGGCTGCGGTGTCAACGGTGACGGAGTACGAGGAAGCGTTGCTGACGTTGCCAGCAGCGTCTGTTGCGGTGGCGTTGAAGGCGTAGGTGCTGCCGCCCGCAAGGCCGGTGGCGCTGTAGGACCAGGCGCCGGTGGTGTTGTCTGCTGTTGTGGTGTTAAGGAGTGTGGAACCGTTGTAGATAGAAACGGTGCTACCCGCTTCTGCGCTGCCCGTTAGGTCGAGAGAGGTGTCGTTCGTGAACCCGCCAGGGGCGATGGTTCCGGTGATGGGTAAGGCGTTATCGGTGATCGAGGTGATGGAGGGAGCAGCAGGGGCTGCGATGTCAACGCTTACCCTTTGCCCAGTGAAGGCAATGCTATCTAAGAGAACGCTGACGTTGGCGGAATTAAAATTTGCAGTGATGATGTCGGGTCTGCCGTCGCCGTTCACATCGCCCAAGGCCACGGAGACTGGTCCAGCATCCGTCGTTAAGGTTTGCTTGTCTTGGAAGGTGCCATTGCCATTACCCAAGAGCACGCTGACGTTGTTGTCAGTATTATTGGCTGTGATGAGGTCAAGCTTACCATCGCCGTTCACATCGCCCAAGGTCACGGAATATGGGCGATCACCTACGGCTAAATTGGCTTGGGCTGCAAAGGAACCGTTGCCATTGCCCAAAAGCACGCTAGCGGTGTCGGAGTCGCGATTTGCAGTGATGATATCGAGCCTGCCATCGCCGTTCACATCGCCTAAGACCACAGAGCGTGGGCCATCACCTACGGCTAAATTGGCTTGGGCTGCAAAGGTGCCGTTGCCATTGCCCAAAAGCACGCTTGCAGTGTCGGAGGCGCGATTCGCAGTGATGATATCAAGTTTGCCATCGTCGTTCACATCGCCCAAGGTTACAGAGCGTGGGCTAGTCCCCGTAGAGAAGGCCACTTGAGATTGAAAGGTGCCATTGCCATTACCTAAGAGCACGCTGGCGGTATTGGAATCATAATTCGCTGTGATGATATCGAGTCTACCATCGCCGTTGACATCACCCAAGGACACGGAAGCGGGGTAGGATCCCGTGGCGAAGGTGGCTTGAGCTTGAAAGGTACCATTGCCATTACCCAAGAGCACGCTGACGTTGTCGGAATACCAATTTGCAGTGATGATATCGAGCCTGCCATCGCCGTTCACATCACCCAAGGTCACGGAAGCGGGGTAGGTGCCCGTGCTGAAGTCTGTCTTGGATCCAAAGGTGCCATCGCCATTGCCCAAGAGCACGCTGGCCTTTTCGGAGAAATAATTTGCAGTGATGATGTCGAGTCTGCCGTCGCCGTTCACATCGCCCACGGCCACAGAGCGTGGATTACTTCCCGTGGCGAAAGTTTGCTGGGGCGTCGAAGCGGGGCTGATATTGCCAGCGGCGTCTGTTGCGGTGGCGTTGAAGGCGTAGCTGGTGCCGTTTGTTAGGTCTGATGCGGTGTAGGACCAGACGCCGGTTGTGTTGTCTGCGGTTGTGGTGCCAAGAAGACTAGAACCGTTGTAGATAGAAATGGTGCTAGCGGCTTCTGCGGTGCCCGTTAGCTCGAGCGAGGTGTCGTTCGTGAACCCGCCAGGGGCGATAGTACCGGCGATGGGCGAGACGTTATCGGTAATCGAGGTGATGGAGGGAGCCGCAGGGGCTGTGGTGTCAACGGTGACGGAGTAAATGGGAGAGGACGCCGGGCTGACGTTGCCAGGGGCATCTGTTGCGGTGGCGTTGAAGGCGTAGGTGCCGCCAGCAAGATCGGTGGCGGTGTAGGACCAGGCGCCCGTGCCATTGGCGGTTGTGGTGCCGAGGAGGTCTGAACCGTTGTAGATGGACACGGTGCTAGCGGCTTCTGCGCTGCCCGTTAGGTCGAGGGAGGTGTCGTTCGTGAACCCGCCAGGGGCGATAGTGCCGAGGATGGGTGCGGCGTTATCGGTAATCGAAGTGATCGAGGGAGCATCAGGAGGGATGGCCTCAACAGTTGCGATTTGTCCAGTAAAGGCAAGGCTGTTTAAAAGGACGCTGGCATCGCCAGAGCTCGAATTTGCAGTGGTGATATCAAGTCTGCCGTCGCCGTTCAGATCGCCCAACGCGATGGACAGTGGGCCATCACCTGCGGCGAAGCTGACTTCAGCTGCAAAGGTGCCATTGCCATTGCCCAAGAGCACCCTGGCGGTATCGGAACTATAACTCGCGGTGATGATATCGAGTCTGCCATCGCCGTTTAAATCACCCAAGCTTACGGAGTAGGGACGATTCGTTGCGAAGGTGGATTGAGCCGCAAAGGTGCCATTGCCATTACCCAAGAGCACGCTGACGCTGTTGTCAGCGAAATTCGCAGTGATGATATCGAGCCTGCTATCGCCGTTTACATTGCCCACGGTCACAGAGCGTGGGTTG
>Ga0310335_100503_pt1 | contig 10309 bp, 6 predicted proteins | sample LakMicMISRFREDD7_FD_195549 | JGI IMG/M metagenome (GOLD analysis project Ga0310335, IMG submission 195549) | Enriched freshwater cyanobacterial communities from Lake Michigan, Michigan, United States - MI23.SRF.RED.D7 (v2) (version 2) | ecosystem: Environmental > Aquatic > Freshwater > Lake... | reverse complement strand
CTCCTGTATCCCCCGGCCCCACGCCGAACCCGCGCCCCCAGCCCGTTTCGCCTTGAGCACCGATCCCGCCATCTCCGCCGCCGACACCCTGCGGGTCTCGGTGTTAAGCGAGGCCCTGCCCTACATCCAGCGCTTTGCCGGCCGGCGGGTCGTGGTGAAATACGGCGGCGCCGCCATGGTGCGCCAGGACCTGCGCGAGGCCGTCTTCCGCGACCTGGCCCTGCTGGCCTGTGTGGGCGTCCAGGTGGTGGTGGTCCATGGCGGCGGGCCCGAAATCAACGAATGGCTGGGGCGGCTGCAGATCCAGCCCCAATTCCGCAACGGCCTGCGGGTCACCACCCCCGAGACCATGGATGTGGTCGAGATGGTGCTGGTCGGCCGGGTCAACAAGCAGATCGTCAATGGCCTCCACCAGGTGGGGGGGCAGGCCGTGGGGATCTGCGGAAGTGACGGCAGGTTGGTGCTGGCCCGCACCTACGGCGATGGCTCCAATGGCCTGGTAGGCGATGTGGCGGCGGTGAATCCAGCCGTGCTGCTTCCCCTGCTCGACAACGGTTACATCCCGGTGATCTCGAGTGTGGCCGCCAACGCCGAGGGCCAGGCCCACAACATCAATGCCGACACGGTGGCGGGCGAACTAGCCGCGGCCCTCCAGGCCGAAAAGCTGATCCTGCTCACCGACACCCCCGGCATCCTGCGGGACCGGGACGATCCCAGCTCCCTGATCCGCCAAGTGAGCCTGGCCGGTGCCCGCGAGCTCATCGAGAGCGGGGTCGTGGCCGGCGGCATGACCCCCAAGACCGAGTGCTGCATCCGGGCCATCGCCCAGGGGGTAGCGGCGGCCCACATCGTCGATGGCCGCAGCCCCCACGCCCTGCTGCTGGAGGTGTTCACCGACGCCGGCATCGGCACCATGGTGGTGGGCAGCCAGCGTCAGATCAGCGGCTGAACCGTGGCGGACGTTCTGCCAGGCGAAAGCCCTGCCGATGGCCAAGCCGGCCCCCAGCAGCCCGACCCGCCGGAGCTGGCCCAGGCCCAACGCGCCCTCGAGAGCGGCGACTACGGCGCCTGCCTGCGGGGGCTCACGCCCCTCGCCGATGCCCATGGCGCCAGCACGGCCCTCGGGGGGCGGATCCGCTTGCTGATGGCCACGGCCCTGATGGGCCAGGGCGACTCGGCCGGGGCGGCGGCCTGTTGCCGCAGCCTGCGGGCTTGCAAGGACCTCATCCTGCGCCAACAGGCCAGGGATCTCGAGGAGGTACTGGAAGCGCCAGCCCTGCAGCGGCCGCGCAACTGGTCAGTTCAGGTGCCGAGCCTGGGGGAGCTGGAACGGGTGGAAGGGCGCTCCTCGATGCCGAGCCGGCGCCGCCGCCCCAGGCCCGCGCCGCCACCGCCGCCGCCCGTGGGCGCCACCAAGACCCCCTGGGGGTTTGCCCTGGTGGCCGTAGCCCTGCTGCTGCTCACCACCTTGCTGGCCGGCTGCGTCCAGCTGGAAACCAGCCTCAGCTTCCCGGCGCCTGGCCGCCTACAGATCACCCAAACCAGCACCAGTGCCACGGGCCAGACCCTGCCCTGGCAACGGGACCTGGCCCGTGCCCTGGGGGGCGGCTCGGTGGTGGTGGAGCGCGACCACGGCCGCCAGAGCCTGCGCAACCGGGTCTTGCCCGCAGGCCAAGCCCTGGCCTGGCTCGGCCACAGTCTGGAGCGCGGCGCGGCCCTGGCCGGCGTCAGCCTGCCGAAGCCCGAGCTGGAACTCCACGAGCGCAATTGGCTGATCGGCGTGCAACAACGGATGGAGCTGGCCATCGACCTCAGGGCCCTAGAAGCGTTGCCGGGGCTGGACCTGTCCTTCCGGTTTGCCCCCCTCGAGGCCAGGGCCGTCGAGCGGGCCACTCCCAAGCCGGTGCAGCTGGGCCCCGGCGCCAAGGAGCTGCACTGGCCCCTGGAGCCCGGCGCCTTGAACCGGCTCACCTGGCGCACCTGGCGCTGGAGCCGCCTGGGCCTGGGGGCCGTGGCCGTGGCCCTGGTGCTGGGGCTGGCCTTGTTGCTGCAACGATTGCGGTTGCGGGCTGGCTTTGGCTTTCCCCAGTTGCCCGCCTGAGGGTTGGCGGTCCTAGGCCTGCTGGCCTGGGCCTAAAGCCTGCTGGCCTGGGCCTAAAGCCTGCTGGCCTGGAACTAAAGCCTGCTGGCATGGAACTAAAGCCTGCTGGCCTGGAACTAACGCCTGCTGCTGGCATGGAACTAAAGCCTGCTGGCCTGGAACTAACGCCTGCTGCTGGCCTGGGCCTAACGCCACCTGAGCCATGGGCGGCCGCCAGCCGGGTTGCCCGGGGCACCAGCCCTGGCCTTTAAAGCTCCAGGGGATCGGGGTCGATGCTCAGGCTCACATCCTTCGCCAGGCCCTCCCGCAGCAGGGCTTCCGCCGGCAAAGGCAGGTCGCTGCTGGTGGGTCCATGCAAGAGCAACTGCCAGCGACTGCGGCCCGCCACCCGGGCAACCGGGGCCGGGGCCGGGCCAATCAACAGCCAGCCGCTGGCCTGCACCTGGCCGCGGATGCGTTCCGCCAGGGAGGCGGCTGCCGTGGCGGTGCCGCTGGCAGACGGTCCGGCCAGGCGCAACAGGCAGGCGCGACTGAAGGGCACCAGGTGGGCGGAGCGCCGCAGGGCCAGTTCCTCAGCCAGGAAGGCCCCGTAGCGGCCATCCACGAGGTGGCGAATCACCGGATGGTCGGGGCAGTAGGTCTGCACCAGCACTTCCCCGGGCCGGTCACCCCGGCCGGCCCGGCCCGCCAGTTGCAGGAGCAACTGCAGGCTCTGTTCGCCGGCCCGCAGGTCGGGCCGGTGCAGCAGGCCATCGGCCGCCAACACCGCGGCCAGGGTGACGGCCGGCAGGTCCATGCCCTTGGCCAGCATCTGGGTGCCCACCAGCACATCGGCCTCGCCGGCGGCAAAGCGCTCCAGCAGGCGGCGGTGGCCATCCCGGCCCCGGGTGGTGTCCCGGTCAAAGCGCAGCAGGCGCAGGCCTTCGAGCTCCTTCTCGAGCTGCTCCATCACCCGCTGGGTGCCGGCCCCGAAGGGCTTGAAGGCGGTCGAGCCGCAGTGGGAGCAGCGCTCACCAATCTCGGCGCGGTGGTCACACCAGTGGCAGCGCAGCCACTGGGGCCCATCGCTGCGGCCATGGACCGTGAGCGCCACATCGCAATTGGGACAAAGCACCACCTCGCCGCAGCTGCGGCAACTGAGAAAACTGCTGTGGCCGCGGCGGGGCACCAGCAGCACGGCCTGCTCGCCCCGCTCGGCCAGGCTGCCGAGGCGCTGCATCAGGGGCCGGCTGATCAGGCGGCGGTGGCCGTCCTCCAGCTCCAATCGCATGTCCACCAGGCGCACCGGTGGCAGGGGGCGGCCGCCGATGCGCTCGGGCAGGCGCAGCAACTCCGTGGTGGCTGCCGGCCCCTGGCAGGCCTGCCAGGTCTCAAGCGATGGGGTGGCGCTGCCGAGCACCAGGCGGGCACCGCTGCGGCGGGCCCGGTGCCGGGCCACGTCCCGGGCGTGATAGCAGGGCATGGGGCTGTCCTGCTTATAGGAGCTGTCGTGCTCCTCATCGAGCACGATCAGGCCCAGGTTGGTGATCGGCAAAAACACCGCCGAGCGGGTGCCCACCACCAACAGGGGCTCCCCACCAGGCACCAGGCAGCGGCGCCAGGTGTCGATGCGTTGGCCCTCGCTGCAACCGCTATGGAATTCGCGCACCGCCGCGCCAAAGCGCTGGCGGCAGCGATCGAGCAGCTGGGGCACCAGGCCGATTTCGGGGGTCAACAGCAACACCCCCTGCCCAGCCGCCAAAGAATCCGCGGCCGCCTGGAGATACACCTCGGTTTTGCCGGCACCGGTGACGCCCCAGAGCAGCAGGCTCTGGCCCGCGGGCGCGCGGCGAATCTGCTCCAGGGCGGCGGCCTGGGCACCAGTGAGGGTTTGGGACGGAGCCAGGTCCAGGCGGGGGGCCCCAGCGGCGAGATCGGCGGCCTGGGCAACCAGCGCCGCCTTGCGCACCAGGCCGCGCCGCTCCAGGCCGTCGAGCACCGAACGGCTGAAGCCACCGCTAGAGAGCAACTCCGCCTGCCAGGCGCCGCCGCCATCGCTGGCCAACTGGTCGACCAGGGCCTGTTGCTTGGCTGAAAGGGCAAGGCCGCTGGCGCTTGTGGTGGCCGCTTCATCGGCCAGGGCAACCCAAACCCGGCTGCGGGGGGCGGCGGCCGCCTTGGCGGGGCGTTGCCCCAGCCAGCCCGGCGGCAGGGCGCTTTTGAGGGTGCGAAACAGGCTGGTGTGGCAATCGCGGGCCACGTCCTCGATCAGGCCCTGCCATTGGCCATCCACCGCCGCCCGCTGATGCAGCGCCTCGATCGCGACCAGCGTCACAGCCTCCAGGCCCCCAGGCCGCCCTTGCAGCGTTTCCACGACCAGGCCAATGTGACGCCTGCCCCGCAAGGGCACCCGCACCAGGTCGCCCCTGGCTAGCGCCAGGCCAGTCGGGTTGGCATAGGTGAACACCTGGCCCTCCCGACCCGCCTCCACCCAGACCTGAACCCAGGGGTCCCCGGGGCAGCTAGTGGGCCCACCTGGGGCAATCGAGCAATCAGCTTGGATGGGCAACCTTGCAGAACTCACCACTCTTTCTTAAGATGTGGGGGTTGAGCAGCTGTCATCAGCTGCTGTCGGAACCCGGCAGAGTTCCGTCCAGAGGGAAGATCGATGCCCGCGTCCAGGGAGTTTCCAGCCCTGAACCGCCGATCTGCGAACTCCCCTGACAGCGCTGCCGGGGCCTTGCCCACTCTTGTTCTGTCCAGGTCGGGTTACTCCACACGTCTTGAACCAGTCCAGTTCCCTGGGACCCCCACCTGCCTTGCTGCCCCAGCGTGGCTAGGCATGGATGGTGCGTCCTGCATCACCGTTCCCTGTTCCCGGCGCTGGCCCAGCCAGTGCGGCCCCCAAGGGCTTGATTGAAGCTTGATTGGTTCCTTCATCAGGATTCCGCCGCCCGCTTGGGCTCCAGGCCTGACGTTCTGCCCCAATCCAGGACCTGCCAACCCAGTGCCCGGGCCCTCCCGCCTGCTGCCCTTCCCCCGCGACATCGACGCCGCCCGTAAAGCCATCCCCCGTCTTCCCTTCCCCATGAGCCCTGTTGCCGCATCGGTCAAAACCGACCTTCCCGAGATCCTGATGGTGGCCACCACGTCTGGTGAAACCATTCAGGTCAAGGAGGTCAAGACCCGCAAGGCCAGCAGCAAGGCCAAGCTGCCCGCCCATGGCAACGGCGGCCCTGCGGTGGATGGGGACGACAGCACCAGCAAGCCTGCGGCCAAGGCGAGCAAGGCCAAGGCGGCGCCCAAAACCGGCAGCACCGCCAAACCCAAAGCCCCGCCCAAGCCCAAGACAGGCGCAACGGCCACGAGCGGCAAGTCGGCGGCCCCGAAGCCCGCGGGCGCCAAGGCTGGTGCCGTGAAAACGACAACTCCCAAAACCAGCACAGCCAAATCCGGTACGGCCACCACGGCTGCTGCCAAAACGGCTGCTGCTAAAACCCCAGCCGCGAAAACCACCACGGCCAAGGCTGGCGCCGCCAAACCGGCCGCTGCCAAGGCCGCTGGCGCCAAGGGCCAAACCACCAAAGCCGCCGCCAAGCCCGCAGGAACGAAGCCCCCTAGCGCCAAGGCCGCCAGCAAGGGCGAGGCCGACCTCGAGGTCGACCTCAATGCCGCCGCCGATGACCTGCTCGATGGCATCGACACCGCCGCCGCCGCCAAGGCCGACAAGGATGCCAAGGCCAAGGCCCTAGCCAGCATCAAGGTGGGACCCAAGGGGGTCTACACCGAAGACTCGATCCGGGTGTATCTGCAGGAAATCGGTCGGATCCGCCTCCTCCGGCCCGATGAAGAGATCGAGCTAGCCCGCAAGATCGCCGATCTGCTGCAACTCGAAGAACTGGCCGCCCAGTTTGAAGTGGACCACGGCCACCATCCCGACACGAAGGAATGGGCGGTGCTGGTGGACATGCCCGTGATCAAGTTCCGCCGCCGTCTCATGCTCGGCCGCCGCGCCAAGGAAAAGATGGTGCAGTCCAACCTGCGCCTGGTGGTGTCGATCGCCAAGAAATACATGAACCGGGGCCTGTCCTTCCAGGACCTGATTCAAGAAGGCAGCCTGGGCCTGATCCGCGCCGCCGAAAAGTTCGACCACGAAAAGGGCTATAAGTTTTCCACCTATGCCACCTGGTGGATTCGCCAGGCGATCACCCGCGCCATCGCTGACCAGAGCCGCACGATCCGCCTGCCGGTTCACCTCTACGAAACCATCTCCCGCATCAAGAAAACCACCAAGGTGCTCAGCCAGGAGTTTGGCCGCAAGCCCACGGAGGAGGAGATTGCCGAAAGCATGGAGATGACGATCGAGAAGCTGCGCTTCATCGCCAAATCGGCCCAGCTGCCCATCTCCCTGGAAACCCCGATCGGCAAGGAAGAGGATTCGCGCCTGGGCGACTTCATCGAAGCCGATATCGAAAATCCTGAGCAGGATGTGGCCAAAAACCTGCTGCGCGAAGACCTCGAAGGCGTGCTGGCCACCCTCAGCCCCCGGGAGCGGGATGTGCTGCGCCTGCGCTATGGCCTTGATGACGGTCGCATGAAGACCCTCGAAGAGATTGGCCAAATTTTTGACGTCACCCGCGAACGCATCCGTCAAATCGAAGCCAAGGCCTTGCGCAAATTGCGGCACCCCAACCGCAACGGCGTTCTCAAGGAATACATCAAGTAGGCCGGATGCCTGGGTCCTCCCCCCTGGGGGCAGCCCCTGCTGCCCCCAGGGTTTCGATTGTTCTCCCCACCTACAACGAACGGGGCAATATCGAACCCCTGCTGGCGCAACTCCTGCCCCTCAAGCAGCGTTTCGACCTGGAAATCCTGGTTGTTGATGACGATTCGGCCGATGGCACAGCCGAGCTGGTGCGCCAGCTGGCCCATGGCGAACCCTGCCTGCGGCTGATCCGCCGGGTCGGCCGCGCCGGCCTAGCCAGCGCCATCAAGGAGGGATTGCTCGACGCCACCGGCGATCTGGTGGTGGTGATGGACAGCGACGGCCAGCACCAACCCAGCTCCGTCCTGGAGGCCCTCACCACCCTGCAGCAGGGGGACTTCGACCTGGTGATCGGCAGCCGCTTCCACCCCCAGGCCCAGATCCAGGGTCTCAGTGGCCGGCGCGAGACCGGATCCACCTGGGCCAACAAGCTGGCCCGAGCCAGTTTGCCTCGCTACCGCCAGCTCAGCGATTACATGAGCGGTTTTTTTGCCCTGCGGCTGGATCGCTGCCTGCCCCTGATTCGGGCCGTGGATGTGAACGGCTTCAAGTTTCTCTATGAGTTGCTGGCCCACAGCCGCGGCCGCTTGCGCGTCTGCGATATCCCCTTGAGTTTCCAGCCCCGGGGCTATGGCAGCTCCAAGTTGGATGTGGCGGTGTTGTGGGATTTCGGCATTTCGATCCTGCACACGCTCTGCCTGCGCCTGTTGCCCAGGCGGGCGATCAGTTTTGGCCTGGTGGGCGCCTCAGGCTTCCTAGTGCAGGTGCTCGTCACCCAGCTGGTGATGCTCCTAGGGGTGGCCTTCACCCAGGCCTTGCCGGTGGCCGTGGTGGCTGCCGCCAGCTCCAATTATTTGGTCAACAACGCCCTCACCTTCCGCTTCCAGCGCCAGCAAGGCCTGGCCCTGCTGCGGGGCCTGCTCAAGTTCCTGCTGGTGGCCTCCCTACCGGTGCTGGCCAATGTGGGGGTGGCGTCAGCCTTTTACAGCTACGTCTCCCACAACACTTTCTGGGCCCAGCTGGCGGGGATTGTGGTGGTGTTTGTTTGGAACTACGCCGCCTCCTCCCGCTTCGTCTGGAACACTCCTTGACGAGGAACCAGCCCCAGCCGCCCCCCTAGCCCAATCCATGACCAACGCCCCTGCCCCCAGCGATTCGATGGCGCCTGCCGAGCCCAAGACAGCGCCCGAAGCCCCTGGGGAGCTCACCCTGGCGGACCTGGCCAACCTGCGCACGGCCCCAGCCCTGACAGCCCACCAGCGCCCAGGGCTGCTGGCCGAGCTCAAAACCCGCCTGGCCGCCTGTGACTGGTTCACGATCGGTGTGATGGCACCCTCGGCGGCAAGCGCCCTGGCGGCCCTGCGGGCCTGCGAAGGGGCCCTGGGTTGGCCGGCCCTCGAGGCCCACGGCCAAAATCCCGCGCCCGGGAGCGTGGCGGGCCCGGTGTTCCTCAAGGGCAACCAGCACTCGGGCCAGTTCCTGCTGCGGGCCGAAGCGGGCCTGGGCGAAGGGATCCTGATCAGCGGCCACCTCAACGGCAAGCCCGATCCGGCCCTGGAAGCCACCTGGGGCCCCCTTCCCCTCGACCTTTTCAACGCCTAAATCCCCCCAGGGGCCCAGCAGCAAGCCGATGCAGGCTCGCCGCCCTCGGCGATCCCGGCCAGGGCCCTTTCAACAGGTCAAGAGTTTCGGCGCCAACGGGCTGGCGAACCCGCCACTGCCTAGGCTGATCCGCTGTTGTCAGGTAGCAGGCGCTGCCCCCGAAGGTTTCTGATGGCCGGTTCAACCCTGCGCATTGCTTCCCGTCGCAGCCAGCTGGCCATGGTGCAGACCCATTGGGTGCGCGATGAGCTGGCCTCGGCCCATCCGGGCCTGGAGATCAGCATCGAAGCCATGGCCACCCAGGGGGACAAGATCCTCGATGTGGCCCTAGCCAAGATTGGTGATAAGGGCCTATTCACCAAAGAATTGGAGGCCCAGATGTTGCTGGACCGGGCCGATATTGCCGTCCACAGCCTCAAGGACCTACCCACCAACCTGCCCGAGGGGCTGATGCTCGGCTGCATCACCGAGCGCGAAGACCCGGCCGATGCCCTGGTGGTGCATGCCAAGCACAAGGACAAAACCCTGGCCACCCTGCCCCAGGGGGCCGTGGTCGGCACCAGCTCCCTACGGCGCCTGGCCCAGCTGCGCCACCACTTCCCCCACCTGGAGTTCAAGGATGTGCGTGGCAACGTGATCACCCGGCTGGAGAAACTCGATTCGGGCGACTATGACTGCCTGATCCTGGCCGCCGCTGGCCTGGGGCGCCTCGGCCTGGGCGACCGAATCCACGAGCGCATCGATCCTTCGATCTCCCTTCACGCCGTCGGCCAAGGGGCCCTGGGCATCGAATGCCGCCTGGGCGATGACACCGTGCTGGCCCAGATCAAGGCGCTCGAGCACCTGCCCACGGCCCGCCGCTGCCTGGCCGAACGGGCCTTCCTGCGCCAATTGGAGGGGGGCTGCCAGGTGCCGATCGGCGTCAATAGCCGCTTTGAGGGCGAAGAACTTGTGCTGACCGGCATGGTGGCCAGCCTCGATGGCTTGCGGCTTGTGCGCGATGAGGTGCGCGGCCCCCAGGAGGACCCCGAAGCGATTGGCATTGCCCTAGCCCTGGCCCTGCGCGCCCAGGGGGCCGGTGAAATCCTGGAGGAGATCATTGCAAGCGTCCGGCCCCAGGCCTGAACTGCCCAATCCCCTAGGGACTTCGGATCCAGGCCAGGCCGAGCCGCTGGATCCGAACCCGCTTGAGCTGGATCCAAGCCAAGCTGAAGCCAGGCCCCTGGCCTTTCAGTGGAGCCTGCTGGCCTGGGCCGGCCTGGTGGGCGTGCTCACCGGCTTTGCCGTGGTTGGCTTTCACGAGCTGCTTGGCTTTATCAACAATGTGCTGTTCGGCCCCGGGGTCGAGCTGCTGTTGCACCTGATCGGCGACAGCCAGCCCCAGCCGCCGCCACTGGTGGAAGTGGTGGCCCTGCCCGCCGATAACGGCACCCCCTTGAAGGCCCTGTTGCAGATCGGCCTGGGCGGCCTGGGCTTTGTGCCGCCGCCACCGGCGCCGGTGGTGCCCGACCCCCTGCCAGCCCAGCCGCTGTTGCTCAGCTGGCTGGCCTCCTGGCCCGTGGTGCTGGTGCCCCTGGTGGGGGGCCTGGGAGTGGGTCTGTTGCGCTTTTTTGGCGGCACTCTCGGCCCAAGCCTGCCGAGCTTGATGGCCATGGCCGATGGGTCGGTCAAGGCGGCAGCGAAGGTGCCTCTGCTGCGCCTGGTGGCAGCCTCCCTCAGCCTGGGCAGTGGCGCCTCCCTCGGACCGGAGGGCCCCAGCGTGGAGAGTGGCGGCAACATTGGCCTCTGGATTGCCAGCCGCTGCGGCCTCTCGCCCAGCAACCAAAAGGCCCTGGTGGCCGCCGGGGTCGCGGCCGGCCTGG
>Ga0310335_100499_pt1 | contig 10327 bp, 13 predicted proteins | sample LakMicMISRFREDD7_FD_195549 | JGI IMG/M metagenome (GOLD analysis project Ga0310335, IMG submission 195549) | Enriched freshwater cyanobacterial communities from Lake Michigan, Michigan, United States - MI23.SRF.RED.D7 (v2) (version 2) | ecosystem: Environmental > Aquatic > Freshwater > Lake... | reverse complement strand
GCATAGGAGGGGTTAATTTTCAGCAGCGAATAAGATCTGGGGGGTTTAGTTATTATTTTAGCCGTTACAACCATTGTTGGGGGTGGGCTAGTTGGCGGAGGTGTTGGAAAAATTTTGATCTTGAGATGACTCAATGGCCTGTTTTTTGTAAATCAGGTTTGATTAATTCTCTTTTCCCTGCTCAAAGAGAGCGTCGCTACTGGTTGCGCGCATGGACTCAGACCTATGATAAGTCTGTTCCGGTAACTTGGTGGGATTATCAATGGGCTTTTGCGTGCATGGCTAATAGCGGTTTGACTGTCTTGCCTAACGTTAATCTTGTGAGTAATATTGGTTTTGGTCCAGACGCCAGCCATACATTAATCGCTCCTTCTACGGTGCGCAGGGCGAACGCAGGATCTCGGGTAAGCTTTCGCTGTCTTCCCATGACTCATCCTAGTTTTGTAGTCGCTGATGAAGAGGCTGATAGCTATACATTTCGCCATCATTTTAAGGGCACTTATGTTCGTCGCTTTTTTAATCGACTCATGAAATTAAGCTCTGCCCTTGGATGGTGTTGAGTCGTTGCCAGTCAGATATTCAGAGTGAGTTTGCGAATACGTTGAGCTTGTTTCTTTTTTTGCTTAATTAATTGCTCTTTGTTGCGTTCTGGCGGCCCTGCATGACCTCTCTGCATCTTACCTATTTTGTTCTGAATTATCGTGGTCATCAGACTTCTTCAAATTAACAATGCTGATTCGGGCTGGGGTGCTGCCCGTGCAGCATTGCGTCTGCACCGAAGTTTTGATGCCAATTCTGGCTCTCAGGTTTTTAGTGTGTTGCGCGTCGCGCAAAGTAAGAGTGGACTCTCTTCCGTTCACGGGCCCGTTTCGGGGCTTGCGCTTGGCTGGTCCATGGCTCGTCTGGCTTGTGGTGCTTCGTTGCAGCGGCTTCAGCTGAGTTCTAATCCTGTCCGCCATTCCTGCTCCTGGCTACCTTGTCGGTTAGATCGTGCTCTCAATGTCTCACCTGCAGATCTTCTGCATCTGCATTGGGTTCAAGAGGATATGCTATCCATTGAGGCGATAGGACGCCTTCGTAAGCCATGTGTTTGGACCTTGCATGACACATGGGCCTTCTGTGGCAGTGAGCACTACCCTCGCTCTCTTGAGGACCAGCGTTTTGCGCAAGGCTACCTCCCCTCGAACCGTTCATCCGATGATCGAGGTGTGGATCTGGACCGCTGGTGTTGGCAACGTAAGCGGCGAGCCTGGCGCTGCCCGATTCAGCTGATCGCTCCCAGCAGCTGGATGGCTGATTGCGTGCGCCGGTCTGCTCTCATGCACGACTGGCCGCTCCAGGTTATTCCCAATGCCTTACCCGTCAACACCTACCGGCCCTGGCCCCGTTTACTGGCCCGCCAACTCTTTGGTCTGCCGCAGGAGGCTCAGTTGGTGCTCTTTGGTGCTGTTGGTGGTGCTGAGGATCCACGCAAAGGTTGGGACCTGTTGGCAGCAGCCCTGCTCCAGTTGGTAGGGCGTTTCCCAGGGCTCCAGGCCGTGGTCTGCGGGCAGGCCGAGCCTTCTGACCCGCCCCGGTTGGGATTGCCTGTGCATTACATGGGTCGACTGCACGACGATCAGTCGCTTGCCATGCTCTACAGCGCTGCGGATGTGGTGGTGGTCCCATCGCGGCTCGACAACCTGCCGCAGATGGCCACCGAAGCCCAGAGTTGTGGTGTTCCAGTCGTGGCCTTTAACTGCGGTGGTCTGCCCGATGTGGTGCAGCATCAACAGACCGGTTATCTCGCCAGGCCCTTTGACACCGCTGACCTGGCCCAGGGCATTGCCTGGGTGCTCGAGTCGGCCGAGCGTCAGGCGCAACTCGGGCAGGCGGCTCGCCAGCGGGCCGTGCAGCTCTGGAGCCCGGCCGTGGTCGTTCGCCAACACCGCGATCTCTACGAAGCTGTACTCGCGCGCTGATGGACTCGGCTGTGGTGCTCAGTGCGATCGTGGTGACGCGCAACAACCCATTTGACCTGCAGTTGACCCTGGCTTCCATTGCCTGTCAGCGGCCTGTCTTGCCGGGGGAGGTGATCGTGGTCGACAGCAGCACGCAGCCCACCTCCACTGCCGAGCTGCAGGAAATCCTGGGCGATCGGCTGTGTTTAAAGCACCTGCAGGATCGGCCAGCCCGCGGTGTCTACCCCGCCATGAACCTGGGTTTGCAAGCCAGCAGCGGGCAGATCGTCCACTTTCTCAATGCGGGCGACAGTTGGTTCGACCCCACAGCCCAGGCCGCTGCTTTGCAGGCCTGGCAGGCTGCGCCCACGACCCCGCGGGCCCTGGTGGGGCAGGCCCTGATCTGCCCGTTGCCGCCGTGCCGAACCAGGCCCTGGCTGGTGCCTGATCCAGCTATCCATTCATTTCAACGCTGGTTGCGGCATTACGTCCCCAACCACCAGAGCCTGATGGTTGATGGCGACTGGGCGCGCCGCCACCCCCTGGCCTCCGACGCCCCCCACAGTGCCGATCGCGATTGGATGCGGCTGGCATTGGCTGATCCCACACGGGTGGTGTATCTGCCCCGGCCCCTGGTGCGCTTTCAGCTGGGGGGCCTTTCGAGCCGGCTGCCTGATTGGCCAACGTTGCGGCTGCGGCTGCGGGAGCCCAGCCGCAGCCATGTGCAGAAGCTGGCCGAGATCGTCAAATTTCTGCTGAGGCCGCTCGAGGCGCATTACCCCGCCCTGATGGCGCTGCGCTCGCGTTGCATCGGCTGGCTGGTATGAGCGTGCAGATGCATTCACCCGTCACGGTCGTCACCCCCTATCGCAATGCCGCACGCTTTCTGCCCGGTTTTGTGGCCATGCTTCAGGCCCAGAGCTGCAGCCAGTGGTCCTGTCTGTTGGTTGATGACGGCAGCAGCGACGACGGGCCGGCCCTGGCAGCCCGGCTGACTGCGGCTGATCCGCGCTTCAGCTTGATCAGCCGCAATGGTCCCAAACCGGTGGGCAGCGGCCCGGCGGCGGCGCGCAACACGGCCCTGGCCCAGGTCACCACCGATCTGGTGGCCTTTTGCGACATTGATGATCTCTGGCATCCCTGCAAGCTCGAACGGCAATTGCAGCTGCAACAGCAGCAGCAGCTGGATCTGGTGGTCAGTGGTTACGGCCGCTTTGGCGATGGACCCGAACCCCTGATCATCGATTGGCGCTGCCCGCCGCCGGTGTTGAGCTACCAGCGTCTGTTGGGCGGTAACCCGATCCCCATGCTGACCGTGTTGGTGCGCACGGCCCTGGTGCGCGGCGGCATGCCCACTGGCCCGCATGAGGACTTTGCCCTCTGGTTGGCCTTGTTTCGCCGCTGTCCCGACCTGCGCTATGGCTGTCTGCCCGAAGGCTTGGCCTTTTACCGCCTGCACAGCGGCAACCTGACCGGCCAGCGCTGGCGCATGGCGGGTTGGGCCCACCAGGTGTTTGTAGCCCATGGGCTCAAGGGCGCAGCCCTGTGGATGGCCATCGGCCGCTGGCTGGCTTACCAGGCCCGCAACTTGCTCAGGCGTCGCCCCAGGCAGGCCCGTTCTGGGCCCCCGCCGGTTCTGGCGGAGTTGATGAAGCAGCCCCCCCGCCCCCTGCGGCCCAGCAGCAGCTGAGCAGCAGCCAGCCCAGCATGTTGTTGCGCGAGTCAAAGCTGGGGATGTCATAGGCGTGCAGCCAAACCGCCGCCACGGCACTCGACAGCAAAGCGCGGTCGATGCCCTGGGGCCTGGCCTGCCAGCCCCGCAGCAGCAACCACAGCACCAACCCCACCAGCAGCAGCGCGGCTGGCAGCCCGTGCTGGATGCTCAGTTGAAAGGCCACATTGTGGGTGTGGGTCAACAACGCTGGCGGCTCGACCGGCGGCTGGCCCAGCAGCGGTTCGGCCAGCCCCAGCAGGGGGTGGTGCTGGATGAACTGGATCGCCTGCGGAAACAGTTCGCTGCGGTAGGGGTCACGGCCCGAGGCGATCGCCTCGGCCGCTGTGCTGCCGGCCCCGCGCAGCATCGGCGCCAGCTTGCTGGCCAGGCCGCCGCTGAGCCGCTGGGCCAGCGGTCCGATGCCGTGGTCGCTCGGCAGCAGCAGGGCCAAGGTGACCAGGGCGGTCTGCAGGGCCGCCAACAGTAGCACCGGTTTCCAGAACCGGCGCCAGGCCAGCAGCAGCACCCCAACGGTCGAGCCCACCAGGGCCGTGCGGCTGCCGCTGAGCACCACTCCCGTGCTTAGCAGCGCCAACAGGCCCCAGGCCGGCCATTGCGAGCGCTGCAGACCATGGGCCGCCGCAATCGGCAGGGCCATCGTGTACCAGGCCGCTGTGAAATTGGGATTGGGGAACACGCCGGCGCCTTCGGCGGCGTAGCGGGCCGGCAGGTCCCAGTTGAGCAGCCCCCCCAGCGCCGTCCACGGGCCTGACAGCAGCAGCAAGGCCTGCAGCAGTCCCACCAGCAGCGCCGGCACCGTGGCCACCAGCACCAGTAGCCCCAGCCGCTCGCGGCTAGGGACGGTGGCCAGGTACGGCACGGCCGCCAGCAGTAACCAGAAGAACGGCAACCAGTTGGCCAGCCGCAGCTTCACCTCGAGGCTGCCGCCGCCGGCCAGCATCGTCACCGCCAGCCAGGTGGCCAGCAGCAGCAGCCAGCGGGCCATTGGCCGGCTTAATGGCCGCGGTTCATTCACAGGCCGCCACAGCGTCAGCGAGGCCAGCAGCCCCAGGCCCGCCAGCAGGGCGCTGGTGGGCATAAACACCAGTCCCAGTTGAAACGCCCGCCAGCCGGCGGGCTTCACATTGGGGGGCCTGCTGGCATCGACCCAGGCCAGGGCGCTGTGCAGTCGCTGTTTGAATGGCGTCATGGCGTGCCCGTCGGTTCAGAGCCTGCACCGCGTAGCACCAGGCGGATCGTCTTGATCAGAATGAACAGATCGAGCAACAGATTCGCATTGCGGATGTAATAAATGTCGTAGCTCAATTTCATGCGGCTGTCGTCCACACTGGCCCCATAGGGAAAGCACACCTGGGCCCAGCCGCTTAGCCCTGGCCTTGCCAGGTAACGCAGCCGGTAGTTGGGAATCTGCCGCTCAAGCGCTGCGTCGATCTCGGGCCGTTCGGGCCGCGGGCCGATCAGGCTCATGTCGCCCCGCAGCACATTGAGCAGCTGCGGCAGCTCGTCCAGCCGCAACCGCCGCAGCCACTGGCCGGTGCGGGTGATGCGTGGGTCGTTGCGCTGGGCCCATTGGGCGGTGCGGGTTTCGGCGTTGACCCGCATCGTGCGCAGTTTGATGATGCGGATCGTGCCGTCGTAGATGCCGCTGCGCTCCTGGGTGTAAAAGATCGGGCCCCGGTCTTCCAGCCAGATCAGCAGCGCGCTGACCAGCACCAGCGGCGCGCTCAGCAGCAGCAGCAGGCTGGCCAGCCCCAGATCGCCCACCCGTTTGATCCGCCAGCTGAGGCTGCCGGGGTGCAGCTCAAACCCCTCGGCCTGCAATCGCCATTCGGGCGAGATCAGCTCGGGCGGCACCCGCTGCAGGTAGGTCTCGCACCAGCTGATCAGGCTGCTGACCCGCAGCCCCGCGGCGCGGCTGTTGGCCAGGTCTTCGAGCAGCTGCGGTTGCACCCCGTGCAGATCACCCACCGCCAGGCCGGCCCAGGCCGTGCCTCCGGGTTGTTGCAGCTCCTGGCTCAGGGCGTGGACCGCCTCGGTGGGCACCAGCCGCGTTGGCGTGCGCCGCAGCGCGGGCTGCTGCTCGCGGGCAATCACAGCCAGATCGGCGGGGCTGCTGACCACGATCCAGGGATCTCGGCGGCGTTGCATGCCCCGGCGCACCAGCTGTTGGGTCAGCGTCGAGCTGATACACACCGCCATCAGCAAGGGCATCAGAAAGCCGCGAAAGGTGCGCGGGTCGCGGCTCTTGAGCCCCCAGCTGAACACCACCACCGCCAATGCCAGCAGCAGCACGCTGACCAGAAGGCTGCGGCCCAGCTCGAGCAGCAGGTCGTCGCGGCGGCCCAACCGGTTCGAGTAACGCCCCCCCAGATAGGACAGGCCGGTCCAGCCGCCGATCAGCAGCAGCTCCATCCAGTCAAAGCCCGGCAGCCGCAGCATCCGCAGCGCGAACACCAGGTTGTAGAAGCCCCCCACCCACAGCGCATCCAGCACCGACAGCCCGAACAGGGTCGAGCGCTCCTGAAACCAGGGGGTGCGCAGCGCCATCGCTAATGGGCGTAGCCGCTGGGGTTCTGCTGGTGCCAGCGCCAGGCATCGCGGCAGATCGCTGCTAGGTCACGGCAGGTGCGCCAGCCCAGCCGCTGCCGGGCGACGCTTGGGTCGGCCACCGACACGGCCGAATCGCCGGGCCGCCGGCCGCACAGCTCGTAGGGCACGGTGGTGCTGTTGGTCCGCTCGAACGCCTGCACCATCTGCAACACCGAGTGCCCCTGGCCGCTGCCCAGGTTGAGGGTCAGCAGCTGGGGCCCCTCGGCCAGCAGGGTTTCGACCGCGGCGCCGTGCCCCTCGGCCAGGTCCATCACGTGGATGTAATCGCGCACGCCGGTGCCGTCGGGGGTGGACCAGTCATTGCCATAGACCTGCAGGGCCGGCCGCTGGCCGCTGGCCACCTGGCAGATCAGCGGCAGCAGGTTGCTGGGAATGCCGTCGGGGTCCTCACCGATGCTGCCGCTCTCGTGGGCCCCCACCGGGTTGAAGTAGCGCAGGCAGGCAATGCGCCACCCCGGCTCGTGGCCGCCGTCGCTGGCCGCCAGGTCGCGCAGCATCTGCTCGACCGCGGCCTTGGTCTGGCCGTAGGGGTTGATCGGCTGCACCGGCGCCGTTTCGGCGATCGGCACCGCCGCCGCCATGCCATAGACCGTGGCACTGCTGCTGAACACGAAGGTGCGGCAGTGGTTCTCGGCCATCACCTCGAGCACCTGCCGGGTGCCGGCCACATTCACATCCCAGTAATCGAGCGGTTTGGCCACCGATTCGGCCACCGCCTTGAGCCCCGCAAAATGCAGCACCGCCTCGATGCTGCGGCCCTCAAAGGCCAGCTGCACATCGGCCGCCTGGCGGATGTCGCCCTCGATCAGGGTCAGGCCCTGGTTGTTGTCAGTGCTGGCGCTCCAGTGCCACTGCCGGTTGCGGCTGCCCATGGGCGCTGGCTGGCTGCCGGCCTGCAGACCGGCCAGCTGCGCCACGGTGCGTAGGGCGTCCAGCGAGCCGTTGGAGAAGTCGTCGATCACCACCAGGCTGTGGCCGTTCTGCAGCAACGTGAGGCACGTATGACTACCGATGTAGCCCGCTCCTCCGGTGATCAGCAGATTGGCCATGGCGCGACGCTAGGTCTCACCGCAGCCCTTCAACACCGGGTGGCATCCACTCTGACGAACAGCACAATCCCCGACAGCACCCGTCCGGTGCTGGTGACCGGCGCCGCCGGCTTCATCGGCGCCGCCGTGAGCCAGGCCCTGCTGGCCCGCGGCGACCGCGTCGTCGGCCTCGACAACCTCAACCCCTACTACGACCCGGCCCTTAAGCGGGCGCGCCTGGGGAGGCTCACGGCTGGCGGCGCTGCGGGCGCCGTTGCCGAGTCCTTTGTCTTCGAGCTGCTCGATCTGGTTGATGGACCGGCGATCGCCGACCTGTTTGCCCGGGTACGGCCGCGGGCGGTGGTGCACCTGGCCGCCCAGGCGGGGGTGCGCTACTCGCTCGAGAACCCCGCTGCCTACATCCAGAGCAACCTGGTGGGGATGGGCCACGTGCTCGAGGGCTGCCGCCACCACGGCGTCGAGCATCTGGTCTATGCCTCCAGCAGCTCGGTCTATGGCGGCAACCGGCGCCTGCCCTTTGGTGAGGACCAGCCGGTCAACCACCCGGTCAGCCTCTATGCGGCCACCAAGAAGGCCAATGAGCTGATGGCCCACACCTACAGCCATCTGTATGGGTTGCCGGCCACAGGGCTGCGGTTTTTCACCGTTTACGGCCCCTGGGGCCGGCCCGACATGGCGCCGATGCTGTTTGCCCGGGCCATGCTGGCCGGCGAGCCGATCGCGGTGTTCAACCACGGGGCGATGCAGCGCGATTTCACCTACATCGACGACATCGTCGACGGGGTGCTGCGCTGCCTCGACAAGCCAGCCACCCCCGATCCCCACTTCGACCCGCTGGACCCCGACCCGGCCACCGCCGCCGCGCCCCACCGGCTGTTCAACATCGGCAATGCCCAGCCGGTCCCCCTGCTGCAGTTCATCGACCTGCTCGAAGCCGAGCTGGGCGTCCAGGCCATCCGCGACGTGCAGCCCCTGCAGCCCGGCGACGTGGTCGCCACCGCCGCCGACACCAGCCGCCTCGCCGCCTGGGTGGGCTTCAGCCCCAGCACACCGATCGCGACCGGCGTCGCCCGCTTTGCTACCTGGTACAGGGACTGGGCCGCCGCCTAGCCCTGGGCGGCTTTGATCGCCTGCTCCAACCGCGCCAGCTCGCCCTTGAGCAGGTCCAGCAGCTCTCCGCGCCCAGCCGGCAACGGAAAGGGGCCTTCTTCGTAGCGGGCGTCGACCGCGAACACCTGCAGCTCGAGCAGCACCGCGAGCACGGTGATGTCCGCCTGGCTCAGCAGGTCTGTGAGCACGCGGGTGTGGGCAGGCCGCTGATCGGCCAGCACAATCCTGGCCTTGAGCAGCTTTTCGATCACCTGCTGGGCGGTGAAACCCCAGTCTTCCTGGGGGTAGTCCTCGTCCAGCCCGATCGCAAGGGTGCGCAGATGCCGGCGCACGATGCCCAGCAGCAGCAGGGCGTCCTCAGCCGGCGACATAGAGCACCTGCCCTTCGCGGGCCACATCGCCCATGACGTGCCAGCGCCACTGGGCCAGATAGGCGGCGTCCTGCCAGCCGTTGACGATCAGATCGACCCCGACGCGGCCAAGGCAGCTGGTGTGGCGGTTCCAGATCCGAATCAGGGCGCCCATCACCACGGGCCCTGGAGCCGAATGCCACCACAGCCCTGACCTCGGGATCTGCCACCAGCCGCTCCAAACCCAGCTGCAGTGCCGCCGCGTCGAGCCCGCGTTCCACAGCGGGCGGCACCCGCAGGGGCGTCGGCTGCACCCAGGGCAGGGCGACCTGTTCCATGGCCCGAGCCTAAGGAATCCGAGCCAACAAAAAAGCGGAGCTGGTGGGCTCCGCTTCAAAGTCGCCTTTGGCTGAGGCCAACCGCAGGCTGACTGATCAGGCTTGAACCTTTGCGATCAGGCCGAACCGACGCCCACGTAGGACCCGTAGAAGAACAGGCCGACCACAAAGATCACAGCCATGCCGCCGGCGGTGGCCACCAGCCACAGGGGCAGCACGCCTTCGGTCCAGCGCGAGCGCCAGGCGACGGCGGGGCGGCCGTCGGGCAGCCGGTCGGGGATCCGGCCGTCAGGCAGTGAGGATTTCTTGCCGCTCATCGGGATGCCTCCGGATCAGTTGAAGAAGTAGCTGGAGAACAGCACACCGGTCACGAAGACCAGCAGCAGACCCAGATAGAGACTCGTCCGGTTGAGCTCGACCGGCAAGTTGTTGGGGTTCGGATTGCGTTGCATGACGGGCGCGTGCGAATCAGCGGCGGATGAACTGCATCGCGGCCAGGGCACCCAGGAAGAACACCGTGGGAATGCCGAGGGCGTGAATCGACAGCCAGCGCACCGTGAAGATCGGGTAATTGCGCGGCGTGGTGGGGGCAGGAGTCTGGGTCATGGCGTCTTATTGCAGGCGCAGATCAAGGGACGACTTGGCGTCATAGCGCTGGCTCACGACCGGGGCCTTGCTCTCGCTGGCCTGGAAGTAGGCATCCGGGCGCGGCGTGCCAAAAGCGTCGTAAGCGAGCCCCGTGGACACGAACAGGAAACCCGCCAGGAAGATCGCCGGCAGGGTCACGGCGTGGATCACCCAGTAACGGATGCTGGTGATGATTTCGAAGAACGGACGTTCCCCAGTAGAGCCGGCAGCCATGGCACCAAGCGTTCAGCTCGGTGATCCTAGGGGCCGGGGTTCGGCCGCCGGGAGTGCCGGCGGCCCTTGGTAACAGAAGTTGGTGGGGTTGAAGCAATGCCCCCGAAGCAGTCCCCCCCAGGCGAGGGGGAGCGCGCTCAGCCCACCCAGCGCAGCAGCGAGCCGCGCTCGCCCAGCACGAAGCCCTTGCCGTCGTTGGTGAAGACGATGCGGGTCAGGTTCGAGGGCTGCTGGGCGCCGACCGGGTCCTTCTGCCAGGTCTTGCCCCCGTCGGCGCTGCTGAGCAGGGTGCCGCTGCCGCCACTGGCCCAGATGGTGCCGGCCGGATCCCAGT
>Ga0310335_100496_pt1 | contig 10371 bp, 8 predicted proteins | sample LakMicMISRFREDD7_FD_195549 | JGI IMG/M metagenome (GOLD analysis project Ga0310335, IMG submission 195549) | Enriched freshwater cyanobacterial communities from Lake Michigan, Michigan, United States - MI23.SRF.RED.D7 (v2) (version 2) | ecosystem: Environmental > Aquatic > Freshwater > Lake... | reverse complement strand
GCGCCAGACCCAACCCTGCTTGGAGCTCCACCAGGCCCTGCCCCTCGCCCCGCACCGGGACCGCAACAACCGCATGGAGATCAAGCCATGACAACTGTTGCCCCGATCCCCAGGGCCCCTGGGAAGCGGATGGACCCCGCCAGCCTTGATGCTGCCGGGGCCGGAGTTGGCGCCATCAGGGTTGTCCTGGCCAGCCTTAGTGGCGTTGCCTGCCTGGCCGCCCTCCAGGCCCTGGCCCTGCCCCGCTGGCCTGAAGCCGCTCCCTTGGCGGCGCCGGCGGTGGTGGCCTCCTTAGGGCAGGCCGGCCTGGAGGTCACGCCCCTCTCCTCGCGTCCAGGTCAGCGCAGCAGTGAGTTCGCGCGCGGCCCGCAGCTGGCCTTCCTGCTGCGCGATGGCGCCACCACGGCCAGGCTCCAGCTAATGCCGGCCCAGGTGCGCCAACGTGCCAATTTTCAGCTGGCCCTGATCAGCCGCGACCAGCCGTCCCTGGCCCTGCCCTGGGGCCTGCCCCTGCAGGGCGATGGCGGCTCGCTCGCCTATGTGGAGGGCCAAATCGGTCCCCAGCAGTTGCGCCAAACCTGCCTGGTGGGCTTGCCCCAGGGGGTTGCTCCAGGCCCCGGATCCCATGGAGCGCCGCAAGCTCCAGCCCCAACCAAGGCCAGTGCCCTGTCGGCTCCAGTTGGGGGAGTTAGCGCCGCCCAGCTGGGGGCCGCCGCCGATCGGGGCGCCTCGGGCGCCCAGTTGACGCTCAGTCGCATCCTGGGCCTGACCCCCAATCGCAACTTCGGATGCCTGCTGGTGAGTCTTGGCACGACTGATCAAACGTCGCCAGCTGAGATCAATCGACTTTGGAGCAAGGTGTTGCGTGGTTTGTCTAAGACTTGGGGCAGCCCTGGCTAACGACCCTTCAGGTCAGTCCATGGCTGGGAATCAAACTGGATGATCGGAATCGAGCGCCGCTCCCTTGCATAGGGCAAGGAAGCGGCGGGCCGGCCCCGGACGGGTCTTGGCCTGCCAGTCCAGGCCCCGCAGCGCAAGCCGGCGGGGCCTGGGCTGCAAAATCGCGAACAACGAAGGAGCGGGCCAGTGGTTGAAATGTGCTGCAAACGCGCCGCGCATGTAGCCCTCTCCTGCTGTTGTTTCTAGGCTTTGGGGGTGTAGTCCAGCCAGCAATGCTCTCCCAGGAGGAACTGGAATCCCTTGACTTTCTGCAGTGGCTAGGCACCGGAGCCCTTGCTGCCCGTCAGCTCTGCTGCAACCAAGCCACGGTGTCTCGGCATGCAGTCCATGGGCAAAAGACCCTTGGAATCAGCCTGCAACGCCAGCCAGGCGGCACCTATGGCGTCACTGGCAACGATCGCCTGCTGAGGCTTGAGCGCCAGGTCCATCAAGTGGCCCGTTTCCTAGGGCGGCGGCCGCTGCGGCTCCATCTCATTACGGGCAAGGGCCATTTGTCCATGGGTCTCCCCCCTGGCTGGTGCTCCAATCCTCCCTGTCCGCTCGAGTACCAGGTGGATGGGGCCGCCCTTTTAGATGGCTATGTGCTGGATGCCTGCATCATGCAGCGTCCCCAGGTGGCATCGCTCGATTCCCAGCGTTTCTGCGTGGTTGAACTGTTGAACTCACCACTATTTTTGGTGACCAATGGTGCCCATGCGCTTAGTCAAGACAAGGGGATTACGGCTGCTGATCTGGCCAGTCAAGCCCAGTTGATCCACCTGAATATTTTACCTGTAGCCACCCGCCTGGCCACGGAACAGCTGCACGCCAGTTTGCTAGGTAACCCAAAGCTGGTTACGGTGCAATCTGAAAAGGCAGCCCATTGTGCTGATTGTGCCACCAGGGCACCTGTCTTTTACGTCAGCGCATTGGGCTTGGGCCAGCATGATCGATTGCGCATTGATTTTGGTGTGAATTACAGCACTAGCGATTATCTCGTGTTCTTGAGCGAGAATAGGGAGGCCCCGGGTATCCAGGTGCTATTGGATCAACTCGTATTGTCTTTGCGGGCAGCGGCTGCCCGCCTTCCAGAGTTGAGTTGTGCCTTGTGATGGCTGCGCTGATCCTGTGGCAGGAGGCCAAGCGATACCTGCTTCCGCCTGGGTTGATGCCTGCAAGCTGCCCTTCCAAAGTTAACGTTGATTGAGAGGTGTCTGCAAAAAATAAGGATGTTTTGGATGAATCATGCCAAAATTTATCCGCCAAAAAACTTGCATGCAGCCTCTGGCTCTTGTGTCTGAGCCCTGCTGATGCTGGGGACGTTTCTTTGTGCTAATGCTTTCTCTGGGAGAGCTGCCGAGTGGCCTGTCGACCATCAAGGCGTTGTTGGCCCGCGATCAGGTTGGTCTGATTCCGCTAGGGAAATTCCTTGGCCAGCATCATCAAGGACGAGTCGGGCTGGCGTCGATAGTAGCGTTTAGGAGTCAGCTGCTACTTGATAGGGTTGAATGGCTTCGCTGCTGAGAATAGGAGTGGTGTTCCAATCTTGCATCTGAGCCAACTAGTTGATTAATCAAGCTGGGGTGTTCGTGCAACAATTTGGCAAGGCCTGAAAAGCCAGAGTTACAGCATTGGGGCTGGGAGGCAGTGATCAATAGCGCTTGGCTGCTAGCCAGACAGATCAGATCGACAAGCATATTGATGTTCAGTCGACGCCGTTCTTCGGCATCTCTGGATACACCGAGCTTATGTAAGGGCTGCCCACCCGTGTCCTCCGTGGTGGTGACAGTGAAGACCTGGCTCGTACCTAATACCTCTTTGGCAGCACGGATTACCGCCAGATCATCACTGCAAACCAGCACCCGTCTGCCGCTTAACCGGGGCGCCGCTTGCGATAGAAAGGTGCGGTAGTCCGTTCGGATGTCCGTGTTGCGGATGTGGATGGCATCGTAATCATCTCCACATTTCGATAGGGCTTCGCGAATGGCTGAACGCACTGGCTCCGTGAAAGTGAGTAATTTGAGGGCATAAAATGATTCTTGACCGCCGCCGGATCGGTGATGGATCACCACCTCCTCATCACGGGGCTGCGTGCAGCCATAATCAATCGGGCGAAGGCGCTTTAGGGCGAAATCGGCGATGAAATGGATACGACGAGTGAACGTACTTGTAAACTCCTGGGCAGGGGGAATTTGGAACAGGTTGGTCACGAAGGCAACAGCACGTTGCCGCCGGCTTGGCAAGTGATCTCCGGCGCAGCGAAGCTGGATTTCGCGATGGCAGAACTCGATTTGCCCTTGGCGAGCCGCTGGGTAGGTGGAACGCTGATTCAGTTGTTTAATCTCGTGATCACTAACACGCCCAGCGATGCGGATCGGGCCAGTCTGCGTGGCATCAGTGGGCACAAAGTAATTGTCAAAGTCATCCCAGAATCCTGAGACCCGGGTATCGATGAGCAATTGGCGATTGGCGTCGATCGCATACTTATAGGATTTCCAAATCTGTACAAGCACGTCATTGAGGCCACACCAGTAGGGAATGCATAGAAGGATGCGTAGCCGATCCGTTTCTGCAGTCACCGACTTGCCCTCAAAAAATAATTAAACCCAGTAGCCATTGGCGTTGTTTGGCGGTTGACTGGGTCAAGTCTTGAATGATAAATCTTAAATGGTGAACCGTGGACTGACGTCAATGCAGTGGTAGAGAAGCGTGAATGGGGCAGATGTTTGGCATGGACCAGCTTGATGGTGGCCATGGCCAAATCAGGCCGAGGTGAGTCCGAAATCGAGGGATGGTTCTTCGCGGTGGACAAGCTCTAGGTGGCCGGCTTCGATAGCCTTGGGAAGGCTCCGGATAGGGGCCATCGACACGGTTGTGATGCGCTCGGGCTGGCTGTTTCAAGTCACTTAGGGTTGTCGGCGCGCTTTTGCTGTTGGCCGGGTTGGATTGGGCCTCAAGGGCCAACCCGTCTAGGTGGAGCAAGCCGCCAGCCGTGATCGCCACTCCATCCATCGATTGGCCAGGGCGTCAGCCAGGCTGGCCGCCGGGGCGTCTCCCTCGATCGGGCCTGGCGGGATTACTTCACTGATTTACGTTGGAGCAGGTGCCCCAGCCGATCCAGTTGGGGCTGCATCCTTTCTCCTAGGGCCTTTTCCCAGGTTGGTTCTGGGTTTGAGGTGGTGGCGTAGTGATGCACATAGCCATACTCGTGGCCATAATCATTCAGGCGGGTTGGCAGGATCTGCTGGTTGCAGATGGTGCCCAGCAGATCGATGCCGGCGGCTTCGATGCGGCGGCAGGCCTGGGGAGCCATGTCGCCCCTGACCTTGCCAAGCCCCACCAGGAACAGCATGCCATCGAGTTGCTCGCCGAGCATCGAGGCGTCGGTGATTAACAGGCAGGGAGGGGTGTCCACCAGGATTAGGTCGTAGTTGGGCAACTGGCGAATTTGATTGATCACCTCACGGCATCGCCTCGAGTTCAACAACCGGGCCGGATCGGGTACCTTCGGGCCCGCCAGCAGCAGGTCGAGATGGTCGTTCACGGGTTGGATCAGATCAGCAGCTTGCAGGCCCGGATTCAGTAATAGGGAGCTGAAACCCTCGCCCTTCTCCAGGCCAAATAGCCTCTGTTGATTGGGCAGGCGTAGGTCTCCATCCACCACCAGCACCCGCAAGCCCAGGTCGGCCAGGGTTGTGGCGAATATCGCCACGGCCGTGGAGCGGCCTTCCCCCTGGCTGGAGGAGGTGATGCCGATCAGCCGGGGCTGGCTGTCGACCCGCAGCATGCGAAAGGTGGTGAACAGGCCGCGTAGGGATTCCTTGATCGCAAAGCGCTCGGCTTCGCCCATATCTTCTAAGCAGGCCGCAATCGTTTTGCCGGTTTCCAGCGGCAGGAAGGGAATCAGGCCAAGTACGGGCAGTTGGAGGGCCTTTTCCGCTTCTTCGGGGGTATGGAAGACCCGGTCGGTGCGGTCTTTCAGGTAGGCGGCCAGGGTGGCGGCCACCAGGCCCAGCAACAGGGCCTGAACCAAACCCTGTTGGAGGTCCGGTTCCACCGGTACGGGATTGAAGTCGGCTGGGGCGATCACCTTCCAGGGGGTGGTGGAGCGGGCCTGCTCCAGTCGATAGGCCTCCCGGGCCCGGATGTAGGAGGTGTAATTTTCCCGGGCCACGGCCAGCCGTTGTTGCAGGCTCTCGTATTCCTTGATCCGCTGCGGGCTGGCCCGGAACTTGTCATCGAGTAGCAGGATCTGGCGATTCACCTCATCCTGTTGGGCGCCATTGGCCAGCAGGGAGGCCGTGAGTGAATCAACCGTTTGCCGTTGCACCACCGGCATGATTTTGGCCCGCCTGGCCTTGAGGGCGGCGATCGTCGGGGAGGACTCCTTGAAGGTGGCCCGCGCCGAGGCCAGGTCCTTTTCGATGATCTGCAGTTCTGCCATGGGTGTGGCCGTGGCCGCCCCGCTGGCGGCCACATCGCGCAGGTCGGTGCGGGGCGCCGTGGCCAGGCCGGCCGGCCCCAGTTGCTGGTCGGCCGAGGGGGCGCCACTGGGTTGCAGTTGCAGCCGGCCGATCCGGGTAGAGCTGAGCTGGCTTTCCAGGGTGGCCTGTTGCCGCTGCAGATCCCTTAGGGCGCCGGTGAGGTTGTCCCGGGAGGACTGCAGTTGGCCGCTTTGCGTGGTGGGGTCTAGGTAGCCGTAATGCACCCGGAAGCGGCGCAATTCATCCTGGAGGCTGTCCATGCGCGCCAGGAGCTCGGGGGCCTGCTGGCCCAGGAAGCGCACGCCGGAATCGAGGGCCTCCTGCCGTTGCACCTGGGAGAAGGCCACGTAGCTGCGCGAGAGTGCATCCAGGATTTGTTTCCCCTTCACTGGATCGTCCCAACGCAGCGAGACCGCCAGCACGTTGCTAACCCCTTCCTGGGGCAGGCCAAAGCGCAAACTGCGCATGATCAGTTGCATTGAGACGGCCTGTTGGTCGGCAATTGGCGCGATCAACAGGGGGCTGCGCAGGAGGCGCACCATGTTGGGCAGATCGTTGCGATTGCCACCGCGGGCGATGCTCTCCACCAGCCCAGAATCACCACCACCATTGCCCCGATCGACGCCTGCACCGTTCATTTCAAACGGATTGACGATTTGCATCTCGAAGCCGCCCTCATAGACCGGCGCAAATAAGCGCTGACGCAGGGTATTGGCCGTCAGCAGGCTGCTGACGACGATGAAGGTGAGCACAAAGGTCCCCTGGCGCCGTTTCACCGTGCGCAGCAGTTGGCCCAGGCCGGAGGAGCCCCCTCCAGGCCGCTCGGCCCCGGACGCCAGGGGCGGCGGCAGCCCGTCAAGCCCAGAGGGTTGCTGATACAGATGAAGACCGTTGGAGCGGCTCGATCGTCGAGCGCCGCTAGGGGTAGCAGGATTAGAACCTTGGCCAGATAGTGCGCCAGTCATCTCTAGGTTTGCTCGCGAGAGTGCTGCTCAACATAGTGACAGAAGAGGGCTATATTGCAAACTCGTTCAGAGGTCACCTGCTCATGATTAGGGCACTTAGCCAAGCCGGCAAAGCTGTAAATAGCGGCAAGTATGTATTAATTAAGCGGCGTATCTGCAGCCTTTTGACGCAGGAACGCGGCAGCTTGCTGCAGAAGCGAGCGGGGCGCCCGCGGGCCCGGCGGGTGCCCGGGTTGCTGTTGGCGGCGGCCGTGATCGGCCAGGGCCTGGCCCTGGTCCCGGCGGCGGGGGCGAGTTCCGAGCCCTTGGTGGCCGCCATTCGCGCCTCGGGCGTGCCCCAGCGAGGCGGCCCATCCCGGTCCGCCCTCGCGGCCCAGGCCGATCTCTACCGGCTCGGGCCCGGGGATGGCCTCAGCCTCAGCTTCCTGGATCCCTCGGCCAGCATGGTGTCGGGGGCCGTCACGATCCTGGCCGATGGCACCGCCACCTTGGCCATGCTGGGGTCGGTGCAGCTCACCGGGCTCACGATCGGCCAGGCCCGGGTCTGGCTGAGGGACCTCTATGGCGAATACCTGCTGCGGCCCGATCTCACCTTGAGCCTGGTTACGCCCCGGCCGGTCAAGGTCACCGTGCTGGGCGAGGTGGAGAAGCCGGGCCTTTACAGCCTCGCCACGATCAGCGCCACGCCCGTGTCGGCGATCCAGGCGGCCGGGGGCATCACATTGAATGCAGATGTGCGCAAGGTCAGCCTGCAGCGCCAACCCCTGGGCCGCTCCGGCCGGGTGGCGGAATCGGAACTCAACCTGGGCGCCCTGCTGCAATCGGGTGACCAGCGCCAGAACCCCCTGCTGTTTGATGGCGACACGGTCGTGGTGGGCCGCATCGACAAGCCGGTACCCGAGGAGATCTTTGCCCTCGGCGCCTCCAACCTGCGGCCCAGCACGGTCTCCATCAATGTGGTGGGCGAAGTCAAGGCGCCAGGGAGGCTGGCCCTGCCCGCCAATATCACTCTGTCGGAGGCGATTCTGGCGGCGGGCGGCACAACCCCCTGGCGCGCTAAGACCAATGACATTGAGCTGGTGAGAATGAACCGGGATGGCACCTCAACCCGGGAAATCTTCACGCTCAATTACAGCAAGGGAGTCTCCAATGCCTATAACCCTCCCCTTAAGGAGGGTGACACGGTGATCGTCAATCGCAGTGTCTATGGCGCCGGTATGGACGCGATTAATCAGGTGGTTGCGCCCCTCACCTCCGTGGGCAATCTCTATTACCTCTATCGCAACTACTCCCAGTATTGATTTTCCAAGTCATGGCAAATTCCAAGCCCGGTTTCAATTTCAAGGCGATTGGCTATGTCCTGCTCTGGCAGAGCTACTGGTTGCCCGTGCTCCTGATCGTGGCCCATGACCAGTGGCTGCAGGTGCGCCAGTTGCAGCCGCCGGACCATCCCCAGCAGCAGCCAGCGCTGCCCACCCCCAGTCAGGCCAAGACCCAGGCGCCGCTTGCCAGCCTCCTGGCCGGCGAGCTCCTCCCCGCTGATTCCCTTCCCGTGGTCGCCGGTGAGGGCCAGATGGGGACACCAGGCAAGGGGGTGGCGAGTCAGGGGACAGCGACTCGGGGGACAGCCTCGCAGGGACCAGCTTCGCCAGTGACACCAGCCCAGGTGATCCCCCTGCCGAAGGGCAGGGGCCCCTTGGGTAGCGCCACCCTGGGGGCCGCTTCTCGGCCCCTGCGGGGTCCAGTCCTGGTGGGAGCCTGGACATCCACCCAGCCCTTTTCCGCCCAAACCCGGAACCCCCATCGGCTTGCGGTCCAGCCGCCCACGCTCCAGCCCCGTTCCCTGGCGGGGCGTTCCAGCCTGCCCCTGGTGTCGGGGGTGGATCGCACCAGTCCGGTGTTGCGGCAGTTTTCCGGTTCGGAACTCCTGGGGGGACCCTTGACCCTGCAGCAGCCCAGCCAAGAGCCCATGTCGCCCCTGGCCCGGGCCGAGCAGGCGCGGCTGGCCCAAACCGGCGACCCCCTGGCCCCCGTGCCCGCCCGCTGGCGCGAGCCGATGCGCCGCGAGCTGCAGGGCCTGGGCGCGGCCCGGTTGAGCCAGGCCCGGGTGGTGCACGTGCCCTCGGAACGCATCAGCCGCACCGTGGTCTTGCCCCTGGCGGTGCAACACGACGGCAGCATTGATGCCCTGGTGGCTAAGGATCCGGCTGTCTCCGACCGGGACCTCAGCGATTGGGCCTCCCGTCAGGCGCCGCCGGCCCGGGGCAGCGTCCAACCGGTGGTGCTCCATCTCCATCCCTTGCCCAAGGGCCCTGTCACCGCCAAGGCGACGCTGTCAGCACCAGCTCCTGGGCCTGCCGTTGCCGAGGCCCCAGCGGCCCAGGCACCTGCTTCCCCCGGGGCCCAGCCCTAGCGAAGGCTTGGCCAGGATCGGTCACAGTTTCGATCGGCGTTGGCGGCAGGCAACAACCAACGGGGTGGGAGTGGCAGAAATCAGCCTGCCTAGGGATGGAGCCGGGGCCCTGACGCAGCCGAGCTCCGAACCCACAGGAGCCCAGTTGTCCAGCCGATCCCGCGTCGATCGAGGCCATTCGGTTTAGGCAGGGCTGAATCAGCCAACCCCGAAGCCCGATGGGGTGACCAGACCCATGCTTCCGCCAGCCCCCGATGGGATCCATGGCAGCTGGGGAGAGCGTCCTTCAGGAGCCCCAGGTTCGCCATAAAAAACGCTGGTCGCAGAGGCGACCAGCGTGGCAGTTCCCAACTTTGAACCGACCCAGATCACTGGATCAAGCGGTGGCTTCAGGCCATGGCCGTCAGGTTGCGCTTGGCGAGCTTGACGCGCTTGCGGAGTCGGCCAGCCCAGCCGAAGGCCGCCATCGCTCCGAACACGGGCAACGGACCCGGAACCCCATTGATTTCCTGTGCCAACTTGATGTTGGCAGCGTCCTGGAATTCGCCGAAGCCGGTCACGGTTTTGACAAAGGAGCCGGGGGGTGTGGGCGTGATCACATTGTTTTTGTAGTAATCGGTCACGCCTGTGGCGCCGAAGTCGCCTTCGATGGCGAGAGCGTTGATCTTGATGCCCTGGCTGGCGGCATTGTCACGGGCTGCACGCACCGTGGCATCGTCAGTCACGTTTTCAATGCCATCACTGGAGATGTCAATGATTTTGGTGGCCGAATCAAACAGGCCACTGCTGATGGCGCTTTGAATCGAGGCCACGGCCGCATTGATGCCGCAGGACACACAGGTGCTGCCCGAACCCTGGCGGGCCATGGTGGCCAGCTGGGCCGCGAAACTATCGACGCTTGCGGAGTTGGTTAGGAGGGTCCAGTCGATCGCCAGCGGGGTGCGGGCAACGGTGTCCCATTGGCCCACGGCCACGGCAATGCCGTTGGGTGAAGCGGCAATCGAGGATTTGATCGTGGGCAGCAGGAAGGCGTTGGACCAACCCAGCCGTTGGGTGTTGTATTCGCTGGTGTTGATACTGCCGGACACATCGGTGGAGAGGAAGAGCATCTTGTCCACCGTTACGGCCTGGGCGCTGCCGCCGAATAGCGTCAGTTGCGCCAGGCCGACGGCCGCGCCGCCGAGGGCGATGGCGCGCAGGCGGGTGATGAGAATGGAGCGGGCTGATTTCATCGCCAGAGGGATGATGGGGCCGTTCAAGGTTAGATAATCGGGGCGAGAAAAGATCGACTTGATTCCGATAGGCTGCAGATTTGTTGTTGGGCTTCAGCAGCTAGTTTGAACTGCTGAGGCTTGGGAGCTTGCACTATTTGCTGATGCTGACATGGCTGGGGTTGGTTCGATGGTCCGATCCATGACAGCGATTAGCGGTAGCGATGAAAACCAATAATTAACAGAAGCGATTAACAGAAGCGATTAATGGAAGTGATTAATGATGGGGTGTCACTTCGCTCTGGTCATCGTCCACTAACCGTTGCCAATAGCTGTCGTTTTGGTTTGTTTTTTTGGAG
>Ga0310335_100495_pt1 | contig 10402 bp, 9 predicted proteins | sample LakMicMISRFREDD7_FD_195549 | JGI IMG/M metagenome (GOLD analysis project Ga0310335, IMG submission 195549) | Enriched freshwater cyanobacterial communities from Lake Michigan, Michigan, United States - MI23.SRF.RED.D7 (v2) (version 2) | ecosystem: Environmental > Aquatic > Freshwater > Lake... | reverse complement strand
GCTGGAGACTCGCCAGTTGGTGCTGGCCACCGGCAGCCATCCCAGTGGCCGGCGCCTGTCGGCGGACCTGGGCCATGGGCTGGTGCCGCCGCTGCCGTCCCTGTTCACCCTGGCCCTGGCCGGGGCGGGGATGGGCGAGCTGGCTGGCCTGGTGATGGATCCGGTGGGGTTGAGTTTGGAGTTGGCGGAGGGCCGGTTTCGCCAGTCCGGCCCGGTGCTGTTCACCCACCGGGGCTTGAGTGGCCCGGCGGTGTTACGGCTCACGGCCTTTGCCGCCCGCAGTCTTAAGGCGGTGGCCTATCGCTGCGAGCTGGGCGTGGATTGGAGTGGCGGCCGCTCCCAGGCGGATCTGGAGGCCCTGTTTGCCAGCCTGCGGCTCGACCAGGCCCGTAAACAGCTCGGCGCCTGGCGGCCCTGGCCGGAGCTGGCCCGGCGCCTTTGGACGGTGTTGCTGGAGCAGCAGGCCGTCGATCCCCAGCAGCGCTGGGCTGACCTGAGTCGGCCGCAACACCAGCGCCTGATCCAGGCCCTGCGTGCCAGCCGCTATCAGGTCAGCGGCCGCGGCCCCTTCGGCGAGGAATTTGTGACCGCCGGTGGGGTGCCCCTCAAGGAGCTCAACCTGGCCACAATGGCCAGTCGCAAGCAGGAAGGCTTGTATCTGGTGGGAGAACTGCTGGATGTGGATGGAGTAACAGGCGGCTTCAACTTCCAACATTGCTGGACCTCCGGCTGGCTGGCCGGACGGGCGATCGCGGCGGTTGTGGGTGTTGGGCAGGAAGAGTCTGCCGGTGAATTGCCTAATTAATATGTTGAAAGACGCTGAACATTGGTAAATACATGGCGACTAGGATCGAGCCCACAATGCCGCCAACCAACACGATCATGGCCGGCTCAAGCATGGCCGTTAGATTTTTGACAATAAGCGAAACTTCGTCCTCGTAGAAATCTGCAACTTTGGAGAGCATGGCATCCATCTCTCCGGTTTCTTCGCCAATGGCCAGCATGCTGAGGGCCATGTCCGGAAAGATTTGTTTGCTGAGAAGGCTCTTGCTGAGGCTGACCCCTTCCTGAACATCATTCCTAGCCCTGTCTAGGGCTTCCTGAACGGCCGCATTGCCGGAGGTTTGTTTGAGGATTTCAAGGGCTTGCAGGATCGGCACCCCGGCCCGGCTTAGGGCGCTATAGGTTCGGCAGAATTGGGCGGTGGCACTTTTAAGGATTAGGTCGCCAAAGAGGGGGATTTTCAAGAGAAATTTATCCACACCCATGCGACCCAAGGGAGAAGCGTAATAGCGGGAAAACAGAAAGATTGCTAGGGCAATGACTGCTAGGGCGGGGATCACGTATTCGGGCGAGCGCAGCAAGCCGCTGAGATCAACAAGCATCTGGGTGAAGAAGGGCAGTTCGGCGCCAAGACTTTTGAAAATATCAGCAAACTGGGGTATGATAAAGATCGTCATACCTAGAAAAACGGCAATAGCGATGAACAAGACTGCGACCGGATAACCCAGGGCACCTTTGATCTGGTTTTGTAGCTTGGCGATATCTTCCTGGAGCTTGGCCAGCCGCCTCAAGGTTTCATCGAGCACACCACCGGCTTCGCCAGCTTCCACCATCGAGACCATCAGCCGATCAAAAACCATCGGCCAGCGCCGCATGGCACTGCCTAGGGTTGTTCCCTGGTTGACTTGGACGCAGATATCTGTGAGCGCTCGTTTGAACAGGGCTTGTTTCTGCTGGGTGGCCATCATTTCTAACCCCCGCACGATCGGCACACCGGCATCGATTAGGGCCGCCATCTTGTTTGAAAACAGGGATTTTTCCCGCACCCCAGGCCGCGATTCCAGCAGTTTGGATAAGCGCTGACCCAGGTCCGTACGGGTCGCAGTCGCTTTTTTGGCTGGCTTGCTACTGGTGGGCTGGGGAATAATCGACGTTGTGATCTTGCCGGAGCGCCGCAGGTCGCGCTTGGCCAGGGCCATGCTCGCTGCCGTGACACGCACTTCCTTGGATTCGCCCTGGGGGGTGGTGTAGTTGGCGATGAAAACAGGCATGGCGCTCTGGGCAGGCAGGTAAGAAGTTGGAAAGCGTTAATGAAGCGCCAATGGCTGGAGCTAGCCTAGCGTTCAGCCCGCAGGTTTAATTGCAGCCTAATTAACTTGAATCATCCGCCTTAATTCCTCCGGTTTACTGGCTTTCGACAGGCCTTCTTTGGCGCTGATGATTTGTTTGGTGACCAGGGTCGCTAGGGCTTTTTCAAGGGTCTGCATGCCCAGTTGGCCACCCGTTTGCATTTGGGAATAAAGCTGGGCAGTTTTACCCTCGCGAATTAAATTGGCGATGGCCGGTGTGTTAATCATGATTTCCTGGGCCAGCACCCGGGCGTATTGACCCGGCAAGGGATTGAGGGCTTGGCAAAGGGTCTGGGAGAAGATGCCCACCAGGCTGCTACTCAGTTGGGTACGAACCTGATTCATTTGTTCAGCGGGGAACACATCGAGGATCCGGTCGATGGTTTGGGGTGCTGAGCTGGTGTGGAGGGTGCCAAAGACAAGGTGGCCGGTTTCAGCGGCTGTGATCGCCAGCTGGATGGTTTCCAGGTCTCGCATTTCACCGATCAGGATTACGTCCGGATCTTCCCGCAAGGCAGCCCGCAAGGCAGCGCTGAAACTCCTGGTGTCTTCGTTGATTTGCCGTTGATGAATCAGGCTGAGATCATTGACATAGGTGAATTCAATTGGATCTTCAATGGTCAGAATGTGTTCGGCCCTGCTGTGGTTGATGTGGTCCATCAAGGAGGCCAGGGTGGTGGTTTTCCCCGAGCCAGTGGGGCCGGTCACCAGAATCAGGCCCCTCGGTTTGCTGCAGGAGTCCACCACCACGGCCGGCAGGGATAGCTCTTCTGTCGTCGGAATATGGCTGCTGAGGGCACGCAGGCAAGCGGCATAGGTGCCGCGCTGTCGGTAGGCATTAACGCGGAAACGGGCAATTCCCTTCAGTCCATAGGCACAGTCCAGTTCCCAGGTTTGCTCCAGTTGCTTGCGTTGGGAGTTGTTGACCAGCGAAAAAATTAATTGGTTACATTGCTGTTCCGTCAGTTTTTCTTCGCGCATCGGAGTCAGCTTGCCATTGAAGCGTCCGTAGGGGGGCTGGCCCACGGAGAGGTGCAGGTCACTGCCACCCCCTTGCACCAGTTGGGTCATCAGGTCTTCGATCATGAGTTCCATGGCTGTGACTCCCGGTCAAGATGGTGGTTATTCTCTAGGAAATCGAAAGGATCAGCAATCCTGGTGGACAGTTCCCTTGCGTTGCCTTGGCCTTGTCTCCCGAAGGCTATTCAGGTAACCGTAAACTAGCTTGCTTCTGCAGTTTATTGCTACCGAATTAGGCCTAGTTTCTTGGGGTTAGACAGTAGGGACATTCCAACCAGTCCTCCTGCATGCCCGCACCGCAGCCTTGGCAACTGATGGTATGGAGTGCCTTGGCTTTGCGCTCAGATTCTAGGCCGGCGTCGGTTAGAATCATCCGGCCAACTTCTTCAAGAGTGGTATAGCCATTGCGCACTAAGTCGAGGCTGTAGCCCAGTAAGGTCTTCATGCCATTTTCCAGGGCCAGGCGGCGAATTTGATCCGTGCTGGCTTCCTGGGAAATGGCGGTGGCTAAGGCCTCGTTGACGCGCAGCACTTCGTAGACACCGATACGACCTTTGTAGCCCAGCCCCTTACAGGTGGCACAAGGTTTTTCGTTGGAATCAACCGAGCGTTTCGATTTGAAGAAGGAAATTTGGGCTTCGCTATTGGCGAACAGACCAAAGCGCCCCAATTCCTGTTCGCTGGGATGGTAAGCGACCCGGCAGGTGGGGCAGACCCGGCGCACCAGGCGCTGGGAGACGATGCCGATTAAGGAGGCGCTGACCAAAAAGGGCTCCACGCCCATTTCTGCTAATCGGGCAATAGCACTGGGGGCGTCATTGGCATGCAAGGTGGTTAACACCAGGTGACCGGTGAGGGCAGCCTCGACGGCAGTTTTGGCCGTTTCAAGATCCCTCGTTTCCCCAACCAGCAGCACATCGGGATCCTGACGCATAAAAGCCCGCAGGGCCCGGGCAAAGTCATAGCCCTTCTCCCGATTCACCTGGGTTTGGGAAATCCCCTTGAGGCTATATTCAATCGGATCTTCGACCGTGGCAATGTTAATTGTGGGACTATTGCGTTCCGAGAGCAGGGAATACAGGGTTGTGGATTTCCCTGATCCGGTTGGACCAGTCACCAGGATCATGCCGTAGGGCTTCGATCCCATATCCCTCACAATGGCCAGGGCGTCTGAATTGCTGATTAATTTGTCCAGCCCCAGTTTGGTGGAGCCACTATCGAGCAACCGCAAGCAGACCTTTTCGCCGAAGCGGGTGGGCAGGGTGCTGACGCGCAGATCAAAAACACGGCCGCGAAACATGCGGCGAATGCGGCCATCTTGGGGAAGTCGTCGTTCGGCGATATCCAACTCGGCCATGATTTTTAATCTGGATGTGACCGCCGGAATGATATTTTTTGGTAGCACAGCTAGTTTTTCGAGCACGCCATCGTGGCGCAATCGAATCACCAGGCCATCTTCTTGAGGTTCAATATGGATATCGCTGGTGCCACTGCTTAGGGCTTGAATTAAGATCTTGTCGACCAGGTTGATGATTGGCGAGGAATTGGTCGATTCCAGGTCCATGCCGGCGAAATTGTCCTCCTCCGGGGCGTCCTCAAGACTGGCCACCAAGTTGAGGTTGTCCAGCAAGGAAAAGGGTTCATTGCTGCTGCTATCGCCGGAATCAGCCTTTGAGGAGTCGTCTTCGCTGCTGCTGGAACCGGTTTCGTCCAGAACCGCTTCAATGTCCCCCTTCATCGCCAGACGCAGTTCCAGGCTTAGGCCTTGGTTCACGGCGATGTCCTGGAGCCGGTTTCGGTCTTCCCGTTCCAAGGTGGTGGGGATCGCGACCACCAGGACGCCGTTGTGTTGACGCACGGGCAGGCAGTTGAACTCCTTGCATTGCCCCTGGCTGAGCGAGGGGCTCCAGCTCCAACGGATCGGCCCGGCCTCGCCCAGTTCGGCCGTTGACAGCAACCGTTCCCCCAGCAGCAGCTCCACTTCCAGCCTCTGCTGCAGGGGATCGGTCGCTACGGGGACGGGCCGCGAAGGGGTCAGGGTCATGGCTTGATGGGGCCAGGCAGACCTGGGAGGTGCGGGCTTCCCCCGCTTGTGGGTAGAGCCCGTGAGAATCCAACATGTCTAAGTCAGATCCTCGCTTCAGTCAGCATGAGCGGCGACGCCACCCATCCCCACGACTCCGCTGCCGAGGCCGTTAGCGCCGCGCCGGCCGACCAGCCCTCTGACCAGTCCCCCGCGGGGGGGGCCGAGGGGCCGGCCCCAGGGGCCATGCCCGATCCGGGGAGCGGGGACGATGGGGCCAGCGAGGCAGGGACTGTTTCCGGTTCCAGGGAGGAGCAGTTGGAGGCGGAACTGACGGCCCTGCGTAGCGAGCACGAGAGCGTGCGCTCCCAATACATGCGGATCGCCGCCGATTTCGATAACTTCCGCAAGCGCCAGTCCCGCGACCAGCAGGACCAGCGCCTGCAGATCACCTGCTCCACCCTCAGCGAGATCCTGCCGGTGGTGGACAACTTCGAGCGGGCCCGCCAGCAGCTCGATCCCCAGCACGAGGAAGCCCAGGGCCTGCACCGCAGCTACCAGGGGCTCTACAAGCAGCTGGTTGATGTGTTCAAGCAGCTAGGGGTGTCGCCGATGCGGGTGGAGGGCGAACCCTTCGACCCCAGCCTGCATGAGGCCGTGTTGCGCGAGCCCAACGAGGAGTACCCCGAGGATGTGGTGATTGCCGAACTGCAACGGGGTTACCACCTCGATGGCCGGGTGCTGCGCCACGCCTTGGTCAAAGTGTCGATGGGACCTGGCCCCTCGGCTCCGGCCCCGGCAGCGGCCGGCCCTAGCGAAGGCGATTGAGCCCATTCACGGTTTTAGGGTTCCACTAATAGAGCTGAGCGATGGCGGATTACTACGACCTCTTGGGGGTCAGCCGGGATGCGGACCCCGAGACCCTCAAGCGGGCCTATCGCCGCATGGCCCGGCAGTACCACCCCGATGTCAACAAGGATCCGGGGGCTGAGGACAAGTTCAAGGAGATTGGCCGTGCCTACGGGGTGCTGAGCGATCCCCAGACCCGCAGCCGCTACGACCAGTTCGGCGAGGCCGGCCTGGGCGGTGGCGGAGGTATGCCCGACATGGGCGACATGGGCGGTTTTGCCGACCTGTTTGAAACCTTCTTCAGCGGCTTCGGCGGTGGTGGTGCCGGCCAGGGTGGCGGCGGTGCCCGCCGCCGCGGTCCCCGCCAGGGCGATGACCTGCGCTTCGATTTGACCATCAGCTTCAGCGAGGCGATCGCCGGCCAGGAGAAGGAGGTTCAGATCCGGCACCTGGAAACCTGCACCACCTGCAAGGGCTCTGGCGCTAAGGCCGGCACTGGCCCCACCACCTGCGGCACCTGCTCCGGCGCCGGCCAGGTCCGCCGCGCCACCCGCACCCCCTTTGGCAGCTTTACCCAGGTGGCCCCCTGTCCGACCTGTGAGGGCACCGGTGAGGTGATCGCTGACCCTTGCAATGCCTGTGGTGGTCAGGGTCTGCAACAGGTGCGCAAGAAGCTCCGGATCAATATTCCCGCCGGGGTTGATAGCGGTACCCGGCTGCGGGTGTCCAACGAGGGCAACGCCGGCCAGCGGGGCGGCCCGGCCGGTGATTTGTATGTGTTTCTCACGGTTCAGCCCCATCCCCAGCTGCGGCGGGATGGGATCACGATCCACTCCGAGGTCACGGTCAATTACCTGCAGGCGATCCTGGGCGACAAGATCGAGGTGGAGACCGTGGACGGAGCCCAGGCCCTGGACCTGCCCGCCGGCACCCAGCCCGGGGCGGTGCTCAACCTCACTGGCAAGGGCGTGCCTAAGCTCGGTAACCCCGTGGCCCGGGGCAACCACCTGATCACCATCAAGGTGCAGGTGCCCACCAAGCTCAGCGACCTGGAGCGCAACTTGCTGGAGGAACTGGCTGGCCACCACAGCGCCAAGGGCCATAAGCATCCCCACAAGAGCGGCCTATTCGGCGGCCTGTTTGGTGGTTAATCCGTCCCAGGGGGTGGACGGTGCCCCCGGGACGGGCTCCCAGGCTTCCGGGGAGTTAGCCCGCCAGAGCCTGGATCTGCGCGGCATGGCCTGTCCGGTCAACTTCATCCGCACCCGCCTTGCCCTGGAGAGCATCGAGCCGGGGGCCTGGTTGCAGGTGGACCTGGATGGCGGCGAGCCTGAGCGTCTGGTGGGCGATGGCCTGCGTCAGGCCGGCCACCAGGTGCAGAGCACTCCCCTGGCGGACGGAGCCGTGCGCCTGCTGATCTGCCGCCATGGGGGCTGAGGCGCCGGATCGGGGCGACGGCTCCTGCCCAACCACCCCAGGTTTGGCCAGGGCCCAGCTTGCGCTTGGGGCCAGTCCGGGGCCATCAATTGCCACTGATTTGTCTGCCTGCGGGCTGGTGGTTGCCCTAGAGGCCAATTTCTGCCGGGTGGCCCTGGAGTCCCCGGGTCCCGGGGGCGTGGACCAGCTGCTATGCGTGCGCCGCACCCGCTTAGGCAAGACCGGCCAGCAGATTTGCGTGGGCGACCGGGTCCAGGTGGAGGGGGTGGACTGGATCTCCCGGCGGGGCGCCGTGGCGGCGGTGGCGCCGCGCTCCAGCCTGTTGGCCCGGCCGGCGGTGGCCAACTGCAACCGGGTGGTGGTGGTGATGGCCCTGGTGCAACCCGACCTCGACCCGATCCAGCTCACCCGTTTCCTGCTCACGGCCGAAGCCACCGGGGTCCAGGTGGATCTGGTGCTCACCAAGGCCGATCTACTGGCACCCCAGGTCCTGCTGGAGTGGCGCCAGCGTTTGGCGGCCTGGGGCTACGAGCCCTGGCTGGTGTCTGCCCAAACGGGTGTGGGCATCGAGCCCCTGCGCCAGCACTTGGCGGCGCCGGGGATTGCCGTGCTCTGCGGCCCCTCCGGGGTGGGTAAGAGCAGCCTGCTCAACGCCCTGGTGCCCGATCTGGCCCTGCGGGTGGGGGCGGTGTCGGGGCGCCTGCAGCGGGGTCGCCACACCACCCGCCACGTCGAGTTGTTTGCCATTGGCGCCGGCGGCCTCCTCGCCGACACCCCCGGCTTCAATCGGCCTGACCTACCGCCGGATCCAGGGGCGCTGGTGGGGTTATTCCCCGAGGTGCGGGGGCGCCTGGGCGCGGGCGGTTGCCGCTTCACCAATTGCTTGCACCAGGGCGATCCCGGCTGCGTCGTTGGCAGCGACTGGCCCCGCTATCCCCACTATTTGCAGTGCTTACAGCAGGTGCTGGCCCAGGAGGCGGCCGCCCAATCCCGGCCCGCCGAACCGGGCCTCAAGCAGCGCGGTGGCCGCTCGGAGCCCCGCCTCGATCCGCGCCTGCGCCAGCTGTCCCGCAAGCGCCAGCGCCAGGGGGATGGGCCCCAGGGTGAGGACTCCGCCGCCGATCTGGGGGCAGAGGAGGCGGAGGATCGGCACCTGGATCCGGGGGCCCTTGGTTCGGGTGCCGGCGGCTCCCTGAACCCGGCTCCAGGGCCCTAGGGCCGGCCCGCCTCAGCCCCCCATGCCGGGCAGGTTGAGGTTGAGGCCGCCGGTGAGCTCCTCCATGCGTTCCTTCATCGTGGCGGTGGAGCGCTCGTAGGCGGCCTTGAGGGCTTCCAGCACGGCCGCTTCGGTGGCCTCGGCCCCGTCGGCCACGAGCTCTGGCGCCACGCGCACCCTCAGGGGTTGCTGGTTGCCTGACACCCAGATGCTGGCGCGGCCATCGCTGCTGCTGCCCTCCAGTTCCATCGCATCCAGTTCGTCCTGGAGTTTTTGGGCGTCCTGTTGGATTTGCTGGGCCTTGCGGAACGCTTCGGTGAGTTGGCCAAAATTGGGAAGTCCGAAGCCGGCCATTCGGGCAAAACGCAAGGTGGTTTAAGGCTAAACCCTGCGGCCCTGGCGCCCTTTCAGCCGGCCTGGGCGGGTTCGGCAAAGCGGCCGAGCCGCTGGACCTCCGGGTGCAGGTCGATGGCGTGGGCCTGGCGCACCCGCTGCTGCACCAAGGCAATCAGCTGGTCCATGTCGCTGGCCCGGGCTGAGCCGGTGTTGACGATGAAATTGGCATGGAGGGTTGAAACCTCGGCGCCGCCGACGCTGAGGCCTTTAAGGCCCAACGCTTCGATGAGTTGGCCCGCTTTCTGGGGTTCTGGGTTGCGGAAGACGCTGCCACAGCTGGGTTGTTGGTAGGGCTGGCTGCTGGTGCGGCTCCGTAGGTTGGCGCTGGTGCGTTGGCCCACCGCGGCAGGATCAAGCCCGGCCCGGAGGCGGAAGCGGGCCGAGAGCACCACCAGGGGCTCCTGTTGCAGCCGGCTGTGGCGGTAGGCAAAGGCCAGGTCGCGGCTGGCCAGCACGAAGGGCTCGCCCTCGCCGTTGGGATCAAACACGGTGACCTCCTCGAGCCACTCGCTGGTGCAGCCCCCCTGGGCTCCCGCATTCATCACCACGGCTCCCCCCACCGTGCCGGGGATGCCCACGGCCCATTCCAGGCCGCCCAGGCCGGCGCGGGCGGCCCGGCGGGCCAGGGTGGGGATCGGTTCACCGGCCTGGGCTTCAATCAGGCCCGTGGCGCCATCGAGCTGGCTGCCCTGGAGCCGCCGTTGGCAGAGGGTCAGGCCGGCCAGGCCCTGGTCGCTGATCAGCAGGTTGGAACCGGCGCCAATCACCTGCAGGGGCAGGCCCTGGCGCCGGGCCCAGCGGGCCAGGGCGATCACCTGGTCGTTGGCCTCGGGTTCCCAGAACCACTGGGCCGGTCCCCCCACCCTCCAGGTGGTGAACTCGGCCAGGGTTACCCCTGCCAACAGCCCGGCCGGGAGCCCAGCTAGCAGCTCCGCAGGCAGGGCAGCGGTCTCCATGGCTTAGGCCGCCAGGGCCAGGGGGCTGGGCCGCTCTTCGAGCTGTTGTAAGCGGTTCCAGAGCCCGTTGACATCGCCAGCCCCCATGGCCAGCACCAGGTCGCCCGCCACGGTGCTGAGCACGACTTGATCGGCTAGGTCGTCCAGGTCCTGGGCCACGCTCACGGCCAGCTCCGGGCGGATGCGCCGGACCTCGGCGGCCAGGGCCTCACTGGAGATACCGGCGATCGGCGCTTCGCCGGCGGTGTACAGGGGGGCGAGCACCAGGGCATCGGCCTGGCTGAGGGCCTGGGCAAAGCCCTGCAGGAACTGGGCCGTGCGCGTGTAGCGATGGGGCTGGAACACGGCCACCAGCCGCTGGGGCGGGCTGGGC
>Ga0310335_100492_pt1 | contig 10446 bp, 12 predicted proteins | sample LakMicMISRFREDD7_FD_195549 | JGI IMG/M metagenome (GOLD analysis project Ga0310335, IMG submission 195549) | Enriched freshwater cyanobacterial communities from Lake Michigan, Michigan, United States - MI23.SRF.RED.D7 (v2) (version 2) | ecosystem: Environmental > Aquatic > Freshwater > Lake... | reverse complement strand
GGTCTGGCGGACATGAAGAACACCGGTCCCCGCCCCGGCGGCTCGATCACAGCCGCCCTGTTCCTGCAGGACTTTGTGGACCCCACGGTGAACTGGGCCCACCTGGACATCGCCGGCACTGTCTGGACCGACAAGGGGCGCGGCCTGGATCCCGCCGGCGCCACGGGCTTTGGCGTGCGCACCCTGGTGAACTGGGTGCGCTCTGGCGGACCGGCCTAGGCTTCCCCCAAGACCGCCCCACCGGAGCCGATGGCCGTTCGCAAGATCCGCTGGTTCGTCAAAGCCCAGGTCGGGGTGCTGCTGCTGCCGGCCGGACTGTGCCTGTTCGGGGAAGCGGTGCAGCGGCGTACCCTGCAGAGCCTGGGACAAGCCCACGGCCCTTGGTTTTGGTATGGAACCCTGAGCCTGATCGCCATCGTGGCCGGCGTGGGCTTGATGGTGGAGAGTGGCCTCCTGCGGGGCTACCCCGGCCTGCGGGATTCCTGATCTAAGCGGCGGCCTTCACCCGCGACCGCACACGAACCGGATTGGTGGTTGGGGCGGCCCCCAGCAGCTGCTCAGGCGCTTCCAGGGCGTGGATCTGCCAGCGGGCCCGCTCGCCGAAATGCTCCAACAGGCGATCGAGGTCGTCCGAAGCCTGCTTGGGGCTCTCGTAGGGGCCGACATGCCGGGTGACCAGACCGTCCCGAATCGTCAGCAGATACATACACACACCTGCAGTCGAGTCCGATTCAACGTAGTTGCCTCTCCAGGGGGAAAAAAGGGCGGAAAGCCGCTCCAAGACTCAAAAATGCCGTCTGAGGCCGCCGATGGGCTTCAGCTTTTTCACGGAATTGCGGCCGCAAAACGCAACCCTGGGGTGTCAGGGGGCCACAACCCAGGGGGCGCGGCTGCGGGCCCACTGGCCCCAGAGCTGATCCAGGCGGCGATCACGGCCACAGGCCCAGCGGTAGTAGCGGTATTTGACGGCGTTGAGCTCAGCGTAGTTCTGGTGATAAGCCTCAGCGGGCCAGAACCGTTGCAAGGGCTTGATCTGCACCCGAAGTGCCGCAGGGGATCGCCCCAGCTCTCGCGCCGCCGCCGCGAGGCTGGCCTGGGCCTGCTGCTGTTGGGTCTGGCCACGGGTGAAGATCACCGGCCGGTAGGAGCTACCGCGGTCGCAGAACTGCCCCTCCCCATCCAGGGCATCCACGTTGCGCCAGTAGGCCCGCAGCAAGGTGGGGTAACTGATGCGGGTGGTGTCGAAACGAAGCCGCACCGCCTCCTGGTGGCCCGTGCCGCCGGCGCTCACCTGGCCGTAGGTGGGGCGCTCCAGCCGCCCTCCGCTGTAACCGCTCTCCGCCTCCAGCACCCCGGGCAGATGCTCCAAATCGTGCTCGAGGCACCAGAAACAGCCCCCGGCGAACACCGCCTCTTCCACGGCTGCCCGGGCCGGGGCCGCGGCCAGCGCCAAGCTGCACAGCACCAGGGCCAAGGCCAGCAGGCGCTGCAGGGGGCGGGTCATGGGGATGATGGGGCAGGCACCGCATCCAGGATGGCGGCGGCGGCTCGGCGAGTGACGCCCGGATCCCCCAGCGCCTGCCGCAGGCGCCGGTAGCCCTCGGCCATGCGCTGACGGACCGGCTCCGATTGCAGCAGCGGCAGCGCCTCCGCCACCACCGCCTCCGCGGTGAGCTGGCGTTGCACCAGCTCCGGCAACAGCCGCTCCCCGAGCACCAGGTTCACCGGCGAGATGTAATCCAAATCGAAGTGCAGCAGGTGCTCTGCCACCCAGGCGGTGGGGCGGCTGACGCGGTAGCCCACCACCTGCGGAACCCCCCGCAGGGCCAGCTCGAGATTCACGGTGCCGGATTTGGTCAGGGCCAAGTCTGCGGCGGCATAGAGCTGGGGCCGCAGGCGATCGGCCTCGGCGGCGGGCACAACCTGGGCCTCCACCCCCTCAGCCTGCAGCAACTCCGCCAACAGGGGCTCAAAGGCCGCCTGGCCCGCCGGCACCATCACCCGCAGGCCAGGCAGCTGGCGCTGCAGCTGGGCGGCCGCCTTCGCCAGCGGGGGAAGCAGATAGCGCAGCTCCTGGCGGCGGGAGGCGGGTAGGAGCAGCAGCAGGCGCTCTTGATCCCCCAGCCCCAGCTGGGCCCGGGCCTGTGGGCGATCGGGTAGCTCGGTGAGGGTATCCAGCAGCGGATGCCCAACCCAGGTGACCTCCGCTCCACGGGCCGCGTAGAAGCGAGCCTCCTCGGGGAAGATCGCCAGGATGCGATTGGTGAACCCGATCAGGCGGGTGGACTCCCCCTCGCCGATGCGGAAGGCCCACTCCTGGGGGGCGATGTAATAGAGGATCGGCGTGCCGGGCAGGCGCCGTTTCACCTTCAACCCGAGGTTGATGTTGGCGCCCATGTAATCGATCAGCACCACCGCATCGGGGGGGGTGCGACGCAGCCAACGGGAGACGCGCCGTTGCACCCGCAGGGTGGGCAGCACCAAGGGAAGGGCTTCCCAGAGGCCGATGGCCCCCATCGGCGTGGTGTTGGCCAGCAGGGTGGCGCCAGCAGCGTGCATGCGCTCCCCACCCAGGGCCACGACCTCCAGGGGGATGCCCCGCTCGGCCGCCTCCGCATGCAGGGCCTCCACGAGCAGGCCCCCCTGGAGGTCACCGGACACCTCGCCGGTGCTGATCAGCAGCCGCACCATCAGCGCCCGGCGGGCAGCGGCCCACGGCGGCCTGGGGCAATGGAGGCCTCCAGGAAGCTCACCAGGGTTTCTGCAGGGGGATAGAGGGTTTGCTGGCGCACGCGCTGGAGAGCATCCGCCAGCACGGCATCGCCGCGGTAGAGGTCGGCCCACACCTGCTGGAGCTGCTTGGCCTGGGCGCCACCATCGAGGTCGGAAAGGCCGCTGCGCTTGATGCCGATGCGGTTGAGGCCGCGCAGGCGGCCGGGGTGGCCTTCCACGATCGCGAAGGGGGGCACATCACGATCGATGCGGCTCATGCCCCCCACCATCGCCATGGTGCCGATGTGCACAAACTGGTGGATGCCCAGCACCCCACCGACAACGGCCCGATCCCCAATCACCACATGGCCCGCCACCGCCACGCCGTTGGCGATCACGATGCGGTCCCCCAGCAGGCAGTTGTGGCCCAGGTGGCAGTAGGCCATCAACAAGTTGCCATTGCCAAGGCGGGTCTGCTCCCCCTCATGGGTGGCACGGTTGATGGTCACGCATTCGCGGATGGCGTTGTCATCGCCGAGCACCACTTCGGTGGGGGCTCCGCTGTACTTGAGATCCTGCGGTTCGGCGCCGATGCAGGCCCCAGGGAAGATGCGGTTGCCGCGGCCCAGGGTGACGCGGCCATCCAGCACCACATGGGGGCCGATGCGGCTCCCGGCGCCGATGGTCACCTCCGGACCGATCACCGCATAGGGACCGATCTCGACCCCCAGATCGATCTGGGCCTTGGGGTCCACCACCGCCGTGGGGTGGATCCGGGTGTCAGTGGCGGAACTGCTGCTCATGGCCCCCTTCAATCCACCAGGGAGAACATCAGCTCACCGGCGCACACCAGCTCGCCATCCACCTTGGCTTCGGCCCTCACCTTGCCGAAGCGCTTGCGCTTGAGGCTCAACAGTTCACAGCTGATCACCAACTGATCCCCGGGCACCACCGGGCGACGGAAGCGCACCCCATCAATGCCCGCAAACACAAACAGCCCCTTGGGCAGATCTGGCATCTGGGTCACGATCAGGCCCCCCACCTGGGCCATGGCTTCCACAATCAACACCCCGGGCATCAGGGGGCGCCCCGGGAAATGCCCCTGGAACTGGGGTTCGTTGAAGGTGACGTTCTTGATCGCCACCGCCCGCTTGCCGGGATCGTGCTCAATCACGCGATCCACCAGGGCAAAGGGATAGCGATGGGGCAGCAAGCCCTGGATCTGCTCACTGGTGAGCACAGGCCCGGTTGGCGTGGAGGGGTCGGTCAAGGAAGTCAGGAAGCGGTGGCCGGAGAGGTGGCCGGGGCCGAGGCCAGCGACCGGGCCAGGGCGGTGTGCAATCCGTGGGAGCCGCGGAACGCAAACACCTGGGCCTGAGGTAATCCCGCCAACGCGAGATCCCCCAACAGGTCAAGGAGCTTATGGCGCACCGGCTCGTCCGCAAAGCGCAGGGGGGGATTCAACCAGGTGTCTCCGTCGCACACCAGGGCGTTATCCAGGGCACCCCCCTTGATCAGGCCGGCGGCCAACAGCTGGTCCACCTGGTTCTTGAACCCGAAGGTGCGGGCCGGGGCGATCTGCTCCACAAAGGCCTGGGGGGTGAGCTCCAGGCTGAACAACTGGCGGCCGATGGCCGGCTGGGCAAACTCAATGGCCGCCCCCAGGCGCAGACGATCACTGGGCAGGGCCGTCACAAAACTCTGGCCCTGCTGCAGGGTGATCGGGGCCTCCAGCGGCACCATGGCGGGCCGTTCCCCCAGGCGCTGCAACCCCACCTCAGCGATGGCCTCCACCCAGGGCTGGGCGGACCCATCCAGCAGGGGAATTTCCTCACCCTCCACCAGCAGGGTGGCGGCGGTGATGCCCACCCCGGCCAGGGCAGCGAGCAGATGCTCCACCGTGGCCAGGCGCCGCTGATCCAGCTGCAGGGCCGTACACAGCTGGGTTTCGCACACCTGGGCCGGGTGCAGCCGCTGCAGGGGTGCCGCGGGCTGATCCAGCCAGCCCACGTGGAAGCCGGGCTGATCGCTGGGCTCGAGCCGCACCCGCGTCTGGGCACCGCTATGGAGGCCCACACCCTGGCGCTCCACCGAGCCGGCCAGGGTGTGGGCCTGGGAGTAGTCGCTGGGCCAGGGGTTCATCGGCAAGCGCTCAGAACTTCCAACCCACACCGAGGTTGAAGCGCCAGTTGCTGGTGAAGTTCTGGGTGGCCGCCTCCAGACGCAGGGGGCCCACCGGGGTGGTGACGATCAGACCGACACCGGGGGACGAACCGGAGCCGGCTTTTTTGAGAATGCCGCCGGGGTTGCCGGGCACATTGGCCTGGGTGTTGAAGGTGGTGCCGCCATCGATGAACACCTCACCGCTGATGATGCTGAAAATCGGGAAGCGGTATTCAATCGTGGCTTCACCGAAGCTCTTACCCACGCCCAGGTCGCAGTCGTAGTAGCCGCGAACGGAGTTGTTACCCCCCAGGCAGAAGGCTTCGTACACCGGCAGCTGGCCGACGTTGGTGCCCAGCGAGAGTTGGAAGGCCAAGGCCTGGTTGCAATCCTTCTTCTGGCCGGGCTTGGGGCGGCAGCCTTTGTAGAGCTTGAGCCAGTTCACCGGAATGAAATGGGTGCCGCTGGCCCGCATGCGATTGAAGGTGGGGGAGTTCTGGCCCACCGACACGAACTGCTCGGTGCCGAGGCTGAGGAAGTTGCCGGAGGTGGGATTGCGCGGGTCGTTGAGGGTGGTCATGGTGGCCGCCACCCTCACCCCGAGCAACGGGTTGGTGGTGGCCCCGTTTTGGCAGTTGTAGGCAATACAGATGACGTTCTGCACCTGGGTGTTGCCACCGCTGAAGGTGTTGGTCGCAACCGCATAGGGCATCGACTGCCCGCCGAAGTTCATCGGCCGGGCTTCCTGGGCGTTCACCCCCACCACCAGCGACCAGGGGGCCTTCTTGAACGGGTCGCCGCCGTTCAACGGCCGCACGAACGACACCGTGGCGCCGGTGCGCTGGATGGCCACGGTGTTGCCATCCAGGGTGAAAAAGGGTGAGCCGTTGGAGGCGTTGGTGTAGGCGGTGGCGGTGGGGCTGGCGTTGAAGAAGCCGCTGGAGACTTTAGAAACGGTGGAGAAGTAGCCGTTGTTCTGGCTCTGCAGGAGCTGGGGAACGTCGCGGCTCAGGTACACCTTGGTGCGGAAGGCGGTGCGGTACTTATCGCCCTTCAACCAGGGGTCCGTGAAGGACACGTCTGCCAAACCACCGAACTGGCCGTAGGTGACGTTCAGGGCCGCATCCCAGGCGCGACCGCCCAGGTTGTTGTCCTGCAGCTGCACCTGGCCGAACACACCCTGGCTCTGGCTGTAGCCGATACCGCCGGAGAGGGAGCCGGTGGACTGCTCGACGATGCCGAGCACGATCGTGACTTCACCGGGGTTGCCGGCAACGGGCCGCAGGGTCACCTTGACGTCGCCGAACAGGCCGGTGCCGTAGAGGCGCTTGATGTCCTCCTCCAGCTGGCGCCGGTTGAACGGATCGCCCGGTTTGATCGAAATCTCGCGGGTGACCACCCAGGGCTTGGTCTTGCCCTTGATCGGTTGGCCCTTGTCATTGGTGCTTTCCCCCTCCTTGTTGAGGAACTGCACCTCCACACCGGCCACGCTGCCCTCCTTCACCAGCAGCTGCACCACCCCAGCGGGGCTGACGCGGGTGGGGCCGCTGATGCGGGCCAGGGAATAGCCCTGGTCGGCGTACCAGCGCTGCAGCTCCGCGATCCGCGACTGCAGGGCATTGAGGTTGAGGGTTTTGCCGTAATCCGCCGCAAAGGTGTTGGGGATCAGGGTGGGGGGAATCTTGGTCTTGCGGCCGACCCCATCGAGCTCCACCTTGGTGAGCACGGGGTTGGGCACCACCGTCACCACCAGCTGCACACCCAGGGGGCTGTCCACGGGCTGGATGCGCACATCGGCAAACCAGCCGGTGGCGTAGATGGCGGAGAGATCGCCCTGGAGCTCACTGCGGGTCACGCGGGACCCCGGGCGGGTGGCCATGGCGTCGTACACCGCCAGATCCAGCCGCTCCCGTTCCGGGTGGCCCTCGGTGCCCTTCACCACCACTTCGCTGATCAGCACCTTCGGCTCAGGCTTGGCCTGCGGCGCCAGCGATGGAGAGGCCGTGGGTGACTCAGCTGCGGGCGATCCGGGGCGGTTGGCGGGAGCCTGACCGGGCTGGGCCAGGGCAGGGCCCGCGGCCACCACAGCACCCATGGCCAACGGCACCAGCCACTCCCTCCCAAGGGCGCTGCGGAGCCGCGGCAGGCGACTCTGAGCATTGCTGGGTGCAGCCATGGGGAGGGCGTCGGGGGCGGACAGGCCGCAAAGTCCGACGAACTTACTTGCCTAAACGGGGGTTCGGGCACGCACCCTGGACCCGTTTGAGAACCTCCCCGTAGGCCTCCACAACGCCGCCCAGGTCCTGGCGGAAACGGTCTTTATCGAGGATGCGGTCCTGGGCATCGGCCACCTGGAGGTCCCACAGGCGGCAGGTATCGGGGCTGATCTCATCGGCCACCACCAGTTCACCGCTCCCGGTGAAGCCCAGTTCGATCTTGAAATCCACCAGCTGCAACTGAATCGCGGCGAAGAAACGCCGCAGGCTGGTGTTCACCGCCAGGGCCAGCCGCTCCAGCTGCTGGCGCTGGTCGGCGCTGAGCAAGCCCAGGCGCTCCAGACGAGCATCGGTGAGCAGGGGGTCGCCAAAGGCGTCGTCCTTGTAATACAGATCCAGCAGCGGTGGATCCAGCGGCGTGCCGGGCTCGATCGGCATCTGCTTGCAGAGCGAACCGAAAGCGGTGTTGCGGATCACCACCTCCACCGGCACGATCCGCACCGGCCGCACATGCATCCAGTTGGCCTGGGGCATGCCCAGGTAATGGGTGGGAATGCCATCGCGCTCCAGCAGCTCGAACAGGCGGGCGGAGATCTGGCAATTGAGCTCCCCCTTACCGGCAAGCTGCGCCTTCTTAAGGGCGTTAAAGGCGGTGGCGTCGTCCTTGTATTCCACGGCCACCAGGTCGGCCTGATCGGTGGCATACACCCGTTTGGCCTTGCCTTCGTAAAGCAGGGATCCGAGGCTGATGGCAGTCATGGCAGGGATGGGGCGTGGCCCCCAGGCTGACGGGGGGAGCGCAGCTGCTGCTGCAATTGGGCGGTGCGGCCCACCTGAGCAGGATCCTGCCGCTTCAGCTGCCACTCGCTATAGGCATCGTCCACCCGCTGGCTGAGGCGCTGCAGACGCTGCTCCGCCCGGCCGGCCCACAGGCCCTCCGCCTGCAGCAAGCGCCGTTGATCGTCGAGCAGGGCGAGGGCCAGGCCCCAGGCCTGGGCAGCAGCGGCCTGATCCAGGGCCCGCTCCAGCAGGGCATCGCGCTCCTGGGCCGGCAGGGTGTTCAGCAAGGCCACCGCCTGCTGCAGCCGCTCAGCCGCCACACGGCCAGGCATGCGGCCCGCCAGCAGGGCCGCGGCCGCCTCCCGCTCCCGGCCCAGCACCACCAGATGATCGGCGTACACATCCAAGGCCGGCAGGGTCTCCAAGGTGCCGTCCTTGCGCAGCTGCAGCGGCAGGGGAACGGTCTCGAGCCGGGCCAGGTTGCCCTGGGCCAGCCGCTCGAGGGCCTCCGCAGCCATGGCGTGGTGCAGGCCGGCCCGGGCGGCACGCCAGCGCATCAGCCACCACTGCTCCTGCTCCAGGCCGGGGCGGGGGCCATAGCGGTTGAGCACCGCCAGGGCCCCATCGGGAGCCAGGCAGGTGAGCAGCGCGTTGGCGTTCACCAGCACCACCGACAGGGGCTGCGGCGCCGGCGCCGCCGTGAGCAGCCGGGCCTGCAACAGCTGCAGCCGTTGGTCAAAGCCGAACGCGGCGGCCTCGCGGCAGGCAAGGTTGAGGGCCTGCAGGTCGTTGCCCTTGAGGAGGGCCAGAAACTGCGCCTCCGGCATGCTGCCGGGCACCACCGGAGCGGTGGGCCCCAACTGGCGCACCACGGGCTTGGCGGGCAGCAGATCGCCGATCAGTGGGATCTTGGCGAGGGCCGGTGCCGCGGCGCCGCCTAGCAGAAGCGCTGCCCCGGCTGCCCCCAGGGCCCAGCGGCGGCGGCGCCTCAGGGCCGAGGTGACGGCCGGCGTGTAAAGAAGAGATGGCACCGGCTGGGGTTCTCTGGTCCACAACCTAGGGGACCCCGCCCAGGTGAAACACCGCCCTTCGGCCACCGCCTGACCCTCCCCATGAGCAGCGCTGCATCCCTGGCGAGTCCCACCCGCGTGCTGGTGGTGGGGGGCGGCGGCCGCGAAAACGCCCTGGCCTGGGCTCTGCGCCGCAGCCAGGGGGTGGAGCAGGTCTGGATCGCCCCGGGGAACGGCGGCAGCGGCGACCTGGAGGGGTGTGAGCAGCTGGCCATCGCCGACAGCGACCACGACGCCCTGTTGGAGGCCTGCCGCAGCCGTGCCATCGAGCTGGTGGTGGTGGGCCCGGAAGCTCCTCTGGCGGCGGGTCTGGCGGATCGGCTGCGGGCTGGGGGCTTCGCCGTGTTCGGCCCCGGGGCCGATGGCGCCCAGCTGGAGGCCAGCAAACAGTGGGCCAAGGCCTTGATGGTGGAGGCCGGTGTGCCCACCGCGGGCTACTGGCCGGCCAACAGCCGTGAGCAGGCCCTGGAGGCCCTGGAGGCCCAGGGCAAACCGCTGGTGGTGAAGGCCGATGGCCTGGCCGCCGGCAAAGGCGTGACCGTGGCCGACAGCATCGAGGAGGCCCGCGCCGCCATCGAGGAGATCTTCGCCGGCCGCTTCGGCGCCGAGGCCTCCCTGGTGTTGGAGGAGCGCACCGAGGGGCCGGAGGTGTCGGTGTTCGCCCTCACCGATGGCGAGCGCATGGTGTTGCTCCCCCCCGCCCAAGACCACAAGCGCATCGGCGAAGGGGACACGGGCCCCAACACCGGTGGCATGGGGGCCTATGCGCCGGCACCGCTGCTGGATCAGGCGGGGCTGGAGCAGGTGCGGCAACAGGTGCTGGAGCCCACCCTGCAGGCCCTGCGGGCCCGCGGCATCCACTACCGCGGCGTGATGTATGCCGGCCTGATGCTCACCGCCGACGGACCGAGCGTGATCGAGTTCAACTGCCGCTTCGGCGATCCGGAATGCGAAACCCTGATGCCGCTGCTGGGGCCGGAGCTGGCCCAGGTGCTGCTGGCCTGCGCCACCGGCCAGCTCCACCGGGCCCCCAGCCTGAGCATCGCCCCGCTCTGCAGCGCCTGCGTGATTGCCGCCGCCCATGGCTACCCCGGCACGATCCGCAGCGGCGATCCGATTGAAGGGGCCGTGCCCCCCGACCCGCAGGTGCAGCTGTTCCATGCGGGCACGCGGCTCCAGGCCGATGGCCGTTGCGTCAGCAGTGGCGGCCGGGTGCTGGCGGTGGTGGCCCAAGACCAAAGCTTTGATGCCGCCTTCGCCCGGGCCTACGGGGCCCTAGAACAGGTGCGGTTCGCGGGCATGGTCTTCCGGCGCGACATCGGCCACCAGGTGCGAACTCCCTAAGCTGCCGGCGCCTCTTCCCCCTCCGTGAGCAGCACCTCCACCCAAGCACCCCTGAGCTGGTGGCAGCGGCTGGCCCGTTGGTGGGCGGAATTCAGCCTGCAGACCAAGCTGCTGGCGGCGGCCACCCTGGTGGTGAGCCTGGTGATGGCGGCCATCGCCTT
>Ga0310335_100490_pt1 | contig 10455 bp, 9 predicted proteins | sample LakMicMISRFREDD7_FD_195549 | JGI IMG/M metagenome (GOLD analysis project Ga0310335, IMG submission 195549) | Enriched freshwater cyanobacterial communities from Lake Michigan, Michigan, United States - MI23.SRF.RED.D7 (v2) (version 2) | ecosystem: Environmental > Aquatic > Freshwater > Lake... | reverse complement strand
CTGACGTTGGCAGCGCTCCCCTGCAGAGGTGGCGGTTGCCGGGATCGCACCTAGAGTCGCGTCAGGCCATGTGGCGGTGGCGCTGCTGCGCTGCAGAGATGGACGCAGTCCACACCTATCTGACCCACGCGGCGCCCAGGGGAGAGCTGGATCAGCTGCTTGAGCAGGAGCGCATCCTGTTCTGTTGTCAGAGCCGACTGCTGGCCACGGTGTGGGTGCGCTCCGAACGGGGGCGCTCGCTGCCGGGCCGCGATGGCGAGATGCCTGACCGGCTGGTGGGGTCCTGCACCACCCAGGGCGAGGCCCTCGCCACCCTCGCCAGTGCGAGGCCGACCCTGTTGGTCACCACCCAGCTGCTCGAACGCGGCTCAGGCCTGGAGCTGGTGGTCGAGGCCAAGCGCCTGTTGCCCGAACTGCGCACCCTGCTGTTTCTGCAGCACAACCATCAGGCCCTGCTGGAGGAGGCGATCAAGACCCACAGCGACGGCATCTTGCTCGAATCAGAGATGGGTTCGGGTCATGTGATCAAGGCCCTGCGCGTCGTCAGCAGTGGCGGCATGTATCTGGAGCCACGCATCGCCCGGCTGTTGCATGGCAGCCATCCCAGCCATGACCCAGGTCTGACGCGCCGTGAGCTTGATGTCATGCAGCACGTGGTGATGGGTCTCAACGACCGCGAAATCGGCAAGGCCCTGCACCTGGCCACCGACACGGTCAAGCACCATCTCAAGCAGGTGTATCAGAAGCTCCACGTGCACAACCGCACCCGAGCCGCCATCGCCCTGGTGCTGATGGGCCTGACCGATCCGCCGCAACCGTTGCTGCCGCTCTCCGACGAGCCCCTGCCGGCCTGAGGCCGCCGCTCAGCGTCGCTCCAGGCTCGGGATCAGGGCGGCGGCGGCGATCAGGCCGAACAGCATGATCAGCAGGGCCGGGGCCATGGCGGCACCCACGCGTTCGTCGCTGGCGTACTGGAACACCCGCACCGCCAGGGTGTCGAAATCGAAGGGTCGCAACGACAGGGTCAGCGGCAGTTCCTTGACCACGTCAACGAACACCAACAGTGCGCCCACCAGCAGAGGGCCCCGCAGCAGGGGCAGGTGAACGCGCTGCAGCACCCCCTGCCATGACTGGCCGAGGCTGATCGCCGCTTCATCGACGCTGGGCGGCAGCCGTTCAAAGGCGGCGTCGAGCCCTTGCTTGCTGACCGCCAGAAAGCGATCGCCGTAGCCCCACAGCAGCAGCAGCAGGGGACCGAGGGCCAGCGGTCCGCCCAGAACGATGAGCCCCAGGGCCAGCACACTGCCGGGCACCGCATAGCCCAGACCGGCCACGAAGCTGAGCTGCTGAAGGGCAGGTCCGCTGCACCAGCGCCGCACCACAGCCAGCAGCAGCGCTGCCACCAGGGTGATGCCGGTGGCGGCGAGGGCCAGCCCCAGGCTGCGAGCAGCCAGTGGCAAGAGTTCCCTGAACGCGCCCACCGACAGGTTCTGCCAGCCCTCGATCACCCACAGACCGGGAATCAGCAGTGCGGCAAGCGGCGGCAGAGCGCACACCAGCAGGGCCAGCCAGGCGCGCCACCCCTGCAGCACCCACAGCGGCTGCTGAGCGCTGCTGCCGGCGAGGCTCCAGCGGCGGCTGCGCTGGCGCAGTCGCCGCTCGACCGCCACCAGCACAGCCACGATGGCCAGGGCTACCAGGGAGAGCAGGGCCGCCCCCTTGGGATCGCCGTCGATCTGCCAGCGGTCAAGGATTCCGGCAGAGAGACTCGGCACCCCCAGCAGGCGAACGGCTCCCAGTTCGTTCACCACCTCCATCGCGCTGAGCGCCACACCGGCGCCCACCGCAGGCAGTGCAATGGGAAGCGCCACGCGAAAGAAGCTGCGCCAGGGCCCCACGCCCAGGCTGCGGCTGGCTTCGAGCAGGCGGAGACCACTGATGCCAAAACTCTCGGTGCTCAGCAACACCACATAGCTGTAGTTGGCCAGGGTCATCAGGGCGATCGTCCAGCCGATGCCGTGGATGCGCAGACCATGGTGGCTGCCCCAGTCGATCAGGCTGGCCGACGACAGGTAGGCGGGAACGGCCATCGGCAGCAGCTGGGCGACGCGCAGCCAGCGGCGCCCGGGGAAGCGGCACATCGCCGTGAGCCAGCCGATGGCCGTGCCCAGTACCGCACCTGACAACCCCTCGCCCAGCACCAGCAACAGCGTGCCGCGAATCTGATCGGCCCCATCGACACCCAGGGCAGGCGTGCTGGCCGAGCCGTTGAACAGCGCCTGCCAGAACAGGTTGAACAGGGGCAGCAGGGCCAGCAGGCTGATCACCGCCGCCGCTGCGATCAGCCCCTGCCGACCGGCGGGGCGGGCCTGGAGGGGGCCGCAGGCTTCGAGTTGTGCTGCAGTACGCAACGCTGTATCGACTCCGTCAGTTCCAGCCAGCCTGTGTCATCAGTTGCACCGCTTCGCGGTTGCGTTGCCCCAGTTGCTGCATCGACACCGGTGAGGCCTTGAATGTGCCGAAGGCCCTGAGGGTTGGGTTGTTGCCCCAGCCGCGCAGCGGATATTCGTTGTTGGCTTCGGCATACCCCTCGCCCGAGGTGGGCGAAGCCAGAAATTCAAGCAGGCGGCGTGCGCCGTCCGGATTGCGGGAGCTTCGGGTCACGCCACCGGCGGTCACGTTCACATGGGTTGGATCGGGCCAGACCACCCGCACCTTCTGGGCGACGGCTCGGTCAGCGCTGTTGTCGCTCTGCAGCAGCCGCGCCAGGTAGTACTGGTTGGCGATCGTGACGCCGCACTGTCCTTGCCCGACGGCCCGCAGCATGGGTGTGTCAGAGGTGAACAGCGGCTGTTGGTTGTTGGCCACGAGGCCTCGCAGCCACAGTCGGGTGGACGGGGCCCCGCGCCGCACGAGTTCATCGGCCACCAACGACTGGTTGTAGACGCTGGCCCGATTGCGCAGGCAGAGCTTGCCCTTGAGCTCGGGCCGTGCCAGATCGGCATAGGTGCGGATCAGGCGGGGATTGACCAGCGCCGCATTGACCATGACCGGCCTGGCCCGGCGCGTCAGCGCATACCAGCGGCCGCCGGGATCCCTCAGGTTGGCGGGCACATCCTTGTTGAGCTCCCGCGAACTGATGGGCCTGAACAGGTTGTCCTGCTGGGCCCGGACCAGTCGGGCGGCATCCACGAGCACCAGCAGGTCGGCTTTGCTGTTGGAGCCCTCACTCTTGAGCCGCTGAATCAGCTCATCGTCTTTGCCTTCCAGCAGGTTGACCCTGATGCCGGTGCGCCGGGTGAATGCGGCGTAGAGCGCCTTGTCGGTGTTGTAGTGCCGCCCGGAGTACACGTTGACCTCCCCAGGCCGGCTCTGGGCCTGGGCCAGCGCCATTGACGTCGAGTCTGCTGAAGCCCAGAGAGCCGTTGCCGCCAGGGACGCCCTGGTCAGGCCACGGATGATTGCGCGTTGCCGGATCGTCATCGTCGAGGCTGCAATGGATGCTGTCAGTGCACACCGGTGGCATCAACATCGGTGTCAGTCCAGGCAGCCTAAAAACCGCGACAATCAAGCTCCCGTGCCGATTGCGTGGTTTTCGGGTAACAATTGATACCGGCTTTTTCAGCCCCGACGCCGCACCGGCACCGGCACCAGTGATGGCTGCATCAAGCCACCACCGCCATTGTCATCGTCGGAATCGGTGGTGAGCCAGAAGGCCAGGGCGACCAGTGCCAGCACCGTGGTGAGCAAAGCGGCTTCGGCCATCGACTGGTCGCGATTGGGGCAACGCTAGTCGTGCTGAGTCATCTGTGCCGTAACAACCATGGCGGTTAGCCGCCCGCTCAGCCGAACCCCTTGCCGGCGTTGGCGGCCACACAGGCCTGGAGCTGCTGACGCAGCCTGCTGTGGTCCAGATTCTTGCCGATCAGCACGATCTGGTTTTTGCGCTCCGCTGTGGGCCAGTCGGAGTCATCGATCGAAAAGCGCTTGCCCGCCAGGTGAAACACGTGGCGCCGCTCACTTTCGTTGAACCAGAGGATGCCCTTGGCCCGGAACACGCCGGCAGGCAGCTGGTTGTCGAGGAAGTTCTGAAACTTGCGCAGGGCAAACGGGCCCTCGGCCGCAAAGGAGAGTGAGGTGAATCCTTCGATCGCCGCATGATCCGGGTGATCGGCATGGCTGTGGTCGTGGCCATGGCTGTGGTCGCGGCCAGGGCTGTGGTCGTGGTGCCCGTGCTCGTGCTCGTGATGGGTCCCGTGCTCGTGCTCGCAGTGGCCGTGGTCGTGGTCGCAGTGGCTGTGATCCTGTTTGGCCACCACCTTGTCGCTCTCGAACAGGCCGACGCTCAGCAGCAGCGGCAGCGGCACCTCACCGTTGACCGAGCGCAGGATGCGGGCATCGCTCTTGATCTGCTTCAGGCGGCTTTCCAGCTCAGCAAGTCGCGGCTCCTCAACCAGGTCGCACTTGTTGAGCAGCAGCATGTCGCTGTAAACGATCTGGGCCCGAGCCACCTCGCCTTCGAGCAGCTCGTCACTGAAGTTTTCGGCGTCGACCAGGGTGATGATCGAATCCAGACGCGTCGAGTCGCGCAGGTCGCTGCCCAGAAACGTCATCGCGACCGGCAGCGGATCGGCCAGGCCGGTGGTTTCCACCACCAGGTAATCGACCGGCTCGGGGCGATCCAGAATCCGGTAGACCGCCTCCAGCAATTCACCGTTGATCGAGCAGCAGATGCAGCCGTTGCTGAGCTCGACCATGTCGTCACCGGTGGCGACCACCAGATCGTTGTCGATGCCGATCTCGCCGAATTCATTGACCAACACGGCGGTCTTGAGGCCCTGCTGGTTGCTGAGAATGTGGTTGAGCAGTGTGGTCTTGCCGGCCCCGAGAAACCCGGTCAGGATCGTGACCGGCAGGCTCGCCGACTGGGCATCCGGTTGAGCGGTGGGAGTGTTCATCGGATCCGTTGAACAGGTCGACAGGGCGCTGATCCGACCCTAGAAGCCGGCTGGCCGCCCCAGTGAAACCAGGGCGACCCCAAACCGTCAGAACCGGAACTGGGTCTTGACCAGGGCCCCCAGCTGGTTGAAGCTCTGGCCTGCAGGGGTGTCCTGACCCAGCGGACGCGAGAGGTAGAAGAGCGCCGGAGTGACGCTGATGGCGTCACTCACTTGCCACTTGTACCACCACTCCCACATCCAGTTGGCGTCGTTGACCCCGGCCCCGCTCACCAGGCTGGTGGCATGGGGTGCCTGGCCCAGGGCCAGGCCGGCGCTGTTGCCCGGCGCCAGCACGTCAAGCCATTGCAGCCCCACCGACCAGGCCACGGCGTTGCGCGCTGGATCGCCCTTCACCTCCAAGGGCTGGTTGTAGGTCAGCTGGCTGAGCTCCCAGCCGGCGCTGATCGATGGGACCCAGCCACTGTCGATCGGCTGCCAGTAGCCGCTGAGCCCGATGGTATTGGTCAGTCCAGGCTGATCAAACCACGTCTGCATGAAGTTGGTGGAGTAGGGCATCACTCCACCCTGAACGGCCGAATAGACCAGGGCCAGTGCCCACTGCTGTTGTTGATAGCCCAGTTGAACCGTCGTTGATGCACGCGACGACTGGGTGCCGATCCCGCCTTCGTCGGGGTTGGCGTCGGCGGCGTGCTGGGCGATGTAGCTGACGCTCACGCTCCAGGGCCCACCCTTCCACCAGAGGCCCGCACCCGGACCGATGTTGAGGTCATAGGCCACGGGTGTGCCCGCCATGGTGAACATGTCGAGCACCGACGAGTTGGGATACACGCTCGGGTACATCGCCAGCATGTCGTCCTGCTCAACCCGGGCACCCAGCGTGAGGGTGACATCGCCGAGCGCAAATTGGTAATAGAGACGATCGATGCCAACGACATTGGCGCCCCCTTCTTCTTCGAAGGACGCCTCCAGTTGCGACAGGCGCGTGGGGCCGCCGCCATAGAAGCTGTTGCTCGAGTGGTCAAAGTTGCCGGCTCGCAGACGCGTGCGCAGCAGGTCGTTGCCGTTGAAGCTCGTGGCGAGATTGATGCGGAGGTCGTAGTTGAAGCTGACGGCGCCGTGGTTGCTTCGGCTCTCGATCACCTTCTGGCTGTCACTTCCCAAAAAGCCGTTGCCGCCGATCACCATGTTGGCGTCGACGCTCAGCTTGGTGGTGGTGGAGAACTGTTGGGCGTGGAGCACACCGACCCTGGCTTCGAGCCCCTCGACACGGCCCTTGAGCATGGAGAGCTCCCTGGCAAATTCGCTCAGGAGTTGCCTGAGTTCGTCGGTGGTCTCGGTGACGCGGTCGAGGCAGGCATTCAGCAGGGCCGCAGCCTCAAAGCGGGTGACGGTGCGTGTCCCGCGGTAGCTCCCGCTCGGATAACCGGCGATGCAGCCGTAGCGCTCGTTCAGGTTGCCCAGGGCCTGGTAGGCCCAGTCGGTCGGCCTGACATCACCCAACTGGCTGAGGCTGCCGATCGGCTCGTCGCTGGCATAGCGGTTGACGCCGGCAAGGTTGAGCTCAGCGGCGTTGAGGCCCCCTGGCGCCAGCAGGGCAAGCGCTGCAGGCGCCACCAGCATGGGCTGACAAGGCTTCACGGGTGCTTTCAGCGAAACGGCTCCCCCCGCAGGGGTAATAATGATAACCGGTCTCAACCTGTGGAGCCAGGCTGCGCCCCACCCTATGGCCGTTGCCGGTAATGCGCAGGGCTGTCAGCGATTGGACGCGTCTGATGCCCCGGGGTGTACAGCAACGGTGGTTGCCGCGGGGTGTTGACGCTGCTGGCAGAGATCGCACAGCCCGAAGAACTCGAGTGTGTGAAACAGGGGCCTGAAGCCCCCCAGCTGCGCCGCGCTCAGTTGCACCCCGTGCACCGGGCAGATCTCCAGGGTTGTGGTGCTGCCGCAGTCCACGCAGGTCAGATGGTGCTCGTCTCGCTCTGCCGGGGCATACAACGCCTCGCCACTGGGGAGGTGCCGGCAGCGCACCTGTCCGAGCTGCTGCAGCTGGCGCAGGTGCCGGTACACCGTGGCCAGGCCCATGGGGTTGCTGCTGCGCCGCAGGCGGGCGTGCAGGTCCTGGCCTGACAGCTCACCCTTGCTGCGCTTGAGCTCCTTGAGCAGCTGTTCCTGTTTGGCGGTGAACGGCACGGTTGAACGGCGTCGCTGCAGTTTTAACCGACCCCGCATCGGGGCTGGTCACCGCAGGCTCAGGGCGGCAGCCACAGGGCTAGGTGTGCACGCTTGCCCAGCGGCCTCAGGGCCAGCGTGGTCACGTCCATCACCATCGCCTGCGGCGCAGGTCGTGCCATGGGGATACCCCCCGCGGCATTGGTCGGTGCCCAGGGCTTCAGCACCAGCATCAGTTCAAGGCGGCTGGGATCCAGGCTCAGGGGTGTGCCCGGTTCCAGCTCCCAGCCGTGCAGGTGCCGACGGGCCACAACCTGCCCCAGGCGGTTCAGTTCCAGCACGGTGAGCTCAGGTCGTTGAAGGCCATCGATCTGAGCCAGCCACAGGCGTTCGCCGCCCCCCAGGCAGCTGCTGGCCACCAGCGCCTGGGTGCCGAGCCAGAGCTGACGCGGGGCCTGCCCCGGTTCCACGAGCTCGATGGAGCGGCGAAAGTCGGGCCAGTGGCGCAGCAGCAGGGCGCGCTCTGACCGGGGGCAGAAGCTGCTCAGATCGCGGCTGCCGGGCAGGGTCTGCTGCCGTGGCAGTACTGAGGCCAACGATCCCGCTTCGCCGTTGCAGCAGGGTCACCGCAGAGAGAGGTTGGTTGAGCCGCCGTTCGGCAAGCACGTCGGCCTGAAGCAGCTGCTCGTCTGGAATCATGCGCAACAGCAGGCACAGGGCCAGGGACACCAGCACGGCTCCCAACGGCCGGGCCAGCCACAGCCAGGGCTGATCCGGGAAGGCGGCCCAGGTGCTGGCGATCACGATCGGATTGAGCACCGGTGCTGCAAACAGAAAACCCAGCGCCGTGCCCAGTGGCGCCCCTGCCACCAACAGGCGCCGCGCCACCGGCACGTTGCCGCACTCACAGGCCGGCAGGGCGAAGCCCAGGGCCGCACCACTGAGAGGCCCCAGCAGCGGATGGCCTGGAAGCCGGCGCAGCCAGCGGCCACCGGGTGCGAGCCAACGGGCCACCGACGAAATCAGCACGCCGATCAGCAGAAACGGCAGGGCCTCGATCAACAGTCCCTGAAACAGCGCCCAGGCCGTGCTCAACAGTGGGGACTGGGCGACTGGCCTGTGACGTTAGGGGAACCCTGCCGATTTCAGAGCCCTTGACCAGGTTAATGTGAGAATCGTTTTCATTGGTGTCGGTGGTGCCAGCGGGTGCAGGTGTGGCGCGTGTCGGTGCTGCTGGAGCGCTGCTGGCCCTGCTGGCGGCGCTGGCAGGTTGCGCGGCGCCGCGCCTCCCTTCAGGCAAGGGGTTTCACGTTGTCACCACGTTTTTTCCGATCACCCTGTTCACCAGGGCGGTGGCGGCTGACTGCGCCACGGTCACGGCTCTGGTACCGCCTGAGCAGGGGCCCCATGATGTGCAGGCCCGGCCGGCCGATCTGGCCGCCCTGCGGCAGGCCCGCGTGCTGGTGAAGAACGGCCTGGGTATGGAGGCGTTTCTGCCCCGCCTGCTTGAGGCGGCAGGCAATTCCCGGTTGCGGGTGATCGACAGCAGTCGGGGAATCGCCACCCTTGCCGCCAACGGGCAGGCGTCTCACACGGGTCACGACCACGACCACGACCACCACCACCATGCCCATGGCCACGGGGCTCGAAACCCCCATATCTGGCTTGATCCACTGCGGGCTGCAGAGCAGGTCGCAACCATCCGCGACGGGCTGATCGAGGCTGATCCGGGCTGCGCAGCCACGTACCGGCGCAATGCCGCGACCACCATTGCCCGGTTGCAGGCGCTCAACCATGAAATCGCGTCGCAACTCAAGCCTTATCGGGGCAAAACCTTTGTCGCCTTCCACGATGTCGCCCCTTACTTCGCCGATCGCTACGGGCTGCGTGCGGTGTGTGTGGTGGATGTGCCTGAGATCAGTCCCAGCCCCGCCGATCTCCAGCGGGTCATCAAGGAGGTCAGAAGCAGTCAGCTCAAGGCACTGCTTAGTGAACCCCAGCAAGGCCAGCGTTCCTTCAATGCCCTGGCCCGGGACCTGGGCGTGAAGATCAGCGTGTTTGATCCACTCGAAACGGGCACTGTCCAGGACTCACAGGATCCTCAGACCTACTGGCGCACCATGCGACGCAATGTCGCCGAGCTCATCGGGGTGTTCAAGGGCTGATGGCCGTGTTGATGTAAGGCCAGCCTGAGTTCCGCTCACTCGACAGGATGCTCGGATTCCAGCATCTCGGGCCTGACAGCCCCTGACGGCGTCATCTGTTGGTTGATCACCCATGTTGTTGCAGCTTTCTGCGTGTGCCAGGCCTGCAACAGTTGTTTGGCAATGCTGCGAAGTTGGGCAGCATCTGCTGTTGCATCAATCGCGCGACTGAAGCGTTCGATTTCAAATTGCTGGCCCATTGTCAAGACGATCGGTGTCGACATGGCAAACATTGTCTGCGGGTGGGCTGAAGTTATCGAGCTTTCACCAGCCGGTCGTAACCATGACTACCCATTCCCAGGACTGTCAGTGTTTCATGTTGTGAAAAGCACTGCGGCACGAGGATATTGATAAGGAAAATTGAATCAATTCATCAGGCATCGTTGTGGGTGCCGCGCGATCCTTGCGATTCAGTTGGGCCCAGCATCAACACGTAGCCCGGCTGGTTCAGTCAGTCATGGAATCCCCAGCTACCCATGCAGCTGGAGGCCAACCCCAGCAGGCTGAGGCTCTGGCGCTGATGGGTGTGTCACTGCTGATGCTGATGCAGGACCTTGTGCTGCTTGAAACATCGGTTGCGGTCTGGCTTGATTGATCTGGGTATTGCGACTCGAATCGCTCAATCGGTAGCAATCAAGACGTTTCGAGGGTTTCCTTGCTCCATAGCGTCCGTCTGTCGAGAGCGGGTCTTGCAGCTGTGGATCCAGGCGAAACCCAGGTGTCACACGCACAGGTCGATGCTTCGACCGCGGCAACGCCGCTTTCGCGATCTCGTTACACCTGCAGGGTTGTGTATCTGGAGCCCACGGCTGAGTGGTCCCAGACGTTGGTCGATGCCTGCCAGCAGCCGAGCCTCGATGGGGTGACAGTCCGCCACCAGACCACGAGCTGGTGACTGTTGATGACCACAGGCTGATGTCTGAAGACGATCCAAGGACCAGACTCGGCTCAGTGAATGACCAGCCTCTCGCGGGCGGTGGGCCGGCAATTCCTGCAGCAGATCCGCAGCATTGAGCGTTCGGCCCAGCACTCCTGATCAAACTGGCCGCCGCAACCATGCCGTTCATGCACCTCGAGGACGACATCACCCTGGACGAGCTGGCGCGAGAGCTGGCAGCCAT
>Ga0310335_100489_pt1 | contig 10469 bp, 13 predicted proteins | sample LakMicMISRFREDD7_FD_195549 | JGI IMG/M metagenome (GOLD analysis project Ga0310335, IMG submission 195549) | Enriched freshwater cyanobacterial communities from Lake Michigan, Michigan, United States - MI23.SRF.RED.D7 (v2) (version 2) | ecosystem: Environmental > Aquatic > Freshwater > Lake... | reverse complement strand
GCTTGGGGCCCTGGCCTCAACCGGCGCCGAAGCGTTGCCAGAGCAGCACGGCCAGGCGCAGGCCGCTGAAGCCCACATAGCCGGCCAGGATCACAAATAGGCCCATCGACAACACCGTGCGCACGCGCTCGTTCATGGGGCTGGGGTGGCCGGGGCCAAAGGATCGGCGCCCATTCTCGCGCCAGGCCCTGGCCCGAGGGCGGCTAGGGCCAGCCGTGCCACGCCTGCGGCCGCCGAGAGGTTCGGTCGGTTCCAGACCGGCAGCCCAAGGCAGCGTTGCCTCAGCATCCGCCACTGGGGGTTGCGGGCGCCGCCCCCCAGGCTGATCACCCGCGTGATTGGCGGCGCCCCCAGCTCTAGGAGCCGCTGCCAGCCGTCCCGCTCGATGGCCGCCAGGCCCTCAAGCAAGCCCTGCAGGAATCGGGCATCACTCACCGGCCGCGGGCCCAGCACCGGCTCCAGGTCTGGATTGTCGACCGGGAACCGCTCGCCAGGGCGGGGCAGGGGGCGCAGCTTGAGGCCACTGGGTTGACCTGGATTGATCTGGCGGCTGAGTTCGGCCAGGTCCTGGTCTGAGAAGAATTGGCGCAGCACGCTGCCACCGGCGTTGGAGGCGCCGCCCACCAGCCAGCGCCCGCCCAGGCGATGGCAACTGATGCCCGGGCCCCTGATGGGTTTGGGACTGAACTGCTTCAGCACCAAGGTGGTGCCAAGGACGGCGATGCCATCTCCCGGCTGGGGATCGGCGGCCAGCACGGCCGCATTGGCGTCGGTGGTGCCCGCCACCACCAGGCATCCGGGCTCCAGATCCAACAGGTCGCGGGCGCCGGCTCCGAGAGCCCCCAGGCGGGTGCCGCTGGCGACCACTTCGGGTAATTCGGGCGCCCAGTCCTGGCTGCCAAGGGCGCCGCTCCAGCGGCTCGCCATCAAGTCCCAGCCCAGCTTGAGGTTGTTGCCCTCCTCGCCCCAGCGCCAGTCGCCCAGGAGCCAGCCCATCAGCCAATCGGCCTGATGGCGCAGCAGGCCGGGCCCATCGGCGCCTTGGCGCAGCGCCAGGGCCCGGGCCAGGCTGCCGCTAGCGCTCGCCGCCGGGCTCCCTGGCGCCACCAGGGCCGCACAGGCGGCCTGCTGCCCGGGGAATGCCTGGTGATAGGCGAGGGCGTCGCCAAGGGAGGTGCCGTCTGGCTCGCAGCGCAGCAGGGTGCCGGAGGTGCCATCGAGGGCGATTGCCCCGATCCGCCGGCGCAGGCCGGGCTCCAGGCTTGCCACCAGGGCGATGAGGCCGTCGCGCCAGCTGGCGGCGGCCCCAAAGGCTCCCGGATAGGCGGCCTGGCGCTCGGCCACCACGTGGCCCTGGCCGTTGAGCAGGGCCAGCCGCAGGCCGCTCGTGCCCAAATCCACCCCTAGGGCCAGGGGCCCGCCATGGGCGTCTGGCTGTGGCTCCGGTAGGGCTTGGGCCAAGGGCAGGTTTCGCTCAAGGGGCCGATGGCACCAGCCAAATCGGGGCCTAACCAACAGGGGTGGTCAGGCGGGTCTGCCTGGGGCGGCTCAGGCGGCCGCCACCTGGGCAGCGGTCACCTGCTTCAAGGTGGCGGCGATGGCGTCCACGTTTTCCCAGGGCAGGTTGAGGTCGCTGCGGCCGAAGTGGCCGTAGGCGGCCACGTCCTGGTAGAAGCGGCCGCCCCGCTGCTGGGGCAGGTCGCGCAGGCCAAAGATGTCGATGATGGCGCCGGGGCGCAGGTCGAAGTGCTCCTGCACCAGGGCGGTGAGGTTGTCGTTGTCGAGCTTGCCGGTGCCGAAGCTCTCCACCAGGATGCTCACGGGCTTGGCCACGCCGATCGCGTAGCTGAGCTGCACTTCCACCTTGCGGGCCAGGCCGGCGGCCACCAGGGCCTTGGCCACGTACCGCGCCGCGTAGGCAGCCGAGCGGTCCACCTTGGTGGGGTCCTTGCCGGAGAAGGCGCCGCCGCCGTGGCGGGCGTAGCCGCCGTAGGTGTCCACGATGATTTTGCGGCCGGTGAGGCCGGCGTCGCCCTGGGGGCCCCCCACCACGAACTTGCCGGTGGGATTCACCAGGAAGCGGGTCGCCGCGGTGGCGCCCACGGCCTCCAGGCTGGGCTGGAGCGCCAGGTCGGCGGTGGCGGGCAGCACCACGTGGCTCCAGAGGTCGGTGGCAATGCGCTCCCGCATCGCCTTTTCCTCCGACACCCCATCGATCTCGGCGGTGTGCTGGGTGGAGATCAGGATCGTGTCGATCGCCACGGGCTGGTCGTTGTCATAGACCACGCTCACCTGGGTCTTGCCGTCGGGCAGCAGGTACTCGAGGCTGCCGTTGTGGCGCACCTCGGCCAGGCGGCGGGCCAGGCGGTGGGCCAGGCTGATCGGCAGGGGCATCAGCTCCGGCGTTTCATCGCAGGCGTAGCCGAACATGATTCCCTGGTCGCCGGCGCCGATGCGATCGAGGGGATCGCCGTCGTGGTCGTCGGCCTCGTTCACGCCCTGGGCGATGTCGGGGGATTGCTGGTCGAGGGCCACGAGCACGGCGCAGCTGTGGGCATCGAAGCCGCCGGCGCGGGCGCCGTTGTAGCCGATGCCCTCGATCACGCCGCGCACCAGGGTGTTGAAGTCCACCCGGGCCGTGGTGGTGACCTCGCCGGTGATCAGGCAAAGCCCCGTGTTCACCACGGTTTCGCAGGCCACCCGGCTGGCGGGATCCTGCTCCAGCAGGGCATCCAACACCGCATCACTGATCTGATCGCAGATCTTGTCGGGATGGCCCTCGGTCACCGATTCCGAGGTGAAGACGTAACGAGCCATCCCGTTGGGTGCCAAATCAAGTTGCCCAGCTTATGGCCAGGCCCCTGACCCCCTTGTGGGCCGGCGCACTACGGGCGAGCGATTCGCCCCTCCCTGGGCCCGACCGCTCCCGCCAACTCCCCCTCAACCGGCTGCCAGCACCCCCAGTTCCGACCAGTGGTGGATGAGGGGATGGGGCTCCGCCAGGGGTGGCGGGCTGCTCCAGCCGGCCATGTAGCCCATGCAGAGTTGGGTTGGAATGCCAGCGGCGCGGGCCATCTGCAGGTCGCTGTTGGCATCGCCGATCAGGGCGCAGCGGCCCACCTCCAGCCCCAGTTCGGTGCAGAGGCCGTGCACGGCAGCTGGATCGGGTTTGCGCGGCCGGTGTTCGGCGCTCCAGAAGCCGGCAAACAGTCCTCCCAGCCCGTGGCTGGCGAGGAAATGCTCGATCCCGGCGCGGTCGTCGTTGCTGATCACGGCGCACACCACCCCGGCGGCGTGGAGCTGCTCGAGCAGGGGGCGCAGGCCGGTGGTGAGGTTGCTGGTGCTGCCCGGTTCGCCGCTGCGGCGCCGGTCGCCCTGGTCGCTGGCGGCAAACACCGCCTCGCTGATCGCCAGGGCCTCCGGCCAGCCCAGGCCCACCTGGGCCAGGGCCGTGGCCGTGGCGATCAGGTTGTGGTCGCGGGCGGCTACGGCGGTAACGCCGGCCGGATGGATGCGGCCCTCCGCCAGGCCGTAGGCCCGCCCCAGCAACTCCCGCAGGGGCTCCCGCTGGGCATCCGCAACCTGCTCCAAACAGGCAAAAACCCTGGCCTCGGCCAGGGTGAGCAGGTCGGGTTCGCTGTGGCTCAAGGTGCCGTCCTTGTCGAACAGCACCGCCTCAACGTCGCCGAGATCGGCGCCGCGCAGCAGTAAGCGGGGCATGGCGGTAGGAACCCGAGGGAACGCAATGGACGGATGGCCAGCTTGACAGTTCCGGCCAAGCTCCGAGGTGCGTCGTGTGTGCTTGAACGGCGCCGGCCTGCATCGTTTTCCCAGGCAGCACCTGTAAAAAAGCCCCTGCCGAAAGCGCGTGCTTTCAACAGGGGCCAGGTCGACTTGCGCCGCAGGATCAGTCGAGGGTGACGCCCATGGGCTCGTTCTCCTCGGCCTGCTCCAGCAGCATCTGCTTGTAGCGGGCGGCCATCTCCTCGGCCTTATCGAACACCTTCTGGGGATCGGTGAGCATGTCGCCGGGCTCGGGCTCGAGCGCCTTGGTGGAGAGGGAGATGCGGCCCCGCTCGGCGTCGAGGTCGATGATCATCACCTTCATCTGGTCGTTCACGTTGAGCACCGTGTGGGGGGTCTCGATGTGCTCGTGGCTGATTTCGGAGATGTGCAGCAGGCCGCTCACACCACCGATGTCGATGAAGGCGCCGTAGGGCTTGATGCCGCGCACGGTGCCGATCACCACTTCGCCCACTTCGAGGCGATTCATCTTGCGCTCCACCAGGGCGCGGCGATGGCTGAGCACCAGGCGGTTGCGCTCCTCGTCCACCTCCAGGAACTTGAGGGGCAGGAAGTCGGCCACCAGGTCTTCCTTGGGCTTGCGGGTGCTGATGTGGCTGCCGGGGATGAAGCCGCGCAGGCCTTCCACCCGCACCAGGGCACCACCACGGTTGGTGGCAAACACCTCGGAGTAAATGGTGGCGTCTTCTTTTTGCAGCTGGCGCACCCGCTCCCAGGCCCGCTGGTATTCGATCCGCCGGATCGAGAGGGTGAGCTGGCCGTCTTCGTTCTCTTCGCTGAGGATGAAGAACTCGCGCACTTCGCCGGGCTCAAGCACGTCGGAGATGCTTTCAACCCGGTTGATCGACACCTCCTGCATGGGCATGAAGGCGGCGGTTTTGGCGCCGATGTCGATCATGGCGCCCTTGGGCTCCATGGCGAACACGGTGCCCTTCACCACGTCGCCGGGTTTGAAGTTGTAGTCGTACTTGCTGAGGAGGGAGGCGAATTCCTCCAGGGTGAAGCCCACCCCGTCCATGTCGCGCACGGCCGCCCGGCTGCCGGGGTCATCGGCGGTGGGCACCTCTTCCGGGATGGCCAGGTCGAGATCGAGCTCTGCGGCGATCTCCTGTTCCAGGTCAATGGGGCTGTCTGCCTCAAGGAGACTGACGTCGGAAGGGGTCACGGTCATGGGGGAGGTGGCGGACTGCCTAGGGCAGGGCGAGGGAATCGGCGCCAACGTCCGCCGACGTCAGGCGCAGAATCAATCACTATACAAAAAACGGTTTTTGCCCCCTGATCTGGGATTGGATTCGCCCAGCCAGGCCCCAGACCCCACCGGCAGCCAGAACCACCTAGCTCCCGTCCCCCCAACCCAGGACCACTCCCCTCGCCAGGTCCCAGCCAGCTAGGCCCGAGCCGTCACGCGTGACCCGTCAGGCTTGAGCCGAAAAGCCTGGGAGCTCGCAGCTCAGCCGTCAGGTCTGGGCGTCCAAGACTGGGCTGAACAGCCAGCACGTCATTAGAAAAGTTGATCGAAAGGGCGACTGCGAAGGGGTCGCCAGCGTGATGAGCGGGCCGAGACCCAGGCTTCTGCGCCTAGGCCCATGGCTTGAGGGGGCGAGCCTTAGCCCACCGCCGCCGCCAACTTGGCGGCCCGGCTGCGGGGCCGACGGCTCAGGCCTTCGAGGGTGGCCACAAAATCGCTGATCCCCTGGAACTGGCGATACACCGAGGCAAAGCGGACGTAGGCCACTTCGCTGATTTCGCCGAGCTGCTGCAGCACCAGCTCGCCAATCTCATTGCTGCTCACCTCGCGGCCGCTGCGGCCCTGGAGTTGCAGTTCGATCTCATCAACCACCCCTTCAAGCCGGGCTGGCTCGAGGCCGGTTTTTTCGCAGGCCCGCAGCAGGCCATGCAGCAATTTGCTGCGGCTAAAGGTTTCGCGGCTGCCGTTGCGTTTCACCACCGTTACGGGCACGGTTTCGACCCGCTCGTAGGTGGTGAAACGGAATTCACAATTGATTCACTCACGGCGCCTCCGAACACTGCGGCCGGAGTCCGCCGCCCGGGACTCCAGCACGCGGCTGTCGGTGTGTTGGCAGGAGGGGCATTGCATGCCCTGGTCACCGCGTTGCGATCAGTGCAAGTGTAGACACAAGTTGCGCCTTTGAGAAGGGCTACGCCGCAATGGGTCTCGGCGCCAGCTGGGATCAAACCCTTGCGGGACGCTCCTTTGGGGCTGCCGGTCTGCAGCGGGGAGGGACGGCTGTCGATTTCAGCTGCACCATTGCAACGCATCTGCAGCCATGAAAAAGCCCCCACCGCAGGGTGGGGGCTCGCAGGATCAACTGGGTCCCGGTGGGATCACTTGCCGATCTTCGGGGGATCGCGGAAGGCGATGGCGAAGAACAACGTGGCGATCGCCAGGGTGAGGATCAGGATGTAGGCGAAGCTCTCCATGGGTTACCTCGAGGGTCTGGCGGTCAGCGAAGGGTGCTGCCGGCGGGGGGCACGTAGCCCTCCGGCAGCCTGCGGGTGGTGCGGTCGCCCAGTTTCGCGAACAGACCGAATTCCACCTGTTCGCCCAGATCGGGGTCAATACCAGCGAACACGTCGCGGTACAGGGTGCGAGCACCGTGCCAGATGTGGCCGAAGAAGAACAGCAGGGCGAACACGGCGTGGCCGAAGGTGAACCAGCCGCGGGGTGAACTGCGGAAGGTGCCATCGGAGTGGTACTTCTCGCGATCGAACTCAAACCCTTCACCCAGCTGGGCCTTACGGGCGAGGCGCTTCACGTCTGCGGGATCGGTGAAGGTCTGGCCGGCAAGGGCACCGCCATAGATGGTGGCGGTCACGCCGGTCTGCTCGAAGGAGTACTTCGCCTCAGCCCGACGGAAGGGGATGTCGGCGCGCACCACACCCTGGGCATCTTCCAGAACCACAGGGAAGTTCTCGAAGAAGTTGGGTAGGCGGCGCACCTGCAGATCACGGCCTTCCTTATCGGTGAAGGAGATGTGGCCAATCCAGCTGGTGGGGAGGCCATCGCCATTCACCATCGGACCCACCCGGAACAGGCCGCCCTTGGCGGGGCTGTTGCCGACGTAGTCGTAGAAGGCCAGTTTCTCGGGGATGGCGGCGTAGGCCTCAGCCTTGGTGGCGCCGTTGTCGAGGGCCGTCTGCACGCGGCGGTTGATCTCGGTTTTGAAGTAGCTCTGGTCCCACTGGAAACGGGTGGGGCCGAACAGTTCAACCGGGGTGGCAGCAGCGCCGTACCACATGGTGCCAGCCACAATGAAGGCCGCGAAGAACACAGCGGCAATGGCGCTGGCTAGCACGGTTTCGATGTTGCCCATGCGCAGGGCCTTGTAGAGGCGCTCCGGCGGACGGCTGGTGATGTGGAAGATGCCGGCGATGATCCCCACAATGCCGGCGGCGATGTGGTGGGCCACGATGCCGCCCGGATTAAAGGGGTTGAAGCCTTCTGGGCCCCACGACGGTTGCACCGGTTCGAGGTGTCCGCTGAGGCCATAGGCATCGGACACCCACATCCCCGGACCAAACACCCCAGTGAGGTGGAAGGCGCCGAAGCCGAAGCAGCCGAGGCCGGCGAGCAGCAGGTGGATGCCGAAGATTTTGGGCAGATCGAGGGCGGGCTCCCCGGTGCGGGGGTCCTGCCAGATCTCGAGATCCCAGAAGGTCCAGTGCCAAATGGCGGCCAGGAAAAGCAGGCCGCTGAAAATGATGTGGGCAGCCGCCACACCTTCGAAGCTCCAGAAGCCGGGGTCAACACCGGTTTCACCGGTGATGCTCCAGCCGCCCCAGCTACCCGTGACGCCGAGGCGTGCCATGAAAGGCATCACGAACATGCCCTGGCGCCACATCGGGTTGAGCACCGGGTCGGAGGGATCGAAGATGGCCAGCTCGTAGAGCGCCATGGAGCCGGCCCAGCCGGCTACCAGAGCGGTGTGCATGAGGTGCACGGCCAGAAGGCGGCCTGGGTCGTTGATGACGACCGTGTGCACCCGATACCAGGGCAATCCCATGGGGTTCAGGTCCGGGGAAACAACCAGCCGTCGTGTCCAGGGGTTGCCTGGAACCTGACGGCAGAACGATCGAAACCGACGAAGGCTCGATCCGTGCTGGCGATGGTAAGGGGTTCCGCCGGCCCCGCGTTCCCCATGGCGTCCAGCTGAAACGTGCCGTGATGGGGCAGCGGGTCTGGCCCCTGGCTGGCGTTTACAAAACGCAACGTTTTGCGCCGGCCCACAATGGTTTCCATCCCGCAGTGAGCTGGCCATGCCCGTGATCCGATTTGTGCGTGAGGGCCGCGATGTGGAGTGTTACCCGGGCGAAAACCTGCGCGAGGTGGCTCTGCGCGAAGGGATTGAGATGTATGGCCTGAAGGGCAAGCTCGGCAATTGCGGCGGCTGCGGCCAGTGCATCACCTGCTTTGTTGAGGTCGTGGGCGAAAGTTCGCCCGGCAGCCTCACGCCCCGCACCGGCGTGGAGGAGCGCAAGCTGCAGCGCCGGCCCGAAGGCTGGCGCCTGGCCTGTCAGGCCCTGGTGCAGCAGTCGGTCCTGGTCTTGACCCGGCCCCAGGTGGGTGTGGCCGATGCCGAAGCGCTGCTGGCGGCGGCCCGCCAAGAGCCCCTGCCGGCGGGCCCCACCGCCTGGCCGGTGCTGGAGTCGGCCCCCGGTGAGCAAGAGGGGGCCGATGACGCCGAATCCGAAGCCGATCCCCAGGGCCCGGCCTAGGCCCCGAGAGCGGGTTCGCTCCTGCGCTTGCCAAGGGCCAAAGCTGGCTCTGGACTGGTCTGGCTTGGTTTTGCCTGGCTGGGCTGGGGGCGACCAACCACAACGGGCGATGAAGCAGTTGGAATCGGGCCCGGCAGCGGTGATACGGTCTCAGCGATCCAGCGACCTGCAATGGAAACCAACGACCTCGGCTTCGTGGCCAGCCTGATGTTCGTGCTGGTTCCAGCGGTGTTTCTGATCATCCTTTACATCCAAACCAACAGCCGCCAGAGCTGAGGCTCCCCAGGCTCGTCGGACGGCCCGCTGGCCCAAGTGGCTTGGGGGTTTGTTCCCAGCAAGCTCGCTGCGGCTTTCCCCCTAGGGGTGCAGGGCGACAGTGCTCGAAGGGGGCCCGGGCCGGTCCAGCCCCAAGCCCGGCGCCCTGCTGGCCAGGGCCGCTTGGCCCGATAGGGCCAGGCCCTCAGGCGCGGCGCCCTTCTGGTTCGCGCACCAGCAACACCGGTGCCGGGGCATGCACCCGGATGTAGTCGCTCACCGAACTGCCCAGCAGGCGGTCGATATCGACTAGGGCCCGGGCCACGAGGGGCCGGCGGTCCTGGGAGGCAATCACCAGCAGGTCGGCCTTCTCGGCTTCGGCGGCCGCGCACACGCCCCGGCCGATGTCGCCCGTGGTGTGGATCCCTTTCAGGTCCACGCCGAAGCTGCGGGCCCGCAGCACCGCCTTCTGCAACAGCTCATCGACGGGGGAGAGGCCACCGCGGGAGGGGGTGATGTCCTGGCGGCTGATGTGGATGCCGATCAGGCTGCCGCCAGGGATCTCGCGCACCAGTTCGCAGGCGATCTTGAGGGCGTCATCGCCCACGCCGGTGCCGTCGATCGTCACCATCACCCGGTTGATGTGGCGCACGTAGAGGTCGTCGCGCACCAGCAGCATCGGCCGGGTCGAGAGCTGGAAGATGTATTGGCTGGCGCTGTTGCTCAGGATCGATTGCAGCCGGCTCAAGCCCCGCGATCCCATCAGGATCAGGTCGGCATTGAGCTCGTCGGCCACCTTGAGCACGGTCTGCTTGGTGTCGCCCTGGCGAATGATCGTGTTGACCTCGCTGGGGTTGAGGCCCAGGCGCTGCACGACTTCCGCCACCATGCCGGCGGCCTTCTGCCAATGCTCCCGGACGTTTTCGCCCGCCTGCTCGGGTACCACGTGGAGAAGGTTGAGCCGGGCCTGGCGCATCACCGGGATGGCGCGCAGCATGCGCACCATCTCTTCAACACGACCCTTGCCGGAATCGGCGATCAGCAGGTTGCGGAACACGGTCTGTCGGTGGCTGGTGGCAGCCTATGGCTGATTGTCGATGGCGCCGGTGAAGAGCAAAAAGGCCGTAATGGAACGGGTCTGGCGGCTGCGGCGCCGGGTGTTGCCCCAGCACACCGACCATGCGGGCGTGATGTGGCATGGCGCCTACCTGGCTTGGCTGGAGGAGGCCCGGGTGGAGGCCCTCGATCAGGTGGGGCTGGCCTACAGCGATCTCTCGGCCCGGGGCCTGGAGCTGCCGGTGGTGTCCCTGGCGATCGACTATCGAGCGGCCCTGCTCCACGGCGACCAGGTGGAGCTGCTCAGTCGGGTGGAGGGCCGCTCCGGGTTGCGCCTGCCCTGGTTGAGCCAGTTCATTGCCCCAGGCGGAGCCGTGGCGGCGGAGGCGCGGGTGGAGCTGGTGTTGGTGGAGCTCTCCCAGGGAGGCGCCCAGCGCCGCCTGATCCGCCAGCCCCCTGCCGATCTGGCCGCTGCAATGGAGCGGCTGAATGCCGGCCCTGCCCCTACCTAGCATGGGCGTATAGTACAAAGCTACTGCTTGCTGGGGAGTGGCGGATCGTCCTTTGGGGTCCCGCGCAGGGGTTCGGATGGCAGGGGCTGGTGGGGTGGTTGGGGC
>Ga0310335_100487_pt1 | contig 10486 bp, 14 predicted proteins | sample LakMicMISRFREDD7_FD_195549 | JGI IMG/M metagenome (GOLD analysis project Ga0310335, IMG submission 195549) | Enriched freshwater cyanobacterial communities from Lake Michigan, Michigan, United States - MI23.SRF.RED.D7 (v2) (version 2) | ecosystem: Environmental > Aquatic > Freshwater > Lake... | reverse complement strand
CCACCATCCAGCTCGAATCAAGCCCTGGTGATAGCAGCCCAACTCCACAGCAGCGGGTGCAGGTTCGCTTCCAGCGCGGTGGCTGGCGCGGTCCCCTGCTTGGCACCACACGCTTGCAGCTGCAACGGGAGGTGCAGCAAAGCTTTCCAGCCTGGCTCGACATCACCGTGCTCACCGAGGAGCTGAGGCTGTGCCGTGGCAACGCCGGCACCATCTTTGCCCTGCTGCGTCGCCCCGATCTAGCCGTTGCAGACTTTTTAGACAATCAATAAAAACGGTGCAAGACACCCCAAGCCTGAGCAGCTCCCTGGTGCTGGCTGCAGACAATCCCCCTGCCCTGGCAAGGTTTTACGCCGATTTGCTGGCGGTAGAGCCCCTGCAGGGGCTTGGTGCCAGCCATTGGCGAGTGCCCTGGCCCGCCGGTGGCTTCCTGGAGATCTACGCCCCATCCCAGAGCCGGCCCCAAGCGAAGCAACCCGGCCGGCTAGCAACGTGCCTGCAGCGCAGCGTGGCTGGCGGCAACAACGACGCAGCTGCCATGGCCCTGCTGCAGGCCTGGCTGGCGAGCGCCATTGGGCTGGGCGCCACGCTTCTGGACGGTCCGCGCCAGGAGGCCTTCGGAGTGGAGGCCTGGCTGCTGGATCCGGAGGCAAACAGGCTGCTGCTGCTGGTGCAAAACCAGGTCAGTTAGGGCGGGCGTAGGGACCAAAGGCAACGGCGCACTCGGCGCCGCAGCGGGCGCCCAAGTTGATTGCTGCGGCTGCGCTCCAACCAGCCGCCAATCCCGCCATCACCCCGGCCGCAAAGCTGTCGCCGCAGCCATAACTGTCGACCGGCGGGGCCACCAGGGCCTGGGCAGCGAAGCGCCCGCCGGGTTCGCTCCAGCCACCAGCCGCCCCTTCGGTGGCGATTCGCAGTTGCGGGGGGCGCGATAGGGCGCCAGCGGGCACCTGCTCACCCGGATCGAGGGCGCTGCCGATCAAGGCATCGCAGCTCACTCCGCTGGCCTCCAAGAGCGGCAAGCCAACCCGTGGCGTGGCGCCGAGCAGCCGGGCCCGGCGGCATTGCTGCAGAGCTGCCGCGTCGGCCGCGGTCACAAAGACGCCATCGCAGCCAGCCAGATCAGCCCAGGGAAGTGGATCCCTAGCCAAAGGGGCCAGTCGCTCGCCGATCACGGTGATGCTGCGGTCACCGGCCCGATCCACAAAGCTCACGCCCCGGCGGGTTGGGGCATCCCGCCAGGCCACCTCCAGATCAAGCCCCAGCTCCGTGAGCCGCTCCGCTGAGCGCTCGCCGGTGGCGTCCCGGCCCAGGGAGGTGAAAAACCGCACCCGCTTGCCACTGAGACGGGCCAGCTGCACCGCCACCACCGCCCCACCACCGGCGGGTTCCTCCAGAAAGGCGGTGGCCCGGTCGATCGAGCCAGCAACCGGCAGCTGCTCCACTGCCACAAAGCTCACCCACTCCACATGACCCACCACCGCCAGGTTGAGGGCAGCGAGGGCGGAATCCGGGGCCATGGCAACAGGGCAACCTCACCAGCATGGGCCGGCGTAGCCTTGCCCCCCATCAATCTGTATCTGCCATGCGTGCCGTGCCGCTGCACCTCGAAGCCGGCAGTGATGTGCGCCGCAGCCTGGAGCAGCTGGCCCTTGAGCACAACGCCGGCGGCTTTGTGCTGAGTGTGGTGGGCAACCTCTCCCAAGCTGCCTTTGCCTGCCCTGGCAAAAGCGCACCCACGGTTTTGGCTGGCGAGCTGGAGATCATCACCCTGCAGGGCACGATCAGCCCGGATGGGGTGCACCTGCACCTGAGCTTCTCCGATGCCAGCTGCCAGGTGTGGGGCGGCCACCTCGAGCACGGCACCCTGGTGTTGCGCGGCGCCGACCTGCTGGTGGGCCTGCTCAGCACCGGCACCAGCCCAGCGCCAAGTGCAGCGCCGACCACATCAGTAAGCAGCGAACCGCGAGTTGAAATCGCCGGCCGGCCGGAATGCCCCTTTTCGCGCCGGGCCCTGCGCATGCTGCGCACCCTGGGCATTGCCTTCGTGGAAATTGAACCCGACGAGACGGGACCGGTGCCCCAGCTCTACATCGATGGCGTCGCTATTGGTGGCTACAACGAGCTGGCCGAACTGCACAGCCGCGGCGAATTAGACGCGCTGCGCAGCCTGTGAGCCCCGAGTTTGGGGTTGGCATGCTGCAGCTAGGCACCAGTAAGGGCTGTGGCCTGGCCATCGGCGCCTATCCCCACTTCAGCTACGACGCCAGCGGCGGCGGCGGAACCGGTGAGCTCGGCCCCGGCCCAGCTGGCGGCCCGCGAACCGTGAGCTTCGAGCCCTCCAACCTGTTGATTCCGCCACTCAACTGGCGCACCACCCGGGTGCTGGGGCTGCCCCTGCCCCCTGGCCTGGAGATCGCCATCGCCCCTGAGCAGCTGGCGGGCAGCATCGATTCAGCAACAGGTGCTGTTCAACTGCACTTCCGGGCTCGCTTTCGCTTCCGCATTGCCGGGCTCTACCGCGCCCCCGACCTGCTGATCGACACCCTGCTCAGCACGGGCGCAGCCCAGGGGCAACGCCACCGGGCCAGGGGCCAGACCCTCAGCGCCGATGGCACGGCCCTGCTGGTGGGGGTGGCAAGCGTGCCACCGTGCGGGGACCCCTGGCTGGATCGCCTGCTGGGCCTCCCTGATGAAGCCCTTGCCATGCTGCGCTGCAGCTTCAAGTGCGAGCCGTGAGCGAATCCCTACCCCAACGTCTGGATCGCTTGATCGCCCGAGCCGGTTTCAATCTGCTGCTTCCGCCGCTGATCCTGCTGATTCCCTGGCTCCAGGAGCTGGTTGACCAGCTGGTTTTCGGTGGCAACTGGAACCTGCCGATGACGCCCGGAGGCTCCTTCCTCGGGGTGCTGACAGCCCCCTTCAGCCATAGCGGTTTTGGCCATCTCCTGGGCAATTCGCTCACCTTTCTGCCCCTCTCCTGGCTGGTATTGCTGCGCGGCCGCCGCGACTATCTGGCCGTTTGGTTGGGGGTTTATGCCACGGCTATTCCGGTATGGCTGCTCTGGCCCAACGGCAGTCACGGACTCTCCGGGGTCGTGTACGGGCTGCTGGGCTACCTGCTGCTGATCGGCTGGCTGGAGAAGCGGCCCCTCTCCCTGCTCCTTTCGGTGCTGGCCCTGGTCACCTATGCGGGGGTGCTGCCAAGCCTGCTGCCGATTTTTTCACCGCCAGGGGTGAGCTGGATCGGCCACCTCAGCGGGTTTGGCGGCGGCCTGCTGGCGGCCCTGGCCGTGGCGCGCGAGTCGCCTAGGTGACCAGGGCTAGCGGTTGAGCTGACGCATCTGCCAGGTAACCCAGGTGCCCACCGGGCTCCAGAGCAGGTAAGGCAGCAGCAAACCAGCCGCCAGCGTGCTCTCGCTAGCCACAGCAACGGTGAGGGCAATGCCCCACACCCAGCCAGCAAAGCCAATGACCGTGCCCTTACCCAGGCTGCGGCTACGGCAGATCACAAGCATGTAGCCCTGCACCAATACCAGCTGCACCAGAAAAGCCGCCATCCATAGGCCGCTCCAGCTGGCCTGCCAGGTGAGCCAAGCCGAGAGGTAGAAGCAGGCGTAGATCAGCAGCCAAATCACGGGAATCAAGCCCTCAAACACCAGCCAGCGGGGGCGGCGCAGCCGGATAAACCAGGCAAAATCCTGCCGGCTTGGATTAAGGCCCCACGCCACCGCCACAATCACCAACAGAATCACCAGGGCGGCGAGCACTGCAAAAAGAATCAGCGGCACTCCAGCCTGCAGGTTCAACGCCCCCGATGCAGCAAACCAGGCCACGCCAACAATGACCCCAACCAGCAATCCGGATCAAGCCAGCCAGAAAGTCAACCAAGAAGTCAGCCAGGAAATAATCCTTGCCGCCTCCAGCCCCTGGGTGGCCGTAGTGCTCAACCTGGTGCCTGGTTTAGGTACGGGATACATCTATCAACGCCGCTGGCGGGCCTACTGGATCAGCTCAGGCCTGGCAACGGCCTGGTTTGTGGCGGGAGGCGTCCTAAGCCAAAACGTGGACGAGGTATTGATGCCCGATTTGGTGCAGCAAAATCAACTGATCGGGCTAGGCGGCCTGCTGCTGCTGGCTGTTGTTACTGCAACGGAGGCTGGCCTCGCCGCCCGCCGCGCTCAGCCCAGCTCCAGGCAGGCCAACCCGTAGACATCGCCTAGGGGAACCGGCGGCAGGCTGCCCCGATACATCCTCAGCGTCTCGGCGACCACCGCAAAACCCAACTGCAGCAGCAGGGGCCCTGCCTCCGGATTGGCGGCAGGGGCATCGATCAACACAACGCCGGCATGGCGGGCCATCAGGGCGTTGAGAAGCTGGGCCGCCAGGGCAGGCGTGTCGGCTAGCAGGGGCCCGATCCGCCAACCCTCGCCTCGATGCAGCAGGCAGGGCCGAATCCGGCCAAAGCCGTGGCAGGAGCCATCCGGGCCGATCAGGGCCAGCACCGTGCCGGCCGGATGGTGCAGCCAGTCGGCGAGGAAGTGGGGCCGGGGGCTGAGCTCCCGCTGGGCGTCATAGGCCTGCACGGCCCTGTCGGGTATGGCACTTCCCTCAAGCAGGCTCAGGCCCTCTGGAGTAGCGGCGGGCGGGAGGTTGCCATCACTGATCCGCTGCCAGCGCTGGGTTGGCGACGCCGGCGCAAACCCCCAACTGGCGTAGTCACCGATGCGATCGGGGGCGGCCTCAATGCCGATGCAAGTAAGGCCCTCCAGATGCTGCAAGGCCCGCTGCCAAAGCTGACGGCCAAATCCCTGCCCCCGGTGCTCTGGTTGCACCAAAAACATGCCGATGAAGCCGTACTCGGCGTTGTAACGGACCCCGGCAATACAGCCGATCGGACGACCGTTGAGGCAACCAACCCAGAGCCCCTGGCGGTCCGTATGGCGGTAGATGGCTACGTCTCCCTGGCCCGGCGCGAAGTGTTCAGCGCGGGCCCAGGCGGTGACATCGGCGAGATCGCCCTTCTCCAGGGCCCGAATCCGCAAAAGGGATGGGGCCACCCCGCTCAGTTGGAGCCGTAGGCGATGTGGCAGCTGGCATTGAGCACCTGGGCCTGGTCGGCCGTGGTCGGTGCCATGCCATTGATCAGCCCCTGCTTGCAATCGCTGGTGGCTGTCATCAGGGGCATACCGGCAACGCCGTAGGCAAACTGAACTTGATTAGGTGGCAGCGCTTGAACCGAGCCGTAGTCGAGCTGCAGGCTGGTTTGGGGCACCACGATCACGGTCGACTGCTGATACGAAGCTGCGTTAACAGCACTGGTGATCGCAGCAGCAGTGGCCAAGCTGCCCACTCCCCAGGCCACCGAACTGGCTCGCCACCAGGGCCAGGCCGCTGGATAGGGCCGATACCAGCCGGTGCTCCAGGTGCGCGACGACCAGTAACCCCCTTGGCGGCCCCAGGCCGGATTCCAGGCAGAGGCCCCTGGGGCGCGGGTGAAACCAGCGCCAGGGGCACCCCAGCCCACACCAGGACGAGCTCCCGCTCCGGGCGCCCCAATTCCGGGTGCTCCCACACCAACGCCCGGTCTCGTTCCGGCGCCAGGAGCACCCCAGCCAGCTCCTGGACGCACCCCCGCACCGGAGCCCGGCCCGCCAAAGCCACCGCCGCCCATGGGGCGGGCCAGAGCGGTGAAGCTGCCCGCAGCTGCTACGACGAGCCCTAAGCCAATCGCCGTGATCAGTTCCGTCCGCTTGGCCATGGTGTTGCTTCCGGGTTGCTTAAAGGTTGTCTAGCCGCGAACGAAGCCCGCGGCACGGCAGCTAGTTGTATTCCCCGGGCAGGTCCTGCTTGGTAACCGTTACGCGGCCTACTTTTTTGCCTGAAAGCCGCAGCAGCTCGTCGCCAGAAAATTCAAAGCCCAAGCCTGCCCCGATCTTGGCCACGTCATCAGCAGTAGCAGCGGCTTGCACGGCTTGCCGAAGCGACTGATCATCCTGAACCTTGCCCAGGAAGGCCTTCAGCTGATCGAGGGACATGGGAACTAGTCGACAGTGCGATCCAGAATTGCGACCACATCTTGGTCGACCTGGGCCAGCCGTTCGATCACTAGCTGTATATCGAGGGAGGTGAGCTCCCCATCGGGCTGCCATTTGAGGCAGGTGCGTCCCAGGCAGCTGGTTGTCAAACCTTGGGTGGTGTGGACCATGGCCCACCTCGGTTCTGTGTTCAATTCATCATCATCTGGATTGCTGCCCTTGTATGCCCCCTTCTGGGGGTGATTTCCGCTGAAACAAGCCAAGGGCTGATCAAAATGGCGCAAAAGTCATCTCCTGCGCCATGACCCTTGAAACCGGGCCAAGTAGCTCTGAGCGAGATCGTCAGCTTGACCTGCTCAGGGTGGTTTGCTGCGTGGCCTGGGCCGATGGCGATGTTTCCGCAGACGAAAAGCGGCTGCTCGAGAAACTCGTGGCCAAGTACTTCCCCTGTGGAGATGGCTCGGGGGCAAACCAGGAAGCTGCGCTTCAGCTAGCTGCCTGGACCGTCGACTCGTCCGTGCTGGAGGAAGTGATTCCCAGGCTCACCAGCGGGGAAGACCGGGCACTGGCCCTGAAGCTCAGCTACATGATGGCCAAGGTGGGCCAACGACCTCAGGACAGTTCGCCGATCAACCCGGCAGAGAGGGTGCTCTACAGACAGCTGGTGGAAGCTCTGGGCCTAAGCGAATCTGAAGTGGCAGAAGCCGAATGGGCCGCTGAACAGGAGCTGTCCAGCGGCAAAGGGATATGGGCTGCCCTAGGGGCAGCCTTTGCAGGTCTCGGTGCCTGGCCCAGCCAGGAAATGCTGGAAACCCCGGGCATGCAGTGGCTTTGAAGCCAGCTGATCAAGCCCGATCGAAACTCAGCCCAGACCGATCTGGCTCAGGATGCCCTGGCCAGTAAGCAACTCGGTGCCCAAACCGATCACGAAACCGAGCATGGCCAGGCGGCCATTCCAGGTTTCGGCGAAGGCAACGAAGCCAAAGCGGGTTGTGGAGTCAGCCATGGAAAGAATCCTTAAGGAAACGTGAACTCAATGTAACGCCTCATGAAGCTGGCGTTTGTGTCCCCTGATGCAAAAGGGCAGCATCCAAGCTCGCCAGCAATGCCGCGCCATAGCGATCGAGCTTGGCCTGGCCCACACCGCCGATCCCAGCCAGCTGCTCCAGGGAGCGGGGCCGGCGGGCCACCACCTCCACCAGGGTGCGGTCATGAAACACCACGTAGGGCGGCACCCCCTGCTGCCGCGCCTGCTCGCGGCGCCAATCCTTCAGCGCCTGCAACACGGGCGCCTCATCAGGGTTCAGCTCTGCCGCAGCAGGAGCCGGGCTCACCCCAGGCTGGCGGCGGCGCTCTCGCTTCGCTGGCGGCAGCCGCAGCAGTAGCTGGGTCTCACCCCGCAGCAACGGCTTGAGCCGCCCGTCCTCGCCAAATCCCAGAGCCCCGTAGCGCTCGGAGTCGGCCTGCAACAACCCCTGGGCCACCAGCTGGCGAAACAGGCTGCGCCACTGGCCGCGATCAAGCTCCTTGCCAATGCCATACACACCCAGCTGCTGGTGGCCGAGCTCGCGAATTCGGGCCGTATCTGCCCCCAGCAGCACATCCACCAAATGGGCGGCACCAAAGCGGCTGCCCGTGCGGTACACAGCCGATAGGGCCTTGCGCACCGACTCGGTGGCATCGACGGCCGTATCTGGCTCTAAGCAGAGATCGCAATTGCCACAGGGCTCGGGCAGGGTCTCGCCGAAGTGGCTGAGCAACACCTGACGGCGGCAGCCGCTCGCCTCGGTGAAGCCAATCAGGGCATCGAGCTTGCCGTGCTCAACCCTTTTTTGCTGCTGCTCCGCGTCGGAGTCATCGATGAAGCGGCGCAGCTGGGGTACATCGCCGCCGCCATGCACCATCCAGGCCAGGGCCGGCAGACCATCCCGGCCGGCGCGGCCGGTTTCCTGGTAGTAGGCCTCCAGGCTTTTGGGCAGGTCCACATGGGCCACAAAGCGCACATCCGGCTTGTCGATGCCCATGCCAAAAGCGATCGTGGCAACCACCACCACGCCGCTATCGCGGCGGAAGCGCTCCAGCGCGGCGCTGCGCACCGCCCCATCCAATCCGGCGTGATAGGCAACGGCGTCATATCCCGCCGCCTGCAGGTCGCGGCAGAAGCCATCCACCCGGTTGCGGGAGCGGGCATACACAATCCCTGAAGCGCCGCGGTGATCTGCGAGCAGCTCAAGCAATTGGCTGCGAACGTCGTCCTTATCGCGCAGCAAATAGCGGATGTTGGGGCGATCAAAGCTGGCCAGAAACACTCGCCCCTGCTCCAGCTGCAGCCGGGCCCGGATCTCGTCTCGGGTGCGGGGATCGGCCGTAGCGGTGAGTGCCAGCCGCGGCACGGCGGGAAATCGCTGGGCCAGCACCGATAGCTGCAGGTATTCCGGGCGGAAGTCGTGCCCCCACTGGGAAACGCAGTGGGCCTCATCAATAGCGAATAGAGCCAGGGGCAAGGCCGCCAGCCGTTCGAGGGTGTCCCCCGCCAGCAAGCGCTCGGGAGATAAATAGACCAAATCCAGTTGGCCCGCCCGCAGCAGGCGCCAGGTGTTGGCGGTTTCCTCAGGGCTACAGCCCGAATGCAGCGCCGCAGCTCGCACCCCCGCCTGACGCAGCCCCTCAACCTGGTCTTGCATCAGGGCGATCAGGGGCGAAATCACCACCGCCGTTCCCGCTCTGCACAGGGCCGGGATTTGGTAGCAAAGCGATTTGCCCCCACCGGTGGGCATCAGCACCAGGGCGGAGCCACCAGCCACCACATGCTCAACAATCTCCTGCTGGGGCCCGCGAAAAGCGCCGTAGCCAAAAACCTCGCGCAGCACCTGCCCGGGAGAGGCAGGGCTCGCCGCAACGGGCTCTGGCATGGGGATTTCCCTGATCAGACCTTGGCGAACTTCATCGCCGCCGGAGCACCCCAGTCACCAGTCACCTGATAGCCGCGGGGATTGGCGCAGAGGTGGCGCAGGATCCAGAACAGGCTCTCTGGGCTGTCCGTGCCCAAGGCCTGCTGCAACTCCTGCAAACTGCGCTCCTGGCCATCACTGAGCAGGGCTTCGAGCCGCTCTTGCAGGGCCAGGATCAGGGCTGCTGCCTTTTTACCGGCCTCCACACCCGGCTGGTCGTAGGCGTTGACGTTTACCAGTTCGGCGTAGAGACCCACGGCGCGCTCAAACAGGGCGATCAGGGCACCGAGGGCTGTGGCATCAAAGCGGCGCAGAGTGATCGAGAGGCTCTGGCGGCCCCCTTCCATCAGGGCCGAACGGGTGCCCTGCAGGAAGCCATCGAGGAAGTCGCCAGGGATCTCATCACCGATGGGCGGGATATCGCTGGGCTCTTCCAAGGCCTCGATGAAGGTCACAAAGAAGTTGTCGATGCCATCGCGCAGCTGCTGCACATAGGCGTGCTGGTCGGTAGAGCCCTTGTTGCCGTAAACGGCGATGCCCTGGTGCACCACCTCGCCGCCGCGGTCGTGCTTCTTACCAAGGCTCTCCATCACCAACTGCTGGAGATAACGACTGAACACCTCCAGCCGATCGCGATAGGGGAGCACAACCATGTCGCGCTTGCCCTGGCCATGGCCAGCCACAAACCACGCGGCAGCCATCAGGGCAGCCGGGTTACGGAGCAGATCTGACACCCGGGTCAGGGCGTCCATTCGGGCGGCGCCGGCCAGAAAGCCGCGCAGATCGGCACCCACCAGGGCCGCCGGCAGCAGGCCAACCGCACTGGTGATGCTGGTGCGGCCACCCACCCAATCGAACATGTCAAAGCGGCGCAACCACTGACCGGCCACGGCCACCTGGTCAAGCTTGCTGTCGAGCATGGTTACCGCCACAGCCTGGGCAGCCCACTGCCCGCCCCGGGCCTCGAGCCGAGCCTGGGCTTGCTCCATGCCGATGTGGGGCTCAGGGGTGCCGCCCGACTTGCTCACCACCACAACCAAAGTGGTGGCTAGGCGGCCGTCCAGGCCCGCCAGGGTGCGGCTCATGCCGGCGGGGTCAACGTTGTCGAAGAAGTGGAAGGGGAGACCCTGACCCTCTTCCTGCAGGGCGCGCACCATCAGCAGCGGGCCGAGGCCGGAACCGCCAATACCGATCCAAAGGACGTCGGTGAACGGCTGGCCATTGGCAGCACAGAGGCTGCCGTCGAGCACCTCGCGGCCAAAGGTCTCGATGCGCTCCACCTCGGCGTTGATGTGCGCGGTGGTGGCGGCGTCTGGTGCCAGCTCTGGGGTGCGCAGCCAGTAGTGGCCAACCTGGCGCTGTTCATCCGGATTGGCGATCGCACCACCCTCCAGGGCCGCCATCGCCGCAAAGGCCAGCTCGAATCGGGGAGCCAAGGCATCGAGATCGGCCTGGCCGATCGCCATGCGACTCACATCGAGCCAGATACCAAGATCC
>Ga0310335_100481_pt1 | contig 10544 bp, 6 predicted proteins | sample LakMicMISRFREDD7_FD_195549 | JGI IMG/M metagenome (GOLD analysis project Ga0310335, IMG submission 195549) | Enriched freshwater cyanobacterial communities from Lake Michigan, Michigan, United States - MI23.SRF.RED.D7 (v2) (version 2) | ecosystem: Environmental > Aquatic > Freshwater > Lake... | reverse complement strand
CCCCGCTGAAATTCGGGCCGATCGAGCAGGGCCAGGTGGAATTCGATCGTGGTGGGAATGCCAGTCACGGCACATTCCGAGAGGGCCCGGCGCAGGCGCCTAAGGGCGTGGTCCCGGTCCACGCCCCACACAATCAACTTGCCAATCAGGGAGTCGTAGAAGGGCGGGATCTCGTAGCCCGTATAAACGTGGCTGTCGAAGCGCACTCCCGGGCCCCCCGGGGGCAGCCAGCCGGTGATCTTGCCGGGGGCGGGTCGGAAGTTCTGGCGGGGATCCTCGGCGTTGATGCGCACCTCAATCGCGTGGCCGCAGAGCTTGATTTGGTCTTGGGTGACGCTGATCGGCTCGCCGCCGGCGATGCGTAACTGCTCGGCAATCAGGTCAATGCCGGTCACCATCTCCGTGACCGGATGCTCCACCTGGATGCGGGTGTTCATCTCCATGAAGTAGAAGCTGCCGCTGCGATCCACCAGGAACTCAACCGTGCCAGCGCCCTCGTAGTGGATCGTGCGGGCCGCCGCGATGGCGGCTTCGCCCATGCGGCGGCGCAGTTCCGGGTCGATGGCGGCGCTTGGCGCTTCCTCGAGCAGCTTCTGGTGGCGGCGCTGGATGGAGCAGTCCCGTTCGCCCAGGTGCACCACATTGCCGTGGCGGTCGGCCAGCACCTGCACCTCGACATGGCGCGGCCGGTCGATGAATTTCTCCATGTAGAGGCCGGGGTTGCCAAAGGCCGCCTCGGCCTCGCCCTGGGCGGCCTTGAACAGGTTGTCGAGTTGGTCGCGGGAGGGCACCAGGCGCATGCCCCGGCCGCCGCCGCCGGCGGTGGCCTTGATCATCACCGGGTAGCCCATGGTCTCGGCCAGGGCGGCGGCTTCGGCGGGGTTTTCGAGCAGGCCTTCGCTGCCGGGAATGGTGGGTACCCCCACCCGCTGCATCGTGGCCTTGGCGGTGGACTTGTCGCCCATGGCCCGGATCGCCTCGGGAGAGGGGCCCACAAAGGTGATGCCATGGGCGGCGCAGATCTCGGCGAAGCGGTCGTTTTCGGCCAGGAAGCCGTAGCCCGGGTGGATCGCATCGGCGCCGCGGGAGGTTGCGGCGGCGATGATGTTGGGAATATTGAGATAGCTCTTGCTGCTGGGCGCTTCGCCCACGCAGACGGCCTCATCGGCCAATTGCACGTGCAGGGCGTTGCGATCCACCGTGCTGTAAACGGCCACGGTGGGGATCCCCAACTCGCGGCAGGTGCGCAGGATGCGCAGGGCGATTTCGCCCCGGTTGGCGATCAGCAGCTTGCCGATGGACATTCCGTGGCAGTCCGGCGCAATCCGGCGACGCAGGCCGCTGCGGACTGTATCAGTGCTCACTTGGCCCCCTTCCCGGGCCTGGGGAGGTCGATGGGTATATTGCTGGCTGGCGGGGCGTCAGCCCTGATCCAGCCACGCGGATGTGGTGGAATTGGTAGACACGCACGTTTGAGGGGCGTGTGACTTCGGTCTTGCGAGTTCAAGTCTCGCCATCCGCATTCTTTTTCCTAAACCAGGTTTGAGCCAGTCAGCCCCGGTTCAAGCTGCTGGTGGAGCCGATGCTTCTCGACCCTTGGGCGCCGTGGTGCTCGTTTGCAACGGCCCGGGGGAGTTGAGCACCTGGGTGCGGCCCCTGGCCCTGCGCCTGCATCGGGAGTTGGCCTTAAGGCCCCTGGAACCAGCCGCCGATCTGGTCCTCGATTTGGTGTTGGTGCCCTGCCCCAATGCCACCGGCCGCGAACACCAGGTGGCGGCGGCGATGGGCCTGTTCGATCGGATCCTGCCGGCCCGCTCCTTCTGGCGGCTCTTGCTCTGGCCGCGGCGCTACGGCGCCTGGCCGCGCCAAGGGGTGGTGGTGTTCCTCGGCGGCGACCAGTTCTGGACCGTGCTGCTCTCGGCCCGCCTGGGCTATCGCCATCTCACCTACGCCGAGTGGGTGGCCCGTTGGCCGCGCTGGAACGATGCGATTGCGGCGATGGGGCCTACGGCCCTGGAGGCCCTACCCAGGCGCTGGCGCAACCGGGCCACGGTGGTGGGCGACCTGATGGCCGATCTCTCCGAATCGGCTCGCCAGGAAACGCCCTTGCCGGCAGGCGAGTGGGTGGCCCTGATGCCTGGCTCGAAGCGGGCCAAGCTGCAGGTGGGCATGCCTTTCTTGCTGGAGACCGCCGATCGGCTGGCGCGGCTGCGCCCCCAGGCGCGCTTCCTGCTGCCCGTGGCCCCCACCACCTCGGTGGCCGAGTTGTTGGCCTATGCCAGTGCGGCCAATCCCCTCTTCGGCGCCTATGCCTGCGGTGAACCCGAAGTGCTGGAGGGGCCCTCCGGCCGGCGCCTGCGCACCCCCGCCGGCAGCGAGATCCTGCTGCTAGAAGCCCACCCGGCCCATGGGGCCCTGAGCCAGTGCGCCCTGGCCCTGACCACGGTGGGGGCCAACACCGCTGAATTGGGGGCCCTGGGGGTGCCGATGATCGTGCTGGTGCCGACCCAGCACCTGCAGGTGATGCAGGCCTGGGATGGGGGGATTGGCATCCTGGCCCGCCTGCCCCTGCTGCGCTGGTTGCTGGGGGCGGCCCTAACGGCCTGGCGGATGCGCAACCACGGCTTTTTGGCCTGGCCCAACATCTCGGCTGGCCGCATGGTGGTGCCGGAGCGGGTCGGCAGCCTCACCCCGGCGTCGATTGCCCAGGAAGCGGCCGATTGGCTCGACCAACCCCAGCTGCTGGAGGGGATGCGTGAGGACCTGCGCAGCCTGAGGGGGCAGCCAGGGGCCGTGGCGGCCCTGGCTGCCCTCGTGCGCCAACTGCTGCCCAACACGCCGCCTGGCCCTGCTGCTAGGGCCCCAGAGGCGGCGCCAGCCCCCCGTCGGCCGGATTAGCCTGCGCCTACGTCAGCATTATTTGGGCCCCGATGAGCGATTCCACCAGCTCGCCAGCCGTCAGTAGCCAGGAGCCATCCCCCCCGGTTGGGCGTCTTTCGGACCAGGCCTGGCGCGAGCGGCTCACCCCCGAGCAGTTCCAGGTAGCGCGCCAGGGCGGCACCGAACGGGCCTTCACCGGCATCTACTGGAACAACAAGGCCAAGGGCGTCTACAACTGCGTTTGCTGCGGCACCGAGCTGTTCAGCTCAGACACCAAGTTTGAATCGGGCTCCGGCTGGCCCAGCTTCTGGGAAGGGGCCAACCCTGGCGCCATCACCACGATCACCGATCGCAGCCACGGCATGGTTCGCACCGAGATCAAATGCGCCACCTGCGATGCCCACCTGGGCCATGTGTTTAACGACGGGCCCCAACCCACCGGGCTGCGTTACTGCGTGAATTCCGCCTCCCTGGCCTTTGACCCCGAGGGCTGAGGGTTGCCTAAGGGGCCTGGGGGCTGCGAGCCCCGGGGCTTCACCAGGGATCGCCCGGGTCCCGGCGCCCCCTGGGCAGCGACTCTCCGTCATCGAGGGGTTCCACATCCAAGGGTTCCTCGGAGCGGCGGTAGCGGCGCTCGGGCAGGGGCGCTGCCGGGCGAAAGGGGGGCTCCTGATCAAGCGGCTCGCGCCGGCTGGCGGGCTGGCCATTGGCCTCCGGCTCGAAGCGCTGGCGGGGGGCAGGCCGCTCCGCGGCATAGGACTCCCGTCCTTCCCGCTCGCCGGGGAAGGGTTCAGCTTCAAAACGGTCGGATTCGAAGTCAGGACGGGCCGGCTCAAAACGATCGGAGCCAGGCCGCTCTGCGCTAGGTCGCCCTGAGCCAAAACGCTCCGAGCCAGGCTTGCCGGAGCCAAAGCGTTCGGAATCAATTGGTCCAGATTCAAACTGTCCACCAGATTCAAACTGTCTAGCTTGAAACTGTCCGGGTTCAATCTGTTCAGATTCAAATCGGCCAGAGCCACCCCGATTGCCCCCATAACCGTCGCGGTCGTAGCGCTCGTCGTCCTCATCGAGGTAGCGGCGCTGGCGCAGGGGTTCCTGGGCGCGGCGCTCCACTTCGACGTAATCGAGTTCGGCCTCAGGCTCCATCACCCGGTTGCTGGTGGCGGGCTGGATGCGGCGCTGTTCGCTGGCGGCCGGCAAGCCGGCGGCCAGTTGGTTTTCCACCGGAACCATATTGAGGCGGTAGCGCTCCCGTTCCTCCTGCTCCCAACCGGGTCCGCCGATGCCCAGTTTTTCCAGCAGGCCCGTGCCCAGTTGCTTGAGCTTGTCTTCGGCGCCCTCGTACACAATGATGCGATCCGGGCCACTGCTCACCACCTCTTCCACGGCCAGTTCCCAGGTGCTGAGCACCCCTTCGCCCAACAGGGGCACGCCTAGGGCGCCGAGCACCAAGGTGGTGAGATCACCGGTTTCGATGTCAAAGCTGAAGCCCAACACCCGGCCCAGCACTTCGCCCGATTCGGTGATCACCTGGCAATTGATCACCTTGCTGTAGCGCTCCGGATTAAAGCCCTCGGAGAGGGAATCGGCCGAATCCACCAAAATCACATCGCCCACCTGGCGGATGCTCTCCAGGGGCATCCAGCGGGGCAGGCCCGGAAGGAAGCGGGTGAGGGGGTTATCGCGGAGGCCCAGGGCCACCACCTCGCGCCGGTCGATATCCACCACCACCTCACCGACGACGCCCAGGCGCCGGCCGGTGTCGCGGGTGATCACCTGGGTCCCCATCAGTTCCGACCGCAGCCAGAGCCGGTCGCTGGGGGGTGGGGTGCCGGCGGGCGTGCCAGGGGACGTCGTTGTCATCAAGCCATTGTGGCGCAAAGCTCCTGCCCTGCTGCTCTGGCAGCCCCTGGCCCGGCGTGGGCTTCCCCTTAGCGGCCCTGGTTAGGGGGGCTTAGGCGGCCGGGGGCAGACCTACCACCTGGGTGTGGGCGCCGCGGGCCTGGGTGACCCCAATCGTGCGGGTTGCGGCCGCAATCATCGGGCGGCGGTGGCTGACCACCATGAACTGGGCGGCCTCCGCTTGGCTGGCGATCAGGGCCGCCAACCGTTCGACGTTGACGCCATCGAGGAAGCTGTCCACCTCATCGAGCGCATAGAAGGGCGAGGGGCGGAAGCGTTGCAAGGCAAATAGGAAGCTCAGGGCCGTTAGGGATTTTTCGCCCCCCGACATCGAGGCCAGGCGCCGCACGGCCTTGCCCTTGGGATGGGCCACCAGGGTGAGGCCGCCTTCGAGGGGCTGCTCGGGGTTTTCGAGTTGGAGGCGGCCCTCACCATCGGAGAGGCCAGCGAAGATCTGGCGGAAATGGCCATCCACGGCCAAGAAGGCTTCCATGAAGGCTTCCTGGCGCAGGGTGGCCACGGTTTCGATCCGCAGCAGCAGCTCTTCGCGTTCCTTGCAGAGCACGTCGAGCCGTTCCTCCAGGTCGGCCAGGCGCACCTCCAGCTGCTCCAGTTCCTCCAGGGCGAGCATGTTCACGGGCTCGAGCGCCTCCATGCGTTGCTGCAGGCTGCGCAGCTCCTGTTGCAGGGCCTCTAGCCCCGCCAGCCGCACCTCCTCGGGAATCTCGGCGCGGGGCTCGGGCAGCTCGCGGGCCAACTGCTCCAGCCGGAGGGCCGAGCTGCGTTCCTGTTCGGCTAAGGCCAGGCGCTCTTCGCCCAGGCGCCCCAGCTCCCACTCCTGTTGCTGCAGGGCCTGGCGCTGCAGAGAGAGCCGGCCTTCGGCCTCATCGCGGGCCCGGCGGCGGGCGCCGAAGCGCTCCTGCAAGTCCTTTTGGCGGCCTTCCAGCGCGCTGCGCTTCTCCTGGTCGGCCTGCTGCTGCTGCTTCCACTGGTTGCGTTCGGCCACCAGGCCCTGCACGGCCACCACCAGCCGCTGTTCGTCGCTGGCTAGGGCATCGAGTTGGCTTTGGAGGCGCTCGGCGTTGAGGCTGCGTTCCCGCTGGGCCGTGAGCAGGCCATCGCTGCGCAGGCGCGCCTCGTTCAGGCCCCGGTCGGCGGCTTCCAGGTCCTGCTGCAGGCCCTGCCAGCGGTCGCTATCGCCGGAGGAACGGGCCTCGGCTTCGCTTTGTTCGAGGGCCTCCAGGTCGGCGCGCAGGGGCTTGAGCAGGCTGGTGATGGTGGCCTGCCGTTCGCCATCGCTGGTCAGGCTGGCCTGGAGGCTGGTGAGGCGGGCGGCGATCTGCTGGTGACGCTCCAGCAGGGGGGCGTGGGAGCGCTGGGCGGCGGCCCGTTCGGCCTCAAGGGCGGCGCGGCGCTGCTCGAGCTGGCCGAGTTGGGGCCTCAGCTCCTCCAGCTCCTTAGCCAGGGCGGCCTCCTGGCGACGGCAGGCCACCAGGGTGTCGCCCAGCTCCAGCAGGCGCCGGCGCAGGGGTTCGGCCTCGTCGTCGTCGCGGCTGACGCCAAAGCTGAGCTGGTTGCTGCGTTGCTGGATGCTGCCGCCGGTCATGGCGCCGCTTTTCTCCAGCAGTTCGCCATCGAGGGTCACGGCCCGGGAGCGCCCCAGTTCGCGGCGGGCACTGGCCAGGTCGCGGAACACCAGGGTGTCGCCAAAGACGTAGCGGAACACCTCGCCGTAGACGGGCTCATGGCGCACCAGCTCCACGGCCCGGCCGATGAGGCCTTCGCCACCGGCCGGGCGCCCGGCGCCCGCGCCCCGTTCAAAGGCGGCACTGGCGCTGGAGCTGACCCCACTGCCCCCGCCGCGGATCTTGTTGAGCGGCAGGAAGGTGAGCCGACCGGCCCGGCGGCTCTTGAGCAATTCGATCGCCCGGGCGGCGATGCGGTCGTCATCGACCACCACCTGGCCAAGCCTGGCCCCGGCGGCCACCTCCAGGGCCAGGCGGTGGGGCTCGCCCACCTCACCGAGCTGGGCGACCGGTCCATGGATGCCCTCCAGACCCGCTTCCAGTAGCAGGCGCAGGGCGCCGGTGCCCCGGCTTTCCTGCAGGGCTTCCCGCCTGGATTCCAGCCGGGCGATCTCCCGCTCCAACTGGGCCTGTTCCTGCTCCAGGCGGCTGCGGGTGCGCTGCTGCAGGGCCAGGGCCTCCACCAGTTCGGTGAAGCGCTGTTTTTGGCGCTCCAGGCTGGCGAGCAGCTGCTGCCATTCCCCCTCGAGGGCCACCAGGGCGGCCTGCACCCCCTGGCTCTGGCCGGTGTCCTGCTGCAGTTGGTCGCCCAGCTCCCGCAAGCGTTCCTGGTCCTGGCGCAAGCGCTCGCTCAGTTGTTGCTCCTCGGCCACCAGGGGCGCCAGCTGGGTCTGGAGCTCCTGGCGCTGGCGGCTGCGTTGTTTCTGCTCGTCCAGCCAGCTGCCGGAGCGGCCGGCCACTTCCCCGAGGCGCCGCCGCGAGAGCTCTACCGCCGCTTCAGCGGCACGGCAATCGGCTTCGGCCTGGGCTAAAGCGGCGGCGCCGTCGTCGGCTGCGCCGAGGGCCTGGTGCTGGGAGCGCAATTCCCCCTGTTGGTGGGCCAGCTCGTGGCGCTGGCGTTGCAGCTCCTCGGCCCGGCTCTGGTGCCGTTCGGCCTGGCGGGCCAGTTCGCGGTCGCTGGCCTCGAGGCCAGCCAGTTCGGCCTGCACGGCCAGCAGGCTGTCTTCGCCCAGGGCCTTGACCTCCGCCTGCAGGGCGTCCAACTCCTGTTGCCCCACCACCAGGGCCGTTTGGGCGGCGGCAACGGCGCTGCGGTCTTCGGCTTCCTTCTGGCTGAGGCTCTCCTGGCGGCGGCGCAGGCCCACCAGCTGCTCCTGGGCGACCTCAAAACCGAGCACCTGTTCCTGCAGGCGGCCGAGGTGGAGCCGGTCGCGCAGCTGCTGGTAGGTGCGGGCCTTGGTGCAGTCGCGCTCGAGTTTCTGGCGGCCCACCAGCAACTCCTGCTCGACGATGCGGCAGCGTTCCTCGCGCTCCTGCACGTCCTCGAGCTTGGAGCGGGCCTGGTCGATGCGGCTGTCGAAGAGGGCCACCCCGGCGAGCTCATCGATCAGGCCGCGGCGATCCTTGGCCCCCATTGACACGATGCGGGTGACATCCCCCTGCATCACGACGTTGCTGCCTTCGGGATCGACCCGTAGGCGCCGCAACTGGGTTTGCAGCTGCTGCAGGTTGCAGGTCACGCCATCGGCGCTGTAGGTGCTGCTGTAGGTGCCGCCCGGGGCCACCCGCAGCCGCCGGGTCACGCTCCAGTGGCTCTGGCCCTGGCGGATCCAGGGGCCCTCCTGGGGGGGCTCCAGTCCCACTTCGGCCTCGTCGGGCTGCCAATCGCTGAGGTCGAAGCGCACGGTGACGACCGTCTCGGCGGCGCGCCCCTCCTTGAGCATGGCGCTATTGACCAGGTCTGGGAGCCGGTCGGCCCGCATGCCGCGGCTGTTAGCCAGGCCCAGACAAAAGAGCACCCCATCGAGGATGTTGCTTTTGCCCGATCCGTTGGGGCCGGTTACGACAGTGAAGCCTTCCTCCAGCGGGATGGTGATCGAACCGCCGAAGGATTTGAAATGGGTGAGCTCGACCTGATTGATGTGAACCAACAGGCCCGTGCGCCGAGCTCGCCAAATCTAGCTGAAGCGGTGACAGGGGCAAGGGACCTCCCTAGGTTGGGCCCAACCCCGTGCCTGCGAGCCGCCCCATGGAACTGGAGTCCGAGCACGATCCCGCGGTGGCGTCTGGGGCCCAGTTCCGCGAGCGCTTCGAGAGCTTGCTCCCCCTCATCCAGAAGGAGTGGCCGAGTGTGGCCCGCTCCGCCCTGGAGGCCACCAGAGGCAGCTTTGAGCATGTGGTGGAGGTGATCGCCGAGCAAACGGGCCGCACCAGCAGCGGTGTGCAGGCCCAACTGCTCGAACTCGTGGCCGTGACGGGCGACCAGGCCAGCCGGCTAGCCGATTCGCTGCGGCCCCTGGAGGAGCAGCTCGAAGGCCTGCTCGATGAGCTCAACAGCAACCTGCGCCCCAAGATCGAAAAACCGGTGCGGGAGCAACCCCTGCTGGCCCTCGGCATCGCCGCCGGTGTGGGCCTGCTGGCCGGATTGTTGCTGGCCTCGGGCCGCCGTTCCGCATGAGCTCCACCAAGGACACCGCCAGGGACCAGGCCAGCGCCGAGGCGTCCAGCCAGCGGGGCCAGGCCGGTGCCGGCTTGCCCCGCCAGGCCGCTGGCCGGGTGGCGGCCCTGGTGGGCTCGGTGATGGATCTGCATGTGCGCATTGCCCTGCAGGAGGCCGACCGGGAAAAGCGGCGGCTGATCAGTGGCCTGCTGCTGCTAGCTGGTGGGCTGGGCTTGGTGACCCTGGCCCTGGTCGCCGCTGAAGTGGCCCTGCTGCTTTGGATCCAGAGTTCCTGGGGCTTGGGCTGGATCCAGGCGTCCCTGGCGGTGGGCGCCATCGATCTGGTGCTGGCTGGGTTGTTCTTGCGGATCGGCGGCCAGCTCACCAAGGGGCCCTACCTGCCCCAGACCACGGCAGGTATCACCAAAACCACCCGGGCCCTGCTGGGTCGTTAGGTCAGGCCTGGTCCAGCGTTCGGGCCCGGCACTTGAAGCCCTGAAACGCCCAGGGGCAGGCTCGATGGTTAAGGGGCGCTGCCCAAGACAGGAGCTTGGCTTCGCATCCCCGCTTGTGGCTCAGCTTCAGCGCAGCTCGTACTTGAGCCAGCGGCAGTCGATGCCGCCGTTGTTGATCGGCACCCGGCGGCTGGCTTTCATGCGCAGGGCGCCGGTGAGTTCCGCGTTGCCGCTGAGCAACCACAGGGTCCAGCCGCTGCAACGCTGCTTGACCATGGCGCCGAGGTCGGCATAGAGGGCTTCGAGCTCATCTTGTTGGCCCAAGCGTTCGCCGTAGGGCGGGTTGCACACCAGGATCCCCGGGCCTGGCGGCGGTAGGAAGTCGCGGCAGTCGCCCAGCTGCAGGGCGATCGCCCCGGCCACGCCAGCGGCCTTGCAGTTGCTTTTTGCTTGCTCCAGGATGGCCGGACCCTGCTCAAGCCCCACGATGGGCGCCAAGGGCCGGCCATCGGCAAGGGAGGCCCCTGCAGGCCCGGCTTCCCACGGGCCTGCTTCCCCTGGGCCGGTGCGATCGAGGGCCAAGGCGGCCTGGCGTTCCTGCTGCCAGAGCAGCGGATCGAAATCGGGCCAGCGCTCAAAGCCAAAGGAACGCCCTAGCCCCGGGGCCCTGCCCAGGGCCCAGCATGCCGCCTCGATTAGCAAGGTGCCGGAGCCGCAGAGGGGATCGGCCAGGGGCACCGACCCGTCCCAGCCGGTGAGGGCCACCAGCCCGGCGGCCAGGTTTTCCTTCAGGGGGGCCAGGCCCATGGCGGCGCGATAGCCGCGCCGATGCAGGCTGCCGCCGCTGCCATCGAGGCTGAGCACGGCCCCCTCGCCACCGAGGTGGAGATGGAGGGCGAGATCGGGATCCTCCAGATCCACCGAGGAGCGTTCACCCCAGTGCTGGCGCTGCCAGTCCACCAGGGCGTTTTTCACCTCCAGGGCGCTGTAGTGGCTATGGCTCAGGCCCGGGGCGGTGCCGGTGCTGTCGACGCGGAAGCGGGCCTCGGGCGGCAGCCAGCGCTGCCAGTCGGCCGCTGCCTGCACGCCGGCGTAGAGGTCCTGGCGCGAGCGGCAGGGGAA
>Ga0310335_100477_pt1 | contig 10574 bp, 12 predicted proteins | sample LakMicMISRFREDD7_FD_195549 | JGI IMG/M metagenome (GOLD analysis project Ga0310335, IMG submission 195549) | Enriched freshwater cyanobacterial communities from Lake Michigan, Michigan, United States - MI23.SRF.RED.D7 (v2) (version 2) | ecosystem: Environmental > Aquatic > Freshwater > Lake... | reverse complement strand
CGACGGGGGTGGAACCGTGGGGGGCGGCGCCAGGGCAGGGGCCCGCTTCAGGGCAGCCCCCCAGCGGATCAGCGTGTCCGCCAACCGCGTGCGCCATTGCCGCTTGGCCATGCCGTTGCCCGTGGATGTTCCCAATCTGGCGCCATTGCGGCCGGCTGGGGCATCGGGGGCGAACTGCAAGCGCCCCAGGGGCCAGCACTTCTACAGTGGTGGATTGGAGTCTGGCCATTTCGGCGGGCGCATGCAGCAAGCCAACACCCAGAGTCATGCCATCGCCCCGGCCCAGGTGCTGCGGGGGCCCGGAGCCTGGAACGACGCCCTGCCGGCCATCGCCGCCCTGGGCCAACGGCCGCTGCTGCTGGGCCGCAGCGCCGCCACCGCCCCCCTGCGGCAGGAGCTGCAGGGGCAGCTGCAGGCGGCGGGGCTGCAGGCCGTGGCGGCTGAACTACGGCACGACTGCTGCGAGAGCGATCTGCAGCGGCTCGCCGGTGAAGCCCAAGCCCTCGGCTGTGATGCGGTGCTGGCGGTGGGGGGCGGCAAGGTGCTCGACGCCGGCAAGCTGCTGGCCCACCGGCTGGGGCTGACCTGCATCACCGTGCCCACCAGCGCCGCCACCTGCGCCGGCTGGACCGCCCTCTCCAACCTCTATTCCGAGCAGGGGGCCTTCCAGGGGGATGTGGCCCTGGATCGCTGCCCCGATCTGCTGGTGTTTGACCACCAACTGGTGCTGCAGGCGCCCGCGCGCACCCTGGCCAGCGGCATCGCCGACGCCATGGCCAAGTGGTACGAGGCCTCGGTGAGCAGTGGAGCCAGCGGCGATGGGCTGGTGCAGCAGGCGGTGCAACAGGCCCGCGTGCTGCGTGATCAGTTGCTGCTGGAAGCCCAGGCGGCCCTGGAGCAGCCGGGCTCCGAGGCCTGGGGCCGGGTGGCGGAGGCCTGCGGACTCACGGCAGGGCTAATCGGCGGCATCGGCGGCGCCCGCTGCCGCACCGTGGCGGCCCACGCCGTGCACAACGGCCTCACGCAGCTGGCGGCCAGCCACGGCCAGTTGCATGGCGAAAAGGTGGGCTACGGAATCCTGGTGCAGCTGCGGCTGGAGGAGGTGATTGGCGGCAATGGCCTGGCGGCCCAGGCCCGCCGCCAGTTGCTGCCCTTCTTCCAAGCCCTGGGCCTGCCGGTGAGCCTGGCGGATCTGGGGCTGGGCCAGGCCAGCCTCGAGCAGCTCAACGCCGCCGCCGCCTTCGCCTGCCGCCCCGGCTCCGATCTGCACCACCTGCCTTTCCCGGTAGACCCCAGCGACCTGCTGGCCGCCATGGTGAGCACAACCGTGGGCCAGACGGCCGCCGCCGCCTAGATGCAGGCACCGCCGCAGAACCGCGCGCTGCTGGAGCGGGCCTCACGCACCTTGCTGGATCCGTTGGGCCAACGGCTGGCGGCGGCGGTGCAGTGGTGGGAGCTGGCGCCTCTGGCCGACCATTGGCCCGTGGCGGTAGTGGGCCAGGGGCCACCGCTGCTGCTGTTGCATGGCTTCGACAGCTCCCATCTGGAATACCGGCGGCTGGCGCCGCTGCTGGCGGAGCGCCACCAGCTGTTCATCCCCGATCTGCACGGCTTCGGCTTCTGCCCCCGGCCCGTGGGCGGCCGCTACACCCCTGAGGCGGTGCTCGTGCACCTGGAGCGGGTGCTGGAGGCTGTGCTGGAGCGCAGCGGAGCCCCGCGGCTGGGGCTGATCGGCGCCTCCATGGGCGGTGCCGCGGCGATGGAGCTGGCGCGGCGGCGGCCGCAGCAGGTGGAGCGGCTGCTGTTGCTGGCCCCCGCTGGCCTCAGCGGCCAGCCGATGCCGGTGCCGCCGCCGCTGAATCAACTGGGGGCGCGGTTCCTGGGGCTGCCGGTGATCCGCCGCGGCCTATGCCGCACCGCGTTCGCCCAACCGGACCGCGACGTGGGCCCGGCGGAGCTGGAGATCGCCTCGCTGCATCTGGCCTGCCCCAACTGGGCCGGCGCCCTGGCCAGTTTTGCCCGCAGCGGTGGCTTTGGCGGCAGCGGCAGCCCGCTCCCGCCCCAGCCGGTGGACGTGATCTGGGGCCGCGACGACCGCATCCTCAGCCGGCCCCAGAAACAGGCGGTGGAAAGTCTGTTAGGAGGGCACATCACCGAGCTGGAGGGGTGCGGCCATCTGCCCCACATCGACCAGCCCACCACCGTGGCCCGTCTCTGGCATGCCTGAGCCCTCACCGGACAGCACAGCTTCCGGCAATAGCCCCGTGCTCAACCTGCTGGCCAGCGGCCTGCAGGCATGGATCCGCCAGCAGTGCGAGGCGGTGGAGAGTCTGGAGCTGCAGCTGCATGGCTCCGCCCTGGGGCTGCTGCGGGGCCGGCTGGAAGGGGTGAGCCTGGTGGCGCGGCGGGTGATCTACAGCTCCTTGGAGATCGAGATGGTGGAGCTGCGCAGCAGCGCCATCCAGGTGCAGCTGGGCAACCTGCTCAAGGGCCAGGCCCTGCAACTGCATCAGGCTTTCCAGATCGAGGGCTATGTGGCCTTCACCGCGGCGGGGCTCTGCCGCTCCCTCTGCATGCCCCAGTGGCGCGGTCTCGGGGATCAGCTGGCGGAAACGCTGCTGGGCCTCACGCCGCTGCAGGAGGTGCGCATCGAGCGCGATCGGCTGATCCTGCAGGCCCAGGGCATGAGCTGCGACACCCTGCCGGAGGCGGTGGACGGCCACCTGGAGCTGCGCCGCGCCGAAGGGGAGCAGCGGGTGGCCCTGCCCGGCGACCCCAACATCCAGATCAGCGAGGCCAACCTGGAGGGGCGCCTGCTGCAACTGCATGGCAACGCCAGGGTTTGGCCCTAGCGGAGCAGGGGAGCCAGCAACGTCACCACGGTGTAAAAGGCCGCCGGCGTGAACAGATAACTGTCGATGCGATCGAGGATGCCGCCGTGGCCCGGCAGCAGATCGCCGGAATCCTTCACACCCGCATCGCGTTTCATCATCGATTCGGTGAGGTCACCCACCAGGGCGAACACCGCCACCACCGCCCCCAGCAGGCCACCAACCGCCCAGCCCCAGTTCCACCCCAGCAAAAGCCCGAAGCCCGCCCCCAACAACACGGCACAGCCGAGGCCGCCCAGGGCCCCCTCCAGGGTTTTACCCGGTGAAATCGGCGACAGCGGCCGGCGGCCGTAGCGGCGGCCGAGCACATAGGAGCCGATGTCGGTGGCCACGATCAGCAGGCAGGCCATCAGCATCAGCACCATGCCGGAGCTGGCCCCCGGCCAATGCCCCAGCCAGCCGGCCAAGCGCGGCGCCAGGGCCGGATCGGTGAGATCGCGCAGGCGGATCCAGTAGCTAGGCAGGAAGCCGAGATAGAAGAGGGCGAAGATCGAGGCGGCGATGTCGGCGATGCTGCCGGTGAGCGGCTGCAGCAGCAGCCAGCCGCAGATCAGGGCGCCGGAGATGGGCAGCACCGCCTCCGCCAGGTCGGCCGCCAAGCCCACCCCCACCGCATCACCGCCATGGGCCCACTGGGTGGTGATCAACAGCAGCTGCACCAGCACAAGCGTGGTTTTGCTGGCGGGGCGGATGCCCTTGAACTGGGCCAGGCGGAAATACTCCAGCAGCCCCAGGTGCACCATCACCCCCAGGGCCGCGGTGAACCACCAGCCCCCCAGCCCAACCACCAACAGCCCAAAACCGCCGGCGGCATAACCGCTCAGCAGCCGCTGGGGGGAGGTGCGGGTGCGGGGTGCGGGGATCAAGGCCGTTCGGCGGCGATCAGAAACAGCGGTTCCGCCGCCGCCAGACGGGCCTGGTTGCCGCGGCGTTGCATGCGGTGCACGGTGGCCTGCACCACCTGCAGGTCGATGGCCTCCAGGCGGCCCAGGGTGTCGGTGGCATCCACCAACCCCTCCAGGCTGGCGGTGCTGATCACCAAACGGCCGCCGCTCACCAGGGCCTGCCACACCCGCTCCAGCACCGTGCTCAGGGGCCGGCCCACCTCCAGCAGCACCCGATCGGGGCTGGGGGGCAGCTGCTCCAGGCCTTCCGGTGCATCACCGGCGTGGATGTGCAGGTTGGCGATGCCGAACTGCAGGCGGTTGCGCTCCAGCAGCTCGATCGCCTCCGGGTCGCGCTCGAGGGTGTGCACCTGGCCAGAGGGCATCAGCCGCGCGATCTCCAGGGCCAGGGCGCCGGTGCCGCCGCCCACATCCCACACCAGCGAATCGGGGCGCGGCCGCAGGTGCGCGAGCAGCATCACCCGCTGCTCCATCGGCGTGGGGCTGAAGCCCGGCGCATCGGCGAAGGCGGCATCGGGCAACCCGGGGGTCACAAAGTCCCAGCGGAAGGGGGCATCGCCTGCCGCCTGCATGCGCCTCCTCATCCGGCCACAACGCTCACCGTATCAGCGATCTGGCCGGGCCACAGCCGCTGCTGCTGCCGCAGCCAGGCGGCCCGGGCCGCATCGATGCGCTCGCCGGGAATCAACAGCGGAATGCCGGGGGGATAGGGGCACAGGGGCTCCGCCGCCAGCTCACCGGCGGCCTGGGCCAGGGGCACGATGCGCCGAGCGGCCCGCCAGGCCAGGCCAAGCTCCAGCTCCGGTTCGGCCACCAGGGGCAAGGGCGGGGGGCTGAACGGGGCCAGCGGCGGCCCGCCCAGGGCCCGGCGCAGCTGCAGCAACCGCCGCGGCAAGCGCCGCTCCACACCCCGCGGCGGCTCCAGGCCCAGGCAGAAGGTGAGGCAACCGGGCTCCGGCAACTCGGCGATCACGCCGTGCTGCAGCAGCCAGGCGTCCGCCTCCAGACCATTGAGGCCCAGGGGGCCGGTGGGCAGGGCCAGGCGCAGGGGGTCGTGGTTGGCCAGGGGCTCTAGGCCGGCGTGTCGCAACCGCTGACGCAGGGCCTCGCCCCGATCCAGGGCCCGGGCCAACTGGCGGCGGCCGGCAGCGCTGTGCAGGTGGCCCAGGGCCGCCTCGGCGCTGGCCAGCAGCAGGGCGCTGGGGCTGGAGGTTTGCAGCCAGAGCAGGGCCCGCTCCATCCGCTCGGGCGGGGTGCGGCTGCCGGCCCCCTGCAGCAGCACGGCGCTCTGGGCCAGGCCGCCGGCGGCCTTCTGCAGCGACTGCACCACCCAATCGGCGCCGCAGGCCAGGGCCGGGGCGGGCAGGCGGGGATCGAGCCCCAGGTGGGCGCCGTGGGCCTCATCCACCAGCACCGGCAGCCCGTGGCGGTGGGCCACGGCGATCAGCCCCGCCAACTCCCCCACCAAGCCCTGGTAACTGGGGGACACCAACACCACCGCCGCCAGGGGGCCGCCCGCCAGGGCCTGCGTTAGGGCCGCCTCCAGCAGCGCCGGGGTAGGGGGCCGCCACAGGCCCGTAGCGGCATCAAACGGCAGATCGAACAGCACCGGCCGCAGCTGGCCCAGCAGACAGCCGTGCAGCAGCGAGCGGTGCAGGTTGCGGGGCAGCAGCACCCGCTGACCAGGGTTAGTCAGACCGAGGAGAGCCGCCTGCAGCAACCCACTGGCGCCATTCACCCCAAACCAGCAGCGCTGGGCCCCCAGCAGCTCCGCGGCGGCCGCCTGGGCCTCGGCCACCGCCCCCTCCGGCTCCAGGGGACCGCCGATCTCCGGCAGCTCCGGCAGGTCCCACGGGGCGCCGCCGCCCCGCAGCAGGGCCCGCAGGCCGGGGGCCAGGGCGCGGCCGCGCCCATGGGCCGGCAGGTGCAGGGCCAGCTCCGGGGCCCGTTGGCGCAGGCGCTGCAGCAGGGCCATGGCCACTGGGCTGGGGTTTCTAGAGTTTGGCTGTCGCGCCGCCGAACCGCCTCCCTTGACCGCAGCCCCCCACCGCTACAACCCCGGGGCTGACCTGCGCTGGCTGCTGCTGCGGCCCTGGATGCTGATCGGCCGCCTGCTGGTGATCCTCTGGCAGCTGAGCAGCCTCACCCTGGTGCTGCTGCTGCAGGGGGGCAGCCGCGACAGCACCGTGCAGCGGCGCCTAGGGGAGCGCATTTTCACCACGCTCACGGATCTGGGGCCCTGTTTCATCAAGCTGGGGCAGGCGCTCTCCACCCGGCCCGACCTGGTGCGCCGCGATTGGCTCGACGAGCTCACCAAGCTGCAGGACAACCTGCCCGCCTTCCCCCACGCCATCGCCCTGCAGACGATCGAGGAGGAGCTGGGGGCGCCGGTGAGCCAGCTGTTCGACGACTTCCCGGATCGGCCGGTGGCGGCCGCCAGCCTCGGCCAGGTGTACAAGGCCCGGCCCGTGGGCGGCCCCTGGGTGGCGGTGAAGGTGCAGCGGCCGCAGTTGGAGATGCTGCTGCGCCGCGATCTGGTGCTGATCCGGCTACTGGGCGTGATGGCCGCACCGCTGCTGCCGCTCAACCTGGGCTTCGGCCTGGGGGAAATCATCGATGAGTTCGGCCGCTCGCTGTTCGAGGAGATCGACTACCGCCGCGAAGCGGACAACGCCGAACACTTCGCCCGCCTGTTCGCCGGCAACCCGGCGGTGATCGTGCCGCGGGTCGACCGCAGCCTCTCGGCCCGGCGCGTGCTCACCACCAGCTGGATCGAGGGCACCAAGTTGCAGCGGCGCCAGGAGCTCGAGGCCAAACGGCTGGATCCGGCGGCCCTGATCCGCACGGGGGTGATCTCGGGGCTGCAGCAGCTGCTGGAGTTCGGCTATTTCCACGCCGATCCCCACCCCGGCAACCTCTTTGCCCTGCCGGGCAAAACCGGAGCCCTGGGCCACCTGGCCTATGTGGACTTCGGGATGATGGATTCCCTCAGCAACGCCGACCGGCTGAGCCTCACCGGCGCGGTGGTGCACCTGATCAACCGCGACTTCGCCGGCCTGGCGCAGGACTTCGTGGATCTGGGCTTCCTCAACCCCAAGACCAACCTCACCCCGATCATCCCGGCCCTGGAGGAGGTGCTGGGGGGGGCACTGGGCGACAACGTGGGCTCCTTCAACTTCAAGGCGATCACCGATCGCTTCTCGGAGCTGATGTACGCCTATCCGTTCCGAGTGCCGGCGCGCTTCGCGCTGATCATCCGGGCGGTGGTGAGCCAGGAGGGACTGGCGATGCGGCTGGATCCGAGCTTCCGCATCATCCGCGTGGCTTACCCCTATGTGGCCCGGAGACTGCTGGCGGGCGACACCGCCGAAATGCGCGAAAAGCTGCTGGAGGTGCTGTTCGACGCCGACGGACGGCTACAGCTGGAGCGGCTGGACAACCTGCTGGCGGTGGTGGACAACGACGAGAGCGGCGGCGCCGATCTGCTGCCGGTGGCGGGTGCCGGCCTGAAGCTGCTGTTTGGCGAAGGGGGCCGCAGCCTGCGGGAGCGGCTGCTGCTCACCCTGGTGCGCGACGACCGCCTCAACACCGACGACCTGCGCGGCCTGATGGCCCTGCTGGGCCGCACCTTCGCCCCGAGGCGCGTGGTGGAGCGGCTGGGGGGGCGGCTGCTCACACGGCTGAATCCGCTGGCGGCTTAAGGCAACGAAGCGCTGGCCAGCAGGCGCAAGTGACCAACAGCGTGGGAACACTCCAAGCGGCCACATGAGCCAGTGAGCTGTAGCCATCTGGCTACAGAAGGGTTAGCTAGGACGTGCTTCAAACAGAGCAATTTGCCCGATGGCTCCAAGGCCTCTGGGATCTGCGGGCTCGAGCCAGGGTGCAGACGAAGCCCCTCGAGCGAAACCGCAAACGAACCCTCGATGAGCTTGAAAACACTCCCCTACGACGTAGCCGACTCACTCCAAACACCTCAGGCAATGGCGGCCTACCTGGAGGCCTGCCTGGAAATCGCAGAGGGCGATGCAGCGTTTATTGCCAAAGCCCTCGGCGACTTGGCGCGCTGCCAAGGCATGACCAAAGTGGCCCAGCAGACAGGCCTGTCACGGGAAAGTCTGTACAAAGCCCTCTCAGGAGAGCGCAGCCCCAGTTTCGACACGGTGCTGAAGGTGGTTGGATCCCTGGGGCTCAGATTGCACGCTGGGATTGCCACGGTTTCGTGAGGAACTTGAGAGGCCCCGGGACGGTCAGCCCATCGAGCTGCTGCACTGCAAAGCCAGCCCTACCGTTGTGATGGATGGATGAGAAGCATGAACCTCAATCTGGAAGTGGAACAGGAGGAAGACGGCCGCTGGCTAGCAGAGGTGCTCGAACTTCCCGGCGCGATGGCCTATGGCGCTTCAGCGGATGAGGCCATGGTCAAAGCGGAAGCGCTGGCATTCAGGGCCTTGGCCGAGCAGCTGGAGCACGGTGAAGTGTCACCGCTCCCGATCACCCTGTCCGTGCCAGCGGCCGCATGAGTGGCTGGCCTGCAGTCAGGGCCAAACGGGTTCTTGCTGCTCTGTTTCGCCTGGGCTGGTAGCAGAAACGGCAGAGCGGGTCCCATCGCACCCTTTGTCGAGACGGATGGCCTGATGTGGTGTTCGCCTTTCACGACGGCGAGGAGATCGGCCCAAGGATGTTGGCGCGCATTGCCAGGAACACAGGCCTAAAGCCGGAAGATCTGTGAATGGTCTGGCGGGGTTTGGTCCACGAAACCCAACCAACCCCAGCCCCGTCGCCACGCCCCAACACCCGCCCACCGCTTAGGGTCGGCGCTCGCGACGCGCATCCGTGATGGCCCTGGCCCCGATTGACCTGAGCGAAGCCGCCCAGGACCTGGCCAGTGGGTATTACGGCGACCTCGACGCCAGCGAGATCCTGCTGGAGTTCGCCCCGATCCTGCAGCCCCCCTACGTGCTGGCGGGCATCGGCCTGGCCATGGGGGTGCTGTGCGGCCTCACCTTCGCGCGGCTGGTGCAGGACAAGCTCGAGGGCTGGAAACAGGACCGCCTGGCCCTGCTGCCCCTGGGGGGCTTCGAAACCAACCTGGCCTACACCGGCATCGTGGCCGGCATCACCCTGTTCATCGGCGGCAGCCTGCAGATCTTCGGCTTCGGCGGCGGCGCAGCCCTGCTGGTGGCGCTGCTGCTGTCTCTGGCCACCGCCGGCGCCCTGTGGGTGCAGCTGGAGGGGCTGATGTCGCAGGTGGAAAACGGCACCTTCAGCGCCGTGGATTTCGACAATTTCGATCAATTCTTCTGAGGCAGTGGCCGGGGGGGGCTGCATCACGCCCTCAACCTAGGAAGCAGGCGGTTTCGGTGGGATCACGGATGCGGACGAGCCGCGCAGACCCACAGGATGGGATCAACCCTTTTGGACCAACGACGCCCATTTGTCTTGGTCCATATCTGGACTAACCTGAGTGAAGAGGGTTGAGGTGGCGATGCGAACCGTGAATGTGCATGAGGCAAAAACGCACTTTTCAAAACTGATCGACGCCGCCCACGCCGGTGAAACCATCGTGCTTGCCAAAGACGGTCGCCCATGGGCACGGCTGGTTCCGCTCGACCCAGCCCCGCAGCAGCGTCGCCCAGGTGCGCTGGCCGGTCGCATCACCTTGCCGCCAGCAGAGGAGTTGATGGCTCCGCTTCCACCGGACGAACTCTCCGCCTGGGACTCGTGACGTCGTCTTTGCTGTTGGACACCCACTGCCTGCTGTGGTGGCTGGCGCAGCCGCAGCAGCTCTCGACCACGGCCCTAAGGGCCATCAGCACCACGAGCGCCGAGATCTTCGTGAGTGCTGCCACAGGCTGGGAGATCGCCACCAAGACACGCCTGGGCAAATTGAGCATCCCTGAAGAGATCACGACCGCGTTCTCCGTGGTGCTCCAGGAGCAGGGATTCAGGCCGTTGCCCATTCGGCTTAACCACGCGCTGCGGGCCGGTGGCTACCCCCACCAACACCGCGACCCCTTCGACCGGATGCTGGCCGCCCAGGCGGAATTGGAGGGGCTCACACTGCTCACCAACGATCCAGAACTGCGGGCGTTCCCGTGCGAGGTGCTCTGGTAGCCGCCCTCAAGCCAGGGTTTCCGAGGAATCACGGATGCGGATGAGCCGTCAGCATCCCCATCCTCAAGGGAGTTGTCATCGCAGGGATCGCTAGCCTGAGCTCGCGCGCAAGGCCGCTGGTGGACCAGCAGGGATTGGTCACGTTGGTGGCCGGCAGTCTGCTGATCCTGATCTCGCTCTGCACCCACTACAGCTATCGCGATCTCCAACACGTCGGATCCCTCGCTCTCGATGGGCAGATCGGAGTGGCTCTCCACGCTGCCGCTCTGGCGGCGTTGTTTGGCGATGTTGAATTGGCGACCCGTCTACGACATCGAGCAGGGAACGAAGCGACTCGAGATCGAGATCGCGGAGCTCGCCGAGATCGAGTCCAGGCTCGATGCCTTGTTGCGCAGTCCCGATTCCTGCTTGCCGATACCCGCGGAAATCGACTCCGACTCCTCGGGGCCATCGCAGCGCTGACGGAGCAATTCAGCCCCGTGGAGCTGGGCTAAGCCACCAAATACCCCACCAACTCCCGCGACAGCCGCCGCAGCTCCTCGTGGGCGCGGCGCTCGAGGCTGCGGGCGCGGTCGCGGCTCATCTCCAGCTCGCGGGCGATGGAGCTGAGGCTCATCGGCTCCTCAAAGCCGATGCCGTAGCGCATCTTCAGCACGCGTCCCTG
>Ga0310335_100475_pt1 | contig 10611 bp, 12 predicted proteins | sample LakMicMISRFREDD7_FD_195549 | JGI IMG/M metagenome (GOLD analysis project Ga0310335, IMG submission 195549) | Enriched freshwater cyanobacterial communities from Lake Michigan, Michigan, United States - MI23.SRF.RED.D7 (v2) (version 2) | ecosystem: Environmental > Aquatic > Freshwater > Lake... | reverse complement strand
TTTTGCTCCTGCGGCTTGGTGTCGCAGTCCCCGAGGCGCCCTTGCTTGCGATCGCCATCAGCTACCGGCTTGTGGTGAGCCTGGCCGACCTGCTTGGCGCCTTCACCGCCCGGCTCGACCAGGGCCCCAAGCCCTAGGAGCAGCTCTTGCTGCGTTTGCAGGCCCGGTAATCCCAGGGGCGGACCAAGCTCTCGCCAATGCCCGGCCCCCAAACCCCCAGCTGGTGGGAGCGGGCAGCTTGTTCGGCTTCGCCGTAGGCCAGGCCATCGCACTGCTGGAGATACTTCCCGTACACGAAGGCATGGCCCTGGCGAACCAGGGCCTGGTTGACGGGCTGGGGGGCACCGGATCGGAACACCTCGGCCACGGTGCGCCCATAGCGATCCGTGGTCTGGACCTTCAAGGTTACCGATGAGCCCGGGGGCGTCAGGGTTTTTAGGGCCGCTTTGGCCCGCGCTCCGGCAGGACCCTGGCTGAGTTCGGGGGCATCAATGCAAGCCAGCCGCACCACCCGCTTGTGGCCCCCATCCAGCACGGTGAGGGTGTCGCCATCGCCGACGCTCAACACCATGGGTGGGGTCTCCATGCCATGGGCAATGGCAGGACTTGCGGCCAGCATGAGCACACCAAGGACCACGGCCCTGGCCTTCCCTTTGGCGCCGGCTTGCGAGTTGGTCTTGGCTTGCTTGTTCATGCTGGCGCCCCTTCGCAATTGCCCCTATTGTTGAGAACCCGAGAGGTTGCGTGGTGGCTGATCGAGCTTCAGCTGGTTTGCCACCCGCCCCTGGTAGCCATGGGCTGAAGACCAGTCTTCACGATCGCGGTCAGCGTTTGACCCCCCAGCGCCAGCGTGTGTTGGCCCTGTTTGAGCGGATTGGCGAAGGCAGTCACCTCGGTGCTGAGGAGGTGCACCAAAGGCTTTTGCGTGCCCAAGAGCGGGTGTCCCTCGCCACCGTGTACCGAACCCTCAGGCTTCTGAGCGGCATGGGGCTACTCCAGGAGCTGGAACTCCCCGAGGGTGGCCGTCGCTTTGAGCTCGCCGGCGATGCCCACCGCGACCACCATCATTTGGTGTGTGTGCGCTGCGGTCGCACCGAAGAATTTGAAAATGCTGAGGTTTTGGAAGCCGGAAATCAGGCTGCTGCTGGTTTTGGCTTCCGGCTCGTGGAGTGTGTGCTGAATGTGCGTGCCCTGTGCCCCAGTTGCACCGCCGCCGAAAGCGCCTAGCGGTTGGGCTTGACGCGGACCGGGACCAACACAGGCTGCATCAGCCCACCACCACCGCCATCGTCATCCGAATCGGCCGTCAGCCAGAACGCCAGGCCGAACAGAGCGACAACCCCGCTAAAGACCAGCAGTTCGACCATGGGATCTCAATCACTCGCCACACGCTAGCGGCCCTGGCCAGGACTGATGTAGCAAAAGCGGCGGTTTCCCCGACCTGGGCAGGTCGGGCCTTAGCCAAAGCCCTTGCCGGAATCCTTAGCGACACAGGCCTGAAGTTGTTTGCGAAGTTTGGCGTGATCCAGGTTCTTGCCAATCAGCACGATCTGGTTCTTGCGTTCGCTGCTCGGCCATTCCGAGTCGTCGATGGAGAAGCGCTTGCCGGCCAGGTGGAACACGTGGCGGCGCTCGCTTTCGTTGAACCAGAGAATTCCTTTGGCCCGGAACACCGAAGCGGGCACCAGATTGTCCAGAAAGTTCTGGAATTTGCGCAGGGCAAAGGGGCCTTCGGCCGCAAACGACAGCGACGTAAATCCCTCAATGGCGAGGTGATCAGGCCCTTGGTGCTCAGCGTGATCATGGCCGTGATCGTGGGAGGGGCCGTGGGAATGGCTGTCCCCATGGGAATGCGCGTGGCTGTGCCCGTGATCGTGCCCGTGATCCTCGTGTTCGCAGTGGCCATGGTCGTGGTCGCAGTTCTCATGGCTCTGTTGGGCCACGACTTTGTCGCTTTCGAACAACCCCACGCTCAGCAATAGGGGTAAGGGAACTTCCCCTTTCACGGCTCGCAAAATCCGGGCATCGGTTTTGATCGCGCGCAGCTGGTCTTCTAGGGCTGCGAGGCGCTCTTCCTCGACCAGATCGCATTTGTTGAGGAGCAGGATGTCGCTGTAGACGATCTGGGCCCGGGCTACCTCGCCTTCCAAGATCTCATCGCTGAAGTTTTCGGCATCAACCAGGGTGATGATCGAATCCAGGCGGGTTTGGTCGCGCAGATCGCTGCCGAGGAAGGTCATGGCCACCGGCAGGGGATCGGCCAACCCCGTGGTCTCGACCACGAGGTAGTCGACGGGCTCTGGGCGATCGAGGATCCGATAGACGGCCTCGAGTAATTCCCCATTGATCGAGCAGCAGATGCAACCGTTGCTCAGCTCCACCATGTCCTCGCCGGTGGCGACCACCAGGTCGTTGTCGATGCCGATTTCGCCAAACTCATTCACCAGAACGGCCGTTTTGACCCCGTTCTGATTGCTGAGGATGTGGTTCAGCAGAGTGGTTTTACCGGCCCCCAAAAAGCCGGTGAGGATGGTCACCGGTAGCCCGCTGGGGGCCTGGTCCATCGCAGCAGAGGCGATGGAGCCGGTTTGGTTTTCAGTGCTCTTGCTCATCGGTCACTGAACTGGAATGGGGTCAGCCTAGGAATTGATGGTGGGCCGCACTTTGTGGGCTAGAAGCGGAAGCTGGTTTTCACCAGGGCGCCGAACTGATTGGCCCCGCCGTCACTCCCCAGGGGATTGTTCAAGTAAAAGACCGCCGGGGTGACGGAGATGGCATCGCTGAGCTGCCACTGGTACCACCACTCCCAGGCCCACACGCCGGATTCCTCCGGGGCGCCATTGCTGGTGGCGGTGGCAAAGCTGGGTTGCCCCAAGCCCATGCCAAAGCTGTTGCCCTTGGCCAGAACGTCGCTCCACTGCAGCCCCACCATCCACGACTGACTCGTGGTCAGGTCGCCGCCGGAACTGCTGTTGATGCCATAGCCCGCGCTGATCGAGGGCAACCAGCCGCTTGTCGCCGGCTGCCAGAAGCCACTGATGGCAAAGGCGTTGCTGTTCACGCCACCGCCTTCTATTTGGGCGGTGATGAAGGGGGTGGCGCCTGGCACAGCCACACCGGCTTGGACATAGGAATAGAGGGCGGCAAGGCCCCAGTTCTCCTTGCCGTAGCCCAGTTGAACGGTGCTGGTGCCGGCGGAACCACTGGTGAAAAGCCCCGTACTGGAATCGGCGGCGTTGGCGGCCACGTAATTAGCACTAACGCTCCAGCCACTGCTGTCTTGCCACCAGAGGCCAAAACCGGGACCCAGATTTTTGTTGTACGCCAACGGCGCTCCGTTCAGGGTGAGCACGTTGAGGATCGTGTCGCTGGGATAGGCGCTGGGCCAAAGGGCGAGCATGTCTTCCTGGCCCACCCGGGCTCCCAGGGTGGCGGTGAACTGCTTGCCAATTGGGAACTGGTAGTAGAGCTTGTCGATGCCCATGGAATCGGGTCCGCCTTCCTCCTGGAAGGCGATCTCCAGGGTGGAAAGACCACTGCCAAAGGCATTGTTGTTGCTATCAAAGTTGCCGGCCCGCAGCACCGTGCGCAGCAAGTCTTTGCCTGAGAAGCTGGTATCCAGGTTCAGTTGCAGGTCGTAGTTGAACGACACCTGGGAGCCGGCGGGATTGTTACTCACTCCGCCCACCACCATGGTTGCCAGACCCGAAAGCTTGGTGGTGGTGGAGAACTGACTCGCCTCCAGCACGCCCACGCGGGCATCGAGGCCATCAACGCGGCCCTTGAGCAGGGCCAGTTCTTTTTGAAACTCACTGAGGAGCTTCTTGAGCTCATCGGTTGTTTCGGTGACCCGCTCCAAGCAAGCATTGAGCAGGGCAGCCGCTTCCAAGCGCGAGATGGCGCGGCCCCCTTTGAAGCTGCCATTGGGATAGCCGGCCACGCAGCCGTAGCGCTCGATCAACGTTGAAAGGGCTTGGTAAGCCCAGTCGGTGGGTGTCACATCGGCGAACTGGCTGATGCTGGTGACCTGCTCATCGGCCAGGGCGTAGTGGTTGACGCCAGAAAGGTTTAGGTCGGCGGCATTGGCTGCAACCGGGGCAGCCAGGGGCGTGAGCAGGGCGACGACGGAGAGGTTGAGGCGTTGGCGAAGCATGGACAAGGTCAACGACACAGGAAAGGGGGCGGGAGCATGCAGCAGGAAGCCAGCACTCACCCAGTAATTCGGGAATGATAATGGTTCTCGCAAATGGCGTTTGCCGGCTGGGCCACTTGCTCTGCTGAACGCATCGCTGGGTCGATCCAAGATCTGGGTCTGGCCGGGTCTCCTGATGGGCTGGCTGGTCAGTCCTGGTCCTGGCGGCCTTGGCAGTCCGAGCAGAGGCCGAAGAACTCCAGGGTGTGGAAGAGCAGCTGGAACCCCCCGATCTGTTCGGGGCTTAGGTGGGCGTCGTGGATCGGGCAGGCGGTTAGCGGCTGGGTGCGGCCGCAGTCGACGCAGGTGAGATGGTGTTCGTCGCGCTCGGTTGGGGCAAAAAGGGCTTCACCGCTGGGGAGGTGGCGGCAGCGCACCAGACCTTGCTGTTGCAGTTGGCGGAGGTGGCGGTAGACGGTGGCCAGGCCCATGGCCAGGGGTGTGCCCCGCAGTCGGGCGTGCAGGTCCTGGCCGGACAGTTCCTGGCCGGCGAGCACCAGCTGCTCGAGGAGCTGGTGCTGTTTGGGCAATAGCTCGATGGACGGTTGCTCCCCCATGGGGGAAATCCTATGGAGTGGCAGGAGCCGCCGAGGGGGACGGGGGAAGCGAAGGCGGGACTCGACATAAGAGTGAGTATCATTCTCATTCTGTCGCGGTGGTCGCCGTGTCCCCTTCAGCCCCCCCGCTCCATCGCCCGGGCAAGTTTCGTGGGGTGCTGGCAATAGCCAGCGGCCTTTTGGGGGCATCGTTTTTGGCCGCCTGCGGTGGCCTGGGGCCCAAGACCCAACCGGATCGCCCACTCCAGGTAGTCACGACCATCCTGCCGATTACGGAGTTCACCAAGGTGGTAGCGGGCAGCTGCGCCAAGGTTCAGCCCCTCATTCCCGCCAATCGGGGCCCCCACGATTTCCAGGCCACCCCCAGTGATCTGGTGCTGGTGAGCAAGGCCGATGTGCTCGTCAAGAATGGCCTGGGCCTGGAGACCTTTCTTGACAAACTGATCACCAGTGCTGACAACCCCAATCTGAAAGTGATTGATTCCAGTCGGGGGGTTGCCACCCTGGGGAATCCCGGAGCGGAGCTAGGTCATGACAAGGACCATGACCATGGCTCCGTCAACCCCCACATTTGGCTGGATCCGGTGCTGGCCGAGCAGCAGGTGAACACCATTCGGGATGGTCTGATCGCGGCAAAACCCGCCTGCAAGACCCAGTTCATGGCCAACGCCGCCGCCTTTACGGCCCAGCTCCGCATTCTCGACACCGAATTGGCAGCCCAGTTCAAGCCGTTCTTCGGAAAGACCTTTGTGGTCTTCCACGATTTCCATGCCTATTTTGCCAAGCGCTATGGCCTGAAGGGAACCTTCGTGGTGGATGTGCCAGAAGAGAACCCCACCCCCGATGACCTCAAGCGGGTGGCCAGCACGGCGCAGAAAAGCCAGCTCAAGGCCCTGTTGACCGAACCCCAGGAAGGGGCAGGGCCCTTCGAGGCGCTGGCCAAGGACCTCGGGGTCAAGGTGGGGGAATTTGATTCGATGGAGACCGGGCCTGAAATGGCCCAACAGCCCGCCTCTTACTTCCTGGTGATGCGCCGCAATGCCAAGGCCCTCGTCAACGCCTTCGGGGGCAGAACGCTGGGCGCTGGGTAGGCTGCAGCCATGGTGAAAATGGTTCTCGATGTCAGCGGGCTGACGGTGCGGCGTGATGCCGTCATCGCCGTAGACAACGTGAGTTTTTCCCTGGAATCGGAAACCGACACGGCCCTGGTGGGGCCCAACGGCGCCGGTAAGAGCACCCTGGTCCAGGCCCTCCTGGGGATCCTTCCCCCCTCGGCCGGTTCGATCAGGGTGCTCGGCCACGCCATGGGGCCCCAGGGCCAGCTGCCCCGCTCCGTCCGCGAGCAGGTGGCCTACGTGCCCCAGTCGTTCGCGGTGCGGAACCGTTGCCCCCTCACCGTGGGCGATTTTGTTGGCCTGGGCTGGGATCCACCGGGCCTGAGACTGCCCTGGACGGGAGGCGAGCGGCGCCGAAGCGCCGTGGCCCATGCCCTGCGCCAAACCCATGCCACCAACCTGGCCGATCGCCTGATTAGCGATCTCTCCGGCGGCCAAACCAAACGGGTTCTGCTGGCCTTCTGCCTGGTAAGGCCCCGGCGGCTTCTCGTGCTCGACGAGGCCCAGGCCGGTCTCGACAGCCAATCCGCCGAACAGTTCTACGACCTGCTGTTTGAGCTGCGCCGCTCCGAGGGCTGGACGATCCTTCAGATCTCCCATGACCTGGACATGGTGCGTCGCACCAGCGACCGGGTGCTCTGCCTCAACCGCAGCCTCCGCTGCTCCGGGCCGCCCGACCATGCCCTCAGCGCCGCCCAGTTGGAGGAGGTCTATGGCCGTGGCTTTGTGCCCTATCACCACCGCCACGCCCCATGAGCATCGAGACCCCTCTGCTGGAGTTGCTCCAATTCCCGTTCATGCAGCGGGCCCTCATCGGGGGGCTACTCACAGGAGCCCTGGGAGGGGTTCTGGGCAGCTTCGCCGTTCTCCGCCAACTGTCCTTCTTTAGTGATGCCCTGGGCCATTCCGCCCTGCTGGGCATCACCCTCGGCATTCTCCTGGGCCTGAACCCCACCCTGGTGCTAATCCCATTTGCGGTGGTGTTTGCCCTAGGGGTGAACCATCTGGTGCAGCGCAGCCAACTGCCGGCCGATGCCCTGCTCAACATCATCTACTCCTCGTCCTTGGCCCTGGCGGTGGTGGCTCTCAGCTTCGTGCGCAGCTATCGGGGGAGTATCCACCAGCTTCTCTTTGGCGACATCCTGGGGGTCTCCTGGCTTGATCTGGGGCTCATTGCGTTTCTTCTGGTTGTGGCTGTCGGCTACCTGGCCCTCACCCGCCGGGATCAGATTCTGCTCACCCTGGATGAGCCCCTTGCCCTCTCCCGCGGTGTGGCGGTACCGGTCCACCGGCTGCTGTTCATCGTGCTCCTGGCCGTGGTGGTGGCGATCTCGATCAAGGCGGTGGGGGTGCTGCTCATCAGTGCCTTTGTGGTGATCCCCGCCTGTGCATCCAGGTTGGTGAGCCGCCACTTCAACACCTATGTGGTCCTGGCCTCAGTCCTAGGGGGGGTCTGCGCCGTGCTGGGTCTGTTGGTTTCGGGGGGGTTCGATCTGCCCTCTGGCCCCTGCGTGGTGATTGTCCAGCTGGTGGGTTTCCTCGCGGCGTTGGCGCTGGTGCCGTTGTGCACCGTCCTAGGCCGGGTCCCAGGGGTGCGCCGGTCAGCGACTCGGTAGCCAAACAGCGAGGTTCACCTGCTTGGCCAAGGGGCGTGACGCCAGGGTGGCGGCGTCGATCAGAACGGGTTGTGGGGATCTGTCTTTGCGGCGCATGGTGAGTAAGAGCTCCTGGCGGGTGGCATCGAATTGCATGGGCGTGCCGGGTTCTTGCTCCCAGCCCATCAGTTGACGGCGCTGGAGCACCCGGCCGCGTTGGTTTAGGGCCAACAGCTCTGGTTTGAGCCCGTTGTTCCAATCGCTGAGCAAGAGCCAAACCCTCTCGCCACCCCGATCGCAGGCACTGGCTAGCACTCCTTCGCTTCCTAGCCACAGCTGCCTCGGCGGTTGGCCTGGTTCCACCAGTTCCAAGGAGCGGCGGTAGTCGGGCCAGTGGCGCACCAACAGGGCTCGGCCACTCATGGGGCAGAAGCTGCTGAGATCGCGACTACCGGGGAGAACCTGGCGACGACTGGCTTGCCCAGGCAGGGAATACAGGGTGAGGCCTTCGACCTGTGGCACGATCACCCCGCCACCTTCGGGTAACAGCTGCATGGGGCCCGAGGCCTTAATCCCAAGTGTTGTGCGCCCGCCTTGGCTGGGCCAAAACGTCGTCGTCTCCTCACCGAGGGCGATCGTGGAACTCTGCACCAACAGATCACCACGGCGGTTGCTGCTGATTTGGGCATACCTCAGGTTTTGATCGCTGAGGGATCGCAGCCCGGCGGGCTTTGGTTCCTCTAGTCGCCCCAAGCTTCCGGGCTTGAGACGGGCCAGATTGCGCTGTTGGACAGGAAGCAGCCAGAGCCGGTGACTGGATTGGCCGTCAAGCGTCGATAGGGCTATGCCAGAGCCATCTCCAAGGGGAACCACAGAAGCAAGCGTTGGAAAGCTTGGGGTCAGGCCGTGCCAACGGCCATCACGGGATTGCATCTGCAGTTGTTCCCCATCGGCTGTCGGAACGACCGCGAGCAGATAGGGACGGGGATCCCAGCTCCATCGCTGGGGTGAAAGGCCCAGATTGCGCTGGTCGACGCCCCGCAAGACGAGGGTGAGTGGGCTGTTGATGATTTGCCCTGGCTCTAACAAGAGGCGCAAGGTGTTGCCCTCCCCTAGCCAGCGCAATGCCATGGCTGGATTGAGCTTGCTGGATTGGGCCAGGCTTGCCCGCTGCATGGGCCGGCTGAAAGACAAATCCAGGGCTGCGGGCCCAGAGGTGGCGGTCGTGGAGATCAGCTGAACCAGCCGCGGTGGCCGGTGCTGCAAGAGGTGCTGCTGGAGACCCGCCAGGGCTAGGCCGCCTCCCAGGGCCAGACAGATCCGAAAGCTGGTTAGGCGATTCAAGGCTCAAGTGGGCGCTTGGGCCTAGGGATTGGGTTGAGATGCTGGACCGCCACAACAGTGCGGATCTGGCCGTTGTGCTCTTCAAGTTCCATCCTTCCGCGCACCGCTAACCAGGTGTCGGCCCTTGGCTTGAAGCCTTTGGGCCAGCGCATTGGGAGCCCCACCGGAGTGGCATCTGCCAGGCAACACCGCACCAGCAGCCGGGCCAGCTGGGGCCGATCTCCTGGCTGGGGCAACACAAAGCCACTGATCCGCACCGGATCACCGGCGTAGAGCTTTGGGTCGGGTTGGCTGTTCATCAGCCGTACCCAGTCGGTGAGAGTGCGCTGGGCTGGGGGCGATACAAAACTGAGGGAACTGTCGTCTGCTAGCTGGTTGGGACGATTGGCGACCAGCTCGCTAAAGGAGGGGTTGGGTGGAACGATCAGCACCAATAACGCCACGACGCTGCTCAGCCACCAGGTGATGGGGGAGGGCCGCTGGCGTGGCTCGCGCCAAGACGACCACAGCTGCTGTAGGCCCCAGATCAGCAGAACCAAGCCACTGCCTGCCACAAGGGGGTGAAATGTGCTCTGCAGAAGCAGGTCGAGCCGACCGGTCATGCTGCTCGACAGCAGCACTCCTCCCCAAAGGGCCAGGGACATGGAGCGCATCACAGTCGAATCAGATTCACCCATTGACCAAGCAGCAACACCATCACGCTCGCTCCAGCGGCGGTGAGTGCAATGGCCTTGGGTTTGAACAAGACTCCAAAGAGGCCAAGCAATTTCAGGTCCATCACGGGACCCAGGACCAGGAAGGCCACCAGCGCTCCTGGAGTGATCTGAGCGGCGAAACCTAGGGCGAGGAAGGCATCCACGCTGGAGCACACAGACACCACGACAGCGAGCAACATCAGGCTGAGCACCGAAAGGGTGGGAGCTCCGCCCACGGCAAGGAGCCAGCTTCGAGGCATCAGGGTTTGGACCAGGGCTGCAATGGCACAGCCCATCACAAGCAGCGCGGTTAGATCGAGAAACTCGCGGCTGCTGTGTTGCAGTACTTCTCCCAGAGGAGGGCGTTGGGTTGGGGGTGTGATGGCTTGGACGGGAGCACCCACCAAGCCAGAGCTTCGCTCCAGCAGGCCCACCTGGGTTAAGGGCTGGCTGAGGCGTCGCTCTGCCAGCAGTGCTGGGGTCAGGAGTTCGGCCTCTGGAATCAGCCGGAGAAGGTGGCTCAGGGTGAGGGCCACCAACAGCGCACCCAGCGGCCTGGCCGCCAACAGCCATGGTTGATTGGGGAAGGCTGCCCAGGTGCTGGCAATCACGACGGGGTTCAGCACCGGCGCAGCAAAAAGGAAGCCAAAGGATGTGCCCAGGGGAGCACCTCCTGCGATTAACCGTCGCGCCACGGGGACGTTGCCGCATTCACAGGCTGGCAAGGCAAAACCCAGGGCCGCTCCTGTGATGGGGCCGAGGAGTGGATGGTTAGGCAAGCGCTGCAACCAGCCTCCCCCGGGCGCGAGCCAACGGGCTAAGCCAGCGATGAGAACGCCGATTAGCAGAAATGGAAGAGCTTCGATCAGCAGGCTTTGGAAAATCGCCCATGCTGTGGCAAGTCGATTGATGCCCAGACTGATTGTGTGGTTAGAGGGGCAAGGTTAGGCGGCGCTGAACCAGGCGGGCCTGGCTTCAAAGCAGGCGCCATTGCGTTCGTTTTCGCGGGCTTCCACCTTCCAGCAGCAGCTTCGGCCGCCGTCCCGCTTTTGAAGCAGGGCATTGGCCCAACCCCACACCAGTTGGGCACTGGCCTCCATCCCCACGTTGTCC
>Ga0310335_100473_pt1 | contig 10627 bp, 10 predicted proteins | sample LakMicMISRFREDD7_FD_195549 | JGI IMG/M metagenome (GOLD analysis project Ga0310335, IMG submission 195549) | Enriched freshwater cyanobacterial communities from Lake Michigan, Michigan, United States - MI23.SRF.RED.D7 (v2) (version 2) | ecosystem: Environmental > Aquatic > Freshwater > Lake... | reverse complement strand
CGTTGAGATTGATCTCGTCGTAACCGCGTTCGGCCGCCAGGGCTGCGGCCTCGGCCAGCAGGGCGGGATCGTCACCGCCCAGCTGCAGGGCCAGGGGCTTCTCGAGCGGGTCAAACCCGATCAGCCGCTCGAGCCGCGCGGCTCCGTCGCTGGCGCGGCGGGCGTGGTGGATCGCCTGGGCCACCACCATTTCGGTGTAAAGCAGGCTGCAATGGCTGATCTGACGCATCAGCACCCGAAAGTGCCGATCGGTGCAGTCCAGCATCGGAGCCACACTGAAGCGGTAGGCCTGCTGCATGGCTCCATGCTCCCTGATCGGGTGTCGGTGCTGGTGGCCGGGGGCGGTGCCTCCGGGTTCATGACGGCGATCGTGGCGGCCGAGGCCGGTGTGGCCGATGTGCACCTGCTCGAGGCCACCAACGAGCCCCTCAGCAAGGTGCGCATCAGCGGCGGTGGCCGCTGCAATGTCACCCACGCGTGCTGGGACCCCCGCAGCCTGGTGGGCCACTATCCCCGCGGCAGCAAGGCCCTGCGGGGTCCGTTCGCCCGTTTCGCCAGCGGCGATGCGGTGGCCTGGTTTGCCGACCACGGCCTGCAGTTGGTGGAAGAGGACGACGGCCGTCTGTTCCCCATCTCCAACAGTTCGGCTTCGGTGGTGGCCGCCCTGCGCCAGGCGGCCCGGCGGGCCGGGGTGACCCTGCACACGGCCGCGGCCCTGCAACAGGTGGCCCGCAGTCCTGAGGGGTTCAGTGGCCGGCTGCGCTCGGGCGCCGCGGTGCAGTGCCGGCGTCTGGTGCTGGCCACCGGTGGCCACCCCAGCGGGCGCCAGTTGGCCGCCGCCCTGGGCCATGGGCTGGTGCCGCCGGTGCCGTCCCTGTTCAGCCTCACCCTGGCGGGGCAGCCCCTGCTGGAGCTGGCCGGGGTGGTCATGGATCCGGTGGATCTGGAGCTGCGGCTCGATCCCGAGCGGGCTGCCCAGCCGCGCCATCGCCAGAGCGGCGCCCTGCTGATCACCCACCGGGGGCTCAGCGGTCCGGCGCTTTTGCGCCTGACGGCCTTTGCCGCCCGCGATCTCAGGGCGACCGGCTACAGCGGTGACCTGCGGGTCAACTGGGCCGGCTCGCGCTCCGCCTCCCGGATCGAGGCCCTGCTGGAGCAGCTGCGGCAGCAGCAGGCGCGGCGCCAGCTGGGCAGCTGGCGTCCCTGGCCTGAACTGAGTCGCCGGCTCTGGTCGCACCTGCTGGCCGCCGCCGGCATCGATTCCCAGCTGCGCTGGGCCGAGTTGCGCCGGGTGCAGCAGCAGGCCCTGGTGCAGGGCCTGACCGCCAGCACCTACCGGGTCGCCGGCCGCGGCCCCTTTGGCGAGGAGTTCGTCACCGCCGGTGGGGTGGATCTGGGCACGATCAACCTGGCCACCATGGAAAGCCGCCTCTGTCCCGGGCTGCAGGTGGTCGGCGAACTGCTCGACATCGACGGGGTCACCGGTGGCTTCAACTTCCAGCACTGCTGGACCTCGGGCTGGCTGGCGGGCCAGGCCCTGGCCGCCGAGCGAGCGACCTGAGTCACCCGACCTGAGCCCCGTTACTTGATCTGATCGAAGATCGAGAACATCGGCAGGTACATGGCCAGCAGGATCGAGCCCACGATGCCCCCCACGATCACGATCATGGCGGGCTCCAGCATGGCGGTGATCGCCTTGACCGTGGCGCCCACCTCGTCTTCGTAGAAGTCGGCCACCTTGGAGAGCATGGCGTCGAGCTCGCCGGTTTCCTCGCCGATGGCCAGCATGCCGATGGCCATCTCGGGGAACACCTGTTTGCTGGCCAGGGCGATGCTCAGGGGAATGCCCTGGGTGACATCGTCGCGGCTCTGGTTGATGGCGTCGCTGATGACGCTGTTGCCCGTGATCTCCCGCACGATCTCGAGGGCCATCAGGATCGGCACCCCGGCCCGCGTCAGCGAGCTGAAGGTGCGGCAGAACTGGGCCGTGGCCGTCTTCTGGATCAGGTCGCCGAACAGGGGGATCCTGAGCACCAGGCCGTCGACGCGGCGGCGACCGTGGGGGGTGGCGTAGTAGCGCAGGAACAGCACCACCCCGGCGGCCAGGGCACCCAGCAGCAGCAGGGCGAACGGCGAGCGCAGCAGCCCGCTCAGATCGATCATCAGCTGGGTGAACAGGGGCAGTTCGGCCCCCAGGTCGTCAAAGATCCCGGCGAAGGTGGGAATGATGAAGATCGTCATGCCCAGGAACACCAGCACGGCGATCACCAGCACCGCCACCGGGTAGCCCAGGGCCCCCTTGATCTGGTTCTGCAGCTTGGCGTTGTCCTCCAGCAGCTTGGCCAGACGCCGCAGCGATTCATCGAGCACGCCGCCCGCCTCGCCGGCATCGACCATGGCGATGCTGAGCTTGTCGAACACCTGCGGCCAGCGCCGCATCGCCGGGCCCAGCGCCATGCCCTGACTGACATCGAGGCTGATCCCCTGCAATGCCCGCTTGAACAGCGGCATCTTCTGCTGCTGGGCCATCAGCTCGATGCTGCGCACGATCGGAACACCCGCATCCACCAGGGCCGCCAGCTTGCTGGCGAACACCGCTTTCTCCCGGATTCCGGGCCGGCTTTCCAGCAGCGTGGCCAGGCCGGCCTTTCGGCTGCCGGCGCTGCCGGATCCGCTCTGCTGCGGTGCTGCGGCCACGTTGCGCCGTTCGAGGCTGTCGACCTGGATGCCGCGGCGGCGCAGGTCGCGGCGGGCGGTCATGGCATCGGCCGACTCGAGCGTCAGCGTTTCGACCTTGCCGCGGCTGTTCCTGAAGGTGGCGACGAAGGCGGGCACGGGGACTGACTGCGGCGGGCTTACTGCGGCTGGTTGACCAGCCGTCGCAGCTCCTCCGGACGGGTGGTCTTGTTGAGCGCCTCCTCCAGCGACACCTCCTGGCTGAGCACCAGTGCCGACAGCGCCTTCTCGAGGGTCTGCATGGCCATCTGCCCGCCGGTCTGCAGCTGTGAATAGAGCTGGGCGGTCTTGCCCTCGCGGATCAGATTGGCGATGGCGGGGGTGTTGACCAGGATCTCCTGGGCCATGACGCGACCGAACTGCCCCGGCTGGGGGTTCCGGCGGCGGCAGAGCGTCTGGGCGAACACCGCCTGCAGGCTGTTGCTCAGCTGCACCCGGATCTGGGTCTGCTGGGCCGGTGGGAACACATCCACCATGCGGTCGACGGTCTGGGCGGCCGAGCTGGTGTGCAGGGTGCCGAACACCAGGTGACCGGTTTCAGCGGCGCTGATCGCCAGCTGGATCGTCTCCAGATCGCGCAGCTCCCCCACCAGGATCACATCGGGGTCTTCCCGCAGGGCGGCGCGCAGGGCATTGGCGAAGCTGCGGGTGTCCTCGTTGACCTCGCGCTGGTGAAACACGCTGCGCTGGCTGGTGTAAACGAACTCGATCGGATCCTCGATCGTGAGAATGTGCTCGGCGCGGGTCTGGTTGATGTGCTCGAGGATCGCCGCTAGGGTCGTGGTCTTGCCCGATCCGGTGGGGCCGGTGACCAGCACCAGGCCCTTGGGCATGCGGCTCATCTCCTCGACCACCGGCGGCAGTCCGAGGCTTTCGAGCGATGGAATCCGGCTCCCCAGGGCCCGCAGGCAGGCGGCGTAGCTCCCTTTCTGGCGGTAAACGTTGACCCGGAACCGGCCCACGCCCCGCAGACCATAGGAGCAGTCGAGCTCCCAGGTCTGTTCGAGCTGCTTGCGCTGGCTGTTGTTGAGCAGGGAGAAGATCAGGCGGTTGCAGGATTCCTCATCGAGGACCTCCTCCTGCATCGGTCGCAGCTGGCCGTTGAATCGGCCATAGGGGGGCAGGTCGGCGCTGAGATGGAGATCGCTGCCCCCGTTGGCGACCAGCTGCTCCATCAGGCTCTCCATGGAGATGGCCATGGCCGTCCCTAGCGGCTGGTCAGACAGTAGGGGCATTCGAGCCATTCATCCCGAAGACCGCCGCCGCAGCCCTTGCAGGTGAGGCTGCTCAGGGCCCTGGCCCGCTGCTCCGATTCCAGACCCGAATCGGTGAGCAGCATGCGCTCCACCTCGTCGAGGGTGGTGTGACCTTCCCGCACAAGATCAAGCCCATAGCCCAGCAGTGATTTCATGCCGCTTTCGAGCGCCAGGCGCCGCAGCTGGTCGGTGGTGGCGCGCTTGGCCGTGGCCGCCGCCAGGGCCTCGTTCATGCGCAGCACCTCGTAGACGCCGACCCGGCCCTTGTAGCCCGAGCCGTGGCAGACGGCACAGCTGCCCCGGGCCGCTGCTGGCGCCGTGCGGGCCTTGAAGAAGGTCACATCGGTTTCGCTGCTGGCCAGCAGGCCGAACCGGCTCAGCTCTTCTGGGCTGGGGCGGTAGCTCTCGCGGCAGCTGGTGCACACCCGCCGCAGCAGGCGCTGCGACACGATTCCCAGCAGCGAGGCACTCACCATGAACGGTTCCACGCCCATCTCGTCGAGTCGGGCGATGGCGCTGGGCGCATCGTTGCAGTGCAGGCTGGTGAGCACCAGGTGGCCGGTGAGGGCGGCTTCGATCGCCGTCTTGGCCGTCTCCAGGTCGCGGGTCTCGCCCACCAGCAGCACATCCGGGTCCTGGCGCATGAAGGCCCGCAACGCCGTGCTGAAGTCCAGGCCCTTGTCCCGGTTCACCTGGGTCTGGGTGATACCGGGCAGGCTGTACTCGATCGGATCCTCGACGGTCGAGATGTTGATGCCGGGGCTGTTGCGTTCGGCCAGCACCGAATAGAGCGTTGTCGATTTGCCGGAGCCGGTGGGCCCTGTCACCAGGATCATCCCGAACGGCTTGGCGCCGATGTCGCGCACCATGGCCCGGGTGGCGGGGTTGGTGATCAGGCTGTCGAGGTCCAACTGGGTGGCCGAGCTGTCGAGCAGGCGCATCACGATTTTCTCGCCGTGCCGGCTCGGCAGGGTGCTGACCCTGAAATCCCGTTTGCGCCCCTTGTAGAGCCGGCGGATCCGTCCGTCCTGGGGGAGGCGCCGTTCGGCGATGTCCAGGTCCGCCATGATCTTCAGGCGGGAGGTCACCGCCGGGGTCAGGGTCCTGGGCAGATCCTCGAACTGTTTGTGCAGTACCCCATCCAGGCGAAAGCGGATCTCCAGACCCTGCTCCTGGGGCTCCACATGGATGTCGCTGGCGCCGGCGTCGATCGCCTCCATCAGGATCCGGTCCACCAGGCTCACCACCGGTGAGGCGTTGCCCTGGGCGATGGCGGAGGACTCCAGGTCCTCCACGTCGCTGACCTCCGGTAGCTGCAGGCCGTCGTTGGGCAGATCCAGCTCATCGAAGATCGAACGCACCGGCTCTGTGGCCGTGATCGCGGGGGGTGGGCCGGGCGTGGCGGTGGGCGATGAGGTCGCGATGGGCGGGTTCGCGATGCCCTCGATTGCCGCGTCGATGTCGCTGGCCAGGGCAAGGCGCAGGGCGATGCGCAGGCCGCTCGAGCCCAGCTCGGCGAGCAGGCCCTGGCGCTCCTCGGGGCCCCAGTAGCTGGGGATGGCCACCTCGAGCGCGCCGCTGCGGCGGCTCAGCGGCAGGCAGACCAGGCTGCGGGCCCGCTCCAGCGCCATCACCCCGGCCGGCCCCAGCAGCGCCGGGTCGGCGTGGGCCAGGTCCCCACCGTCGAGCACCGGTTGCCGCAGCAGCAGCTCCACCTCCAGACGCTGTTGCTCGGGGCTGGTGGCATCGGGCACCGGCCGGGTCGGGCTCTGGGTCATGGTTGAGGCAAGAAGGTGCGGGCTTCCGCCGCTTGTGGGAGGCGGCCCCGGCGCTCCAACATGTCTAGAACCGATTGTCGTGGGCGTCACCATGAGCAGCGAAGACACCGTTGCGGGTTCTGTGGAATCCCAGCCCGACACCCTGGGCGAGGCGCCTGCCGGCGAGTCGGCACCATCCCCGGCCGACTCGGGCCCTGAGGTGGGCGCCGGCGAAGCCACGGCCAGTGACGCCGGCGCCGGCGACGCCGCGGCCGATCCCGCGGCCCGGGCCGCCCAACTCGAGCAGGAGCTGGCCACCCTGCGCGAGCAGTTCGACAACCTCAACGGTCAGTACAAGCGTCTGGCCGCCGATTTCGACAATTACCGCAAGCGCCAGAGCCGCGATCTCGAGGATCAGCGGGTGCAGATTGCCTGCACCACCCTCAGCGAGATCCTGCCCGTGGTCGACAACTTCGACCGCGCCCGTCAGCAGCTCAATCCCCAGCACGAGGAAGCCCAGACGCTGCACCGCAGCTACCAGGGCCTCTACAAGCAGCTGGTCGACGTGTTCAAGCAGCTCGGCGTGTCGCCGATGCGCGTCGAAGGGGAGCCCTTCGACCCCACCCTGCACGAGGCGGTCATGCGCGAACCGAGTGATGAGCATCCCGAGGATGTGGTCATCGAAGAACTGCAGCGCGGCTATCAGCTCAACGGGCGGGTGCTGCGCCATGCCCTGGTCAAGGTGTCGATGGGCCCCGGTCCCGCTGACCAGTCCCAGGAGCAGGCCGGCTGATGGCCGACTACTACGACCTCCTGGGGGTCAGCCGTGACGCTGACGCCGACACCCTCAAGCGGGCTTACCGGCGTCTGGCACGGCAGTACCACCCGGATGTCAACAAGGATCCTGGTGCCGAAGACCGATTCAAGGAGATCGGCCGCGCCTACGAGGTGCTCAGCGATCCCCAGACCCGGGCCCGCTACGACCAGTTCGGCGAGGCCGGTCTTGGCGGCGGTGGCATGCCCGATATGGGCGACATGGGTGGCTTCGCCGACCTGTTTGAAACGTTTTTCAGCGGTTTCGGTGGCGGCATGGGCGCCTCTGCCGGCGCCCAGCGCCGCCGCGGGCCGCGCCAGGGTGATGACCTGCGCCTCGATCTCGGCATCAGTTTCAGCGAGGCGATCACCGGGGTCGAAAAGGAGGTGCAGCTGCGCCATCTCGAGGCCTGTGGCACCTGCGGCGGCAGCGGTGCCAAGGCCGGCAGCGGTCCGGTGACCTGCAGCACCTGCGGCGGCGCCGGCCAGGTGCGGCGCGCCACCCGCACGCCCTTCGGCAGCTTCACCCAGGTGGCCCCCTGCCCCAGCTGCGAGGGGGCGGGGCAGGTGATCGCCGATCCCTGCCAGGCCTGCGGTGGCCAGGGTCTGCAGCAGGTGCGCAAGACCCTGCGCATCAACATTCCGGCCGGTGTCGACACCGGCACCCGTCTGCGTGTCGCCAACGAGGGCAATGCCGGCCAGCGGGGTGGTCCGCCCGGGGATCTGTATGTGTTTCTCAGTGTCCAGAACCATCCCCATCTGCGTCGCGACGGGCTCCAGATCCATTCCGAGGTCACCCTCAGCTACCTCCAGGCGATCCTTGGCGACACGATCGAGGTCGAAACGGTCGACGGCAGCGAGCATCTGGAGATTCCTGCCGGCACCCAGCCCGGGGCGGTGCTGACCCTGGCGGGCAAGGGTGTGCCCAAGCTGGGCAACCCGGTTGCCCGCGGCAACCACCTGTTCACCGTCAAGGTGCAGCTGCCCACCAGGCTCAGCGCCGATGAGCGCCAGCTGCTCGAGGAGCTGGCTGGTCACCACAGCCGCAAGGGGCACAAGACCCACCACCGCAGCGGCCTGTTCGGTGGCCTGTTCGGCCAGCGTGACTGAGCTTGACCTGCGGGGTACCCCCTGCCCCCTCAATTACATCCGCACCAAGCTGGCCCTTGAGGGCCTGGCCCCCGGTGCGACGCTGCAGGTCAGCCTCGATCGCGGAGAACCCGAGCAGATGGTCAGCGAGGGTCTGTTGCATGCCGGCCATGGGGTGGTCATCGAGCCCCACCCCATCGACAGCGGGGCAGTACTGTTGCGCGTCACGGTCGATGGCTGAACCGCCCCGCCGCGGTCAGGTGGTGGCCCTGCTGGCCAACTTCTGCTGGGTCAGCCTCGATCAGCTGGGACCCGCGGGTCAGCAGCGCCTGCTGTGCACCCGGCGCACCCGGCTTGCCAAGAGCGGCCAGGCGATCCGGGTGGGCGACTGGGTGCAGCTCGATGGCATCGACTGGACCGCCGGCCGGGGCGCGGTGGCGGCGGTCGAGCCCAGTCAGCGGGTGCTCGAACGCCCCCCGGTGGCCAACATCAGCCGTGTGGTGGTGGTGGTGGCCCTGGCGGAACCCCCCATCGATCCGCTGCAGTTGACCCGTTTTCTGATCACCGCTGAGCAGTCAGGGGCGGCGGTGGATCTGGTGTTCAGCAAGGCTGATCTGGGCGGTCCCGCGCTGGTGCAGCCGTGGCTGCAGCGCACCTCCGCCTGGGGGTATGCCCCCCTGGCGGTGTCGAGCCGCGAGCCGGCCAGCCTGGAGCCCCTGCGGCAGCGCCTCAGCCAGCCCGGGCTCGCGGTGCTGTGCGGGCCTTCCGGGGTGGGCAAGAGCAGCCTGATCAATGCCCTGATCCCGTCTCTGGAGCTGCGTGTGGCCGCGGTGTCGGGGCGCCTGCAGCGGGGCCGGCACACCACCCGCCACGTCGAATTGTTCGCCCTGGCCGAGGGCGCTCTGCTGGCCGACACACCGGGGTTCAACCGGCCGGTTCTACCGGCCGACCCGACGGCCCTGATGGCCTGTTTTCCGGAGCTGCGCACGGCCCACGCCGACCGGCGGTGTCAGTTCGGCGATTGCCTGCATCAGGGCGAGCCCGGGTGTGCGGTGGGCTCCGCATGGGATCGCCACAGCCTTTACAGCCAGACCCTGCAGGAGCTGCTGGCCGCTGCCCAGCGTTCTGACGCGCCCGCCAGGACCGGCTCAGCCGGCAGCCTGCGCCAGCGGGGCAACCGGGTCGAGCCCCGCCTGGCATCGCAGTACCGCCAGCCGTCGCGCCGGGGTCAGCGCCAGCAGGCCGATGCCGAACTCAACCACCCAGGCCAGGAAGGTTGAGATTGAGACCGCCGGTGAGCTCCTCCATGCGCTCCTTCATGGTGCCGGTGGAGCGCTCGTAGGCCGCCTTCAGGGCCTCGAGCACGGCGGCCTCGACCGCCTCGCTGCCCTGGCTCAGCAGCTCGGGGCTGAGGCGCACCCGCAGGGGCTGCTGGTTGCCCGACAGCCAGATGCTGGCCAGTCCGTCGGCACTGCTGCCCTCGAGCTCCATGGCATCGAGCTCCTCCTGCAGCTTCTGGGCGTCCTGCTGGATCTGCTGGGCTTTCTTGAAGGCCTCGGTCAGCTGGCCGAAGTTGGGGAGTCCGAAGCCGGCCATGCCGAAGGTGTCGTTCGGCGCAGGCTAGAACCCCAGCCGTTTGACCTCGGTCTCCAGCCCGATTCCGTGGGCCCTTTGCACCCGCTCCTGCACCAGGGCGATCAGGGCGGCGATGTCGGCGGCCCGGGCCTGGCCGCGGTTGACGATGAAGTTGGCGTGCACCGGTGAGACCTCGGCATCGCCGATGCGCAGACCCTTGAGCGCGAGCTCCTCGATCAGGCGGCCCGCCTTGAGCGGTTCCGGATTGCGGAACACGCTGCCGCAGCTGGGTTGCTGGTAGGGCTGGCTGCTGGTGCGGCTGTGCAGATTGGCACTGGTGCGGGCGCTCACCGCCGCCGGGTCGTGGCCGCTTTGCAGCCTGAAGCGGGCACCCACCACCACCCACGGTTCCTGTTGCAGGCGGCTGTGGCGATAGGCGAAGCCGAGGGCCGCGGCGGGCAGCTCCACGGGCGCTTCCGGATCGGCGGGATCCAGCAGACGCACCGATTCGAGGCAATCGGCGATGCAGCCGCCCTGGGCGCCCGCGTTCATGACCACGGCCCCGCCCACGGTTCCGGGGATGCCCACGGCCCACTCGAGCCCCGCCAGGCCCAACCGGGCCGCTTTGCGGGCCAGGGTGGGGATCGGTTCGCCGGCGTGGGCTTCGACCAGACCCGTGCTGCCATCGAGCTGGCTCCCCTGCAGACGCCGCAGGCAGAGGGTGAGGCCAGCTACCCCCTGGTCGGCCACGAGCAGGTTGGAGCCGGCACCGATGCTGCGCAGGGCCAGCCCCTGGCGGTGGCCCCAGGCCAACAGTTGCACCAGCTCGTGCGCATCAGCCGGTTCGGCCAGCCACTCAGCCGGGCCGCCCACCTTCCAGGTGGTGAAGTCCCGCAGGGACACCTGGCCCTGCAGACCTGCCGGTGTCAGCACCTCAGGCGGCCAGCAGCACCGGAGCCTCATCGCCGGGCTGAAACCGGTTGAGCCGGTCCCAGAGGCCGTTGATGTCACCGGCGCCCATGGCCAGCACCAGATCGCCGGGGCGGCTCAGCTCGGCCACCAGGGCGGTCAGTTCATCGTTGCTGTCGGCGACGGCCACCGCCAGCTGGGGGTTGAGCCGAGCGATCTCGCGGGCCAGGGCTGGGCTGCCGATCCCCTGGATCGGCTGTTCTCCGGCGCTGTACAAGGGGGCGAGCACCAGGGCGTCGGCCGTGCTCAGGGCCTGGGCGAAACCCGCCAGGAATTCGGCCGTGCGGCTGTAACGGTGCGGTTGAAAGATTCCCAGCAGCCGTTTCGGTGTCTGCGGCAGGGGGCTGCGGCCGCTGCTCACCATCAACCGCGCCATCGCCAGGGTGGCGGCCACCTCGCTGGGGTGGTGGGCGTAGTCATCGACCACCAGAC
>Ga0310335_100463_pt1 | contig 10717 bp, 10 predicted proteins | sample LakMicMISRFREDD7_FD_195549 | JGI IMG/M metagenome (GOLD analysis project Ga0310335, IMG submission 195549) | Enriched freshwater cyanobacterial communities from Lake Michigan, Michigan, United States - MI23.SRF.RED.D7 (v2) (version 2) | ecosystem: Environmental > Aquatic > Freshwater > Lake... | reverse complement strand
ACCCCTAACTCATGCTAGGGGTTTAAAATAACGCAAAGCGGCTACTGATAAGAAACTAACAATAACTGATTAAACGTAAAATCCAACACCTTCGCTTGCCCAACCGGCAGATGAGGCAAGAAGATTGGATCTCTCAAGCTGATCAATTGTAAAGAGATGCCTGCCACTGCCTGCATTAAACAAGCGATATACAGGGGTAGAAGTAGTAACTACGCTACCTGAAGCCAATACATTACCGGCAGTGCCCTCAAAGGCATATCCCGACGATGGGGCCACAAGTGCATTCTTTTCAGCTTCACTCGCTGTGTAGAAATGAGAATCTTTAGAAGAATTGTAGAAACGATAAAGGGATTGAGTTCCGTTGTTCGGAGTATTAAAACCGATCCCTTCATAGCTGAAACGAGCACCGGTAATGGCATCAATCTCTTTTAAATTATTTGTAAAGAGGTGGCTACCATCAGCGCGATCAATGAAACGATAAAGTGGTGTTCCCGTTGGGCTATCAGTATTGCTCGGGCTATTATTCCTAGATGAAGAGTGATGAAGATTAAGCCTCATCGTTCCATCCGAACTCTTATTCCACCCAAAAGTTTTATCTACAACAGTTGCCACACCTTTTTCATCGTATAGATAAACATTTCCCATCGAAATAGCTGAATCTCCATCGAGCTGAACTACTTTATTTTCAACCTTAAATGAACTCCATGGCGCACCCGTTGGCGATACAAGTGCGAAGCCTTTGTCACCAGGATATTCAGAATTTCCGCCAACAAAGTAAGAAAGCGCGCCATCAAATGTGGGTCGGAAAGTTTGTGGTGCGCTAGCAAGAGTTGGCTTAAAAGCAACTGGACCAAACTGATAGTTGTAGGCCTGATCGATAACATTCTCGGCCGTTGCTTTAGCCTTGCTAAAGCCGCCAGATTTGTAATCAGCGCTTATCTTGATGAGTGCTTCGCCCCAAGCCGATTGAGCAGATAGCACATCAGTAAGTTTCACACTATAGGAGCTGTTGCTAGCAACTTGACGTAGATCTTCAGCAGGAAGGGAGGCCTGATTTGAGGCAGAGCCTGAAGAGTGGTGAAGGTTTATTCTTACAATTCCATCCAAACCTTTGCTAAATCCAAAAGTTTTATCTACAATAGTTGCAACTCCATTTGGATCGTATAGGGAAATATTTCCCATCGAGATGGCGGAGTCTCCGTCAAGTTGGATTACATTATTATCTATTTTGTATGAACTCCATGGCTTAATGGCAAAACCATCATCGTTAGGATAGGCAGGATTTCCCCCAACAAAGTAGGAAAGCGCGCCGTCAAATGTGGGCCGGAAGGTTTGTGGGGCGCTAGTAAGGGTTGGCTTGAAAGCTACGGGTGAATATTGATAGTTATATGCCGCCAAGATAATGTCTGTTGCTGTTGCCTTAGCTTTGCTGTAGCCGCCGGATTTGTAATCAGCACTTATTTTGAGCAGTGCATCAGCCCAGGCTTTTTGGGCAGCGAGCACTTCGGAGCGAGTTATAACCTGTGACATTTTGCGAGTAGAATTTGGATTTAAAACAGAACGATACTACAAACTATCACATGCGAATTCGAAAATTCCTCTAAATTTCTTAATAATCCTACTACCTGTTGCTTCCGTCTGTTGCCCTAATGACCATAGCTGAAAAATTCTTAAAACGCTTGAATGGGTTCGCAAAAAAGTATTAGCAGTAGCAGTTCATGAGCTTTTAACCCTATTAATATTCGCCTAAATTATCAATGAAATTGAGGTGATCAATAAAAAAACCCCTAACTAGTGCTAGGGGTTTAAATAATTACCTGAGGTAAATACGAATTAATTAAACGTTAAATCCAATTCCTTCGTCTGTCCAACCGGTAGACGGTGCAAGAAGAGCTGAACGCTCAAGTTGGCTAGTTGTAAAGATATGCTGACCACTGCCTGCATTAAACAAGCGATAGACAGGGGTAGAACCAGCAATGGCACTACCTGCAGCCCACACATTACCAATGTTACCCTCAAGGGCATATCCCAATGATGGGGTAGCAACAAGAGCATTCTTTTCAGCTTCACTAGCTGTATAAAAATGACCGCCTTTGGAAGAATTATAGAAACGGTAAAGCGCCTGAGTTCCTTTATTTGGTGTATTAAAACCAACGCCTTCGTAAGTGAATCCAGCGCCGGTAATTGCATCACGCTCTTTTACATTATTTGTAAAGAAGTGGCTACCATCAGCGCGATCACGCAAGCGGTAAACCGGTGTGCCAGTTGGAATATCCATATTGAATTGGAAAATCTGGCCGCCGTAATCAGCCTTATTTGCAGCCACTGCACCGCCAGATTCAGTGGGTTGTTGCAGCACACCAATAAAAACATGTTCATCTAGGGGGCGCGAGCTTTCAACTATTTGATTACCGGTACCAGCTAATTCAGCCTTTGTGTAGAAAGTTCCGTCGGCTTTACGCGTTACCAATCCAGTTACATCCCAAGAGCCAGAGAATTCAGAACCTCGAGCTTTTTGAAAATCACCTGGATTAGCAGCAACTCCTGCCAGAGCCCTTGGATTTTTCTCTCCACCAGCTTGAGCGAGGAAATAACCAGTGGCATCAGGTAAAACTTGCATGGTTACTGGATCAATTCTTAAGGCAAACTTGCGTTCACCGAAATCATTGCCGGAATCCTCATCAACAATCAATACATCAGCATCAGAAGCTTTCGCCCAGAACAAACCATCAGGAGCAACCATTGCATTTTTGTTTGCCTCAATATGCTTTTGAGCTGTTTGCAAGTTGGGATTTAGCTTCGCATCAAAGTGCCCAACACCTTTATTGCCTGTATCAACTGTTAAAGCACCATTAGCACCGGAGAGGATTCTGGTTATATTGGCTGATAAGTAATCGGGCAAACCGTTTTTATCAAGATCGTTTGCACCAATTTCTTTTGCAATCAAATTAAAATCAACTCCAATCAATGCACCGGTTGCGGTGTGATTCTGAACATAACGAGACTTCGTGATATCAGGATCAGCCGCTGGATGTTCAACCTTAGTATCACTGTTAAAGAAAGTGTAGCCAATGGGTTGAGAATTAGCCTCTTTAATACCACTCGAGCTAGTATCACCATCTTGAGCCCAACGGAACGCTTCAGTATCTTTAACTGCTTCCGGGGTATTAAATCCATCCCAGCGGAAACTAGTTGGATAATACCTTGCAGAGAAAGTAGTTGGTGCTGAAGCGTTTGTTAGATATGAATCCAACATCTTAGCATCGGCATCAACGGTAGTGATTCCGAGTTTTGCAAAGGTTGTTGAATCAGCAGCCATTCCATAAAGTTGGCCATAAAGAAGGCCATTACGAGCCAAGAACTTATCTCGCTCGCTCACCGTAGCGCTTGCCTGATCAACAACCTTGCCATCTGCACCAAAACCTTTTCTACCAACATAAACTTTCAATGGTGCTGGATTAATATCATGATTATATCCAGAAGCAACAATTAAAACATAATCTTTATTTTGGGAATTAATTGGCATTAATTTCTCATAACCAGCCTGTCCCAAGGCAGGAGCTGTATAAGCAACCTCATTTTTAATATCAACCACAATTGAAGCAAGGCCCATGGTGCCATTGGCAACATCAGATCCTTTAAGGGGACCGGAGCCATCGGGATCAGCAAACATGCTGTTGCCAATATTCCACTCTTCACCCGTCAACCAAACATCATCGGCTAAACCAATACCAGCACCATATTTGTTGGCGGGTTCATACCATGAACCACAGAATGAATGAAAGAAGAAATCTCCCTGCGTGAGACGCATGTCCTTAACGGCTGGAGTGGTTCCGCTTGCAGGGCTGCCAGAGATGAATTCAACAATCGTGCCATCGGGATTAGTTTGATTTCCCCATTTGGCTGCTAAATCTGTTTTAGTGGTATTTTTGGGCTTAACTTCTAAACCAAAAGCATTGAAGACCCTATCAAAAAGTTCGCCAGATGTTTTGAACATCTGACTGGCAGGGCCGCTATTATCGTTTAAAAATGTGGCAAACTTGGAACGGTCATAATCAATAAAATGTATGTGTGAACCGGTGAACTTAACACCGGTTTCCATCAGCCATGGATATGTCTCGTTAGACATCGTTGCATAAGATTCGCTTTGATAAGCAACTCTTACAGTGTCGTTGTCTTTTAACCAAGCAGCCTGTCCATCAGGGTAACCAGTTAAAGCCTTTTTTGTAACTGGATCGATTTCACCAACAGTTGCTAAAACCTTGAAATTTGCATAAGGGAAATCCACATCCCCACTAAATCCATCTTTCAACTCGTTTGTTTGGTCGGGAGTGCTTGCCTCAGGCATTAAGGCAACAATTTCGCCGATGTTTCTGGTGGGCATAGGAAAACCAAATACACAAAAATGGTTATCGCGCTTGTTTAACTTTTGGTGATTTCAATGATAAGTTTTGGTTAAGCTATTTCAGCATTCCAGCGATTTCAGCTTTGGTTATCTCTGAGCACTTTTAGTACCCCCTTGTCAACCAGGTATTCAATTACCTGTGAGACACTTTCCTGCAGGCTTTGGCGGCCGGTATCGATTATCAGCTCAGGGGCTTCCGGCTGCTCATAGGGGCTTGAAATACCTGTGAAGTCTTTAATTACCCCAGCCCGCGCCTTGGCATAGAGACCCTTTGGATCTCGGCCCTCGCACACAGCAAGATCAGCAGCGCAGTAGATCTCAATAAAATCACCCTCTGCCACTAGGGCTCTGGCCTGGGCTCGATCGGCTTGAAATGGCGACACAAATGCGGTGAGGGTGATTACGCCGGCATCTAAAAACAGCTTTGCCACCTCGCCGATGCGGCGAATATTTTCTTCTCGATCAGCATCACTAAAACCAAGGTCTTTGCAGAGGCCATGGCGCACGTTGTCGCCATCGAGCACATAGGTGGCTAAGCCCCGCTCAAACAGCACCGCATTCACTGCATTTGCCAGGCTGCTTTTACCGGAGCCGGAAAGCCCCGTGAACCACAAAATCGCGCTGCGGTGGCCCCGCTGTTGGGCCCGGGCACCCCGATCAACGGAGGCCTCATGCCAAACAATATTGGTGGCGGCACCCATAGCTCTCTGCGAAAACGGAACGCCATTGTGGATCAACCAACACCACCCCAACCAATTGCCGCAGACCTGCAGCCTTTATTGCGGGAACTTAAAGCCCATGGTTTCAAGGTTCGCTTTGAGCAACCTCCAAAAATTGGGGTGTATGGCTTATTCGAGGCGCGCAGCCGCACACTTTGGGTACATCCGATCACTTTTGAGCTTGGCATTAGCCGTCAAACGCTCCTGCACGAGGCGGTGCATGCAGCCCAAAGTTGCCCCCAAGGCAACCTCACCAGGCTTGGCATTGCTGCGCCTGTTAGCCCCTTAATCGCCCAGGAAATCAACTCAATTCTTTTTAGTAACTACCACGTAAAAGATCGGGTTTTGGAACAGGAAGCCTTCAGCTTGCAAGGCCAAACCACTGCCCCTTCAATTCTTGTGAAACTATTGCGGAAACGCTGCAAAACCTAGCCGCCAGCTTGTTTTGGCCGGTAGCCATCCTTTTCAAGTGCTGCTAAAGCAGCTGCAACCTGATCGCCCTGCAGCTCAATTACTCCCTCTTTCAGGGTGCCGCCAGTGCCAGCAACTGCCTTGAGCTGCTTTAACAGCTGTTTTAAGTCTGCTTCAGGAGCTGTCAAACCCTTGATCAGCGTTACAAGCTTGCCGCCTTTACCCGCTTTTGTGCGCTGCACCCGAACTACCTGTTGGGCCTTTGGCAAAGGTTCGATATCAGGCCGCTGCAGGGCGCCCATATCGCTGCTGAATTCCTGCCATGGCCCTTTGCGGGATTTGGGTTCCATCCGCTTTTCCCTATTGCAAACCCCAGCTAATATTGGCTATGGACATGCCTCCGATGAACCTAAATGTGGTGAATCTGCGTTTTGCAGATCCCCATGGCCCTGAAAGTTGCGCAGAAGTGGGCCTGAAACTAAATAATGCCCCCATCGGCCCAAAGGCCACTAGCACCTGCCGCCAAGGTAAAGGCGGCATTCGCATCGTTGAACCCTATGGCTGGCCTCCCCTAACCCCACCCGCTCCTTAGGCTGCGTTAAGAGCTTTTATAAAAATGACCCCTACCGAATTGTTATCTGCGGCCCAATTAGATCGTTCGGTGCGGCCAGATGCCCTGGGTCGTTTCGGCAGGTTTGGCGGCCAATATGTGCCAGAAACCTTGATGCCAGCCCTGGCCGAACTGGAACGGGCAGCTGCTGAAGCCTGGGCTGATCCGGCTTTTACAAACCGTTTAAATCACCTTCTTAAAACCTATGTGGGTAGGGCAACCCCCCTATACGAGGCAGAGCGCCTCAGTGCCCACTACCGCAGGCCCGAAGGGGGACCACGCATTTGGTTGAAACGGGAAGACCTAAATCACACCGGTGCCCACAAGATCAACAATGCCCTTGGCCAGGCATTGCTCGCCCTGCGCATGGGCAAGAAGCGAATAATCGCTGAAACCGGCGCTGGTCAACACGGCGTTGCCACAGCAACCGTATGCGCGCGCTTTGGCCTCGAATGCGTGATCTATATGGGCGCTGAAGATATGCGGCGCCAATCATTAAACGTATTTCGCATGCGCCTGTTAGGCGCCAAGGTAGAAGCTGTTACCGCCGGCAGCGCCACCCTTAAAGACGCCACCAGTGAAGCAATTCGCGATTGGGTAACCAATGTGGAAACCACCCACTACATCCTTGGTTCCGTGGCTGGCCCCCACCCCTATCCGATGTTGGTGCGGGATTTCCATGCCGTAATCGGTGAAGAAACCAAACGTCAATGCGCTGAAGCCTTTGGCCGCCTGCCCGATGTGCTTTTGGCCTGTGTGGGCGGTGGCTCCAATGCCATGGGCCTATTTCATCCCTTCGTGGGCGACACAAGCGTGCGAATGATCGGCGTGGAAGCCGCCGGTGATGGCGTTGCCAGCGGTCGCCATGCCGCCACCATCACTGAAGGGCGGGTGGGGGTACTGCACGGTGCCATGAGCTTGCTGCTACAAAACAGCGAAGGCCAAGTAGTTGAAGCCCATTCGATCAGCGCTGGCCTTGATTACCCCGGCGTGGGACCCGAACACAGCTATTTCAATGAGATCGGCCGGGCCGAATATGCCGCCGTAACGGATACCGAGGCACTAACGGCCCTACAACTTGTGAGCCAATTAGAGGGGATCATCCCCGCCCTTGAAACAGCCCATGCCTTTGCTTGGCTTGAACAGCTCTGCCCAACGCTGGCCCCAGGCAGTGAAGTGGTGATCAACTGCTCCGGCCGTGGTGATAAAGACGTAAATACCGTTGCTGATGCCTTAGGAAAGCAAGCGCTCTAGGCGGGCCGCCACGCTGCGCACCGCCGCCTGGGCCGTGGCATAGGCCATTCGCATCGGGCCAATCAAGGCAACCCTGCCTTCAGCGCCGCCTTTAGCTCGATAGGGGGCCTGCACCACCGCGCAACTACCTAGGGCGGGATCTGGATGTTCGGCGCCGATCCACACCCCCCCAGGTGCCATCAAATCCGGGGGGTTGAGTAATTCATGGGGCCGTTGTTCCACCAGCTGCAACAGGGGCCGCAAGCTGGCGGTTTGGCTGAATTCAGGTTGGCCCAGCAGCCCGGCCAAACCCATGGTTAGGGCACCCTCCGCAGAGCGATTGCGACTGCGGTTATGACCATCTAAAGCACGCCGCAGCGGTGCCCCACTCGGTTGCAATTGAGGTGGCAGAGCTTTCCAAGGAATTGAACTGCCCGGCAAACCAGCTGGATGTTCAAGCTGCTCGGCAAGCCAGCGCTCTAATGCTTCCAATTGGCCTGCTCCCACCTCTGGTAAGCGCAGGTTGAGGCTGCTGGTAACAGCTGCACTCTCCACCAAAAACACCAGCAAGCGATCGCCACTGGAAACCAAACGCATCGCCTTGAGCCTTGGTTCAATCCTTTGCGGACGGGTGATCAGGCTCATCAAACCGGTGAAATCAGCCAGCCGGCGGGCCAGGTGTTGCAATAAGTCCTCAAAGGCAGCCCACTGCAGGCTGAGTTCCGCCAATTCCCGATCCAACTGTTGCGCCGCTGGCCCCGGGGCGGGTAGCAAGCAATCAACGTAGTGGCGATAACCCTTTGGGCTTGGCACCCGGCCTGCTGAGGTGTGGGGCTGGGTTAATAAACCCTGTTGCTCTAGGGCACCCATGGCGGAGCGCACCGTGGCGGGGCTGGCATCCAAACCAAACCTACGCACCAGGGTTTGACTGCCAACCGGTTCAACCGTGTCTACGTAGTGCCTCACCGTGGCCTGCAACACCTGCTGCTGGCGGCGAGGCAGTGGTTTCACAAGGGAATATTCAACCGCAGTTGATGCTACGCCGCGCCATCAATAGCGCGGCAGGCTTGGATCCACCTGCACACTCCAAGCATCAATCCCGCCTTCCAGATTCCACACTTTTGTGTAGCCGTGGGTGTCGATTAACCAGCAGCCAAAATGCCAGCTACGAATGCCGCCATGGCAGATCACCACAAGGTTTTTTTCTTGGCTTAGGCGTTCTGGCAAGGTTTCTAACCATTCTTGGGAACGGCTGAGCGGCAGATGAATAACCCCTGGTAAAGCTGCCAAGGCCAACTCCTCTGCCTCGCGCACATCCAGCAACACAAATTCTTCTCCCGTTGCTAAGCGCTGCGCCAGCTGCTTGGCTGAAATCGTTTCGGGCTGGGCCATAGCATCGTTGTAAGTCATCTTCCAGGATGATCACGGCAACAACGGGTTATGAATAATTTCCGCTTGCAGCTACCAAACTTCAACAGCAAATTTGGGGCCATCCTTTTGGCCATCACCATTGCCCTAGCCACCATTGGCCTGGGGGGTTGGTGGTGGTTGCAGCGCAATAGCCCCCTAAATATTCAAGCTGAACTACTGCACACACCAGCGGCAGCAAAGTTTCTGCCCCGCAAAGCAAATCTCAGCCTCTATTTGCAGTTAGATCCCAACCAACTGCCTGCCTATGGCCGGGCCATTGCCACTGCAAAGCAACGTAAAAACGCCGCGCTGGCTTTGGCTGAATTGCGCAACAACCTTTTTGCCATTACGGGGCTCAACTACAACAGCGAACTAAGCGATTGGCTTGGTTCTGAAACGGCATTAGCCCTGCTTACTAACAGCAACCCCCAGGAGCAACCGAATTGGATACTTGCCCTCTCCAGCCGCACCCCCATGGGTGCAAGGGAATTTCTGCAGCGGTTCTGGCAAAACCGCAGCCTTGCTGGCGGTGATCTTGAAATCAGCAGCTACAGGGGACTTGGCCTAATCAGCAGCAGCGATCCAAAGGCGCCGCTGGCAACCGCCTTAATCAACGATCAACTGGTGTTGCTGGCCTCCCAGCGGGAAGCCCTTGAGGATGCCCTCGATAGCTCCCAGGTTGATGCCCTGAATCAAGCCAACGACCCCCAACTTCAAGGTTGGTTGCAACAGCAACGCAAAGGCGTAGCCCTACTGCGCAGTGATGCCACCGGCATCAGCGAATTGCTTGGCCTGCCAGCCCAGCTGGTGGCGGCAGAACAGCTAGAGGAATTGGTGGGCTCAATTGCCCTCAAGGGCAGGGGTTTACAGCTAACAGCCGAAATCAGCACAGGCCTAGAACGCGCTGATCTGCCCTTAGGAAATCAAGCAACCCATTTACTGCAACAGCTCAAACCCAGCGTCAACAAACTCAGCATCAGCAACAACAGCCTGAAATCTTTCCTACCTGTGGTGGTTGCACAACCAGGCCCCCTGCTCACTGAACTGCAAAACCAAGGCCAAACGCCTCTGTTACTTGCATTGCTTGATAATCAAGATCAATGGCTTGCGGCCACACCAGAAGCCCAGCCCAGCCCAGCTGCCCTTGATGAACCGCTGCATCGAGCCGGCTTTGATCCCACCAGCATCGATAAGCTCCAGGTTTGGAGCCGCCTATCAGGCCAAAGCGACCGCGACGGCAAATTGAAGGCGATTTTGGCTGGGGCCAGCGGCAGCAAAGCGGATCTGCGCTGGTGGAGCAACAATCTTGATGCGCTGCAAAACCAGCTGGAAGCCAATGCCGGCAATAAAAATAATGGTCAACTTGCTGGCAACACAGTTGCTGTAGTTCAACTGGGTGCAAAACCAACCAGAAAGTTGCTGGGTAGCTGGTCGTTTTGGCAAGGCTTGCAATTGGTGGCCGCCCGTCCCCTTAGCCCAGCCCTAGGGGCATTGGAGTATTCCTTGGAAGAGGACCAAACCAACCTTGGCCTCAAGGCCACCTTGCGCTTCAGCTAAACCCATGGCCCGTGAATTACTACTGATCCGCCATGGCATCGCTGTGGAAAGGGGCAGCACCGCCACCGATGAGGAGCGCGCCCTCACCTCAGAGGGCAGGGCCCGCACCCGCCGGGTGCTGGAGCGGCTTGAACGCTTGGGGCTGGCCTGCGGTCCGCTGGTTAGCAGCCCCTTGGTGAGGGCCCGTCAAACGGCCGAACTTGCCCTCGAGCGCAAACTGGGCAAAAGCCTCTCTTTTAGTGAAGCGCTAGCGCCAGGCCAAAACCCGATGCCCCTTTTGCGGGAACTGTGGGAGGAGCCATGGGAGCGTGGGGGCCTGATTGGCCATGAACCGGACATGGGTCAGTTAGCCAGCCACCTGCTGGGCTGCCA
>Ga0310335_100462_pt1 | contig 10738 bp, 8 predicted proteins | sample LakMicMISRFREDD7_FD_195549 | JGI IMG/M metagenome (GOLD analysis project Ga0310335, IMG submission 195549) | Enriched freshwater cyanobacterial communities from Lake Michigan, Michigan, United States - MI23.SRF.RED.D7 (v2) (version 2) | ecosystem: Environmental > Aquatic > Freshwater > Lake... | reverse complement strand
CCAGCACGGCGGCGGTGTCACGAAAGTCCATCGACGCCGTCACCGCGGCCTGGCCCGCCACGAAGGGCAGCCCGCCATCGAGCCGCAGTTGCTCGCTGCCGGCACCCTTCTGAATCGAGACAAACTCGATGCCAGCCGCCGGTGCCAGCGCCAGCCAGTGGTCAAAGCGCATCGAACGCCCGCGCGAGTACAGGCTCTGTTCATGGCCCGGGTTGCCCTGCCAGTGCAGCGCCACCAGCCGCTGGCCTGGGCGCCGTTGCAGCCGCTGGCCCCACTGGGCCACCCGGGCTGGATCGGCCTGCAGGTACCCCCCGGCGTGGGGGATGCTGGTGGGGTCGCAGTCCAGGGCGGCCGGCAGATCCAGCAGCGGCAGCCAGCGTGGGCGCCGGGGTCGCAGGGTTTCGGCGCAGAGAGCTTCTTCCACCTGGTGCAGGTCGCTGCTTTCCCGCAGCAGCGGCACCAGCGCGGGTTGACTGAGCAGAATCACCGCAAGCCCCAGGCGCTGCAGTTCCAGCGCGAAGCGGCAGAACTGCAGCGTGTCGCCCAGGCCCTGCTCATTCATGAGCAACAGCGTGGTGCCTGCTTCCAGGGCGCCGCTGTGGGGGGGACCAAACAGCCTCAGGAACTGGGGGTAGTTGCCCGGTTTGCGCTGGAAGCGGTGCTGATACAGGGCCCACCCTTCTGCCCAGCGGCCCGCCAGCAGCAGATCCTGGCTGAGGTTGTTGCGTGCCGCCATCAGCGGGGCATCAGGCCGATCCAGGCAGACCTGGTAGGCCCGGATGGCCGCATCGATCCTGGCCTGTTGGTGCAGGCTGATACCCAGGTTGAAATAGCCGACGGCATGGTCGGGTGCGGTCTGGATGCCTCGGGCCAGCAACCGTGCGGCCAGGGCAGGGTCACGCGCCAGTAGTGCGCCGCCGTGGTTGACCCAGTCGGCAGCGCTCCAGCTCTGGGCTGTCATGGGATTCTGGGCAAACGTTGTGCGTGACCATGCGCATCCTGCTGGCCATCGTGCATCACTGGAATCCAGAGGGTGGTGGCCGCCATGCCTCCCTGCGCCCCGATCCGGGACCACGCCTTGAGGCGTTTGAACAGCAGTTGCTGGCCCTGCAGCGTCTGGGCCGCCGCCAGGCCCAGCTCAACATCGCGGCCATGGCAGCCCAGTCGGCCAACCAGGCCGTTCAGAACGACATTCAGATCGCGGTGATCACCGACGGTGAGCATCACCTGATCGACCAGTTGCATGGCAGTTATCACGGGCTCTACACCCTGGTGCTCACCGCCCCCCCCACGGCCCGCCATCTCGGCTTTGAGGCCCAGCGGTTTCTCGCCAGCCGGCTTGAGGCGGGCTTTGATCTCTACGGGTACCTGGAAGACGATCTGGTCATTCACGACCCCTGGTTTTTCCAGAAGATCGACTGGTTTGCACGCGCCTTCGGGCCCGAGCGGCTGTTGTTGCCCCACCGCGTGGAGCTGGTCAACCAGCCTCACCCTGTCGATCGCTTCTACATCGACGGAACCATGCCCGCAGACGAGTTGCAGCGTGTGATTCCGACTCCGGGCGAGCCCCTCGTGGTGGCGGCCCCGGGTGGAGAGCTGCGTTTTGAGTCTCCCGGCAATCCCCATGCCGGTTGTTTTTTTCTGACCCACCAGCAACTGCTGCAGTGGAGTGAGCATCCCTGCTGGCAGGACGGCGACGTGTCGCTCGTTTCGCCGCTGGAAAGTGCCGCCACCCTGGGCATCAGCAAGGTGTTTGGCCTGTTCAAGCCCGCCCTGGAGATGGCCAGCTGGCTTGAACTGCAGCACTGGGGCAACAGCTTTCACGGCCTGCTGGGCCGCAACGTGCAGCTGCCGGAGTACGGCACCCAGCCCGAGCCATGAAGCTGCTGCTGATTCACCAGAACTTTCCGGGTCAGTTTCGCCAGCTGGCCCCCTACCTCGAGGCTCAGGGTCACGAGCTGGTGGCCATCTGCTCCCATCAGCGGCCTGTGGCCCTTCAGGGCACGGTGCTGCGCTATGCAGAGCCCACCAAGGCCAACGCCCTGCCCTTCGGCTCGGACCTCTGGCACGAGGGGCTGCAGCGGGCAGCGGCGGTGGCCCGGCTCTGTGAGCAGTTGCAGCAGCAGGGCTGGCGGCCCGACCGCATCCTGGCCCATAGCGGCTGGGGCGAGACCCTTGCCATTGCTGAGGTGTGGCCCGATGTGCCCCAGATCCTGTGGCCCGAGCTCTGGGTGCAACCCGAGCACGGCGGCCATGGCTACGACCCCAGGATGCGGCTGCCAGGTCTGGAAGAACAGCTGCAGCAGCTGGGTCGCAATTGCCTCACCCGGGCCGCCCTCGATCAGGCGGCCGCCTGGGTGCTGCCCACCCGGCACCAGGCCAACAGCTTTCCGCAGCGGTTTCAGGATGGCCGTCTGCATGTGATTCACGAAGGAATCGACACGACCCTGGCCTGCCCCAAGCCGTCGGTCACTTATCAGGTGCGGGGCATCACCATCAGCCGCGAGACGCCAACGGTCACCTTCGTCAACCGCAACCTCGAACGCCTGCGTGGCTTTGATCTGTTTGTGAGGGCTCTACCTCGCATTTTGAGGCAGCACCCGACGGTGCGTGTGCTGATCGTGGGCGACAACGACCGGGGCTATGGGGGTGGGCCCGCCGGCGACAAACCCCTGCGCCAGCAGTTGCTCGACGAGCTTGGCTCCGAGCTCGACCTGGAACGCATTCATTTTCTGGGTCGCATTCCCCATCCCCAGCTGATCGCCCTGTTGCAGGCCAGTTGGGTGCACGTGTATCTCAGCTATCCGTTTGTGCTGGGTTGGAGCCTGCTCGAGGCCATGGCCTGTGGCTGTTGTGTGGTGGGCAGTGCCGGCATGCCGGTCGACGAGGTGATTCGCAACGGGGTGGAGGGTGTGCTGGTGCCGATCACCCATGAACGCCTGCTGGCCCAGGCGGTTTTGGGTTGCCTGGCCGATGGTGTGCGTCGCGACCAGTTCGGCAGGGCCGCGCGGCAGGCCGCCCTGGCCTGGGATCAGAAGGTCACCCTGCCGCGGCTTGCTGCGCTGGTGGCTGATCCGGCCGGCTGAACCTGCTGCCACAGCTGTTCGAGCTGGGCCGCGGCCTGCTCCACGCTGAAATGCGCCCGCACCCGGGCCTGGCCCGACCGCTGCAGTGCACCCAGCAGACCAGGCTCTTCGATCAGACGCCGCAGCTGCCGCGCAAGTTGTGAGGCATCGCCCGCTGGGAACAGCAGGCCGGTCTTGCCGTCATCGACCAGCTCGGCAGCGCCACCCACCCCGCTGCTGATCAACGCCAGACCACAGGCCTGCATTTCGGCCGCCACGATGCCAAAGGCCTCGGGGTGGATCGAGGGAAACACCCCGATCTGATGCAAGTTGAAGAACCGGGCCAGTTCTCGGCGTTGCAGGGGGCCAACCCAGTTCACGAGACCCTCCAGGCCGCACTGCTGCGCAAAGCTCTGCATCCGTTCCCAGTACCCAGGCTCGAACCGGTTGCCAGCCAGATTCACCTGAATGCTCACCCCCTGTTGATGGAGCTGTGCGGCCGCTTCCAGCAGGGTGTGCGGGCCTTTGCTGCCCATCAGCAGACCCGCGAAGCACACCTTGAGCGGCCGCCCCGGGTTGCCCAGAGTGCCCCAATGCTCTGATCCACCGCTCGTCAGCAGATCGAGGCGTGCACCGGGGTAGACGACCGGGCTATGTCCAACCGGCAGACCTGCCTGCACCAGCGCCTGGCGCACCGCTCGGCTGGCACACACCATTTGGTAGTGAGCTGCGGCAGGCCACTGGTGCGGTGCAAACGGCGGCGCCACGAAGCCCACATGGTGGAGTAGCGGCAGGCCAGGCTCCAGCAGAGCCGCCAGCAGTTCGGGCCCCAGCAGATCCAGGTTGCCCAGCAGCAGGGCATCGACGGGTCGGCTCGCCAGCTCTGCGGCCAGCACCGCCCTGTTGTGGTGATCGATGGCCGCACAGTGGCCCGGGTCGCGCAGCAGTTGGACGCCGCTGGCAAAGCTGCCTTTGAGCTTTAGCTGCCGGTTCACCACCTCGCCGCAGGGGCCATGGGCAGCGGGCCCCAGGTAGGGGGCATCACTGCTCAGCACCCGCAGCGCGTGGCCCCGTTGCAGCAACCCCCAGGCGAAATCGGCCATGCAACGGCCGTAACCACCCAGTTCCTGTGGTGGGTAGAGGTTGCTGACCAGCAGAATGTTCATGGTTTGACCACCTGCTGCATAGGCTGGCATCCGCGCCGCTGCAAAGGTCTGCTTGGCTCAGCTACCTGCCCTGATCACAAGTGGTGATCTGCTGCCGGGCGGCGGGCCTCTCAACGGTCGCCGCTGGGCGGGGCAGACCCTGCTGCGCTGCTGGGCCCAGGCATCAGGGCCTTCGGCCATGGCCCTGGCCCATGCCCAGCCAGCGTCGCTCAACGACCTGGTGCCCCTGCTGCGCCAGGCCGGCCACAGCGGCCCCGTGCACGGGCTGTCGCTCACCGACCCGCGGGGGTTCGGACCCTGGGGTGGGTTGTTTCTGCCCGACCCCTCGATCGGCCGCTGGGCTCAGTGGCGCCGCCCACTGGGGGCTGCGGCCTTTTCACTGATCGGTCAGATCCACACCCTCTCGACACCGGCTGCCCAGGCCCTGATCCAGGACCTGGTGAGCGAGCCGGTGCAGCCCTGGGATGCGCTGATCTGCACCAGCACGGCCGGACGCAGCGTGGTGCAGGCCCTGGTCGCCGATCGCCAGGACCAGCTGCTGGCCCGCAGCGGCGGCGACCGCCAGCGGCTGCTGGCCCAGCAACCCCAGCTGCCCGTGATCCCCCTGCCGCTCGAAGTGGCCAAGCTGCAGGAGGCCCTGCCGCAGCGGGCGGCGGCGCGACAGGCTCTGGCGCTGCCGCCCGAGGCCGCGGTGGTGCTGTGGCTCGGGCGCCTGTCGTTGCTGACCAAACTCGACCCCTGGCCGGCCTATGCCTTGCTCGAACGGGTTGCCGGACGGCTGGATCGCCCCCTGGTGCTGCTCGAGTGCGGGCCCGATGACAGTACCCCCCAGGCCAACCACCTGCAGCAGCTGCGCCAGCTCTGCCCCGCCGTGCGCTTCGTGCGGCTGGGGGGCGAGCAGCCCGTGACCGAAACGATCAAGCACCAGGCCCTGGCCTCAGCCGATCTGGCTTTGTTTTTGGTCGACAATCCTCAGGAGACCTTTGGCCTGGCGGTGGTCGAGGCCATGGCAGCCGGGCTGCCCACCGTGGCCAGCAACTGGGATGGTTACCGCGACCTGGTGCGGCACGGGGTCGATGGTTTGTTGATCGACAGCCACTGGGCCAGCAGTGCTGCGTCCCTCTCAGGTGTGCTGGGTTGGCAGCAGTTTCTCGGTCTCAGCAGTTTCCCGATGACCTCCGGTGCCCTGGCCCAGTTGGTGCAGCTCGACCTCAGGGCCGCCGAAGCCGCCGTGCTGGCCCTGCTCGGTGATGCTGCGATGCGCAGGGCCATGGGTGCAGCGGCCCGCCAGCGGGCCCTGGCGCTGTGCGATGCACCGGTGGTGATGGCCCGCTATTGCGCCTTGTTTGACGAGCTGGCAGAGCGGCGTGCTGCGGCGCCTGCCGAGCAGCGTCGATCACAACCGTTGCCCTTGGCCCTCGACCCGGCTCGCCTGTTTGCTCCCTTTGCCAGCCAGACCCCTGGGGCGCCGGCGTCAGCAGAGCTGCCAGAGCCTCCGGTTCTGGTGCGCCAGGGCCGCGAGCCGCTCTGGCAACTGCTGCAGGCGGCTGCACCCGAGGATCAGCGCCCGAGCCTGCAGGCCGATCTGTGGGCCAAGCACCACCTGTCATGACCCTGCGCCTGCCCCTGGCCGTGCGACTGCGGCATCTGCTGATCACCAGCCGCTGGCAGCGCTGGCTGTTTCCGGTTGCGTGCTGCGTGCCCTACCTGCTGTGCCTGCTTTGGCTGCTGGCCAAGGGCCTGGTCTGGATCGCCCAGGTGATGCTGGCGCCCCTGCTCATGGGTGCCATTTTGGCGGGCCTCACCCTGTGGCTGGCCCGACTTGAGTTCAGGATCGATCGCAGGGTGCAGCGGCGACTCCCCAAGTAGGCTCGAATCCAGCCATTTCAGCGTGTGATGCAGGCCCTCCCTCAACAAGCCTGGTCGGTAAGCAGTGCCGCGGCGCTTGATCAGCGCGATGCCCTGGCCCGGTTCTGGTTGGCGGCACCCGAGGATCTCCTGCCCAGCCTGTGGGCCTCGCCTCTGGGGGAGGCCACCAAGGCACTGGTGCGCCAGCTCACACCGGCCACGGTGTTTACCCCGGCTCAGGTTGAGCTTCGCAATGCCGTTGGTGCACGCCTGCAGGCAGGGTTTCAGTCTCCCTGTGCCATTCAGTTGCTTCTGGCCAGCTGGTTGTATTCGCCCCCGGGGTTGTTGACCATTGCCAACCCCCAGGCCAACCTGCCGGCCTGGTTGCTGCCTGCCTATCAGGAGCTCTATGCAGCCGGCGCGACGCAGGTTCCGTCCACACCTGCCGCCCCCCAGCCCCAGCCGGCAACCCAGCTGCCCCAGCCTGATTTCGGCGTGTTTCCCGCCACCCTGCAGGAGCTGATCAACAACCGCATTCAGCTCAACCGCATGCTGGGTCTGGCCAATCTCTATTACATCGACCCCGAAGATCAGGAGATCTGTAGCGAACTGCGCCAGCTGCGCCTCGATCTGGCTGCCGCCATTCAGCGATGCCCCGAACAGCAGCTCTAACAGCTGTGGAGCACCGATCTGGGTGATCGCTACTGGGCCATGGTGCGCTCGGGTGTGCAGAAAGAAGTCCCCACGCCTCAGGAAGAGGCCCTCAAGCAGGCGGCCACCCAGCGCCTGCAGCCCGCCCAGGGCGGTGGCTTCGGCACCCCGGGGGCGCTCAATGCCTTTCTGGTGGCCATGCTGTTCTTCGAGCCGGGCAGCATGCGGGTTGAAGCGCCTGAGCAGAAGCTGCCGGCCTGGCTGTTGGCCCCCTATCAACAGGTGTTTGCCGAGGCCTTGTCTGCCGCTGGCTGAGCAGGGCTGCCGTGCGCATCCTGATTTCCCATACCAATTACCCGGCACAGTTTCGTCGTCTCGCCCCTGCCCTGGTCAGTCAGGGGCACGATGTGGTGTTTCTGCACCGCAACGGCGAATGGCATGCACCCCAGCCCCCGGAGGGTCTGCGGCTGATCAGCTACCAGCCCCATCGCCAGGGCGGCGGCGAGGCCTTGCATCCGTACCTGCGTCGGTTTGAAAACTGTGTGCTCGAGGGCCAGGCGGCCTTCCGCGCCGCGCACCAGCTGGCCCAGCAGGGCTGGCAACCTGATTGCATCCTCAACCATGTCGGTTTCGGCAATGGGCTCTACCTCAGCGATCTGTTTCCTGGGGCCCGCCGCATCGGCCTGTTCGAGTGGTATTACAACGCCCGCGATTCCGACGTCGATTTTCTGCGTCGCGGTGCCGTGGAGCCCGACCGCGCCATGCGGCTGCGCACCTGGAATGCCCAGGTGCTGCTCGAGCTGGCCCACTGCGATGTGGGCGTGGTGCCCACCCACTGGCAGCGGCAGCAGTTTCCTGCTGCGGTGAGCGGCCATCTTCAGGTGGTGCACGAAGGCATCGATACCGCTGGCTTGGCAGGCCTGCGCAGCCGCCGGTTGCCACGGCCCGCCTGCCTGCCTCCCGATGACGACCTTGAAATTCTGACCTACGTGAGCCGTGGTTTTGAGGATTACCGGGGCTTTCCCCAGGCCATGGAGGCCATCGCCCAGTTGCAGGCGCGAAGGCCCCGCCTGCATGCCCTGCTCGTGGGCAGCGATGTGGTCGCCTATGGCGCCCCCCGTGCCGATGGGCGCACCTGGCGCCAGTGGGCCCAGCAGGATCTGCCGCTCGACCCTGCCCGCACCCACTGGATGGGAGCTGTGCAGACCGAGGCTTACCACCAGGTGCTGGCCTGCAGCCACGTGCACCTCTACCTGACGGTGCCGTTTGTGCTCAGCTGGAGCCTGCTGGAGGCCATGGCTGCAGGTTGCGCGATCGTGAGCAGCGCCACGGCCCCGGTGCAGGAGGTGCTGCAACACGACCGCAGCGCCCTGCTGGTCGACTTCTTTGACTCCCTGGCCCAGGCAACAGCCCTCGAGCGCCTGCTCGACGACCGCGGTCTGGCAGCACGCCTGGCCGCAGGCGCTGCCGAAGCTGTGTTGCCCTATGACCAGCTCCACGGGCAAGAGGCCTGGCAGGCTTTGCTGTTGACAGGCGGTTAGGAAATTGACACCTGTGTATTTGCCGCTTTGGGGACAACACTGTATAAAGGTCCAGCGTCGCGGCTTTGTCCCTGCGCACACGCCGCCCCCATGGTGGGTGCGGTTGTGAGGAGTTCACTTCCAACACCCACCACGGACCCCCCCACTAGTCGACATGACTTCGAGTTACAACACCATTCTCGGGACGGACACCGCCAACACCCTGCTGGGCTCGGGCGGTGCCGATTCCATCGTTGCCCTCGCCGGCGATGACACCGTCATTCTTGGAACAGCATCGAACGGTGACATTGCCAATCTTGGCGATGGCAATGACGTCGTTCAGTTCATCCTCGACGGCACGTCCACCTCGATTGCCGGTGGAAACGGCAACGACTCCCTGGCGCTGACCGTCGGTCTGACCTCGTCCACCCTCTCCGGTGGTTCAGGCAACGACACCATTTCACTGACCTCCACCGGCTCTTTCAATTATTTTGCTGGTGGTGCCGGTAACGACACCATCTGGCTCGCTGGTGGAGCTGTTGGTGGCACGGTCTGGGGTGGTGATTCCACGGCCACCAGCTCTGACGGTGACGACTCCCTGAGCATCGGCGGCACGGTCAGCATCGCTACGGTCAATGGCAATGGCGGAGCTGACACCATCTTTGTCAATGCTTCACGCAATTCGTCGGTGTTCGGCGGCCAAGGCGCTGATTTCATTACTGCTGGCGGATCCTTGTCGTCCGGTGTGATCGCTGGAAACCTGGGCAACGACATCATCCAGATCGGTGGAGTCGTCAGTGCTGGTGCCACTGTCTGGGGTGGCTCGTCAGACGACACGTCGCTTGATGGTAGCGATAATCTGACATTCGGAGGCTCTCTTTCGGGTGCCTATGTCAATGGTAATGGTGGCAACGACACCATTCAAATTGGCTCTCACGTCTATAACTCCTCCATTTACGGCGGTCAGGGTAACGATTACATCACCTCAACCAACGTTGGAGCTTCAGTCACTGGTTCGACCCTGGCCGGCAGTCTCGGCAATGACACCCTGCTCCTGGCGAGTACTATTACGGTTCAAAACTCTGCCATTCTTGGTGGCGATCTGAGCGCTACCTCTGCTGGTAACGATTCGATCGGCATCTCTGCAGAGACATTGCTGACCAGCACCGTGTTCGGTGGAGCAGGAAACGACACTCTTGTTGTTGGATCTCTTTCAACTGGTGCGCTCATTTCGAGCACTGTTTTTGCAGGAGCTGGCAACGACTACATCACCACCAATGGTGTGCTGATCACGACCACTGTTAATGCCGGTGAAGGTAATGACACTCTTTGGCTGAGTGCCAGCGGTGCTTCGGCCAACGCCGAATCGGCCTTCTACGGTGGTCTTGGGAATGACGTCATCGTTGCTAATGCATTGCTGGGTGGCACCGTGTTTGGTGACACCAGCTCCGGCGATACCATTGGTGGTGCAGATTCCATCAGACTTGTAGCCGTTCAGGCGGCAACTGTGTTTGGTGCTGCCGGTTCTGACACTTTTGTTGTGACCGCTGCCACCGGCGCATATATCGATGCTGGTGAAGACGCCAACTTGATCACTGGAGCTGGCGCTCTCTTTAGCTCCACTGTGTTGGCTGGTTCGTCTGCCGATACCCTTTCCTTCGGTTATGGTGGCGCACTCTCTGTGAGCTTGAATGCTGGAGCTGGCAACGACTCCATCGCTTTCGCTGGAGCTGTTAGTTCTTCAACCCTCTTTGGTGGAACGGGTCTAGACACGTTCATCTTCGGTGGTACTACTGCCATGCAGTCCTCTACCATCTATGGCTCAACAGATGGTGCTGACCTCATTTCCGGTATTGGGGTTATTTCTTCTTCAACTCTTTACGGTGGTGCAGGTAACGACTCGTTCGGTTTCAATGGTGCTACCGGAGGTGTTGTCAGCCTTGGGGCCGGCGCTGACACTCTCTTCCTGAGTGGCATTGTGACATCTGGCTCAATTGTTGGTGGTACAGGTAACGATTCGCTGATCTTCTCGGCTGTTTCGTCAACTGCAGCAGACATTTTTGGCGGTCAAGCTAATGCTGGCAACACCTACTTCTTTGGAAGTGGTGATGGTGCAGACACCCTGGTCTTCGGTAGTTCGAATGCTGGTCTGGTTGTTGCAGTTGACTCGAGCTTGGGAGCAACATCGGGTTACACCTTTAGTGCTGGTACTAACGCCGTAGTCACTTTTGGTACCGCTGGCAACACCGTTACCTTCATTAACTCGGCTGGTACTTCCGGAATCGCTTCCGGTGGAGGCGGTATTACCGGCATCAGCTTCACCACGGTCAGCGCTTCGGCAATCACCCGCCTGGGCTGATTCCAGAGTCGCAACCTTTACCCTGGGGGCCTTCGGGCCCCTTTTTTTATGGCAACGTGCTTTGATCTCCTGCTGGCCTGGCCCGACCAGCTCGACCTGGCCGCCATGGCCGCGGGCAGCTTGGAGCAC
>Ga0310335_100459_pt1 | contig 10773 bp, 13 predicted proteins | sample LakMicMISRFREDD7_FD_195549 | JGI IMG/M metagenome (GOLD analysis project Ga0310335, IMG submission 195549) | Enriched freshwater cyanobacterial communities from Lake Michigan, Michigan, United States - MI23.SRF.RED.D7 (v2) (version 2) | ecosystem: Environmental > Aquatic > Freshwater > Lake... | reverse complement strand
TTTTCTTTATTCTATTTAATCCCGCATTCTTCTTGATGCGATTAAACCCGGCATTCGCCCTGATGCGATGAAAACCGGCATTCGCCCTGATGCGATGAGCTGAAAAGTTCAATGGGAACAACCGCCGACGCCTGGCTTCCATCTGCAAACTTTTGGCAAAATACTTTTGACAAAAGTACAAACGACGGACAAGAAGCCGCCTTGTTTAAGAATATAGTTCTAGAGAACATTTTAAACAGTCAGTGTGGCATTGAAGCAGTTCGGCAGCTTCAAATAGAAAAAGCTAGATCGGCATCCCCTAGCTCTCGACTGCGCCTTTACATCAATAATGATCGCCGCGACGACCTGGCAGACTTACTCCTTGAGCCTCCGTCAAATTCTGGCAACGACTTACCTGATTTAGTCAGTAGAGCAACAGGAGCCGAAAAGTTTTGCCTAGTAGTTAATAATCTTGAGTTACTTGTCGGCGACGTCAGTTCAGTTCTTGGGACATTCCTTGAAACGATGTTTGCATGCCGCGGCACACCAATAGGAGGCTGCGAGGCGGTACTTTTTGCTGGCAATTACGCAGAGACATCTTTTGGCTTTCACGAAGGCTTTGAGCATGCATTTTTAGTGCACTTAGGCCCTGGGGTCAAAGATTTCTACTGCATGCCGAGCAATACCTATGTTGAAACAACAGGCGGAAGAGAGCCGACCTTTGGAGAGCTCGATTTTCTACTAGAGCGTTCCACTAAGTTTCAGCTTGACCCCGGTGACATTCTTTACCTTCCCGCTCACGTCTACCACATCGGCAAACAAACCAGTTTCTCAGTATCAATAGCTCTACCCTTGTACAACGTACCACAAGAGAGATTTTTTCTAAAAGGAGTTTTGCCATTGCTCATTGATGAGCTTCTCGTCAAAAGCGAACAACCAGGATCTCCTTACCTGCCTCTAAATGCTGGCGCGGATACATTTTTAGCAAGCCAATTGCCGATTCTTGAATCTGCAGTCAAAAACTTACAGGCCCAATGCCACGAACATGGTCCTGACATCTTGCGATATTACTGGTATCGCTTGATGAGCAATGGCTACTGGGAAGTCAGGCAATCATCTTTCGAAGATCTTGAGAAAACCAACTCGCTCAATGAACGCGAGGATTCATTCATGCCCGGGGACCTCATAGAACTGAAAAAACCGTTCAAAGCATTTTGGTCTCAGCTTGATTGCAAGGACAATGAATTACGCATCTTTCTCAAAGGCGAGAGCACCATTGCAGACAATAAACCAGTCATCATACAAACCCTCAACAACCTTAACTCATACTACGCATTTCCAATACCATCCGATCAATCGGTTCTTGATCTACTATCAGTATTAGACGCAACAGGAGCACTGATTAGGCACAATAAAAGCCAAACCTCGCCTCTTTCCAATTAAAAGAAACCGTTAACACTTAAATAGCTTGCATGTGGGGCCGGAGCTCTATAGCCATACCCGAGATATTTGGCAGCCCTAATCTTAGTAATGACACAGGTGGGAAGCCCGCCAGCTCCCGGAGCATTAATAACCTCGAATGTTGGCGATTCAGTTAAAGCCATGAATAGACTAATACCTCATATAAAGCCATCTTCTCAGTACGAAGACAAAGTAAATACGATTATCAAGATAATCGAGTCTACTCGAAAGAATCCAAAATATGAAGCTTTTGACAACACCATCCTACGCGCCAAGCTAACAGATATCATTGCCAAAAAAGAGGCCTTGCGATTTGTGCTTCCTATTTTTCATGGTAAATGCTCAAGTCGTAAATTTACGATTGCCAATAGCCCGGATTGCGCAGAATATCTGGCAGTTGAAACCCTGGGAGAGCTGCACGGACTGATTGCCGATGTTTACCCCAACACTAGAATTTATTTAATAAGCGAAGGTCATTTGCACACAGACGTAGATCACCTAATTGGGAACGAAGCCGATATAGAATACTATACAGAGACCATAACAACGATGCTACAGAAATATCCTGGACTTGTTTTTTGCGATGCCATTGACATGCTTGCCGGCACGACACGCGAACAACAACGAAATAAGCTTCTAAATGATTACAGCCCCAATGAAGGGGCATTACGCTCAAGAATGCGCTCAGAGGTTTATCTTACGGAGCTTTATCGGGCATACATTAAATTACACCTAGCATTAATAAATGATCAGCCCCTCAAAAGCACCTCAAGATCCCAGTTGCGATCAAAAGCCAAGCAGAGGGCCATGCTGCAGCTACGCAAATACGTTGGGTTTGCAAAGTTAATCGAAGAAGCATTTGGCCCTTCATCATATGTAAAGCTATCGCCATTATATAAATCCCCCACTCAACACGAACAGATCGGAATTAATGTGATTAAAGGCATCCACACTCTCGGAACAATAACCTTTCATTCGATCTGCAAAACACACGCAGGGATACTGCTCCTCACAGCAGAGGAGGCTCGTCAAGCAGGCTACCATCTTGTTGAAGATCGTTTTCCTTATTTTTTAGAGGAAGGACAAGAGCCATGGGCATGAATCGCATCGTTGCATTCACATCACTTCTCCCTTCAGCTGAGTACCTCAAGCAGACGCTTGCTCGTCGACGGGTGGAATGCGTTGAATTAATTGACGTAGCGGTGAGTGATACTACAAGATCTGAACATTTCGGACCACTTCAGGCTTATGCCGAGGCTAATTCTAAGGCACTGCGCTACAGCAGCGATGACCTAGACACTACCGCAAAAATTCTGGAAAAAATTGGTCCTGATTTTCTATTTTATGGCTTTGAGCACAACCTGATCACAACTGACCGACTAGCAAACATGGTGTGTCCATGCTTTGCCAACGACCCCGCAACAGCCGCAGCCCGCGAATGGAAGGACAAGACCAACCAACATCTCGCAGCGCACGGTTTTCGCGTGGCACGCGAAGTTGCCTTCACGTCAAACCAACACCTAGACAGCAGTCACTTTGCTGATTTACCAGATCGACTGATTTTAAAAACCTCACGCTACTCGGCCAATCATCCGGTGATGAGCAAAGATGCGTTGATGACCTGGCTCAACACACAAAAGCGAAGAAGCCACCCCACCGAAACACACTTTAGCGCTCAAGAACTCCTAATCGACTTCGATATTCATGGCATGCAGAAGTCTTACAGCATTGACGGATTTGCGATTGCAGGAAAGCACACCTTTGTCAGCCTGCAGCTGTGGCTAAAACACGTTCTCGACGATCAATTTTTATACTGCTGGGCGGATCAATTAGATCTTAACGACCCAGTAAATGCCCCTCTTCTCAAACACGCCCAAGAAGTCTTATCAGTACTGGGACTGAACAATGGCTTCTTCCACTCCGATTTCACGCTAACCCCCGAAGGACCGGTTTTGGTTGATCTCAATCCGAGGATTGCCGGTGGCGGCGGCATCGTAGACAAAATGATTACTGCCTCCCAAGGATTAGGGGTAATTGACTCCTTCATCAATACAGCCTATGGCGAACAACACCCTTTTCCGCAACAAAAAACTCACGTCCGCCTTCTGGCCATCTATGGGTTGAGTGAAAAAGAGTTTGATGAAGTCACGAAATACCAGAGTTACTTTGATTTTTTTGACTCGTCAGACGACGTGGGATGCCACTTTATTTTATTCGCCTCAATTGATCGGAAAACCGTAGCAATGGATGCAGATTCATGTTTTCAACGTTTCGTCGCTCCCAAGCTAATCAAAGCTAAAACACCTAGATATTGATGCGCTGGCATTGCAGATTTAGACCCGGGCCAGGGTCACCCGCTCGGGCTGGTGCTGATACTTGCCGGCGCGGTCGCGGTAGGTGGTCTCGCAGGGATCACCCTCAAAGAACAGCAACTGGCAGATGCCCTCATTGGCATAGATGCGGCAATCAGCGCCTGACGAATTGCTGAACTCCAGGGTCAGGTGTCCTTCCCAGCTGGCTTCAGCAGGGGTTGTGTTGACGATGATGCCCAGACGGGCATAGGTGCTCTTGCCCAGGCAGATCACGGTGATGTTGGGGGGGACCCGCATGTGCTCGAGCGCCACTCCCAGGCCATAGGAGTGGGCCGGGAGGATGAAGTACTGACCATCCTCGTCCTGATGCAAAGGTGCCGGCTCCAGGTTGGCCGGGTTAAACCGCTTGGGGTTCATCACGGTGCCGGGGACGTGCTTGAAGATCAGAAACTCCTGCGCTGACAGGCGCAGGTCATAGCCATAGGAGGAGCAGCCGAAGCTCAACACCGGATTGGCCTGGTTCTCCGGATCAAGGTGGCGCACCAGGGTCGGCTGGAACGGCTCGAGCATGCCGCCTGCCGCCATCTGGTTGATCCAGCGGTCGTTCTTGAGCATCAGCCCCCCCGCCTGAGCTGGGTGACCTGGTCGGCCATGGCCATCAGCGGTTCCGGGATTGCAGGTCCGGTGAGGATGACATCCATCTGTCCCGGACGCTGCTGCAGGGCCGCAACCACCTCGTCGAGAGGCAGATAGCCGTAAGTGACGGCCAGACCCAACTCGTCGAGCACCATCAGGTCGCAGCTGGCATTGATCAGCTGGCTGCGGCACACGTCCCAGACCTCGGCGATGGCCGCCAGGGTCGCCGGCGAGGGGGATGCCTCGGCCGCAGGGGCGTCGATGCAGAGGTCCATCGCCGGCCGCAGCCACTGCAGGCGACCGCAAAGGGTCGGGGCGCGGTCCGGCCCCTGGTCGACACCACCCTTGAGAAACTGGGAGATCAGCACCCGGCTGCCAAGGCCGGCGGCCCGCAGAGCCTGACTGAGCACGCTGCCGACACTGCCGCGAAAGGGGGCCGTGTGCACCTGCAGCAGACCCTCGGGCTGAACCACCAAGCGCAGTGGCGGCGACGGGGCGACCGTGGGCAGCGCATGCAGCCCCCGCTGGGGGGCGCGGGGGTGGCTGCTGAGGCTGGCGGTCATGGACATCCCCCGTGGCGGCCGCTGGGTCGCGAGAAGCTGAATGTAGCGGGCTTGGCCCCGTTCACAAGCAGCGCACACCACCTGTAGTGGCGAACAGGCGAACCACTGCCGGCGCCAGCTGCCAAACCGTGTGATTCGCTACAAGCGGGGGGCCGGCTGGTCCTTAGGTTCCGGGCACCTGTCAAGCCCCGATGGTCGGCGCCACGCGCGGGTTCAGCCGCTATCCCACCACCCCCACAGGCGGCTCCCAGCCCGCCTCCATGACGCTGGTGGAGGTGATCCGGGGACTGGCCGGCAGTTCGGTCGAAACGATCGAACGGGGCAAGACGATCTTCTTCCCGGGGGACCCGGCCGAACGGGTCTATCTGATCCGTCGCGGCGCCGTGCGGCTGTCGCGGGTGTACGAATCGGGCGAGGAGATCACGGTGGCGCTGCTGCGCGAGAACAGCCTGTTCGGGGTGCTGTCGCTGCTGACCGGCCAGCGTTCGGACCGCTTCTATCACGCGATCGCCTTTACCCGGGTCGAGATGGTCAGCGCCCCGGCCACGTCCGTGCGCAAGGCGATCGAAGAAGACGCCAGCGTCGGCCTGCTGCTGCTGCAGGGTCTCTCGTCGCGGATTCTGCAGACCGAAACGATGATCGAGACCCTCACCCACCGGGACATGTCCTCCCGTCTGGTGAGCTTTTTGCTGGTGCTGTGCCGCGATTTCGGCGTACCCGGCAGCAGCGGCATCACGATCGACCTGCGGCTGTCCCACCAGGCGATCGCCGAGGCCATCGGCTCGACCCGGGTGACGATCACGCGGCTGCTGGGGGATCTGCGCGAAGAGGGGCTGCTGCAGATCGACCGCAAGAAGATCACCGTGTTTGACCCGATCGCCCTGGCCAAACGGTTCAGCTGATGGCCCTTGCGAGTGATTGCATGGCATCAGTGGTCAGGGGCCCACTGGGATACTGAAGCCTCACCGAAGCCGATCGTGCTGTGTCCGGCTGGTTGCTGATCGTGGCGCTGCTGGTGCTGGGAGGGGTGCTGTCGACCCTGGGGGACCGGCTGGGCACCCGGGTCGGCAAAGCCCGGCTCAGCCTGCTGGGCCTGCGCCCGCGCAACACCGCGGTGCTGATCACGGTGCTGACCGGCAGCCTGATCAGCGCGATCTCACTCGGACTGATGCTGCTGGTCAGCGACCGGCTGCGGGTCGGCCTGTTTCAGCTGGATCAACTGCAGGACCGCCTGCAGCAGAGCCGCAGCGCCCTGCAGCGCAGCACCGGCGAACTGCTGACCGCCGAACGCGAGCGCAACCAGGCGCAACAGCGGTCCCAGCAGCTGCGGCGCGAACTGGCCCCCCTGCAGGCCCAACGGGCCCAGCTGGAGCGCGAGCGCGATGCCCTGGGCCGCGAGGTGCGGCAGCGGGACGCCGAAATCCGCAACAACAAACAGGAACTGGGCCGGGTGCGGCAGCAGATCGCCAGCCGCTCCCAGGAGCTCAAAGGGCTCGAAAGCCACCTGATCGCCCTGCGCCGCGGCGATGTGGTGATCAGCAGCGGCCAGCCCCTGGCCACGGCCAAGGTGCGGCTCGAGCGCCCCGAGCAGGCGGCCGACGTGATCAACGCCCTGCTGCAGCAGGCCAACCGCAATGCCTTCAACCGGGTGTTGCCGGGCGAGACGCCCAACCGGCAGATCCTGCTGGTGCCGCGCAATGACATCGCCAAGCTGGAAACCATGATCCGGCAACCCGGCAGCTGGGTGGTGAGCATCCTGTCGGCGGCCAATGTGCTGCGCGGTGAACGCCAGGTGCTGGGTTTCCCGGATCTGCGCCCCAACCGCAGCGTGGTGCAGCAGGGCGAAGTGCTGGCCAGCACCACGATCGAAGGCGATCTGCGCGAGGGGAGCCAGATCACCCGGCGCCTCAACCTGCTGCTGGCGGCCGCCTATGCCCGGGCCCAGCGCCAGGGCACCCTGAGCGACGGCCTGCAGTTCGACATCGCCCGGGCCAATCAGCTGGTGCGCGAGCTCAGCGAGCGACCGGCGGGGCAGGTGGTGCAACTCGAGGCCGTGGCCCTGGGCAACGCCGAGACCCCCGATCCGATCGCGGTCGATCTGCGCTGGGTCAACGGCGCCGTGCTGCCGGTCGCCCCGGGACGCCGCAACTGAGATGACAACGGGACCGCTGGCCGCCCTGGACCCGGGCCGCAGCAAATGCGGCCTGGTGCGCACCGACCCGGGCCGCACCCAGCTGGATGAGGCCCTGATCCTGGATCCGGCGGCCTGCCGGGCCACCCTGATCCGCTGGCACCAGCAGCAGCCGCTGGCGGCGGTGGTGCTGGGCAACGGCACCAGCAGCCGCCAATGGCAGCGCGACCTGGCGGACCTGGCGGTGCCGGTGCTGCTGGTTGATGAATGGGGCACCACCCTGGCCGCGCGCCAGCGCTACTGGCAGCTGTGGCCGCCCCGGGGCTGGCGCCGGCTGTTGCCAACGGGGCTGCGGCTGCCGCCGCGGGATCTGGACGACCTGGCAGCCCAGATCCTGATGGAGCGCTGGCTGCAACGGACCCTGCCCCGGGGCACGCGGGCCCTGGGCGCCTGACTCAGAAGCGGGCCCGCACCGTGAAGGCGTAATCGCCGCCCGGCTCAAGCTGGTAATCAGCCTTGAGCAGAAACCGCAGCAGGGCGTCCTGAATCAACGCCCGGCCCAGGGACGGTTCAACCTCAAGGCTGCCGCGGTCAAAGGCCCAGCGAAAGGTCCAATGGAAGCCGCCGGCACTGACCTCGCCCTCCAGCAGCCGTTGGCTGAAGCTCTGGTGCAGCACCCGCAGCTGGGCGGTGGTGGCGGGCAGGCGACTCATACCGGCGCAAAGCCGTTGATGCGGTTGGCCGCCAGTGTCAGCCCCCGGCGCTGAATCAGGCCGATGCCGGCCTCCACTTCGCCCAGCACCTGCGCCAGCAGGGGCTGCTCGTCAGGACTAAAGCGCCCGAGCACATGGCCGATCGTGCGGGCCTTGCGCTCGACCGGATTGTCGGCGGGGGCGCCGATGCCGATGCGCAGACGCGGAAAGTCCTGCGTGCCCAGATGGCTGATCGTCGAGCGCAGGCCGTTGTGGCCGCCGGCGCTGCCGCTGGCCCTCAGGCGCAGCTTGCCGAAGGGCAGGTCCATGTCATCGACGACCACCAGCAGCTCCTGGGGCTGCAGGCCGAACCAGTCGAGCGCTGAGCGGATCGCCCGACCGCTCTCGTTCATGAAGGTCTGGGGCATCAACAGACGCAGACGCTGCTCACCGCTGCCGACCTCGGCCAGCAGCCCCTGCAGCCGGGCCTGATTGCGAAAGCTGCTGCCGGCCGCGGCGGCCAGACGCTCGAGCGCCATGAAGCCGACGTTGTGGCGGGTCCCCGCGTACTTGGCACCCGGATTGCCGAGTCCGATCACCAGGCGCAGCTGGGGCTGGGACTGGGATTCAGAGCCGACCACCGGTGCTGTGCAAGCGGTTCAGGCCTGATGGGACTCAGAAGAAGTCTCGGCAACCGCGGCAACAGAATCACCAGCGACGTCGCCAGCGGCCAGGACAGCTGGAGCAGCAGCCCCTGACGGGGAATCGTTCTCAGCCACCGTAATGGCGCTGCGGAACTCCTTCTCGAAATCCTGCGAGGCCGACTGGAAACCCTTAAGTGTGCGGCCCAAGGTCTTGCCGAGTTCAGGCAGACGCTTGGGACCGAACACCAGCAGGCCGATGGCCGCGATGACCGCCATTTCTGGCAGGCCGATCCCGAAGATGTTCATGGCTGTGCCCTCAAGGCGACGGTGCTCAACCGATGCCGTTCCAGTTGACGTTGATGCCTTCGAGCAGCAGCGACTTGTTGTACAGCTGCAGGATCACCAGCAGGAAGACCAGGAACAGGGCCATGAAGATGCCCATGACCGGGGTGGTTCCCCACCCGGGCACCACCTTGCCGTACTCGGAGTTGAGGGGACGCAGCAGGTCTCCAAGACGGGTGCGTTGGGCCATGGCGGCGGGTGCCTCTCGGGCGTCGAAGCGGTCTGGTTACTGTAAGGGCCTTGCCGGCTCCGGCGCGCCGGGCTGTCGAGAGTTGTGACGGAAACCCTCTCGCCCATGGACCCCACCACCACCGGTTCACCCGCCATGAGCGTGGCCATCGCCGTGCTGGTGGCCCTGCTGGGCCTCACCGGATTCGGTGTGTACACAGCTTTTGGCCCCCCCTCAAAGCAGCTGAGCGATCCGTTCGACGATCACGAGGACTGAACCGGGACCAGGCGCCAGAACCCGGTGGCCCAGGGGGCCAGCACAGAGGACTGATCCTGTGGATCCAACGGCCTGCCCAGCCCGTCGAGCCGCTCCAGCAGGCGCCAGGCGGGCCCCAAAGTCAGGCCTTGGCGCAGTGGTGAGAGGTTCTGAACGCTGAGCACCGCTGCACCTGAGCGCTGGCTGCAGGGACGCAACCCCAGCAACTGCAGGTGCGGTCCCAGGTCGGGCAACCCAGCCGGCAACTGCGCGACACCCGCCAGCGGCCGGCGCCAGAGCGGCTCGCGAAAGCGCACCGCCTCCTGGGGCAGGGCGGCCCGGCACCAGCCCTGGGGGCAGGGCACCAGGGCCAGCCGCAGGCGCTGCCAGCCGTTGTCGGCAGCGGGATCGGGCCAGGTGGGCGCCCGCAGCAGCGACACCCCGAGCTGCTCGGGGCTGGCCGAGACCCCCTGGGGGCCATCGAGCAGCACCCCCAGGCCGCCGCCGGGGGCCGCGGCTTCGGAGGCCAGCCAGCTGATCGCCGGCAGCTCCCAACGGCTGCGTTCGCGTTCGTTGGCAGGCGCGGCCGGCCGTTCGAGCACCCCGCCGCTGGTGTCGGCGGCCCATCGCCGGGCGGACTGGGCCAGGGGTAGCTCAAACCGCAGCAGCTCATGGCACTGGCGCCAATCGATGCTCAGCACCAACTCAAACCAGGGACTGCCGGCCAGCAACCGCCCGTCGAGCCGCAGCGCGCTGTCGCCCAGCTGCCCCCGCCAGCTGAGCTGGCTGCACAGGGGCCCCTGCTCATGCCAGTGCGGACCCGGCTGCCAACGGATCGGGCGTTCATGGTCCCGGTAATCGGCCGCCAGGTCCCAGGCATCCCAGAACTCGCCCGCATCGCGGTAGCGCCGCAACCGGGCCGCAGACGCCAGGTAGGGGCGGTCATGGGCATCCCACAGCTGCTCCAGGCCCGCCGGCCCCACCACCACCCGCACCAGGCCGTTGTCGAGCTGCCAGCGCCCATCGGCCAAGGCGGTGCTGCTGACCGGCTGCTGGATGCCAGGGCCATCAGCCAACGCAGGGCCAGCCGCTGCGCCGGTGCGGTGCTGAACCAGCGCCGCACCGGCACCAGCCAGCGGCGGCAGCTGCACCCAGCAGCCACCGCTGGCGGCCGGCTGCAACGGCAAAGGGGTGCCATCGGCCGCCGACCAGTTGCCGGCAGGCAGCCGCAGGCAAGGGCGGCGCCCTGGCAGCGGCTGCAGCTGCGCCACGGCCCAGGTCTGACGACCAGTCGGGCCAGCAGCGACGGCAGCCCCCAACCAGGCCTGCAGCGCCCGGTCGCGGCTGCGCGCCGCCTGCCGCCGGGCCGTGCGCCACTGGGGCTCGGCCTGGTCGAACACCTCGGGCACCGACGTGCCCGGCAGGATGTCGTGGAACTGCTGGAACAGCAGCGGGCGCCAGTCGGGCTGCTGGGCTGCGGCGAGCGGTGCCCCACCGCCCAGGGCCAGCAGGCTCTGGGCCAAGTCGGCTTCGCGCAGCAGGCGCTCGAGGCTGCGGTTGTGGCGTTTCTGATCGGGACGGCTGGTGGC
>Ga0310335_100455_pt1 | contig 10845 bp, 9 predicted proteins | sample LakMicMISRFREDD7_FD_195549 | JGI IMG/M metagenome (GOLD analysis project Ga0310335, IMG submission 195549) | Enriched freshwater cyanobacterial communities from Lake Michigan, Michigan, United States - MI23.SRF.RED.D7 (v2) (version 2) | ecosystem: Environmental > Aquatic > Freshwater > Lake... | reverse complement strand
CCATATTGGCGCCCGGCGGCAGCTCATCGCCCTGCTCGCGGGTATAGATGCGCACGTCAACAACCCGGCCCCGTTCGGTGCCGGGCACCCGCAGGGAGTTGTCACGCACATCGCGGGCTTTCTCGCCGAAGATGGCCCGCAGGAGCTTTTCTTCAGGCGGCTGATCCGATTCGCCCTTGGGGGTCACCTTGCCCACAAGAATGTCACCGGATTCCACATAGGCACCGATGCGGATAATGCCCATCTCATCGAGGCTGCCCAAGCTTTCCTCGGCCACGTTGGGGATTTCCCGAGTGATCTCCTCGGGACCAAGCTTGGTCTGGCGGGCCTCAATCTCGTACTTCTCGATGTGCACCGAGGTGTAGAGATCGTCTTGAACAAGGCGCTCACTGACGAGGATGGCATCCTCGTAGTTGTAGCCCTCCCAGGGCATGTAGGCGATCAGCACGTTCTGACCCAGGGCGATCTCACCGCCCTCACAGGCCGAGCCATTGGCAAGCACCTGGCCGGCGATCACCTGGTCGCCCAGGGAGACAATCGGGCGGTGGTTGAGGCAGGTGTCCTGGTTGGAGCGCTGATACTTCTGCAGGTAGTGGTTGTGATCAACGCCAGCCTCGTCGCGAATGACGATGGCGGTGGCATCCACATAGGCCACGGTGCCATTAACCGTGGTGATCGGCACCATGCCCGAGTCCCGGGCCACCTGGGTTTCCAGGCCCGTGCCCACCAGGGGCCGCTCCGGCCGCAGCAGGGGAACGGCCTGGCGCTGCATGTTGGAGCCCATCAGGGCCCGGTTGGCGTCGTCGTGCTCCAGGAAGGGAATCAGGGAGGTCGCTACCGAGATCACCTGAACCGGTGAGAGCTGGACGTAGTCCACCTGCTCGGGGGGCACCTTCTCAAAGTCCTGGCGATAGCGAACCGGCACCAGTTCAGCCGTGATCCGGCCCGTGGAATCGGCCGGAATATCGCCCGGGGCGATGCGGCACTCATCCTCCAGGTCGGCGGAAAGATAGATCGGATCGCCTTCTTTGATGACGATGCCATTTTCAACCCGCCAAAAGGGGGTTTCGATGAAGCCGTATTCATTCACCCGGGCGTGGGTCGCCAAGGAACCAATCAGGCCGGCATTGGGACCTTCCGGCGTTTCAATCGGGCAAATGCGGCCGTAGTGGGAGGGGTGGATGTCCCGAACGGCGAAGCCAGCCCGCTCCCGGGTCAGACCGCCTGGGCCGAGGGCGCTGATGCGGCGCTTGTGGGTGAGCTCGGCCAGGGGGTTGGTCTGGTCCATGAACTGGCTCAACTGGCTGGAGCCGAAGAACTCCTTCACCGCCGCCACCAACGGCTTGGGGTTCACCAACTGGGCCGGCGTCAGCGATTCGGTCTCGCCCACGGTCATCCGTTCTTTGATAATCCGCTCGAGCCGGTTGAGGCCCACCCGCACCTGGTTTTGAAGCAGTTCGCCGACGGAGCGAACGCGGCGATTGCCGAGGTGATCGATGTCATCGAGGGAGGCACCACCGACATCGAGTTCCAGATTGATCAGGTAATCAATCGTGGAGAGAACATCTTCCGGCGTGAGCGTGCGCACCGCATCGGGAATGGTGAGGCGCAACTTCTTGTTGATCTTGTAGCGACCGACCCTGCCCAGGTCGTAGCGCTTGGGATCGAAGAAACGGCTGTGTAGCAACTGCTGGCCGCCACTCACCGAAGGCGGTTCGCCTGGACGTAGCTTCTTGTAGAGCTCCAACAGGGCTTGATCTTCCGAACTGATGCCTTCGTCGTTGGCCGCCTCAATCGACTTCTGATAATACTCAGGGTGCCGCAGCTTGTCGAGTACATCATTGTCGGATAAACCGATGGCACGCATCAACACATGGGCGTTGATCTTACGGGTTTTGTCGACCCGCACGTGCAGCAAATCGTTCTTATCGGTTTCAAACTTCAGCCAGGCGCCCCGGTTGGGGATAAGGCTGGCATTGAACGTTTTACGGCCGTTTTTGTCCTGCTCGTCTTTGAAATAAACTCCGGGGGACCGCACGATCTGGTTAACGATCACGCGCTCGGCGCCGTTAATGATGAAGGTGCCCCGTTCGGTCATCAAGGGAAGCTCGCCGATGAAGACTTCCTGCTCCTTGATCTCGCCAGTTTCCTTGTTGACCAGACGACAGGTCACATACATCTGGGACGCGAAGGTGGCATCGCGCCGCTTCGCTTCTTCGACGTCATGGCGGGGCCGCTTCAGCCGGTACTCGCTACCGATGAAGTGCAGCTCCAGCTTGCCGGTGTAGTCGGTGATCGGAGAGAAGCTTTCCAGCTCCTCGATCAGCCCCTTCTCCAGGAACCATTTGAAGCTTGCCCGCTGCACCTCGACCAAATCGGGGAGGTACGTAACGGTCTTGGCGACCTGGATCGCGCTGCTCATGCGTTGACCTGCAGGAACTGTAAGGTGAGGAAACGCTGACCGGGGGAGTCAGCGAAGGAAATAACGAAGCCATCGACGCTGGCTGGCGCAGTGACGGGCGATCCACGGGGGAACGGCTCGCCTGCACCTAGACCGGCAGAGCTCGGATCAACCCTGCCAACGTCGAAATCCAACGCAAAGACAAAGCACCTGATGGGGTTCGGGGGTGTGCCTGGCCAAAGCAGCATCACGAAGGAGGCTGCGCTGTCTAGCAAACCAATAAAACATCATACACTGCCAAAGGCAGGGCCAAAAAGGTTGATGGCATTGCGGGTGCTCTGGGCCGCCACCACAACCAAGCTCTCACCGCGAAGATCGGCCACCCGCTCGGCAACGGCGGCCACATAGGCGGGCTCATTGCGCTTGCCCCGCCGGGGAACGGGCGCCAGGAACGGGCAATCGGTTTCGACCAGGTAGCGGTCCGCAGGAACCTGGCGGGCGCAGGCGTGGGTGTCCTCGGCCTTGGCAAAGGTGACTGTGCCACTGAAACTGATGTACAGCCCCAGGGCCAGGAAAGCCTCCATCTCCGCCGGGCTTCCGCCCCAGCAATGCATCACGCCCCGGGGGCATCGGCCCTCAGCCTGGCGCTGACCCAGTTCCTGCAGCATGGCCTCAGCCGCATCCCGGCAATGGATGATCACCGGCAGATCAAGCTCGAAAGCCAGATCCAGCTGGGGCCGAAGCACCGCCAATTGGAGCTCAAGGTTCTGCTCGCGAAACAGATCGAGTCCCAGTTCGCCGATGGCCACAACCCGGGGGTCGTCCAGGGCCGCTTGGCGCAGCTGCTGGGCGGTCTGGCCATGCCAATGCTGCGTATCGAGGGGGTGAACCCCCACCGAATAACGCAGCTCTGGGAAACGGTCAGCTAAGGCCCGGATCGCCGCAATTTCGGACGGCTCTACGCAGGCATGGAGCAAGCGCACCACTCCTGCGTCGCGCCAGCGCTGGGCCACCGCATCAAGGTCCGCCTCGAAATTGCGAAACACGATGTGGCAATGGCTGTCTACCAGCTGGTGGCCGGGATCGGCCGCCAGCTTGGGACTGGGATCAGGCGCCGGGACAGTCGGATGGGCCATGGCCTTGGGGAGCACCTGGGTCACGGTCTAGTCCTTAGCGCTGGTGCGGGGAGTCGGCTCAGGCCTGGGGGGCGCCAGCCGGCTCAACCACCTGTTTGACGGCCGTGCTGAGCCGGGCCTTCTGGTGGGCACCGGTGTTGCGGTGCATCACCCCAACCTTCACCGCCTTATCGATTTTGCTGAAGGCGGCATTCAGGCTGGCCTGAACCGCTTCTTTGGCGGCATCGCCAGGGGTCTGGCTGAAGGCGGTGCAGGCGGTGAAGCAGCGCTTCATCAGGGTGCGCACGGCCGACTTGTAGGTGCGGTTTTGCAGGCGGTTGCGTTCGGCAACCTCGATGCGCTTTTTCGAGGACTTGTTATTGGCCACAGGCGGTTTCTGCGCTGAATCAGCAAACGAAGATCCTACCCCCCAGCCCGATCGAAGAAGGCTTGGACGTAACTTGAAATCCCGTTCGATCCTCCCCGCGCCGTGGCCGCCAGCCCCTCCCTGCAGTCCAGCGGCAGCACCCCTGGGGCAGCCGCCCTGGACCTGGAGGTGTTGAGCGATTTAGGGGCGGCGGCCAGGCGATTGGACCAGATCGCTGATCGCACCACTAGTGGTGGTGCAGAAGCGGCCAGCAAGACCGTCGACGCCATCCTGGCCCAGGTGCGCCGCGAAGGGGACCAGGCCCTGCTCGAGCTCAGCGAGCGCTTCGACGGGGTGCGGCCCGATCCCCTGCGCATCCCGATCCAGCAGCTTCAGGCCGCCTGGGACCAGTGTGAGGACAGCCTCAAAGCGGCCCTGGAACTGGCCCACGACCGCATCCTGGCCTTCCACCAGCGCCAGCTGCCCAGCGATCTGGCGCTGAGCGGTCCCCATGGCGAACGGCTGGGCCGGCGCTGGCGTCCCGTGGAGACGGCCGGCATCTATATCCCAGGCGGCCGGGCCTCCTACCCGAGCACCGTATTGATGAATGCCGTACCGGCCCGGGTGGCCGGCGTCAAGCGACTGGTGATGGTGACCCCGCCCGGGCCCGATGGCCAGGTGAATGCCACGGTGCTGGCGGCCGCCCACCTGGCCGGGGTTGACGAGATTTATCGGGTCGGCGGCGCCCAGGCCATCGGCGCCCTGGCCTACGGCACGGCCACGATCCCCCGGGTGGATGTGATCACCGGACCCGGCAACCTTTACGTGACCCTGGCCAAAAAGGCGGTGTATGGCCGGGTGGCGATCGATTCCCTGGCCGGCCCCAGCGAGGTGCTGGTGATCGCCGACCACAGCGCCCGGGCCGACCAGGTCGCCGCCGACCTCTTAGCCCAGGCAGAACACGATCCCCTGGCGGCCGCCATCCTGCTCACCACCAGCGAGGCCCTGGCAGCCGCCCTGCCGGCCGCCCTCGAAGCCCAGCTGGCCCACCATCCCCGGGCCGCCATCACCCTGGCCGCCCTGAATGCCTGGGGCCTGGTGGTGGTCTGCCCAAACCTGGAGGCGGCGGCAGCCTTAAGCGACCGCTTTGCCCCCGAACACCTGGAACTGCTGGTGGAGCAGCCCGAACCCCTGGCCGAGCGCATCGAGCACGCCGGGGCGATCTTCCTGGGCGCCTGGAGCCCGGAGGCGGTGGGCGACTATCTAGCCGGGCCCAACCACACCCTGCCCACCTCCGGCACGGCCCGTTTCGCCAGTGCCCTGGGGGTGGAAACCTTCCTGCGCCACACCAGCTTGATCCACTTCAACCGAGAGGCCCTCGAAGCCACCGGCGCAGCCGTGGTCACCCTGGCCGACAGCGAAGGCCTCCACAGCCATGCCCAGTCGGTGCGGCTCCGCCTGGAGGGCTGAGGCCAGCTGAAAGGCCCAGGGGTTTCAGAGAGACTGGGGTGCGCCTTCAGCGGCGCACCAGCTCCCGCACGCCGGGGACCCCATCGACCACATCGCCCACCAGCACCTGGTCGGTGATGTTGACGAACAGGCCGTTCTCGAGCACGCCGGGCAGGTTGTTGATGGCCTGCTCCAGGCCGACCGGATCGGCGATGCCACCGGCAAAACGCACGTCCAGCACCAGGTTGCCCTGGTCGGTGACCACCGGGCCGGCCTTGCGCACGGCCATGCGCAGCTGGGCATCGCCGCCGAGCTCGCCCAACTCAGCTTGCACCTGACGCCAGGCTCCGGGCAGCACCTCCACGGGCAACAGGAAGCCCAGGTTGAGGCGCTCGACCAGCTTGCTGGCATCCACCACCACGACAAAGCGGTCGGCGCGGCGGGCCACCAGCTTTTCCTGGACGTGGCAGGCGCCGCCGCCCTTGATCAGCTGGAAATTGGGATCGACCTCGTCGGCCCCATCGATGGCCAGATCGATGCGGGAGATGGCATTGAGGCTCTTGAGCGGAATGCCCAGTTCGGCCGCCAGCACTTCGCCCTGGAAGGAGGTGGTGACACCGGTGATGTCCTTGAGCTCGCCGCTTTGGAGCTTGGCGCCCAGGCCCTGGATCATCAGGGCGGCCGTGGAACCGGAGCCCAGGCCCACCACCATGCCGTCGCGGATCTGCTGCACCGCCGCCTCCGCCACGGCCTGCTTCATGCGGTCCTGCAGATCAGCCATCACCGGGGTCGAAAAGGCCCGTGACCGTAGCAAGGGACAGATTTGGGAGCTGCTGGAACCAGGCGGCTCAGGCGGCGATGGCTGAAGCGACGATGGCTGAACCGGCGATGGATTGAACGGAGGACGCCCAGGGGGCCGCCGCTCAACCTGCCGCGGGGAGGGCCTCCGGCCGGATCGTCAGCCGCAGCTCCCGATCCCCCCGCAACACCGTGATCGCCAGGGATTCGCCGATATGGGAGGCCTCCACCAGGCGCAACAACCGGGCCGGATTGGCCACGGCCTGGTCGGCGGCAGCCACCACCAGATCGCCCCGACGCAAACCCGCCCGCTGGGCCGGGCTATCGGGCAACACGGTCTGAATCAGGGCACCATCGCGTTCGGGCAGGGTGACAAGGGCATTGGGGTCCCGGTTGTGCTCCCGGGCCAGGCGGGCCGTGAGCGGCACGAGCTGAACCCCCAGATAGGGATGGACCACCTTGGTGCCGCGGCCAAGCTGGCCGGCCACCTCCTTGGCCAGGTTGATCGGAATGGCGAAGCCCAGGCCCGCCCCCGGCCCGGAGCGCACCAGGGTGTTGATCCCCACCACTTCGCCGGCCCCATTGATCAAGGGGCCTCCCGAGTTGCCGGGATTGATCGCCGCATCGGTTTGGATCAACTCCAGGCGCTTATCGGAAAAGCCGAGGCTGTTGATGTTGCGGTGCAGGCTGCTGACAATCCCCAGGGTGACGGTGCGCTCCAGGCCATAGGGGGTCCCCAGGGCAATCGCCCAGTCGCCCACCTCCAGGGCTTCGGAATCGCCGAGGGGGGCGGCCCGTAGCTCGGCCCCGGGCTCGATCCGCACCACGGCGAGATCGGTGACCGGATCGGTGCCCAGCACGCTGCCATCCACCTGCTGGCCATCGGCCAGGGTCACCTCCACCCGGTCGACGCCATCGACCACATGGGCGTTGGTCAGCACCAGCCCCTGGCGATCAATCACCACCCCCGAGCCCTGGCCCCGCTCGCGGGAGCGGGAGGAGGGATCACCGAATAGCTCCCGCAACAGGGGGTCGCTGAAGGCCGGATCCAGGCCCCCGGGGGGCACGTTGCGCTCGGTGTCGATCCGCACCACCGAGGCCGCCACCCGCTGGACCGCCTCAGCCACAAAACTGCGGGGCTTGGCCAGCGGGGCCATCGCCGCCTGGACAGAAGCCGGGGCGGCGGCCAGGGGGGATGGACTTGGGGCGAAGGCGGGCTGGGCTTGCTCCTCGGCGGGGGCTAGGGCAACGGATGCGGGGTCAGGAAGGGCGGCCCCAGCGGCTGCCGGGCCCGTGGGGGCCGCCGCCAGGGAGGCGCTGGAAGCCCTGGCGGAGGCACCTGACTCGGCGAAGGGGCCCGCCTCGAGAGCCCAGGCGGCTGCGCCGACGGGACAGGCGCCCACCAGCAACGCCACCAGGATGGGCAGGAGGCCAGCCAGCGCCCTGGGCAGGATCAGGCGCCTGAAAGGGGGCACGGCGGGCCTTAACAAAGATTCCTCAGGCTATCGAGGGTGCTGCAACGGTCGGCGGTCCGCCCCCCTACAAACCACACCGCAACCGGTTCAGGGGCGGCCAAGAGACCTAAGTTTTGCCATCCCGATTCCCCTGCCATGGCAGCCGTCCCCCCTGGCACCCGCGTGCGTTGCAACCTTTGCCAAGTGGAAATCCAAGGGATGGCCGGCGGTAAGGACCTGGTCCATTTCAGCCAGGGCGCCCCGGCCAGCCGGGCCAAGCTCTGGGCGCGGGTCTGCCAGTTCCTGCGCAGCGACGACCAGATCTCCCGCTGCATCAACCAGGACCCCAGCCTGCGCGGCGAAGTCCAAAGCGGCGATTACTACGCCGAACCCCCCGCCGTGGACCTGGGCAGCAGCAACACCGGCGGGCCCCTGTAGGGCTCCACGCCATCGCGTAGGTTGATGGCGTGCCCGGCGGGCATCACCGATCCACATCCTTCTCCTATGCCCTTGGGCTAAGGAGCTCCCCAAGCCCTTGTGACGCTGCGGGATTGGGGGTGGACAGGGCAGATCACTGCAGATGCCGGACGGGCTGCCCGTCTCCTGCAGTCCCTGTCTTGGCCTTGGCCGAAACCCTTCCCCCCGAGTTGGACGGCCTGGCCCGCCAAGTGACATCCTCCTTGGGCTTTCAGCTCTGGGGCGGCCAGCTGCTCCGCCAGCGGATCCCCATGACCCTGGTGATTCAGTTGCGCCGGGCCGATGGGAGCGATGTGAGCCTGGACGACTGCGCCAGCTGCAGCGGCCCCATCGGTGATGCGATCGAGGCCAGCGGCTTGCTCGAGCAGGCCTACGTGCTTGAGGTCAGCAGCCCGGGTGTCAGTGAGCTGCTGCAGGAGGAGCGGGATTTCCGCAGTTTTCGTGGCTTCCCAATCGAAGTCCACCGGCGCGATCCCGAGGGCGTCGAAAGCCAACGGGAAGGGCTACTGCTGGAGCGCGATGACGACTACCTGCACCTCAACGTCAAGGGGCGCACCGTCCGCATCCCCCGCGCCGAAGTGCTCAGCGTCCGTCTGATCACCCCCTCTGAAGACTGAGGGACGCCCGCCAGCCGGCGCCCTTCCCTTGACTTCCCAAATTCCTTTTCCCCGCGCAACCGACCGATGGCACTGGTTCTTCTCCCCGGCCTGACCAATCTGATCGAGGACATCAGCGAAGAGAAGAAGCTGCCTCCCCAAGTGGTGGAGGCGGCCCTGCGGGAGGCCCTGCTTAAGGGCTACGAACGCTACCGGCGCACCCTTTATCTGGGCATCAGCGAAGATCCCTTTGAAGAGGATTACTTCAGCAACTTCGATGTGGCCCTCGACCTCGATGAAGAGGGCTATCGCGTGCTGGCCAGCAAGATCATTGTCGAAGAGGTCGAAAGCGAGGACCACCAAATCGCCCTGGTCGAAGTGCAGCAGGTGGCAGAGGATGCACAGGTGGGCGACACGGTTGTGCTCGATGTCACCCCTGAAAAAGACGACTTCGGCCGCATGGCCGCCTCCACCACCAAGCAGGTGCTGGCCCAGAAACTGCGCGACCAGCAGCGCCGCATGATCCAGGAGGAGTTTGCCGACCTGGAGGATCCCGTACTGACGGCCCGGGTGATCCGTTTCGAGCGCCAGTCGGTGATCATGGGGGTGAGCTCCGGCTTGGGTCGCCCGGAAGTGGAGGCTGAACTGCCCCGCCGCGACCAGCTGCCCAACGACAACTATCGGGCCAACGCCACCTTCAAGGTGTTCCTCAAGGAGGTGAGCGAGGTGGCTCGGCGCGGCCCCCAACTGTTCATTTCCAGGTCCAATGCCGGCCTGGTGGTGTATTTATTTGAGAACGAAGTTCCCGAAATCCAGGAAGGCTCGGTGCGGATTGTGGCCGTGGCCCGGGAAGCCAATCCGCCCTCCCGCTCGGTCGGCCCCCGCACCAAGGTGGCGGTGGACAGCGTTGAGCGGGAAGTGGATCCGGTGGGTGCCTGTATCGGCGCCCGGGGCTCCCGCATCCAGCAGGTGGTGAATGAGCTGCGCGGCGAAAAAATCGACGTGATCCGCTGGTCCCCTGACCCCGGCATGTACATCGCCAACTCCCTCAGCCCCGCCCGGGTCGACATGGTGCGGCTGGTGGATCCCGAAGGCCAACACGCCCATGTGTTGGTTCCCCCCGACCAGCTCAGCCTGGCGATTGGCCGTGAGGGTCAAAACGTGCGATTGGCGGCCAGGCTCACCGGCTGGAAGCTGGACATCAAAAACAGCAGCGAATACGACCAGGCCAGCGAAGACGAGAAGGTGGCCGAACAGATCGCCCTGCGCCAGGAGGATGAGGCCCTTCAGGCCGAAGCCGAAGCCCGCCTGGCCGTGGAGCAGGCCGCCCGCGCTGAGGAAGATGCCCGCTTGAGAGAGCTCTATCCCCTGCCCGAGGATGACGAGGAGTACGCCGGCGACGGCTACACCTACCAAGGTGCTGGCGAGCAGGCCGGCGACAATGCCGCATCAGAGAACTCAGCATCAGAGAACGCCGCCCGAGAGAATGCAGCCCCAGAGCCAGTTGAATCTGAAATCGAAGGCGACGGGTCCCAGATCGGCAGCGAAGCCGCTGCAGAGCCCCCTGGCGACGACGTTGGGGCCGATGGCGATCCCGATGCCGATGCCGAGCTGGCCTCCGAGAACGGGGCCCCTGGCCAGGAAGGGATCCGGTGAAGGGCAACCCCGTCCTGAGGCGCTGTGTCACCTGCCGGGAGCTGCTGGATCGTCAGCAGCTCTGGCGGGTGGTCCGCCTCCAAGACGGAAGCCTCGCCCTCGATGCGGGGATGGGCCGCTCGGCCTACCTCTGTCCACGCCAGGATTGCCTGAGCGAAGCCAAACGCCGCCGCAAACTGCAACGGGCCCTGCGCTGCCAGGTTGCAGATTCCATCTACGCCGACCTGGAAGGTCGGCTGCCCAGTACCAGCCCATCGGGCGCTGAGGCAAGATGAATAGTGGTCTTACCGCGTGTAGGACCCGGCGGCACCTGTTGCCCCGACCGATTGGAGACCTGAATGACCAGCAGCGGCAAAGTCCGGATTTACGAGCTGTCCAGGGACCTGGGCCTGGAGAATAAGGACGTGCTCGAAGCCGCCGACAAGCTGTCGATTGCTGTCAAGAGCCATAGCAGCTCGATCAGCGATGACGAGGCCGCTGCCATCCGCGGTCTCATCAAGGGCAATGGCAAGCCTGCTGCTCAGGGCCCCGT
>Ga0310335_100451_pt1 | contig 10902 bp, 11 predicted proteins | sample LakMicMISRFREDD7_FD_195549 | JGI IMG/M metagenome (GOLD analysis project Ga0310335, IMG submission 195549) | Enriched freshwater cyanobacterial communities from Lake Michigan, Michigan, United States - MI23.SRF.RED.D7 (v2) (version 2) | ecosystem: Environmental > Aquatic > Freshwater > Lake... | reverse complement strand
GGCAGGGGAAGGTCAGCTCATATACAAGCATTTCGAAGTCCGACTGAGAAAAGATCAGATAGTAGTCCTCAGAGAAATAACGATTCACATAGGAACTGTTGTAGGCATAAAAAATGACTTCTTCAGCAAAAGAGCGATCAAAGCGATTGGAGATGTCCTGGTAAGTCTGGATCCGATTCTGAAGTAAATGCCCCCATGGCCTGAAAATGTAGCTATGTCTATGGTCAGAGCGATTAAACCTCTCAGGAATATTAAGTGGAAAATGATGCCCATCATGTGCACTCCAGATAGGGGAATGCATGGTGAAAAGCATGCCTCCCGGCTTTAGGCACAAGAACATCTTCTCAATTGCCAGAGGCAGTCTTTCAAGGTGCTCAAAACAGGCAATAGAGAATACGAGATCATATTTGTCGTGATGGTCACAGCCGAGTTCTTCAACGTTCGACAAATGATGTGCATAACGCACAGGCGGATGGTCGGAGTCGCACGAGTTACGGTGAACCTGATTTCCTTCGAAGCCAGGTTGATCGTAAGCTTTCGCTTCAACGCATGTCCAACTTCGACACTGAAGGTGATCCAATACGAGTGAAGGTGGAAGTGCTCCACCAATCTCTAATACGTCCAATCCCTTAAGGGGTACGAATTGGGAGCACTGCTCTAAGTAGTGTAGATGGTAGCTGAGTTTGAAATGTTTAGAGAAATACGCTTCTTGGCCCGGATTCAAGCCTAAAACCATGTTGAGCGATACTAACAGTCTAATATAGCACAAAAAGCAAATCCGGTCGGTCGCAGTAATCAAGTGCAAGGCATAACAACTTTTAGGACTGAGAGGCGACGAGATGGGATTACCCCGATTCAGTGGACAGGTCGCAGGGCTCCACGGGTGTGCCGGTGCCCCCCTCTGCCAGGAAAGTTGACGCCTCTCCATTCCGCTCAATTTTCACCAGGGCGCTTGATGGAGCAAGTCAATGCGTCGTTACAGCGAGGCGGTCAAGGCTGATGTCAGAAGGCGGATGAGCCCGCCGCACCGGCAGAGCGTGGCCCGGATTTCGGAGGAGCTGGGCATCCACGTGATCACCCTCTACAAATGGAGAAAGGCCTGGCGGTTGCAAGGAGAGGTGGTGCCGGCATCCGAGAAGGACCCTGAGGGCTGGAGTGCCACCGACAAGTTCACGGTGGTGCTGGAGACCGCTGGCCTCAACGCCACTGAACTCAGTGCCTACTGCCGTGAGCGGGGCCTGTTCCCCAGGGCTGACTGAAAGTCATTTCAGCCCGTCCCCGCAAGGCTGATCCCGACCCAGCCGAGCATTCGGCTTATGTCGTGTGCCACAGCCATAAGACCAGCACGGATTGATTGGAAACCGTTGCAGCGCAACAGGTTCAGAGCCAAGGTGCGCAGTAGAGCCAGCACCTGCACCCCATTGCGCTGGCTGTAGCGATGCGCGTCTTCGCCGAGCTGCGTGTCGCGTGGCCAGTGCCACTGGTTTTCGATCGCCCAGCGCTGGCGCACCATGCGCAGCAGCGCTTTTGGACTGGTGCGCAGGGTGGTGATGAAAAGGTGGATGTGGTGAAACGGCTTGCCGTCACGCCAGCCGGTGCTCACCAGCTCGACGATCCAGCTGGCGCCCACCCAGCGCTCTCGTATGGAGTCCGCGGAACTGGGCAACGATCTGCTGATACAGCCGGCGTTGGTTGTTCTTGACCGTCAGGAGCAGGTCGGCGCCCTGCTCGGCGGCGAGTTGAAAAACGCTGGCGAGGTGTGCAGCGCATCCGCCTGGATCAGGCTTGCGGGGACGGGCTGAAATGACTTTCAGTCAGCCCTGGCCCTGTGCTGGTGCCCGTACCACGCTGATTGCTTTGACTCCCTTGATAAGAGTAATAGTTGTTCAATGCAACAATTATGATCCCTAAGATTCGTTATTGCGCGACCAAAAATGAAATCATTAGCTTTTTCTTTCCTGGTTAAATAGTGCGTCTGTTCAGCTGGAATGTGCTTTGCTTGCTGCCCAACCAGCTCATCAATCCCCTCCTGCGTTAAACTGATTCCCATTCTGCGCCGCCACCAGTGAAAGCCGTCATCTTGGCCGGTGGACTGGGAACACGTCTTGCTGAGGAGACCCATCTGAGGCCAAAGCCCATGGTGGAGGTGGGCGGGAAGCCAATTCTTTGGCATATTCTCAAAACCTACAGTCACCACGGCATCAATGAATTCATCATTTGCTGTGGTTACAAGGGCTACATCATTAAAGAATATTTTGCCAATTATTTCTTGCATACCAGTGATGTGACCTTTCACATGGATCTCAACCACATGGAGATCCATAAGCAAAATGCTGAGCCTTGGAAGGTCACGCTGGTCGATACGGGCGAGGCCACGCTCACCGGTGGGCGGTTGGCGCGGGTGCGTGACTACCTCGATGACACCTTCTGCTTTACCTACGGCGATGGTGTGGCAGATGTCGATGTGAGCGCACTTGTTGCCCATCACCGTCAGCAGGGTCGGCAGGCCACCCTCACGGCTGTGCAGCCACCAGGTCGTTACGGGGCTCTAAGCCTTGATGGTCAACAGGTCGAGCATTTCCAGGAGAAGCCCGATGGCGACGGTAGCTGGATCAACGGTGGTTACTTCGTGCTTGAGCCATCGGTGCTTGAACTCATCGAAGGCGATTCCTGTATCTGGGAAGGCCAGCCGCTGAACACTTTGGCCAGCCGTAGCCAGCTCAGCGCCTATTTCCACCACGGCTTCTGGCAGCCGATGGATACCCTTCGTGACCGGCAGAAGCTGGAAGAGCTCTGGACTTCTGGTGCAGCCCCGTGGAAGGTATGGCCATGAAACCACGAGGTCAGATCAAACCAGAGTTTTGGGCTGGCAAGCGGGTGCTGGTCACCGGCCATACCGGTTTCAAGGGCAGTTGGCTCAGCCTGTGGCTGAGTCAGTTGGGCGCCCAGGTGAGCGGTCTGAGCTTGGAGCCTGAGACCCAACCGAGCTTGTTCAACCAGTTGCAGTTAGAACTGCGGCTGAAACACCACTGGATTGCCGACATCCGCGGTTTTGGGGCAGTTGCAGACGCGGTTGAAGCCAGTCAGCCTCAAGTGGTGCTTCATCTGGCCGCTCAGCCGCTGGTACGGCGCAGCTACCGGGACCCTCTAGGCACCTGGGCCACCAATGTGCAGGGTTCCCTGCACGTGTTAGAGGCCTTGAATGTATTGCAGCACCCCTGCGCTGTGGTGATGGTGACCACTGACAAGGTGTACGAAAACCAGGAATGGGATTACGGCTACCGCGAGGCCGATCGCCTCGGTGGCCATGATCCCTACAGTGCCAGCAAGGCAGCAGCAGAGCTTGCGATTGCGAGCTGGCGCAGCAGCTTTTGCGGTTCGGCAGGTCATCAGACGCCGCATTTGGCCATTGCCACGGCGCGGGCGGGCAATGTGATCGGTGGTGGCGACTGGGCAGAAGATCGCATCGTGCCGGATGCAATACGAGCTCTGTCAGCGGGCGAGCCGATCCTTGTGCGTAATCCTCTGGCAACCCGGCCATGGCAGCACGTGTTGGAACCTCTGGGGGGTTACCTTTGCCTGGCAGAGGCTCTGCTTTGTGATTCGCAGCCCCCGTGTGAGGCCTTTAACTTCGGCCCCACACTCGCCAGCAATCGCCCGGTGGAGGAGCTGGTGACTGCGATCCTGAGCCAGTGGCCCGGTAGTTGGCTTGATCAACGAGATCACGCGGCCCCCCATGAGGCCAATTTGCTGCATCTACAGATCGACAAGGCTCATCACCGACTTGGCTGGACTCCCCGCTGGGACTTTGCCACCACGGTGCAGCGCACAGTGGAGTGGTACTTCAGGCATCGCCAAGGCACTTCGGCATTGACCTGCTGTCTGGCTGATTTGGAGGCTTACCAGGCTGTCTCCCCCTTCTTTTACTTGTCCTCGAAGGCATCATGAGCGAGCACTCCTCCATCCTGAAACAACAAATCCTGCAGCTCACCCGCGAGTACTCGCGTCAGGTGCATGCAGCTTTCCGGCCTGCTTCTGATCCAAACCGCAAACCATGGCAGGAAGGGTCCCCGATTCCCTATGCCGGCCGTGTCTTCACCGAAGATGAGGTTGAGGCGGCTGTATCAGCCACGCTGGATTTCTGGCTGACGCTGGGACAAGAGGGTGAAGCCTTTCAGAAGGAACTTGCGGCTTTTCTGGGGGTGCGCCACAGCTTGCTGGTGAATTCAGGCTCCAGTGCCAACCTCATTGCGATTTCGGCACTCACCTCACACAAGCTGCCAGAGAAGCAACGCATCAAGCCCGGCGATGAGGTCATCACTGTGGCAGCAGGTTTTCCTACCACGGTGGCTCCGATTATTCAGGTAGGGGCGGTGCCGGTTTTCATTGACGCTGATCCGGTGACGGGTAACGCCCGTTGTGAACAGCTCGAGGAGGCCTACCAAGCGGGCAAGACCAAGGCCGTCATGATGGCCCACGCTCTTGGTAACCCTTTCGATGTTGCAGCCACTATGGCGTTCTGCCGTAAATACGATCTGTGGTTGGTGGAAGACAACTGCGATGCGCTGGGTTGCAGCTACTCGATGCCCCGGTCACTGGCTGAAAGCCTTGGTTTCAGTGAGAACAGCCCTGGCCTCGATGAAGGGCCGGATCGGGTGGTGCGCTGGACCGGCACCTGGGGTGACCTGAGCACCCAAAGCTTCTACCCGCCTCATCACCTCACCATGGGCGAAGGTGGTGCAGTGAATATTGTGAGCGACGCCAAGCTCAAAGTGATCGCCGAGAGCTTCCGCGATTGGGGTCGAGACTGCTGGTGCCCCAGCGGTGTGGACAACAGCTGCAATAAGCGCTTCGGCTGGCACCTGGGTGAACTGCCTGCTGGTTACGATCACAAATACACCTACAGCCACTTGGGCTACAACCTCAAACCACTCGATCTCCAGGCAGCGATCGGACGTGTGCAACTGCTGAGGTTACCGGAGTTCATTAAGGCCCGTAAGCACAACTGGGATACTCTGCGTAGGGGCTTGGTAGGCCAGGGCGAAGTTTTCGAATTCGCTCTCCCCACACACTCCACTGGATGGGATTCTGAAAGGGGCTATTCCTGGGATGACTCAGGTTGCAAAACCGTTTGCTCCTGGTTTGGCTTCAAAATTACCGTGAGATCATCAGCACCTTTCAGTCGTACAGAGCTTGCCCAAGAGCTCGATCGACATCAAATCGGTAATCGCATGTTATTCGGTGGCAACTTAGTACGTCAGCCCGCGTTTGTGCAGCTTAGGAAGGATCGACCTGAGGCACTGCGTGTTGTAGGGGATCTGACTAATTCCGATCAGATCATGAACAACACATTGTTTGTCGGAACTTACCCTGGTCTTACTACTGAGATGTTGCAACGTGAGATTAGGATAATCAAAGCTTTCGCCGAAGGTAAGCTTAATGACTGATTTGCGCGTAGCCGATCAGCCTCTGCCGGGCATTTATGTTCTAGATTGCTCCAGCTTTTCTGATCATCGTGGAGACTTCACAAAGTTTTTTCATGCCGAGGCACTGAAGGCTCAGGGCATTGATTTCAGGCCAGCGGAGTCGTTTCTCACCCGCTCCAAAGTTGGCGTTCTGCGCGGTATGCATTTTCAAGTTGGTGAAGCCGCTCACGATAAGTTGGTTTGTTGTATTAAGGGACATGTACTCGATGTGGTTGTTGATGTTCGCCCTCAAAGCCCCTGCTTCAACAAGCCTTTTTCTGTAGAACTTGCTGAATCCAATAATACCGCTTTGCTTATCGGCAAAGGCTACGCTCATGGATTTATTACTCTTTCCGACGATAGCTGGATGATGTATTTGACTTCTACAGTGCATCGCCCATCTTTAGATCGCGGCGTGCTATGGAGCTCAATTGCCTTTGATTGGCCGAGCGTCCGTCCAATCTTATCCGAGAGGGATGAACGCCATCCAAGGATCCAGGAGTTGTGATGAAGATAGCTTTGAGCGGTGGCACTGGTTTTGTTGGCTCACACTTTCTGAAGCAGGCACTCTCGCTTGGCCACAATGTGACCGCAATTAGGCGCAGCCCTTCTAGCAAGCCGCGCATAAGGCTTGATCAACAGCCCATTTGGCTTGATCGTCAATTCGACGCTGTCAGAGCCGAGGAGCTACGTGGCTGCGATGTGCTGGTGCACTTGGCCACACACACAGGGAACGTTCCCTATGACAGCCTTGCCAACTGTCTGCACTGGAATTTGATCGTAGTGCTCTCTTTGTTTGAGCAAGCACGCTTAGCAGGTATTCACAGGTTTGTGGTGGCTGGTAGTTGTTTTGAATATGGCCGCAGTGGCGAGCGCTATGATGCAATACCAACCGATGCGCCATTAGAACCCACAAACAGTTATGCAGCCTCGAAAGCTGCAGCTTCTATTGCTCTCTGTCAGTGGGCCGAAGAGCACAAACTGAACATGGAAATCTTGCGCATCTTTCATGTGTATGGCGAGGGTGAAGCCAAAACACGTTTCTGGCCGACGCTGAGGCTTGCTGCACTATCTGGCGAAGATTTTCTTATGACTGAGGGCGCTCAGATTCGGGAGTTCATGCCCGTTGAGGCAGTCGCACGAACATTTCTAAATCGGGTGAGTTTGCCTGATCCTCCTGTCTCCCTGGTTCACATCTTCAATCTCAGCGGTGAGCTGGTCAGCTTTCGCCATTTTGCCGAGCGCTGGTGGAGGCATTGGGACGCGCGAGGAAAACTCCTCTTTGGAAGCATTCCTTATCGAACTGGTGAAGTGATGCGCTATGTCGCTGGTGAGAACTTGATCAAGGTAATTTAAAGGCGTAAAGCGACAACTTTAACGTTGATTACTTCTAAGGGATTATTGCAAAGTTAAATCTCGTTCGCCCCGCTTTGCTGTAGTTGTCTGTCCGACGAAAATCTGGTTGAAAGGCTCCAATTAGGGCCTCCTGAATAAAGCCAGACGCGCTGCGGTGCAATGGATATCAGCGCTTTTTGGCGTTAAAATGTGCGCAAATGGGACGAATTGCGCCCAAACGCTGCTCTGAGTTTTCCACATGTACCGACGTGAGCCTCGTCATCAGCTCTCGTTCGAGGATTTCTTCTTGCCGTTTGGCGGCAAGCTCTCTGGTGACAATTGAGGTGGGTGCCTTTTATTGGACAGCCTTGGCCCCTGAAATCGTTAACTCCAGGCGGGAGGAACTGGGTTCGATTTCATTGTAGACGGCATAGGGAGTCTTTCCTCCCAAGGAACTGTGGGGTCTTACATTGCAGTACCTGAGGTGGACTGGTTTTTCTGGACAGGCTGTCAGGCGACAGCGAAAACTGGACCAGAGGCGACACGAAAACTGAGCCACCCGGCAGCCACCGCGACCTATCCGATTGAGCGGCTGAGCACCGTCACCGGCGCAGGGGTGGCGCATTCGCCCAGAGCCCATACAGCTGGCCCGATGGCCTTGCTGGAGGGCGTGATGCAGACGCCGGAGGACGTGGCAGTGATTCGGCAGCTCCTGGAGCGCGGCTGGAGTCAGCGGCGCATCGCCAAGGAGCTCGGCATCTCGCGCCACACAGTGAGCCGTTACCTGAGCCTTGGCGACTGGCAGCCCTACGACAGCCGCAACCGCAGCAGCCAACTGGCTGAGCACCGCCAGTGGCTGCAGCAGCAGTTTGAGCAGCACCACGGCAATGCCGAGGTGGTTCGCCAGGAGCTGCTCAAGCAAAAGGGCATCGCGGTGAGCCTGCGCACCGTTGAGCGCTCAGTGCAGTCCTGGCGGGAGGCGCTGCGCCAGAGCCGACAGGCCACCGTTCGCTACGAGACCCGCCCAGGCCAGCAGCTGCAGGCCGACTTTGGCGAGCTGTGGGTGGAGATCAGCGGGGTGCGCACCAAGGTGCACCTCTGCGTGTTGACCCTCGGCTACTCGCGCCGGCAGGTGGTGCGGGTGTTTCGGCAGCAGCGGCAGCGCCATTGGCTGCAGTCCCTGGAGGAGGCCTTTCGCGTCTGGGATGGCGTTCCTGAGCAGGTCTTGGTCGATAACGCCAAAGCCCTGGTGACGCTGAACAACCCCAGCACCGGTGAGCTGGTGATCAACCCGGTCTTTGCCGCCTTTGCCCGCCACTGGGGATTCACGCCCAAAGCGTGCTGGCCGCACCGACCGCAGACCAAGGGCAAGGACGAGCGTGGCGTTGGGTACGTCAAACGCGGCGGCTTGGCTGGTCACCGCTTTGACACCTGGGGCCAGATGGAAAGCCATCTGGAGTGGTGGAACCGGGAGATCGCTGATCTGCGCATCCATGGCACCACTGGCGAGAAGCCGCTGGAGCGCTTTCTGCGCTCTGAGGCCGGTGCGCTGCTGCCGCTCAACGGCAAACCGTCGTATCTGGCAGAGCAGGAGTTCAGCCGCCGTGTTGCCAAGGACTGCTGCGTGCAGGTGGAGGGCAACTGGTACAGCGTGCCGGCCGCCCTGGTGCGCCAGAGCGTCACGGTGCAGATCCGCGATCAGCAGGTGCTGATCCGCCAGGGCGGGCGGATCGTGGCGCGTCATGCCCGCCAGATCGCCAACCAACGCTCCCGCCAGGTCATGGCCGGCCACTGGGAGGGGTTGATACCGCAGCGGGCGATCGAGGCTGCCCAAACGGAGGCGGGCAACGGCGCCACTGCTGAGGTGGTGCTGCTGGATGCGGTGCGGCGCTCGGCCCTGGCCCGGCCGCTCAGCGACTACGCAGCCGTCGTGGCGGAGGTGGGCTGATGGCACGCAACAAGCCACTCGCTCCGGCGTCCGTGACTGCGGCCGCCGGTATGCCCGCCGCTGCGGCGAGCGACATCGCTCAGCTGGTGGAGGACCTCGATGGGATGCTCAGCCGCCTGCGGCTCGGTGCGATCCGCGAGCAGCTCGACGCTTTGCTGGAGGAAGCGGCCCGGCAGCAGCTGAACCTGCGTGAGGCCCTGGCCTGGCTCTGCGCCGCCGAGGTGGCCAGCAAAGAGCAGCGGCGGCTGTCGATGGCCATGACCATTGCCCACTTCCCCTTTGTGCGCACGCTGGAGGGATTTGAGTTCGAGGCCCAGCCCTCGATCGATCCGGCCAAGATCCGCGATCTGGCGACCTGCCGCTGGGTCGCCAACGGCGACAACGTGGTCCTGCTCGGCCCGCCTGGCGTGGGCAAGACCCACCTGGAGGTGGCCCTGGGCCGTGAGGCGGTCAGCCGCGGTTACACCGTGCAGTTCACCACGGCGATGGAGCTGCTCGGTTCTTTGGTCAAAGGGCAGCAGCAGGGCTCTTTGGAGATGCGGCTGGCGCAGTACAGCAAACCGAAACTGCTGATCGTCGATGAGCTGGGCTACCTGCCGCTCGAACCCCAGGCGGGGCACCTGTTCTTTCAGCTGATCTCCCGCCGCTATGAGCAGGGCAGCGTGTTGATCAGCTCCAACCGCCCCGTTGAGGAATGGGACGAGGTGTTTGGCGATCAGGTGGTAGCCGCCGCGATCCTCGATCGCTTGTTGCACCACAGCCATGTGGTGACGATCCGGGGCGACAGCTACCGGCTCAGGGAGAAACGCCGCTCAGGCCTGTTCCGCCCGCCTGCGGCCGGAACAGCACCGCCAGTGCCAATCAAGGAGAACGGAGAGCAGAGCAGCCAGCTGCACTGAGCAGGCAGCACCGACAGACAACCACCAAGCCCGAGCAAAACCCATGAGCAAGACCAGGCAACAACCAAGAACCAGCCACCAACCTCCGGCCCGGTGAGGGCCGGAGGTTGCTCACTTTTCAATGTCGCCTGTGGCTCGGTTTTCAATGTCGCTTGACACCAGGTGGCGCTGTGGCAAGAGCCGACGGATCGATTGGCCCATGTGCTGCTGGGTCAGGCGCTGATGCGGGCCGATCGTTATCGCGAGGGGCTCGACTGGTTTGAACAGCGCATTGCACTCAGCCCCGGGAATGGAGTGTATCCCACCGAGATCAGGCGTTTCGTCGGTGATGTCAGTGATGATCCGGCGCTGGAACGACTCTTGCTCATTGCCGAGATGGGACGTGGCGACATGCTCCAGTTCTGCCGTTATGCCCCGCGCCTGAGGCGTGCTGGCCGCTCAGTGGTTGCCGTTGTTCCCCAGGATCTTGTGGCGCTGTTTTCGGCGTCTGAGCTGTGTGATCACGTCACTTCGCGACTCGACGATGTGCAGCCACATCGGGACCGTTGGTTGCTCATGGCGGCGTTGCTGCAGATTGCTGGTGCCAGTCGGCTCGACCCCAAGATCAGCGGGGCCTATCTGCGAGCTCCAGCACACCTCAGGGAGCTGTGGTCTCGTCGCCTTGCGGCTGAGCGCAGCCCAGCGGGACCGTTGATCGCGCTCAACTGGGCGGCCCAGCGCTGGTCGCAGGAACGGGATCGCCCCGAGTCGCGACATCTGCCGCTGGAAGCGATGATGCCGCTGGCCACCCTTGCTGGTGCCCGTTTCTGCTCGGTGCAGAAGGGTCCGTCCCAGGGGCTTTGGCGTCAGCTCCCCTGGGCTGATCGCTTCGTGACTTGCCAGCCAGCCATCGATGCTGAAACCGATTTCGCGGTCACGGCTGCCATTCTCGAGCAGGCGGATGCCTGCCTCACGGTGGACACCGCGGTGGCCCACCTGGCGGGGGGGCTTGGTGTTGCGACCTGGATTCTGTTGAACGCGGCGCCTTGCTGGCGTTGGGGCGTGGTGCCACCCGGGCCGGGGCCGTCGTACTGGTACGACACAGCGCGCCTGATTCGCGCCCGTACTCCTGGGGCCTGGGGTGAGACCGTCGACTGGTTTGTGCGGGAGCTGCGTTCGCGCACCAAAGGGGGCACGGTGGATCGGTCAGGTTCGGGGGCGTTGTGAGCTCTTCATCTGTTGCGGTTGCGATGATCGACCTTGGTGCATCACCCCC
>Ga0310335_100443_pt1 | contig 11056 bp, 8 predicted proteins | sample LakMicMISRFREDD7_FD_195549 | JGI IMG/M metagenome (GOLD analysis project Ga0310335, IMG submission 195549) | Enriched freshwater cyanobacterial communities from Lake Michigan, Michigan, United States - MI23.SRF.RED.D7 (v2) (version 2) | ecosystem: Environmental > Aquatic > Freshwater > Lake... | reverse complement strand
CCTCAAGGTGGGTTACCTCTCACCCGATTACTGCAACCACCCCGTGGGGCACTTCATGGCGCCCATCTTTTCGGGCCACAACCGCAGCCAGGTGGAGGTGGTTGGCCTGAGTTGTGGGCGCCATTACGACGGGAAACACGAGGAGCTGCGCCAACTGTGTGACAGCTGGCACGACCTGCGCTTTGGCGATGATCTGCAGGTAGCGCGCTTCTTGGCGGATCTGCGGCTGGATGTGTTGGTGGATTTGGGGGGGCACACGGCCGATCAGCGGCTGCGGCTGCTGACGGCCCGGCCGGCACCCATTCAACTGAGCTACTTGGGCTATCCGGCGAGCACCTATCTCAACTGCATGGACGGATGGATTGGTGATCCGGTGGTGTTTGGGCCGGCCCAGGAGCAGGAGAAGGGACCCAGGGAGCAGCTGATGCGGCTGCCGCGCTGCTATCTGGCCTATCAGCCCCCAGAGGGCGCGCCGGAACCGGAGCGCACGGCACCGGATGGGCGCTTTCGCTTTGGCAGCTTCAACCACTCGCGCAAACTGAGCGAGCGCTGTCTGGATCTGTTTGCAGCGGTGCTGGAGGCAGTGCCCGACAGCCTACTGGTGCTGAAAAGCACCACGTTTGTGGAGCTAGCGGAGCGCGAGCGGATCGCCGAGCGGCTAGCCCAGCGGGGCATCGGATCCGAGCGGCTGGAGCTGCTGGAGTGGATCCACGGCAACACCAACCATCTAGCACTGTATGGGCGCATGGATGCGGCGATCGACACCCTGCCCTATAGCGGCACCACCACCACCTGCGAGGCCCTGTGGATGGGTGTGCCAGTGCTGACGCTTTTGGGCGAGGTGATGGTGGAGCGCCAATCGGCGGCGGTGCTGGCGGGGGCCGGTCTTGGGGCAGCGATTGCCCGCAACGAAGCCGATCTGCTGGAGCGGGCCAAACTGCTGGCTACAAAAGGGCCGCGCAACCGCGGAGATCGACACGCCTTACGACAACATGTCGCAAACTCCCCCCTGCGAGACACAGCAGGGATGGCAGAAGCATTAGAGCGTCTTTATCGAGACCTATGGAAGCAAAGACCTACATTTTGGAGGCTATAAATATCAGTAGACGACCAATTCTTACTGTCAGAGTACAAATGTCACGAAGAACAGCTAACGCCCCGAAAAATCATACGCAAGCCAATACATGTACAAGGGTATTTACATGCTAATCTTGGCTGAAATCCAGCAAGTCAACCATTGCCATGAAAAAGGAGATAGAAGAATACCTTCAGCCCACCCTAGAGCGAGCCTGGAGCGGTGAAAATATCAACATGACCGTTGCCAAAGAAAATATTTCAAACGTGCCCTCACTCTATGCAGCCAATCTTGAATTTAAATTACTCTTCGATTGGCATTCTCTCCAGCAGGCAGAAAACTATCACCGGATGAAATCCACCCGTTGTTTGCATTTCAGCACCACTTAGCATACGAATTAGGCAAAAGATATGAGCTCGACTATCAGTTCATACATTTTTGATTCTTCACGCCATGTCTAACCTATGCGGGAAGACAGTTCTTGAAATTGGCAGATCATTGCCGAATGAAATGCTTTTTGAGCTCTTCGGCATATCAAATTATATCAATACAGAGTCTCCTGACTACATCAAAGCAGAAAGCGGGTCGGCATACTCAGCAAAACACAGTGAACACTCAAGCCGAACGACCCTTTTTTTACGTAAATGCAGAAGACCTAAATCAATCAATCAAGCCAGAATCGATCGATACAATTTTTGCTTAGCCTGCTTCGAACAAACTTATGGCTTAGAATCAGCCATGCAATACTGTCATCAAGCAGCAAAGCAAGGCGGATTATTTTACTCATTTTTCGCGCCTATTTATTCGTTTATTATTGATGGTGACCACCACACAATCCCGCCGCACGAAAAAATCTCGCCAACACGACCTTGGGGCCTGCATCTTTTAAGCAATAAAGACCAAAGGTCTTTATTGCTTAACCTTGGCTTAAGCGATCCCAAGGAAATCCAAGAATTCCGTGGCGAAGTCAATTTTAATCGAGTCCCAAACAGGCTGCTAAATGAAGAGTATTCTAGAATTCTAGCAGAATCGCCTTTCTACGTTATCAAACTTGACGAAGTAGCGACAAGCCCTAATGTTAGCAAGCAATAGCCCAGAGAAGTCACAAGAGCAAGAAAATCCAATAAATTGATTGGAAACTTACACACCCACGGTCTAGGAGTTATCCTTCAAAAACTTTAGTTGGCAATGGAGACTTTTCCAAAAGTCTCCATCATCTATAAAATTTCCTACTACTGGAAGCCGTTCAGATCAAACTAAACGCTCCAAGGCCCGCCAAAGCTGCTTCGCCAAGTCAGCGGCATCCCCTAACGGGCTTGCCTGAAGATGGACGCGGAGCTGCTCTCGACCAGCACGGATCGAGTCCAAACGCTTAGCGGCCTGGATACCGATATGCAAATACTCTTCCTTGCTATGGGCCACCCATTCACTCAGGCTTGCCCCTTGCAGCACAGCAGTACTCATCCTGCTCACATAATGACTCCCGCACAGAGTAATTACGGGCACGCCCATCCACAAGGCCTCACAAGTTGTTGTGCAGCCACCATTGGGAAACGGGTCGAGAGCTATATCAATTAAGCCATATTGCCGGAGATGATCCTCAGGATTGGGACAAGTAGGCAACCAAATCACGGCATCGGGATCTAAGCCGCAAGACCGCATGCGGCGCTGCAGGAGAGCCACAACGGCAGGATCGTCGCTAGAAAAAGCTTTAAGGGCTAGTCTTGAACCGGGAATGGCCTTCAGCAAACTAGCCCAAAGGCGCAAGGTGGAGGAGCTGAGTTTCCTAGCATGGTTGAAGCAGCCAAACGTGAGCGGTCCATTGGGCGCCGGAGTAACTTCCACGCGACCTTCTGGAAGAGTTTCATCAGGCTGCCAAGCAAGGAAAGGCCTTGCCAAGCGAACAATTTGTTCACTATGCCACTCCTGCATTGGTTCAGGAAAGACACCCGAATCTCCAATCCACACATCTATGGATGAAAGACCTGTGGAGGCGAAATAACCAAGATAATTAATCTGAACATTCGCAAGTCCACTTGCGAACAAGAATCCGTTGTTCTCCCCGGTCCAACCAGCCAGGTCTATGGCAACATCAAGATTGAGCTCCCGAATCAATGACAATCGTTCGTCAGCTTTGACCTCAGAAAGGCTCCGATAACGATCTCCAGCGAGCTGCTGGAGACGTGGAAGAATATCATGCCCTGTGTTCAAAATATAGACCTCGCCACTATCTCCAAAACCATTATGCAAAAGAGTTTGGATGAAGCGCCCAACCGGATGATAGCCAAGATCGGAACTTACGAGGCCAATGCGAAGTAAAGCGTGCTTGGCGTGTGAAAACTTATGGCGAAAGGCTGGGAAACAAGACGCATGCTCCTGAGCATGTAGACCATAAGCAGGACTAGCGATTGAAGCAAGCTGCATGACTATGTTATCAAAAAGAGGAGGTGATTCCCTTGCTGAGCCGATAAGGACTGGGTGCAAATAAGGAATTAGATCCGAACGGCCAGTATGATCAAAAGCGTAGACAAGGTTCGAATCACTCTGACGAGAACTTAGGCAATGCTTGCCAATACTGTATAAGAGCCTTTCCCTGAAAGCACTTCGACGGGCTGTTCCAGGCTGCCTACCATGCAGCTCGATCAGCACTTTATGACTGGCAATGGCGGGGTTTCTTGGATATAGGCGAGTAGCAACACTAATAGAAAAACCACAATTACGCCTCGCCAAATAGTTTATTTCAATCAAATTCTGGAAGCAAGCTGCAGAAACCCAGCCGCGACTAAGGAGTGCGTGGTAAAGGATTTCAGCTTCACTAGAACGTCCCAAAGCCTTCAGCGCTCGTCCTTGAAGCTCCAAAGCCTCAGGTGACTTGAGTTGAGATGGCCAGTCCTCTAAGAAAGAGATAACGTCCGACTCATTACCGGAGCAAAGCAGTTCTTGAAATCTTTGAAGTTGAAATAGGGGATTATCCCAAACTTCACTTATAAAAGTATATTCACCAACCCTCTTGCCTTCGACCAAGGCAATCTGCCTTTCTCGGAACTGTACTGCAAGGGAATCTGCCTTAAAACTACATGGATGAGATTTGATTTTCTCAATCAATTGAGCAGCTACAGCTGGCTTCTCTTGCCTAAGGCGCAAACCGGCAAGCAGCTCAAGCGATAAAAGGAAACTTTCAACGCTATCACATCTAGCAATCGAAGCTAGAATTGCTATCTCTGAAAGCCATAGACAATGAAGGCGTTGATAAAGAATTGAACGACGGATCAAATCATCTCCAGAAATAAGGGCTAGAGAATATATAGCGTCCGCTGGCCAAGTAGTCCGCTCGGATAGAAATGAAAATTCTTTTACCATTACGAAAAATGAATGTTAAGACAAAAAAAGGGGGGCTTAATGCCCCCCAATACAAGAGAATGACTAAGAATTAATTCTTATATCAACCAAGACTGGTGATAGTTGAAGAAGCAACAGTCACAAATGTCAGAGCCATGCCAGTTCCACTTGCTGTAAGCACACCACCAGTTGCTCCGATACCGCTATTGAAAACAATAGATTGCGTTCCGAGAGTAAGTGTTCCTACTGTGCCAGAACCTGAAATCGTGAATACACCAGTAGATGCGTAAGCGGCATCGATGGCAATAGTAAGTGAGCCTGCTGTGGTGCCAGTAGCGGCACCTGCAAAGCTGATTGTGTCGGTTCCTGCACCACTACCGAAGTAATAAGTGCCGAGGTTGTTGGAAGCAGAAGCACCAACACCCGAGTATGCGACGCTATCGTTGCCACCGCCGCCGACAATAGTGCTCCCTAGGTTGACACCGTTAGATGCAATAGCAATGGTGTCATTTCCGGAACCACCTGAGATCGTGGTAGCTGCAAAAGTTCCAGTTGAACCAGAGAAGAAGTCGTCCCCGTTGTCAAGATAAATTTTGGCGCTTGTTGCTCCTGTGCTAAACGCGAATGTATCGTTACCTTGACCGCCATAAAGAGTGGAGGTAAGAGCAACAGATCCACCGAATGAATCATTGCCTTGGCCGGCTTGGACGAAATTAGAAGTGCTGGCAAAGCTCAGGGTGTCGTTGCCGGAACCGTTGGAGTTGTCTCCATAAACGGTTGCAGAATTGATGCTGCCGTTGATGGAATCGTTGCCGAGGTCGCCGAAAATCACACCGCCAGTAACACCAGCACTGAAAGCCAAAGAGTCATTACCGGCGCCACCATAAACAGTGCTTGAAATCAAGCTGCCACCGAAGGTACCGATATCGTTACCACTTCCTCCGAGAATGGTGGTATTGAGGAATTGGTTGGCCTCGATATTGAGTGTGTCGTTGCCGACTCCAGCGATCACCTGTGTTGCACTGATATTTGCAGTGCCGGAAATGAGGTTGATGAGATCGCTGCCGCCGCTGGTGCTGGTGTTGTCACCATAAATGGTAGTGGCGTTGATGAAGGTGTTGGCTGAGTTCAGCGTGATGCTGTCATTGCCGAGATCGCCATAGACAAATGAAGAGGTGAAAGAGTTACCTGCAGTGATTTGGTCATTACCAGCTCCACCACGGACAGTGGAAGTCTGGCCACCAGCAGTCACTACAATGGTGTCGTTACCAGCATTGCCTTCTACGAAAGAAGCGCTGAGATTGCCGATCTCAATGGTGTCGTTGCCATCTGCCGTGCCGGAGGTACCGCCACCATCAAGTGATGCGCCGAAAACAGATGCAAAATTCATGGAGTCGTCGCCGGCGTCGCCGCTGGCGTAACCACCCGTGAAGCTCGTACTTGTTTGGTTCAGAGTGTCGTTGCCCTGGCCGCCATAAAGGGTGGTCCTGGAAGCAGTGCTGGTGATTGCAATGGAATCGTTGCCCTGGTTGCCGTAAAGAATCGCAGAGTTTGCTGCGGCAGCCTGGGTAATGGTGTCGTTGCCTTGGCCGCCGAAGAGAAGGTCGGCGCCGCCAAGACCGTTGATGAAGTCGTCGCCTGAGAGTGCTGAGATCGAATCAGCGCCAGTGGTACCCAAGAGGGTGTTGGCGGTGTCGGTCCCAAGAATGGTGTTGTAACTGGTGGTCATCGTGAAGACGGATCAGTGGTGGGGGGGGTGGTACTCCTCACAACCGACCCTCCCGGGGCCGGATAGAGCATCCGTGACGACAAAGCCATCACAGTTCCCGAATTATCAACCAAATGGCAACACTTGGTCAAGATGCCAGGCAATCCGTGTACAGGTTTCCTAACTGGACGCATCAAAGTGATGCGTCCAGCGAGGCGATCAGCTGCTGCCAGCCAGCCAACCCACGCTCGGCGCTGTAGCCCTTAGCGGCCTTACGGGCGGCTTTTCCCAGCTGGGAAGCCAAAACCGGATGGTCCAAAAGCCTCTGGAGCCCCTGGGCGATGGCTTCAGGCTCCCAGAAAGGGACCAACAGCCCCTCCTCCCCATCGCGGATCAGCTCCTGCACCGGAGCGGTGTCGCTGGCCACCAGCGGACAGCCCGCAGCCATGGCTTCGATCAAGCTCCAGCTCAACACGAAGGGAACCGTGAGATACAGGTGGGCCTGGCTGTGGGCCAGTAAGGCGTGGTAATCGGCGGTTTGCAACGCCCCAAGCCAGTGGGTGCGTTCTGGATCCAGGCCGGCCTCCTGGCGGGCCCAATCGGTCCAAGTGCGGCCATCCTCTCGGCCTGCCCCGTAACAAACAGCATCACTCCCCGCGATCAACACGTGCACCCTGGGGCGCCAGCGCTGCAGATGGGCCAGGGCCTGCATGGCCTGGGGAAAGCCGCGGTAGGCCTCAAAGCCGCGGCTCACATAGCTCACGATCTCTACCCCCTCACCCTGGGGCAGCCAGGGGGGGGGGAGAGGGGGATCGCTTCGGAGCTTGCGCAGGGTTGGCAGATCAACGCCCTCATGGACCAGGGTGAGCTGCTGGCGCAACGCTTCCGGAAATTGATCACGCTGCCATGCGGTGGGCACAACGGCCCCATCACAATCAGCTAGCTCCATGAGCAGGTGGGCGTTCCAGGTGCGGAGGCGCAGTTGGCGGTCGGCATCGACCTCACCCTTCTGCAGGAACTCCACATCGCTGCCAAAAGCGTTGTAGTACCACTCGAACAGGCTGATGCGTTTGGCCCTCGTGAAGGCATCGCCGAGGTAGAGGCCGCCGCCAAAGCCAGCGTGGCTAATAATCAGTTGTGGCTCAAATCCCTCTTCTGCGAGCTGCCTAGCGGCCCGGTAGGCAGCCTGGCCTTCTGCTACGGCATCCTCAAACCGGCGAAGGTAGGGATGGCCGGCTGCCTGCTCACCCGAGCGGGCCACCTGGTAGCGGCAGAGGCGGAAGCCCTCAGGGTTAGGAGCGTGCCACTCGCTGTGGTGATGCAAAAAAACCAGCTCGTGACCTTGAGCAGCTATGGCCGGAGCGAGGCGGCGGAATTGGGAGGGGTAGGAGCAATGGCTGATCAGGATGCGCATGGCCACTACTGGCTTAGGCCACCAAGGCTTGGGCAAACACCTCGCGGTAGCCAGTGAGCAACCAGACGGGCAGTTTCTGCTCGGGAGCCTCCACTTGCATGCTTCCAGGAACGAACAATGTCATGGCCACCAGGAAAGCGTTCAGGGCGCCGGGCGTACCAAAGCCACCGCCCTGGTTGGGCTGGAGCTTGGCAATGATGTTGTTTTTCAACTGATCCTCAGCGAAATCAAGGGGTTCCTTCTGCACGCCAGAGCGCACCAGGGCCCAGTAGCGATCTGCCAGATCGCCTGCAAACAAGCCCTCTAGCTGCTGCTCGGGGCAGGCATGGATCAGGGCATTGAGCTTTTGGCGCAGTTCGCGCAGCTCGCCAAGGATTTCCTGATCTTCTGGATCGATGTAATAGAGATTTGAGAGCCCCAGCAAACGGTTGAGCTGGATGCGATTAACGGCAAACTCCTGCAAGCTCGTCGGAAAAGACCCGAAATCAGGGGCTGGAGCAACTGCAGCAGCCAGCGGCTGCGGGGGGAGTACCACGGGGCTTTGAGCATGCTCATAGAGCACGGTGTAGCCATCCAGTAGCCAACTGGGAAGGTTGGCCTGGGGATTGGCAATACGCAGTTGGCCGGGCGGGGAGAAGAGAAAGTTGGCGATCATCTGCTTGACAGCTCCTGGTTGCTGCAAGCCGCGCTGCAGGTCTTGGCCGAGGCGATGGCGCAGCTCCACCTGGGATGGGGTGAGATAGGTGCTAGGGGTGAGCTGGGCTACCAGCTGGCGGGTGGCTTCGCCCACTGGGCTGTGCCAAAGGCTTTCGAGCACATCGTCTGGAGCCGCAAGCCAGAATTGGGCCAATTCATCGCGGCGGTTACCGGCCACGGCGCTGCTCACAGTCCAGGCGTTCATCGACAAAGATCAGAACGGATTTTCCAACTCTCTCACAGGTGCTTGCGGCGAAGCTGATTCAGAAGCAGCCCACTCTGCTCGGCTGAGAGGCCATCAAGCAGCGGGTGCCAGAGCGCTTGTCGATTGTGGGCAACTTGTGGCTCAAGCAGATGGCCTTGGGGTTCTGGCCAAGCCATGGAGGAGGGATGGCTAGCGAAGTGGCCAAACAGCCGCACCGGATCGAGGCTTAGGGGTGGCTGGATAGGTGCACGGTCAGCGCCGTCTTGACGCAGCTTGGCCAGATCGCTGAACAACTCGGCGTACTGCTGCATCACTACAGGACCGCTAAAACGTTGCTGGGCACGCTTGCGGCCCTGCTGGCCCATAGCCTTTGCCATGGAAGGATCGTGCAAGAGGCTGGCCAAATAGCTTCCGGCAGATGCCGCATCTAGTTGGACCAACTGGCCGAGAGCTCCTGACACTAATGGAAAACTCATAATTTTCAGCTGCTGCTGCCAGCCAAGGGGAAAAGAGCAGGATTGGCTACCGGGGGCCCAGCGGCAGGGCACCAAAAAACCATCGACGCCGTGGCGGATGGAATCGCGGTAACCATCCCAATCAGTCGCCACAACAGGCAAACCAGCCGCCATGGCCTCAATCACGGAAAGCCCAAAGGTTTCCTGGCAGTTATCCACCAAAGAAAGGGCCAGATCGGCGGCAGCCAAGGCCTGGAATTTGGTGGCTTCATCCACCGGCTCAGCGCCGCCCAGGCGCAGGAACCGCACCGCCGGACAGAGCCGTCGCAACTCCTGGAAATGGCGTGCTTGCTCCGGAGTGTCATCGGCCCCGCACTCGATTAGCCACAGGGGGTGGGAAAGCTCCAAAGCGAGCCGCTGCAGGATTTGATAGGTAGGCCAGGGGTCAGCTTTAGTAAGCATGGACAGGCGACCGAGCCAGACAACCACGTGAGCTGCGGCAGGGATACCAAGAGCCTCACGGGCCTGAACCCGCCCTGGCAAGCCCTCCTGCATGGCGTCAAATGGAACCGGTAGGGGGATAACGGGCAGCTGGGGCCTAGGCAGGGGGATGTGGCAACCAAAGCGTTGCTGCAGCTGATGTTCACGGTCAGCAAACACGCTTTCGACAACGGCCCGGCCCGCTGTGCTGCTGCAGATGACTGCATCCCAAGGATGGATTGTTTCCGATGCCAAGGCTTCGAGATGGCCGAGGGCGGCGGGAGTATTGAGCGTGTGGATCTGGCCGATTAGGGAAAAGCAGGAAGCTCCCACGGACTGACGCCAGCGAGCCCAGGACCCAATAGAAGGGTCAGGAATAAACAACCCACCGATCTCGGCGTAGGGCTTGGGGTCCACCAGACCATGGATGCGTAGCTCACCAGAGTGGCCGGCCTGCAAGAGGAGGGGTTTTAGGCTCCGAATGAAACCAGGATCGTTACTAGACAGATGCAGAGGCAAATCGCCAAGATGGGTGAGCCATGCCTGGAAGAGAGATTGGCCAGACCATCTGCGACCATTGAGTTTGCCGCAGTGGGTGAACAGATCAGAGGATACCAATAAAGAAGGAAACTCAGTCACGCCAGCTCCCACCAAATTCCAGTCGAGCGAGCAGCCAAGTCAGAGCAATCAACATTGCTAACATTAACGCAGGAGAAAGCATCACCACAGCAATCCATTGCTGTCCCTTGACCAGCAACCAGGCGATAGAGCCCAGGTAGGGAATGGAACAAAGCGTAGGCAGAAGCCATCGACTAAAGCGAAGCCGTATGCAAAAACGACGAAAACGCAAACTAATCATTAGAAAATACTACAGGGCTGCGGACTGCGGCAGCCTGGACCAGGAGATCAGACAACTTAAGGGCTTCTCGAGCTGTGTCGAAATGCGAAAAAGCTAGCTTTCGGCCGCGTGTGCGAAGGTGTTCATGCTGTGCAGGATATAAATAAACATCGCGCAAGACATCGGCAAGATGGTTGCTGTCAGAAGATCTAAAACATCGACCATTGATGTCGTCATGAACAGTCTCTCCAGCACCACCTGTACCACTACTGACAACCAATAACCCGGCTGCCAGCGCTTCAACCTGACTGATTCCAAAAGGCTCCTCCCAAGTGGACGGAAAAACAAACACCTGATTGCGAGCCAAGAGCTCCCGCAACTGCCAACGCTCAAGCTTGCCAACAAAAGTAACGTGCTCAGAAATACCAGTTGATTTAGCGAAGTTCAATAATTGATCACGGTAGCCATCACCCATGTGTCCACCAGCGAACTCACAGCGAAAGGGAATGCCAAAGGAATGTAGGCGAGCAAGCGCCTCGAGAAGGACATGTGCGCCTTTTGCAGAAATAAGCAATCCAGCAAAAGCAATGTGAAGTCGGCCGCCCAACATAGGCGGTTGCAAATCACTGAAGAGGTGGGTCTGGGCGCCGGGATAGACAACAGGAACAGAAGAGAATCTAGGATTTACAGACTCGATAGCCTTAGCTGTGAAGCGGCTGTTTGCCACGGGCTGATAACTCGAACCACGCCTAGGCAATAGAGCCTCTGGAAACGCTGGCCCGCTAAAACCGTGGTGGTGCATGCAAGGAATCTGATGATCTGCCAAAACATGCAGCAGTTCAGGGC
>Ga0310335_100442_pt1 | contig 11062 bp, 6 predicted proteins | sample LakMicMISRFREDD7_FD_195549 | JGI IMG/M metagenome (GOLD analysis project Ga0310335, IMG submission 195549) | Enriched freshwater cyanobacterial communities from Lake Michigan, Michigan, United States - MI23.SRF.RED.D7 (v2) (version 2) | ecosystem: Environmental > Aquatic > Freshwater > Lake... | reverse complement strand
CCATGGATGTGGTCGAAATGGGGCTGGTCGGCCGGGTCAACAAGCAGATCGTTAACGGCATCCACCAGGTGGGCGGCCGGGCCGTGGGGATCTGCGGCAGTGATGGGGGGCTGGTGCTGGCCCGCACCTACGGCGATGGCTCCAATGGCCTGGTGGGCGATGTGGCAGCCGTGAATCCGGCCGTGCTGCTGCCCCTGCTCGAGAACGGTTACATCCCGGTGATCTCGAGCGTGGCCGCCAACGCCGAGGGCCAGGCCCACAACATCAATGCCGACACGGTGGCGGGCGAACTGGCCGCAGCCCTCCAGGCCGAAAAGCTGATCCTGCTCACCGACACCCCCGGCATCCTGCGGGACCGGGACGATCCAGGCTCCCTGATCCGCCAGGTGACCCTGGCCGGTGCCCGCGAGCTGATCGAAGCCGGCATCGTGGCCGGCGGCATGACCCCCAAGACCGAGTGCTGCATCCGGGCCATCGCCCAGGGGGTAGCGGCGGCCCACATCGTTGATGGCCGCAGCCCCCATGCCCTGCTGCTGGAGGTGTTCACCGACGCCGGCATCGGCACCATGGTGGTGGGTAGCCAGCGCCAGATCATCGGCTGAACCGTGTCGGACTTGCGGCCCAACGAAAGCCCTGCCGATGGCCAGAGGGGCCCCATCCAGCCCGACCCGCCGGAGCTGGCCCTGGCCCACCGCGCCCTGGAGAGCGGCGACTACGGCGCCTGCCTGCGCGGCCTGGCACCCCTGGCCGACGCCCATGGCGCCAGCACCGCCCTCGGAGGACGGATCCGCTTACTGATGGCCACAGCCCTGATGGGCCAGGGCGACTCGGCCGGGGCGGCGGCCTGTTGCCGCAGCCTGCGGGGTTGCAAGGATCTCACCCTGCGCCAACAGGCCCGGGACCTGGAGGAGGTGCTTGAGGCACCGGCCCTGCAGCGGCCGCGCAACTGGTCGGTGCAGATGCCGAGCCTGGGGGAACTGGAATTGGTGGAAGGGCGCTCGGCCATGGGGAGCTGGCGCCGCCGCCCCAGGCCCGAGCCGCCGCCGCCGCCGCCCGTGGGCGCCACCAAGACCCCCTGGGGGTTTGCCCTGGTGGCCGTGGCCCTACTGCTGCTCACCACCCTGCTGGCGGGCTGCGTCCAGGTGGAAACCAGCCTGACCTTCCCGGCACCAGGCCGCCTACAGATCACCCAAACCAGCACCAGCAGCACGGGCCAGGCCCTGCCCTGGCAACGGGACCTAGCCGCGGCCCTGGGGGGCGGTTCGGTGGTGGTGGAGCGCGACCACGGCCGCCAGAGCCTGCGCAACCGCCCCTTGCCCGCCGGCCAAGCCCTCACCTGGCTCGGCCAAAGCCTTGAGCGCGGCGCGGCCCTGGCCGGCGTCAGCCTGCCGAAGCCCGAGCTGGACCTGCGCGAGCGCAACTGGCTGATCGGCGTTCAACAACAACTGGAGCTGGCCATCGACCTGAGGGCCGTGGACTCCCTGCCGGGCCTGGACCTGTCCTTCCGGTTTGCCCCCCTCGATCCCCAGGCCGTCGAGCGGGCCACGCCCAGGCCGGTGCAGCAGGGCCCTGGCGCCAAGGAGCTGCACTGGCCCCTGGAGCCCGGCGCCCTGAACCGGCTCACCTGGCGCACCTGGCGCTGGAGCCGCCTGGGCCTGGGGGCCCTGGCCGTGGTTCTGCTGTTGGCGCTGGCCTTGCTGCTGCAGCGCCTGCGGCTACGCGCAGGCTTCGGCTTCCCCCAGCTGCCCGCTTGAACCTTTAGCCGCCCGACGGTGAGCGGCCCAAGGGTTCGGTGCCCGATGGCTAGCCGCCAAACGTTTCACTGCCCAACCTTGATCGGCCCCAACGGCCCCTAGGGCCGTTACAGCTCCAGGGGATCGGGGTCGATGCTCAGGCTCACATCCCTCGCCAGGCCCTCCCGCAGCAGGGCCTCAGCCGGCAAAGGCAACTCGCTACCAGCGGGGCCATGCAGCAGCAACTGCCAGCGGCTGCGGCCCGCCACCCGGGCAATCGGGGCCGGGGCCGGGCCGACCAGCAGCCAGCCGCTGGCCTGCACCTGGCCGCGGATGCGTTCCGCCAGGGATGCGGCGGCCGTGGCCGTGCCACTGGCCGATGGCCCGGCCAAGCGCAGCAGGCAGGCGCGACTGAAGGGCACCAGCTGGGCGGAGCGCCGCAGGGCCAGCTCCTCCGCCAAAAAGGCCTCGTAGCGGCCATCCACCAGGTGGCGAATCACCGGATGGTCGGGGCAGTAGGTCTGCACCAACACCTCCCCGGGCCGGTCGCCCCGGCCGGCCCGGCCCGCCAGTTGCAACAGCAGCTGGAGGCTCTGTTCGCCGGCCCGCAGGTCGGGCCGGTGCAGCAGGCCATCGGCCGCCAGCACGGCCGCCAGGGTGACGGCGGGCAGGTCCATGCCCTTGGCCAGCATCTGGGTGCCCACCAGCACATCGGCCTCCCCGGCGGCAAAGCGCTCCAGCAGGCGGCGATGGCCATCGCGGCCCCGGGTGGTGTCCCGGTCAAAGCGCAGCAGGCGCAGGCCGTCGAGCTCCTTTTCGAGTTGCTCCATCACCCGCTGGGTGCCGGCCCCGAAGGGCTTGAAGGCCGTGGAGCCGCAATGGGAGCATCGCTCGCCAATCTCGGCGCGGTGGTCACACCAGTGGCAGCGCAACCACTGGGGCCCATCGCTGCGGCCATGGACCGTGAGCGCCACATCGCAATTGGGACAAAGCACCACCTCGCCGCAGCTGCGGCAACTGAGAAAACTGCTGTGGCCGCGACGGGGCACCAGCAGCACGGCCTGCTCGCCCCGCTCCGCCAGGCTGCCCAGGCGCTGCATGAGGGGCCGGCTGATCAGGCGGCGGTGGCCGTCCTCCAGCTCCAATCGCATGTCCACCAGGCGCACCGGTGGCAGGGACCGGCCGCCGATGCGCTCGGGCAGGCGTAGCAACTCGGTGGTGGCTGACGGCCCCTGGCAGGTCTGCCAGGTTTCCAGCGATGGGGTGGCGCTGCCGAGCACCAGGCGGGCACCACTGCGGCGGGCCCGGTGCCGGGCCACGTCCCGGGCGTGATAGCAGGGCATGGGGCTGTCCTGCTTATAGGAGCTGTCGTGCTCCTCATCGAGCACGATCAGGCCCAGGTTGCCGATGGGCAAAAACACCGCCGAGCGGGTCCCCACCACCAGCAGGGGCGCCCCATCGGCCTCCAGGCAGCGACGCCAGGTGTCGATGCGCTGGCCCTCGCTGCAACCGCTGTGGAATTCGGCCACCGCCGCACCAAAGCGCTGGCGGCACCGGTCCAGAAGTTGGGGCACCAGGCCGATTTCGGGGGTCAACAGCAACACCCCCTGCCCGGCGGCCAAACAATCCGCGGCGGCCTGCAGATACACCTCGGTTTTGCCGGCACCGGTGACGCCCCAAAGCAGCAGGCCCTGGCCCCCAGCCGCGCGGCGAATCTGCCCCAGGGCGGCGGCCTGGGCGCCTGTGAGGGTTTGGGACGGTGCCAGGTCCAGGCGGGGGGGCCCTTGGGGGCCATCACTGGCCTGGGGAACCCGCGCCTCTTTGCGCACCAGGCCGCGCCGCTCCAGCCCGTCGAGCACCGAACGGCTCCAGCCACCGCTGGCCAGCAACTCGGCCTGCCAGGCGCCGCCGCCCTGGCTGGCCAGCTGGTCGACCAGGGCCTGTTGCTTGGCCGAAAGGCAAAGGCCGGTGGTGCCTGGGGTCGCCGCTTCAGCGGCCAGGGCAACCCAAACCCGGCTTCGGGGGGCGGCGGCCGACTTCGCAGGTCGTTGCCCGAGCCAGCCCGGCGGCAGGGCACTTTTAAGGGTGCGAAACAGGCTGGTGTGGCAATCGCGGGCCACGTCCTCGATCAGGCCATGCCATTGGCCATCCACCGCCGCCCGCTGATGCAACGCCTCGACCGAGACCAGCGTCACACCCTCCAGCCCCTCGGGCCGCCCTTGCAGGGTTTCCACGACCAGGCCCACGTGGCGCCTCCCGCGCAACGGAACCCGCACGAGATCGCCACTGGCCAGCGCCAGGCCATCCGGGTTGGCATAGGTAAACACCTGGCCCTCCCGGCCCGCCTCCACCCACACCTGAACCCAGGCGTCCCCGGGGCTGGCAACGGGCCCATCGGCGGCTTTGGGGCGATCAGCTTCGATGGGCAACCTTGCAGAACTCTCCACTCTTTCTTAAGATGGGCGGGTTGAGCAGCTGCCACCAGCTGCTGTCGGAACCCGGCAGAGTTCCGTCCAGAGGGAAGATCGATGCCCGCGTCCAGGGAGTTTCCAGCCCTGAACCGCCGATCTGCGAACTCCCCTGACAGCGCTGCCGGGGCCTTGCCCATTCTTGTTCTGTCCAGATCGGGTTTCTGCCCCACGTCTTGAACCAGTCCAGTCCCCTGCGAACCCCACCTGCCTTGTTGACCCAGCGTGGCTAGGGATGGATGGTGCGTCCTGCATCACCGTTCCTGTTCACGGCCCTGGCCATCGCCAGTGCGGCCCCCAAGGGCTTGATTGAAGCTTGATTGGTTCCTTCATCAGGATTCCGCCGCCCGCTTGGGCTCCAGGCCTGACGTTCTGCCCCAATCCAGGACCTGTCGACCCCGCGCCAGTTCCCGCTCGCCTGCTGCCCTTACCCCCGCAACACCTGCGCCGCCCGTAACGCCTTCCCCCGTTTTCCCATCCCCATGAGCCCTGTTGCCGCATCGGCCAAAACCGACCTTCCCGAGATCCTGATGGTGGCCACCACGACTGGTGAAACCATCCAGGTCAAGACCCGCAAGGCCAGCAGCAAGGCCAAGGCTCCGGCAGCTGGCAACGGCAGCCCGGTGGTGGAAGGGGACGACAGCACCAGTAAGCCTGCGGCCAAGGCGAGCAAGGCCAAGGCGGCCCCCCAAACCGGCACAACGGCCAAACCCAAAGCCCCGCCCAAACCCAAGGCGGCCGCAACGCCCACCAGCGGCAAGTCGACTCCCCCCAAGCCCGCAGGCGCCAAGGCGGGTGCGGTGAAAACGACCACTGCTAAAACCAGCACGGCCAAATCCGGACCAGCGAAATCAGCCGCTGCTAAAACCACCACGGCCAAGGCTGGCGCCCCCAAAACTGCCGCAGCCAAGAGCGCTGGCGCCAAGGGCCCAACCACCAAAGCCGCCGCCAAGACCACCGGCACGAAGGCCCCTGCCGCCACCAAGGCTGGCAGCAAGGCCAAAGGCGACGCCGATCTTGATCTGGAGGTGGATCTCAGTGCCGCCGCCGATGACCTCCTCGATGGCATCGACACCGCCGCCGCCGCCAAGGCCGACAAGGAGGCCAAGGCCAAGGCCCTCGCCAGCATCAAGGTGGGGCCCAAGGGGGTCTACACCGAGGACTCGATCCGGGTTTATCTGCAGGAAATCGGTCGAATCCGCCTGCTACGGCCCGATGAAGAGATCGAGCTAGCCCGCAAGATCGCTGATCTGCTGCAACTGGAAGAACTGGCCGCCCAGTTTGAAGTGGACCACGGCCACCATCCCGACACGAAGGAATGGGCGGTGCTGGTGGATATGCCCGTGATCAAGTTCCGCCGCCGGCTGATGCTGGGCCGCCGCGCCAAGGAAAAGATGGTGCAATCCAACCTGCGCCTGGTGGTGTCGATCGCCAAGAAATACATGAACCGGGGCCTGTCCTTCCAGGACCTGATTCAAGAAGGCAGCCTGGGCCTGATCCGTGCCGCCGAAAAGTTCGATCACGAAAAAGGCTACAAATTCTCCACCTATGCCACCTGGTGGATTCGCCAGGCGATCACCCGTGCCATCGCCGACCAAAGCCGCACGATCCGCCTGCCGGTTCACCTCTACGAAACCATCTCCCGCATCAAGAAAACCACCAAGGTGCTCAGCCAAGAGTTTGGCCGCAAGCCCACCGAGGAGGAGATTGCCGAAAGCATGGAGATGACGATCGAGAAGCTTCGCTTCATCGCCAAATCGGCCCAGCTGCCCATCTCCCTGGAAACCCCGATCGGCAAGGAAGAGGATTCGCGCCTGGGCGACTTCATCGAAGCCGACATTGAAAATCCAGAGCAGGATGTGGCCAAAAACCTGCTCCGCGAAGACCTCGAAGGCGTGCTTGCCACCCTCAGCCCCCGGGAAAGGGATGTGCTGCGCCTGCGCTACGGCCTCGATGACGGTCGCATGAAGACGCTCGAAGAGATTGGTCAAATCTTTGACGTCACCCGCGAGCGCATCCGTCAAATCGAAGCCAAGGCCCTGCGCAAGTTGCGGCACCCCAACCGCAACGGTGTGCTCAAGGAATACATCAAGTAAGGCCAGATGCCTGAGTCTTACCCCCTAGGGGCAGCAACCGCTGCCCCTAGGGTTTCGATTGTTCTCCCCACCTACAACGAGCGGGGCAACATCGAGCCCCTGCTGGCGCAACTTCTTCCCCTCAATGGGCGCTTCGACCTGGAAATCCTGGTGGTCGATGACGACTCCGCCGATGGAACCGCCGAGCTGGTGCGCCAGCTGGCCCATGGCGAACCCTGCCTGCGGCTGATTCGCCGGGTCGGCCGCGCCGGCCTGGCCAGCGCCATTAAGGAGGGATTGCTCGATGCCACCGGCGATCTGGTGGTGGTGATGGACAGCGACGGCCAGCACCAACCCAGCTCCGTTCTGGAGGCCCTCACCACCCTGCAGGAGGGGGACTTCGACCTGGTGATCGGCAGCCGCTTCCACGCCCAGGCCCAGATCCAGGGCCTCAGTGGCCGGCGTGAGACCGGTTCCACCTGGGCGAACAAAGTGGCCCGGGCCAGCCTGCCGCGCTACCGCCAGCTCAGCGATTACATGAGCGGTTTTTTTGCCCTGCGGCTGGATCGCTGCCTGCCCCTGATTCGGGCCGTGGATGTGAACGGCTTCAAGTTTCTCTATGAGTTGCTGGCCCACAGCCGCGGCCACTTGCGCGTCTGCGATATCCCCTTAAGTTTCCAGCCCCGGGGCTATGGCAGCTCCAAGTTGGATGTGGCGGTGTTGTGGGATTTCGGCATCTCGATCCTGCACACGCTTTGCCTGCGCCTCCTGCCCAGACGGGCGATCAGTTTTGGCCTGGTGGGCGCCTCAGGCTTCCTGGTCCAGGTCCTCGTCACCCAGCTGGTGATGCTGCTGGGGGTGGCCTTCGCCCAGGCCCTGCCGGTGGCCGTGGTGGCTGCCGCCAGCTCCAATTACCTGGTCAATAACGCCCTCACCTTCCGCTTCCAGCGCCTGCAAGGCCTGGCCCTGCTGCGGGGCCTGCTCAAGTTCCTGCTGGTGGCCTCCCTACCGGTGCTAGCCAATGTGGGGGTGGCGTCAGCCTTTTACAGCTACGTCTCCAACAACACCTTCTGGGCCCAGTTAGCGGGGATTGTGGTGGTGTTTGTTTGGAATTACGCCGCCTCGTCCCGCTTCGTCTGGAACACTCCTTGACGAGGGTCCAGCCCCTTAGCCGCCCAAGCCATGACCAACGCCCCTGCCCCCAGCGATTCGAGGGCCCCTGCCGAGCCCAAATCAGCGCCAGAAGCCCCTGGGGACCTAACCCTGGCGGACCTGGCCAGCCTGCGCACGGCCCCCGCCCTGGCAGCCCACGAGCGCCCGGGTCTGCTGGCCGAGCTCAAAACAAAGATGGAGGCCTGTGACTGGTTCACAATCGGCGTGATGGCCCCCTCGGCGGCGTCCGCCCTGGCGGCCCTACGGGCCTGCGAAGGGAGCCTGGGCTGGCCGGCCCTCGAGACCCACGGTCAGGATCCGCAAGCTGAGAGCGTGGTGGGCCCGGTGTTCCTCAAGGGGAACCAGCACTCGGGCCGGTTCCTGCTGCGGGCCGAAGCGGGCCTGGGCGAGGGGATCTTGATTAGCGGCCACCTCAATGGCGAGCCCGATCCAGCCCTGGAAGGCACCTGGGGCCCCCTCCCCCTAGACCTTTTCAACGCCTAACGACCCAAGGGGCCCAGGAGCAAGCCGATGCCGCCGCGCGACTGCCCGGCAATCTGGGCCAGGGCCCTTTCAACAGGTCAAGAGTTTCGGCGCCAACGGACTTGCGAACCCACCACTGCCTAGGCTTGTCCGCTGTTGTCAGGTAGCAGGCGCTGCCCCCGAAGGTTTCTGATGGCCGGTTCCACCCTGCGCATTGCTTCCCGTCGCAGCCAGCTGGCCATGGTGCAGACCCATTGGGTGCGCGATGAGCTGGCCTCGGCCCATCCGGGCCTGGAGATCAGCATCGAAGCGATGGCCACCCAGGGGGACAAGATCCTCGATGTGGCCCTGGCCAAGATCGGCGACAAGGGCCTGTTCACGAAGGAATTGGAGGCCCAGATGTTGCTGGATCGGGCCGATATTGCCGTCCACAGCCTCAAGGACCTACCCACCAACCTGCCCGAGGGGCTGATGCTCGGCTGCATCACCGAGCGCGAAGACCCGGCCGATGCCCTGGTGGTGCACGAAAAGCACAAGGACAAAACCCTCGCCACCCTGCCCCAAGGCGCCGTGGTCGGCACCAGCTCGCTGCGCCGCCTGGCCCAGCTGCGCCACCACTTCCCCCACCTGGAATTCAAGGATGTGCGTGGCAATGTGATCACCCGGCTGGAGAAGCTCGATTCGGGCGAATTTGATTGCCTGATCCTGGCCGCCGCGGGCCTGGGGCGCCTCGGCCTGGGCGACCGGATCCACGAGCGCATCGATCCTTCGATCTCCCTTCACGCCGTCGGCCAAGGGGCCCTGGGCATCGAATGCCGCCTCGGCGATGACACGGTGCTGGCCCAGATCAAGGCCCTCGAACACCTGCCCACGGCCCGCCGCTGCCTGGCCGAACGGGCTTTCCTACGCCAATTGGAAGGCGGCTGCCAGGTCCCGATCGGCGTCAACAGCCGCTTTGAGGGCGAGGAGTTGATCCTCACCGGCATGGTGGCCAGCCTCGATGGCTTGCGGCTCGTCCGCGATGAGGTGCGCGGCGCCCAGGAGGACCCCGAAGCGATCGGCGTTGCCCTGGCCCTGGCGCTGCGCGCCCAGGGAGCGGGTGAAATCCTGGAGGAGATCATTGCAAGCGTCCGGCCCCAGGCCTGAACTGCCCGATCCCCAACCCTGCCCGGATCTGGGCCCGGACGCTCCAGCGGATCCAGCCCGGCTGCAGCAGGATCCGGCTCAACTCGATGCGGCTGCACTCGATCCGGTTGATCACGATCCGGCCGAAGTCGAGGCCAGGCCCCTGGCCTTTCAGTGGAGCTTGCTGGCCTGGGCCGGCCTGGTGGGCGTGCTCACCGGCTTTGCCGTGGTGGGGTTCCACGTGCTGCTCGGCGTCATCAACAACGTGCTCTTCGGCCCCGGCGTCGAGCTGCTATTGCACCTGATCGGCGACAGCCAGCCCCAGCCACCGCCGCTGGTGGAAGTGGTAGCGCTGCCCGCCGATAACGGCACCCCCTTGAAGGCCCTGCTGCAGATCGGCCTGGGCGGCCTTGGTTTTGTGCCGCCGCCACCGGCGCCGGTGGTGCCCGACCCCCTGCCAGCCCAGCCGCTGTTGCTGAGCTGGCTGGCCTCCTGGCCCGTGGTGCTGGTGCCCCTGGTCGGTGGCCTGGGAGTCGGTCTATTGCGCTTTTTTGGCGGCACTCTCGGCCCAAGCCTGCCGAGCTTGATGGCCATGGCCGATGGGTCGGTGAAGGCGGCAGCGAAGGTGCCGTTGCTGCGTCTGGTGGCGGCCTCCCTCAGCCTGGGCAGTGGCGCTTCCCTCGGACCGGAGGGCCCCAGCGTGGAGAGTGGCGGCAACATTGGCCTCTGGATTGCCAGCCGCTGCGGCCTCTCGCCCAGCAACCAAAAGGCCCTGGTGGCCGCCGGGGTCGCGGCCGGCCTGGCCGCGGGTTTCAAGGCACCGATTGCCGGCGTGTTCTTTGCCTTTGAGGGCAGCTACAGCACCATCCCAGGCCGGCCCAGTGTGCGGGCCGTGCTTGTGGCGGCGGTGACCTCGGAATTGGTCACCCAGCTCTGCCTGGGGGATGAACCGATCTTTCGCCTGCCGGCCTACGAGGTGCGCTCGCCCCTGGAGCTGCCCCTCTACCTGGGCCTGGGCCTGGTGGCCAGCCTGATGTCCTGGGCCCTGGTGGCGGTGCTGGCGGCTGGGCGCAGTGATGGCATTCAGCGCCAGCTGGCGCGCCTGCCCGCCTGGCTGATCACGGGACTAGGAGGGCTGGGCGTGGGCCTGCTCGCCCTCGGCTTTCCCCAGGTACTGGGGGTCGGCTACGACACGATTGAAGCCTTGCTGGGCAGCAACGGTGGCATTGCCCTGACCACCTTGCTCGCCCTGCTGCTGGTCAAACTGCTGGCCACGGGCCTAAGTAGTGCCACCGGCTTTGTCGGCGGTGGCTTTGCCCCTGCCCTCTTTCTGGGGGCGGTGCTCGGCAATTGCTACGGCCAGATCCTGGGCGACAGCGGCTTCCACTTACCCGTGGCCGAACCGCCGGCCTACGCCATGGTTGGCATGGCGGCGGTGCTGGCCGGTAGCGCCCGGGCGCCCCTCACCGCCCTGCTGCTTCTGTTCGAGCTCACCCACGACATCCGCATCGTGCTGCCCCTGATGGCGGCGGCCGGCCTCAGTGCGGCCCTGGTCGAACGCTGGCAGGGACTGGCCGATCCGGGCCTGCTTGGGCCCGATCCCCTCGAGGAAGAGCGACGGCGCCACCTGGCCGGCCTGACCGTGGCCGAGGCCCTGGAGCCGGAAGCGCCCCTCGTCCTTGACGCCAGCACCCCAGCCGCCAGCGCCCTAGACCAGCTGCTCGGCGCCCATGGCCACTGCCTGCTGGTGGAGCAGGACGACTGGGTCCTGTCCCTGGTCACCCTCTCGGATCTGCAGCGGGCGATCAGCGCCGAACCCCACGAGGGACTGGCTCTGGCAGCCTGCCGGCGCAGTGATCTGGTTTGGCTACCCAGTGGCGCCAACCTGGCCCAGCTCGAGGACCAGCTCAGCCCCAATGGCCTGCGCCAATTACCCGTGTTTTACCTGGACGCCCCGGCGCCAGCCGTCTTGCCCGTAGGGATTCCCAGGGGCGGCCTGCCCCTTTCAGCCCTGCGGGGCCTGGCC
>Ga0310335_100441_pt1 | contig 11074 bp, 10 predicted proteins | sample LakMicMISRFREDD7_FD_195549 | JGI IMG/M metagenome (GOLD analysis project Ga0310335, IMG submission 195549) | Enriched freshwater cyanobacterial communities from Lake Michigan, Michigan, United States - MI23.SRF.RED.D7 (v2) (version 2) | ecosystem: Environmental > Aquatic > Freshwater > Lake... | reverse complement strand
CTTCTGGTCGCGAGCGGTTGCTGCCCCCCATCGCCGAGCAACGTTGGCAGCTGCCGGCCGGTCTGCCGATTGAAAACGCGGCGGCGCTGCGGGACCTGGGCCGCACGGTCGGGCTGGATGGGGAACTGGTCGCCGTACTGCTGCGCCGCGGCCAGACCAGCCCTGACGCGATCGCGGCCCTGCTGCAACCGCCCGCACCACCGCCGCCCGAAGAACACTTCGCCGATCTGCAGACAGCGGTGACGCGGCTGCAGCTGGCTTGCCGGCAGGGCGAAGCGGTGGCGATCTGCGGGGATTACGACGCCGACGGCATGACCAGCACGGCTCTGCTGGTCGGGGTTCTCGAGCGCCTGGGGGCACGGCCATCGGCGGCGATACCCAGCCGCATGGACGATGGCTACGGACTCAATGCCGGCATGGTCGAACGTCTCGCTGCGGCGGGCATCCGGCTGCTGATCACCGTCGACAACGGCGTCAGCGCCGCCGAGGCCCTGGCCCGCGCCCAAGCCCTGCAGGTGGAGGTGATCCTCACCGACCACCACACCCTGCCCGAGGTGCTGCCGCCCCATCTGGCCCTGCTGCACCCAGCGGTGACCCCTGCCGAATCGCCCTATCGCGGCCTGGCCGGGGTCGGACTGGCCTATGTGCTGGCCGCAGCGCTGTGCGGGGCGATGCAGGACCAGCAGGGCCTGTCCATCGCCCTCGACCTGTTCTGCATCGGCACCATTGCCGACATGGCCCCACTGCAGGGGGTGAACCGCAGCTGGTTGCGCGACGGCCTGCCCCGGCTGACGGCCACCCGCCTGCCGGGTTTGCGGGCGCTGCAACAGCTGGCCGGCATCGAAGGACAGCCGATCGATGCCGAAGCGGTGGGCTTTCAGCTGGCTCCGCGCATCAACGCCGTGGGCCGCCTCGGCGACCCCACTTTGGTGGTCGAGCTGCTGACCACCAGCGACAGCCGCCGCGCCCTCGAACTGGCTCGGGACTGCGAAACCCTGAACCGCACCCGACGGGATCTGTGCGATGCGATCGAAGCCGAGGCCCTGGCCCTGCTCGAGGCCGACGGTGAGCACCGCAGTCCGTTTCTGCTGCTGGCCCAGAACCACTGGCACCACGGCGTGATCGGCATCGTTGCCGCCCGGCTGGTGGAGCGCTTTGGGCTACCGGTGGCCCTGCTGGCGGGCGAGGGCGACGGCCGCTTGCGCGCCTCGGTGCGGGCGCCGCGGGGGTTTGCCGTCGACAGGGCCCTACAGGCCTGCAGCCAGCACCTTGAACGGTTTGGCGGTCATCCGGCGGCGGGCGGGTTCAGCGTCCGTGCCGATCGGTTGGCCGCCTTGCATGCCGATCTCAATGCCCAAGCTGCCCTCTGGCGCAGCCAGCAAGGTGGCGGTCTGCCCGTGGAACCTGAGGCGCTGCTTCGCCTGGGGCGGATCGACCGACCCTTCTGGCAACAGCTGCAGCAACTGGCCCCCTTCGGCATCGGGAACAGCGCGCCGGTGTTCTGGAGCCGAAGCTGCCGTGTGCTCGAACAACGCCTGCTGCGGGGTGGCCATCTGCAGCTGCTGCTGGGCCAGGACGAAGCCCGCGTGCAGGCGATGGGGTGGCGCTGGCAGGGGGATGCCGATCTGCCCGAGCACGTCGATGTGGCCTATCGCGTCGTGCTCAGCCGCTGGCAGGAGCGTGAGCGTCTGCAACTGGACCTGATCGGTCTGCGCCCGGCCGGTGCTGCCAGTGAACCGGTGCTGCTACAGCGCCAGAACCGCACCTACTGGTGCCGCCGTGACGGGAACGACCTGGTGGTCAGCAACAAGGCCGGCGAAGAATTGCGCCGAACCTTGGCCGGCCCCGAAGATTCAGGTGAGGCCACACCTGAAGACGACAACCAGCACCCCTACGTCAAAAGGCTGCTCGATGATGCAGCCCTGGCCCTTGGACTGGCCGCCTGAGCCAAACGGCAGGCTCAGAGAGCGCCGCGGCGATAGAAAAGGATGAAGATCACAGCAGGGCCGGCCAGGGTGATCAGGGCCAGGGCCGCAAAGTTGGCGATCAGGTGGAAATCCATCGGGATCAGGTCGAGATCAGGGGCGGGCTCAGGATTCGGCGTCCAGGTCGGAGACCCGGTACTGCACCTGACTTGATGCCCAGCCTAGAAGTTGACCCCACGCCTGGTGCTAACAGCCGCCTGCTCCTGTGACGGCTTGTCATGCTGCAGGTGGATGCCGAGGAGCAAGCCCGTTGCCACAACCGAACCAATGGCGCTGCATCGACGGCTGCGGGGCGTGCTGCCGGCTGGATCCCGCTCTGCGGCAGGACGCGATTGACGCCCTCAGCCCCGCGCAGCAGGAGCAGTACATGGCCATGGTCGGTCCGGATGGCTGGTGCCGTCACTTCGACACCGGATCTCGGCGGTGCCGGGTCTACGACAGCAGGCCTGACTTCTGCCAGGTGGCCAACCTTGTGACACTGTTCGGGGCAGGTCGGCTGGGATCGGCCGATGGCGATGCCCTGGCGATCGCCTGCTGCAAGCAGCAGATCCGCAGCGAGTACGGAGGCCGTGGCAAGGTGATGCGACGGTTTCTGCGGGCGATCCGGTTGCGGTGATGGCTGAAGAGCACCCACCCGAAGTCCCACCATCGATCGGCGAGCGCAGCTCCGAAGCGGCTGCGGCCGGTTGGGGAGCGGTGTTCCTTTCCACCGCCACCACCGTGTTTCTGGCGGAGCTAGGCGACAAGACCCAGCTCGCAGCCCTGCTGCTGTCGGCCCAGTCCGGTGAGCCGGTGGTGGTCTTTGTCGGAGCGTCCCTGGCCCTGATCAGCTCCAGCCTGGTGGGCGTGGTGCTTGGACGCTGGCTCGCCCGCCTGCTGGCCCCCGAGCTGCTGGAGCGCCTGGCCGGCATCCTGATGGTGGTGCTGGGTCTGTGGTTGGGCCGACAGGCGATGCTGACCCTGCCTTTGTTCAGTTCGGGACTTTCCGGAGGCACATGACCCTGCACCTGGGCCTGTTGGCCTCCAGCTTTGCGACGGTGTTTCTGGCCGAACTGGGTGACAAGACCCAGCTGGCGATCGTGACGATCAGCGGCACCTCGAGCCGCCCCGGGGCCGTGTTTGCCGGCAGTGCTTCCGCTCTGGTGTTGGCCAGCCTGGTGGGGGCCGCCGCGGGCGGATCCCTGTCGAGCCTGATCCCCACCGATCTGCTGCAATTGGCGGCCTCGCTGGGATTTCTGTTGATCGGCGGCCGGCTGGTGATCAGGAGCCTGGGCCAGGGCGATGGTTCGGCCCCGACCGCAGCCGATGGGGCGGCTGACGACTAGGGTTAAGCCGTCGCTTCACGACACGTCAGAGCTGCGCGCGGGCATCGCTTCGAGCACCGGCTGCAGCCCACTGTGGTGGTGCGATCCACGCCATGGGCAGCGTCAGCACCCAGGCCCGCCTCCAACCCTGCCAACACCATGAAGTTCACGGTCGCCGACCTGCTCGACCAGCTTCCCGCCAGCGAACCCCTGCCCCTGGCCCGGCTCGAGAAAGCCCTGGGCCTGAGCCAGAAAGCCGAGAAAGAACAACTGCGCATCGGCCTTGAGGCCCTGGCCAGGCTGGGCCTGGTCGAGCAGCTGGACGAGGGCCTGCAACGCCGCAGCAATGACGAACTGGTGCCGGCGCGGTTGCGCTGCTCAAGCAAGGGCTTCTGCTTCGCCCTGCGCGACGACGGCGGGGAGGACATCTACATCCGCGATCACCAACTCAACCATGCCTGGAATGGCGACCGGGTGCTGGTGCGCATCACCCGCGACGGTGGCCGCCGCCGCTCGCCCGAGGGAGGCGTGCAATGCATCCTGGAGCGCCAGACCACCAGCCTGCTGGCCCAGCTGGACCAGCAGGACGGTGGGCTTTTCGCCAACCCGCTGGACGACCGCCTGCTGACGAGCATCGCGCTGCCGCCCGATGACCAGCAGCATCTCGCCCAGGCAGACACGGCCGTGGTCGAGGTGGTGGTCGACCGCTTTCCTGTAGCCCAGCACCGGGCCCAGGGCCATGTGGCCCGCAGCCTGCCGATCAACGGAGGTGATGGCGCCGACCTTGATCTGCTGCTGACAAAGCATCACCTGCAGTCCAGACCCGCGGCCCCGCGCGCCACCCCCAGGGCCACCAAGGACGAAGGCAGGGAAGACCTGACCGCCCTGCCGACGGTGTTGCTGCAGGCCTGGGAAGGCAAGGAAGCCCCCACGACAGCGGCGGTGTCCCTGGAAACCGTGGACGGGGGCTGGCGCCTGTGGGTCCATGCTCCGAGCGTTGCCGAACGGGTCGCCCCCGGCAGCAGCACCGACCAGTGGCTGCGGGATCAGGCCGATGCCATCTGCCTCGGCGACCACTGGCTGCCCCTGCTCAGCCCAACCCTGAGCAAGGCCTGCGGTTTCAAAAGCGGCGACACCCAGGAGGCGCTGTCGGTGGCCCTCGAACTGGACAGTCGCGGCGACCTGCAGCACTTTCGCTTCATGCGCAGCCGCATCAAGGTTGACGGCAGCGCCACGCCGGCAGCCCTGGACGCGCTGGTTGAACGCAAGCCCAAAAGTCGCACCCTGCCTGCGGCCCTCAAGCCACTCAAGGACCATCTGCCCCTGCTGGAGCAGCTGGTCGAGCTGAGTGGCAGGCTGCGGGAGCTGCGGCTCGCCGCCGGATCGATCGACCTCGACCTGCCCCTGCCCCCATTGGAGCGGCTGGCCGATCTGACGATTCCGGCACCCGAGGCCGCAGGCGGCGGCTGGCTGGTCGAACTGCCTGTGCATCACCCCCAGGCGATCCTGCGGGACTGCGTGCTGGTGGCCGAGCGGGCCCTGGGCCGGCACCTGGCCGCCCTCGCGTTACCGGGGCTGTTTGCGGTCAACGACGCACCCTCGGCAGCCGACCTGCACGAGGTGGCCAAGGCTGCCCTGGCACTCGAGATCCCGCTCGAGCTCAGCGAAGAGGGTGAAACCAGTGCTGCCGATCTGGCGCGTCAGTTCGCCCAGACGGATCGCAGACGCCCCCTGCAGCAGCAACTGCGGGGCACCCTGCGGCCGGTGCTGTTGAGCCGGGAGGCCGGGGCCCATGCCCTGGCCGGCGAAACCCTGGCCCTGGCGCCCTGGTGCTGCCCGACCCTGCATTACGCCGACATCTGGAATCAGCAGCTGCTGCTCACCCTGCTGCTCGAAGGCAAGGACCGGCCCAGCGTGCGGCACAAGACCAGTGTCGACCTGGCGTCTGACAGCTGCCACGGGGCCATCGACTGGCCGTTGCTGGCCCCTGGGGTGTTGGTGCCCTACAGCGAAGACCTGGAGCATGGCCTGCCCGAGCGCCTGAACCAACGGGAGCGGCTGGTCCAGGAACTGAGCAACGATCTGGTCGCCATGGCCCAAGCCCGCAAGGCCCAGCCTCTGGTGGGTCAGACCTTGCCCGGGGTGATCAGCGGCGTGCAGAGCTACGGCTTCTTTGTTGAAGTGCCCCCATCGCAGGTGGAGGGGCTCGTTCATGTCAGTTCGCTCAAGGACGACTGGTACGAATACCGCTCGCGCCAAAACAGGCTGGTGGGTCGCAAGAACCGTCGCGCCTACATGCTCGGCGACACCGTCGACGTGGTGATCGAGAAGGTGGATGCCCTGCGCCATCAGATCGATCTGGCGGTGGTGCTGCCTGAGGGTGAAGACGACCAGCCGGTCAACGACCAGACAGTCAGTGACCTGCCCAAGGGTGACCTGCCCGAAGGCGATGAGCCCCCATTCGACGACGCGTGACCATGGATGGGCAACGTCCACCGTTGGTGCTCGCCATCTCGGGCGCCTCGGGGCAACCCCTGGCTGAACGGGCGCTGCAACTGCTGCTCAATGCCGGTGAACGGGTCGATCTGGTCACCAGCCGTGGGGCGATGCTGGTCTGGCAGGCCGAACTCGGGCTGCGACTCCCCGTGGAGCCCGACCAGCAAGAACAATTCTGGCGCGAACGCACCGGAAGCACGTCCGGCCAGCTGTGCTGCCACCGCTGGAATGATCAGGCGGCGTCGATCGCCAGTGGCAGCTACCGCACCCGGGGCATGGTGATCCTGCCGGCCAGCATGGGTTGCGTCGGCAGGATCGCCTCCGGTGTGGCCACCGATCTGCTCGAGAGGGCAGCCGATGTGCATCTCAAGGAATCAAGGCCCCTGGTGATCTGCCCGCGGGAGACCCCATGGAACCTGATCCACCTGCGCAATCTGACCGCCCTGGCCGAGGCGGGAGCCCGCATTGCACCACCGGTGCCAGCCTGGTACCACCAGCCCAGGACCCTGGAGGAGATGGTGGACTTCCTGGTGGTGCGCATCTTTGATGGGCTCGGTGATGACCTCGCACCCCTGCGACGATGGTCTGGCAGCCGCTGATGTCCTGCTGATCCCTGGTGACGGTGCTGCAACAGCTGCTGTTGATTCCCCTGCTGGCCCCCCTGCTGGCGGTGCTGCTGCTGGGGGCGATCAACCCCAGACCACAGGTGGCCCTGCGGCTGCTGGTCTGGACCTCGCCAGCCCTGCCCCTGGGCGCCTGGATCGCCGCCGCCGCCGCCGCTGGCGCGGGGCTGAGCGCGGCAGCCGCAACATTGGCCCTGCGGCAGAGCACGTCCACCGAGCAGCCACCGGCACCCTTTCGGCCCGGCCCAGCGTCCGGTAGCCGTACCGCACCGGCGGCGGCACCCCGACCGCGAACGCAGGCAGGAGGGTGGGCAGGGGGCCCCAGCCGCCCACCGGGCGAGCCAGCCCCGACCGTCGAGGTCCCCTACCGGGTGATCCGCCGGCCGCCAGCTGAGCCTGCCGAACCATCACCCGCCAAGGCGGCCCAGGCCGCTCAGACCACCCAGACGGCCCGGCCGGCCCAGGCCCAACCCGTGGGTGATGGCTGGGATCAACCTCTCAATGACAACTGGGAGTGAACCAGGTCTGAAGCGGCGCTTCTAGAGTCACGCCAGTCGCCCTGCAGCACCGTGCCGGCCAGCGCCTCTGACGCCCCTGACGTCCCTGACGCCAACGTCCCTGACGCCACCGTCCCTGCGGGCCAACAGCCCAGCCCAGCCCAGGCTGCCCCTGCGACCCCCAAACCCAAGCCACCAGCCCCCGAAGAGCAGCCCTTTGGGCAGTTCGTGCCGGGTCTGCTGATCCCGGCCTTGTCCAAAGAGATCAGCGCTGCCAGCGGCTCAGCGGTCGAGCTGAGCTTCGAGCAGGGGCCGATGCCCGTGGTTGGTACCCCCTGCTGGATGGTCTGCGGCCAGCTGGGTGAAGGCCGGCGTTTCTGGCTGTGCTTCAGCCGCGACGACATCAACAGCCCCAAGACGGTGGCCCTGGCCGAGGGCGGCGGCACTGCCAGCCTGCTCGAGTCGTTCCTGATCGACGAAAAGAAATCGACCCTGGCCCTGCTGGTGTCCAGGCTGGTGCAGCGGCTCAACGGCCAGAAGTGGCTCGGACCCAACTGAGACCTGAGCCCGGTGGCGGGCCGTAACACGGCGCCAGCGGCAGGGGCAGGGCTTCTACGATGCGTGCACTGCCACCCAGCTGAGTTGATGGTGCCTCCAACCGCCGTAGCCGAACCCCGGGCCGCTGCACCGGCCACCAAGGAGCCCGTCAAGGACACGATCCTGACCCCTCGCTTCTACACCACGGATTTCGACGCCATGGCGGCGATGGATCTGCGGCCCAACGAGGTTGAGCTGGAAGCCATCTGCGAAGAATTCCGCAAGGATTACAACCGTCACCACTTCGTGCGCAACGAAGCGTTCGAAGGAGCGGCCGACAAGCTGGATCCGGAAACCCGGCGGGTGTTCATCGAATTCCTGGAGCAGAGCTGCACATCGGAGTTCTCTGGCTTTCTTCTCTACAAAGAACTGAGCCGTCGGATCAAGGACAAAAATCCCCTGCTGGCCGAGTGCTTCGCCCACATGGCCCGCGACGAAGCCCGGCACGCCGGCTTCCTCAACAAGTCGATGGCTGATTTCGGCCTGCAGCTTGACCTTGGCTTCCTGACCGCCAACAAGGCTTACACCTTCTTCAAGCCCAAGTTCATTTTCTACGCGACCTACCTGTCCGAAAAGATCGGTTACTGGCGCTACATCGCCATCTATCGTCATCTTGAGAAGAATCCCGAGAGCAAGATCTTCCCGATCTTCAACTTCTTCGAGAACTGGTGCCAGGACGAAAACCGCCACGGCGATTTCTTTGACGCCTTGATGAAGGCCCAGCCCGACACTGTGCGCGGTCTTCAGGCCCGGCTCTGGTGCCGCTTCTTCCTGCTGGCGGTGTTCGCGACGATGTACGTCCGCGACGTCGCCCGCAAGGAGTTCTACGAAGCACTGGGCCTGGATGCCCGCGATTACGACCGTTACGTGATCGCCAAGACCAACGAAACCTCAGCCCGCGTTTTCCCGGTCGTGCTGAATGTCGAACACCCCAAGTTCTACACACGCCTCGAGCGCATCATCAGCAACAACCAGGCCCTTGCCCAGGCCGACGAGAGCGGCGCTGCCGCGCCGATCAAAGCGATCCGCAAGCTTCCTTACTGGATCGCAAACGCTGCAGAAATGGCCAAGTTGTTCCTGATGGCGCCGATCCGCAGCGACCAGTTCCAACCCGCAGTGCGCTGAGTTGAAGACCCCGGTTGCAACCTTGACATCGACCATCCCTTCATCCCTGCTCGAGTGCAGCACACGCCTCGAATCCCTGCTGGCCGCTGGCCGCGGGGCCGGAGCCGACCTGGTTGAGGTGTTCCTCGAACGCACCGACCACCTGGGCCTGCTCGCCGAGCAGGACACCCTCACCAGCGTCAGCCCTGCCTTTGGCATCGGTGCTGGCATCCGGGTGTTTCTCGGCTCAAGGGATGGCTTCGTCAGCACCAACGATCTGAGCGATGCCGCCCTGTTCAGTGCCCTTGATCAGGCCCTGGGCATGCTGGGTCTGCAACGCAACGGCGCCGCCAGCCCCCGCTTCGAGGGGTTGCAACCGCTGCGGGACTACGCCGGTGACAAGGGCGACTGGTTGCAACGCTGCCCGCTGCTGCAAGAGGCCTCGTCCCGGTTGCTCGAGGGCACCGATCTGCTGCAGCGCCATGGACGCCATCTGCAGGTCAGGCGCGGCAGTTACGCCCGCGATTGGCAGGAGGTGCTGGTGGCCGCCAGCGACGGCACCCATTCCCACGACATTCGCCTGCACCAGTCCCTCGGCCTGAACGTGCTCGCTGCCGACGGCGACCATCGGGCCAGCCTGGGCCGGCGCTACGGCACCACCGACCAGCCCGATGAGCTGCGCCTGTGGGATGCCGACGCCGCAGCCCGCGATGTCTGCGATAGCGCCGGCACCATGCTTTACGCCGACTACGTCGAAGCGGGACAGATGCCGGCTGTGCTGGCCAACCGCTTTGGCGGCGTGATCTTTCATGAGGCCTGTGGTCACCTGCTGGAGACCACCCAGGTCGAACGCGGCACCACCCCATTTGCCGAGCAGGTCGGCCAGCCGATCGCCCATCAAGCGGTCACCGCCATCGACGAAGGCCTGAGCAGCGGCGCCTTCGGCTCCCTGAGCATGGACGACGAGGGCATGGAGCCCCAGCGCACCGTGCTGATCGAGAACGGCGTGCTGCAGGGTTTTCTGAGTGATCGGGCCGGCGAGCTGCGCACCGGCCACCCCCGCACCGGCAGCGGTCGTCGCCAGAACCACGGTTTTGCCGCCGCCAGCCGCATGCGCAACACCTACATCGCCGCCGGGCCCCACAGCCCCGAGCAGCTGATCGCCTCGGTGGACCGCGGGCTCTATTGCAAATCGATGGGGGGCGGCAGCGTTGGCCCCACCGGGCAGTTCAACTTTGCCGTCGAAGAGGGCTACCTGATCGAGAACGGAGCCCTGACCCGACCGGTCAAGGGGGCCACCCTGATCGGCGAAGCCAAGGAGGTGATGCCCCGCATCTCGATGTGCGCCAACGATCTCGAGCTGGCTGCCGGATTCTGCGGCTCGGTCAGCGGCAGCATTTTCGTCACCGTCGGCCAACCCCACATCAAGGTGGATTCGATCACCGTGGGGGGACGCTGATGGCGCTCTCGACACTCAACGCTGACCAGCTGCGCGGCGATCTTGAGCGGCTGGCCCGCGACCAGGGCATCAGCCAATGGGACCTGGGTGCGTCCTGCAGCACCGACACCTCGGTCCAGGTGGACCGGGGCGAGGCCAAACAGATGAAGGGCGCCCAACGCAGCGCCATCACCGTGCGGGTCTGGAACAGCGATGGCCTGGTGGGCATCACCAGCACGTCCGACCTTTCTGAGAGCGGCCTGGCCCGGGCCCTGGGCGGGGCCCTTGACGCCAGTGCCTATGGCAACGCCGCTGACACACCCGCGTTTTCGCCGCTGGCCACGGCACCACTGCAGCCCCGCGAGCAGCGGCTGCACGATCCCCAGACCATCCTGCAACTGCTGGACACGCTTAAAGATGCAGAGCAACAGTTGCTGTCCCGGCATGGCGCGATCAACACCGTGCCCTACAACGGCCTGGCCCAGCGCAGCAGTGAACGGCTGTACCTGAACAGTGCGGGAGCCAACCGGCACGAGGCCCTGACCACGGCCAGCCTCTACCTGTATGCCAGGGCCGAAGAGGCCGGCCGCAAACCCCGCAGCGGCGGCGCCGTGCGTCTCGCCCACGGTGCTGGCGAACTGGACATCGCCGGCTGCATCGACGAGGCGGCAGAGCGCACGATCAGCCATCTCGATTACGCCCCGATCACCACCGGGCACTACACCTGCGTGTTCAGTCCGGAGGCATTTCTGGACCTGATCGGCGCCTTCAGCAGCCTGTTCAACGCCAGGGCAGTGCTCGACGGCGTCAGCCTGAGCAACCGCGAGTCCATCGGCCAGAAGCTGGCGGTTCCGTTTCTGAACATCCACGACAACGGTCTCCACCCGGGGAACATCGGCGCCTCGAGCTTTGACGGCGAAGGCACCCCCACGGCCCGACTCAGCCTGGTCGAAGGCGGCATGCTCCGTCACTTTCTGCATTCGGAAGCCACCGCGCGGGCCTTTGGCGTGAGCCCTACGGGCCATGCCGG
>Ga0310335_100439_pt1 | contig 11125 bp, 15 predicted proteins | sample LakMicMISRFREDD7_FD_195549 | JGI IMG/M metagenome (GOLD analysis project Ga0310335, IMG submission 195549) | Enriched freshwater cyanobacterial communities from Lake Michigan, Michigan, United States - MI23.SRF.RED.D7 (v2) (version 2) | ecosystem: Environmental > Aquatic > Freshwater > Lake... | reverse complement strand
GTAGCGGCCCCGGCTGTCAGGGCGTAGCACCACCCGGGTCGGCCCCAGCTCGAGTCGCAGGCTCAGCAGGCCCTGCCGCAGGCTCGCCAGCGGTGCCACCGTCACCCGCACCGACCCCACTGTGAGGTTGGAGCGGTGGTCGCCCCGGGCGTCGATTCGGCTGGGACCCAGTTCCAGCCCCCAGGGCCGCAGCCCCTGGTAAGAACCCAGCCGCAACGGCTGGCCCACCACGGTGCTGAGCGACTGTTCCAGCTGCGGTGTCCACCGCCTGACCAGCGCGCCTGTGAGTCGGTCAGCCGTGGCCAAAACCACCACCACCGAGCCCAGGGCGCCGGCACCAATCAGCAGCGGGCCCCTGAGCCTGGGCAAGACCACCATTCGCCGGGGGCAGCCCGAGCCAGCGTTCGGCGCAATATAAGGGGCTTGTCTCGCCTCTCCCAGCCCATGCCCACCGATCCGATCCTGCTGGAGGCCGGCCGGTGGCTGGGCGTGGCCAGCGGGCTGCTGTTCGTGCTGATGCTGCTGGGCTTTCGCCTGGGCTGGGGCATCCGCTTCAGGCTGGTGGGGGTGACCAGCTTCACCACCCTGCTGGCGATCGCCTGCGTTGCTTTTGCGATCAGCTACCGGCCGCGACTGCTGGTGCCGGGTGCGGTGTCGGTGCCGGTGGTGTTCGACAACGGCGGCGACCTGGTGATCGCTGCTGCCCCGGCCGACCTGGCCGAGGCCGCCGTTGCCCCCACGCTCGAACAGGTGGCCAGCAACCTGCGCGGCAGCGGCCGGGCCACCCGCGACGGTCTGGTCACCGTGCGCTTGCGGCGCATCGAGGCGGTCGGCGACGGCACCGACCGTCCCCAGGTGCTGGCCGAGGTGCGCCGCAATCTGCTGAACGGTGAGCTGCTGCCCCCGCTCTGAGATGGAGCATGCCTTTTCTCTGCCTGCTCACTTCAGCTCTGAGCAGGAACGGTTGGCGGCGGCCGGCATCGACAGCTGGCACCAGCTCGCCGATCTGGACCAGGCCAGCCTGCGGCAGCTGGGACGCTCTCCTGGGGTCAGCGAGGCCCGGTTGGTCCGCCTGCAGGGTCAGGCCCGGTTGGTGGTGGAGCTGGACCTGGCACCGCCCGATGCCGCCTTGCTGTTGCATGCCGGCATCGCCACGGCCAGAGGTCTGCAGCAGGCGGATCCCCACCGGTTGTTGCAGCAGATCCACCGCCTGCAGCGCCAGCTGACCGGGCGGGCCGTGCCCCTGATCGATCTGGCCACCCTGCGTTGTTGGATGGTGAAGGCCGCTGCGGTGGCACCCGGTCGCTCTTGGAACTGACCCTTGGCACCGGCGCAGGCGGCATCGCCTTCGTGAAATGAAGCAAAGAGCCTCCCTGCTGCCCATGCGGCGCCTTCTGCCCACCCTGGCCCTGTTGTTGGCGGCCCTGCCGGCCTGGGGACAGCAGTCGGCCCTGCTCGAATCGGTGCGTCAGAACCCCCAGCGCGGCAAGGCCCTGTGTCAGCAACTGCGCCAGCTGAACGCCCAGGGCATCAGTTTCACTGCCAACCAGGTGACGACGATCGTGGCGCGCGAGCAGAACCTGAGCCCCACCGACGCCGAGGTCGTGCTCACCTATGTGGTCGGCTTTCACTGCCCCGATGTGCGCTGAGTGAGCGAGGCCATCTGCGCCGTTGACCGCAGGCTGGTCTGCAGCGATGGGGTGGAGCTGGTGTCTCGCCTCTGGCAGCCACCCGGCGGCGGTCCCTGGCCGGTGTTGCTGATGCGCCAGCCCTACGGCAGGGCCATCGCCTCGACCCCCACCTATGCCCATCCGCGCTGGTACGCCGACCACGGGTTTCTGGTGGTGGTTCAGGACGTGCGGGGTACGGGCGATTCGGGCGGCAGCTTTCTCGGCTTTGCCCAGGAGGCCCGCGACAGCGCCGAAACGGTCCTGTGGGCGCGGCAGCTGCCAGGCAGCTCAGGTCGTCTGGGCACCTACGGGTTTTCGTACCAGGGGCTGACCCAACTGCTCAACGACGACCCCGGCCAACGGCCCGAGGCCCTGCCCGATGCCCTGGCCCCGGCCATGTGCGGTCTCGATGAACGCGCGCACTGGTGCGCCAGCGGCGGGGCCCACTGGTGGGCCCTGTGCCTGGCCTGGGGGCTGCAGCTTGCTGCCCTGCAGTGCCGGCGCCGCGGCGATGCCAATGGTTGGCAGCGGATTCGCACCAGCCTCAGGTCGCAGCGGTTCCTGGATGAGGGCCTGGAGCTGCTGCAGCAGCTCGATCCCACCAACATGGTTCTGGCTTGGTTGCTGCGGGATCCGGCAGAGCCCGCTGGCTGGCCGGTCCACCCGGTCGCCCCTGCCATCTGGAGCCGGCCGATGCTGCTGATCGGCGGCTGGCACGACCCCCACCTGCCGGGGGTTCTCGATCTGCTGCAGCGTGCCAGGGCCAGCGGCGCCAACCCCTGGCTGCGCATCGGTGCCTGGACCCACCTCAACTGGCAGGGGGGGCTGGACCGGCTGCAGCTGGATTTCTTCAGGCATCACCTGCAGGGTTCCGCTGACACCCCTACCCCCTGGGCGGCGCCCCAGCAGCTGCTGCAGGATCTGGGCAACCGCCGCTGGCAGAGCCGGGATCCGGCCCAGAGCACCGGCCAGCGCTGGCATCTGCGCAGCGATGGCCTGGCGGCGATCGACAGCGATGAGGGGCAGTTGGGCGCCGCTCCGGGTTCGGGGACGGTGGTGATCGTTCACGATCCCTGGCGCCCCCACCCCGGCCGCGGCGGGCATCTGGGACTCGATGCCGGCAGCTGCGAGCGCACCGATCTGGATGCCCGCAGCGATGTGGCCTGTTTCAGCAGCGAGCCCCTGGCGGCGCCGCTCGAGCTGTGCGGTCAACCCCGGTTGGTCTTGGAGGCCTGGGCTGATCAGCCCGGTTTTGACCTGTGGGCCTCGCTGGCCCAGGTCGACCCCCAGGGGGCTGTGCAGCAGCTCAGCAGTGGGGTGATCCGGTGCACCGGCGAGGACTGTCTGCGTCCGCAGCCATGCCGGCTGGACCTGCAGCCGTTGTTGTTCACGGCCGCACAGGGGGCTCGGTTGCGGCTGTCGATCGCCCTGGCCGCCTGGCCCCAGATCGCGGTCAATGCCGGCGACGGCACCCTGCCCCGCTCCAACGCCGGCCCGTGCCACCGGGTGATCACCGTGGTGCTGCAGCTCCAGGCAGCCAGCTTCAGCATCCTGCCGATGATTGGGGCAAACTGAGGCCCACCTCTGTGGTCCCCATGCTGCCCAGGCTGCGTTGCCTTCCCCTGGTTCTTGTGGTCTCAGCCCTGGTCGGGGCCCAGCCGCTTCTTCCAGCCCTGGCCCAGACCCAGAAGCCCACTGCGGCCCAGCCGGCAGCCGGTCTGAGCGTCGAGCAGGCCCGCGCTGCGGCGACCCGCATCCTCGAAACCCTGAAAAACCGGGATGCCAGGGCCCGCTATGCCCAGTTCGCGCCTGAGATGCAGGCGATCACCAGCCCTTCGATGATCGCTGCCACCATGCGCAGCCAGCCTCCGATCGTCGGGTTTACGTTGCTCAGCGTGCGCAGCGGTGTCAGCAGCAGCATCGTCGAGGCCGAAATCAACACCAAGCTCGGCAACAGGGTCGTGTTTCTGGTGCTGAATCCCCAGGGCCGGATCAAGGGCTATTACATCGACCGTGCCGATGACCCCTCCAGCGAGGTGGCCCGCCAGTTCGCCAGGGCCCTGAGCACCGGCAATTTCATCACCGCCCAGAGCTATCTCAGCCCTGAGTTCCAGCAGGAAATCACCCCGGCGGTGCTGCAATCCCGCTGGCAGGAGCTGCAGAAGCTCACAGGCACCTTTTTGCGGGTCGGCCGCGCCGTCGAAGCCGAGCGCACGACCGATTCCCAGCTGGTGCTGGTGAACCTGGTGTTCAACCGCCTGAGCGACAACCTGTTCGTGGTGCTCAATAACGTCAATCAGATCACCGGCATCGACTTCCCCGAGGTCGACCCCCTGGCGTCCCCGATTCGCTGATCCGCGTTCAGCAGGCTGAACAACGGGCTTAAGCTCCCGGCTCAACTGCCGCATCGCCATGGCCACGCTGAGCCTCGACTGGATGGTTGAGGACGCCCACCGCCTGGCCGAGTGTCGCCATGACCATCCTTTTGCGGTGCTGGGCCCCCAGCCCCTCGAGGGTGGCGGCTGGGTGGTGCGGGTCTGGATGCCCGACGCCGAGCGGGTCGAACTGTTGCAGGGTGGCCAGTCCCTGGCGATGGAGGCCCCCAACCACCCGTGGGTGTTTGAGCTCAAACTGGACCAGAACCCAGGCAGCGGTTACCAGTTGCGGGTGATGCGCGGGGGCATCGAGCACGTCCAGCACGATCCCTGGGCCTTCCGCGAGGAGTGGATGGGTGAGCTCGACCGGCTGCTGTTTGCCGAGGGCAATCACCACCACATCTGGCGGCGCATGGGCGCCCATCTCACCGAGCGTGATGGTGTGGCCGGTGTCATGTTCTGCCTCTGGGCGCCCAACGCCCGCAGCGTCTCGATGCTGGGTCTCTTCAACGGCTGGGACGGGCGCATGCATCCGATGCAAAGCCGTCTGGGCGGCTGCTGGGAGCTGTTCATCCCCGGTCTGGGCGCCGGCGAGATCTACAAATACGAGATCCGTACCCAGCAGGGCCACTGCTATCAGAAGGCTGATCCCTACGGCTTTCACCACGAGGTGCGCCCGGCCAATGGCTCGATCGTCGAACCGATGGACCAGGGCCGCTACGGCTGGAGCGACGGGGCCTGGATCGCCGAACGGGACAGCCGCAACCCGCTCGAGCAGCCGGTGGCGGTGTACGAAATGCACCTGGGCAGCTGGATGCACGCCAGCGCCGATCAGCCCTACATCGAGCCCGATGGCACCCCTCGCCCGCCCGTGCCGGCAGCCGACCTCAAGCCCGGTGCCCGCCTGCTCACCTACCCCGAACTGGCCGATCGGTTGATCCCCTACGTCAAGGCCCGGGGATTCACCCACATCGAACTGCTGCCGATCTCTGAGCATCCGTTTGATGGCTCATGGGGCTACCAGGTGACCGGCTGGTACGCCCCCACCAGCCGTTACGGCACCCCCGATGAGTTCCGGGCCTTCGTTGACCGCTGCCACAGCGAAGGCATCGGCGTGATTCTGGATTGGGTTCCGGGCCATTTCCCCAAGGATGCCCATGGTCTGGCCTTCTTTGATGGCGCCCACCTCTATGAGCACGCCGATCCCCGCATCGGCGAGCACAAGGAATGGGGCACGCTGATTTTCAATTACAGCCGCAACGAGGTCCGCAACTTCCTGGTTGCGAACCTTGTCTATTGGTTCGAAGAGTTCCACATCGATGGCATCCGGGTGGATGCGGTGGCCTCGATGCTCTACCGCGATTACCTGCGGCCCGATGGCGAGTGGTTACCCAACGACCAGGGCGGCCGCGAAAACACTGAAGCGGTTCAGTTTCTGCAGCAGGCCAACCATGTGCTGTTCCAGCACTTCCCGGGGGCGCTTTCGATCGCCGAAGAATCGACCACCTGGCCGATGGTGACCCAGCCCACCAGCATCGGTGGATTGGGGTTCAACCTCAAATGGAACATGGGTTGGATGCACGACATGCTCGATTACTTCGAGCTGGACCCCTGGTTCCGTCAGTTTCATCAGAACAACGTCACCTTCTCGATCTGGTACGCCTTCACCGAGAACTTCATGTTGGCCCTCAGCCACGATGAGGTTGTGCACGGCAAGAGCAATCTCCTGCACAAGATGCCCGGTGACGACTGGCAGAAATTTGCCAATGTGCGGGCCCTGCTCGCCTACATGTGGACCCATCCCGGCAAGAAGACCATCTTCATGGGCATGGAGTTCGGTCAGCGGTCCGAATGGAATGTCTGGGGTGATCTGCAATGGGAACTGCTGCAGCACGCACCGCACCAGGGCCTGCAACATCTGGTCGATGACCTCAACGTCTTCTACAAATCAGAGCGGGCGCTCTGGGGGGACGACTTCAGTGAGTACGGCTTCCAGTGGATCGACTGCAATGACACCCGCCACTCGGTGATCAGTTTCATGCGCCGCGAGGGGGCCACCGGCCGCTGGCTGGTGGTGGTGGCCAACTTCACCCCCCAGAGCCATTCCCATTACCGCGTCGGGGTGCCGCTCGAGGGCTTCTACGCCGAGGTGTTCAACACCGATGCCGAGCGCTACGGCGGCAGCAACCTGGGCAACCTGGGCGGCAAGTTCACCGATCCGTGGTCGATCCACGGCTACGAGAACTCCCTGGACCTCTGCCTGCCCCCGTTGTCGGTGCTGGTGTTCCGCCGCGATGAGCTGCGCAGTCAGGAGCTGCTCTGTGACGAAGCCCCGGAGGCTGCTCTGCCCGAGGCCTGATGCCGGGGTCTGTTCAGGTAGGTTCGCCCCTGATCAGGCCCCTTTGCCCGCCGTGTCTGCCATGACGAGTCCTGCCCCCCTGCTGCTGCGCGCTGCCCGTGGGGAGCAGGTGGACCGTCCACCGGTGTGGATGATGCGCCAGGCCGGCCGCTACATGAAGGTCTACCGCGACCTGCGGGACCGGCACCCTGGCTTTCGGGAGCGTTCCGAGAACCCCGATCTCTCCTACGAGATCTCGATGCAGCCGTTTCACGCCTTCAAACCCGACGGCGTGATCCTGTTCTCGGACATCCTCACGCCGCTGCCCGGTATGGGCATCGATTTCGACATCGTCGAAAGCAAGGGTCCCCTGATCCAGGACCCCATCCGCAACCTGGCCCAGGTCGAGGCGCTGCGGCCCCTGCAGCCGGCCGAGAGCATGCCGTTTGTCGGTGAGGTGCTGACGCGCCTGCGCCAGTCCGTGGGCAACGAAGCCGCCGTGTTGGGCTTTGTGGGCGCTCCCTGGACCCTGGCGGCCTACGTGGTTGAGGGCAAGAGCAGCAAGAACTATGCGGTGATCAAGGCGATGGCCTTCCGCGAACCTGCGCTGCTGCACCGCCTGCTCGACCATTTTGCCGAGTCGATCGCGGTCTACCTGCGCTATCAGATCGATTCGGGCGCCCAGGTGGTCCAGATGTTCGACAGCTGGGCCGGCCAGCTCAGCCCCGCCGATTACGACACCTTCGCTGCTCCGTACCAGAAGAAGGTGGTCGATCTGGTCAAGCAGACCCATCCCGACACCCCGTTCATCCTCTACATCTCGGGCAGTGCCGGTGTGATCGAGCGCATGGCCCGCACCGGTGTCGACATCGTCTCGCTCGATTGGACCGTCGACATGGCTGAGGGGCTGGCCCGCCTGCCCGAGCACGTCGGTGTGCAGGGCAATGTGGATCCCGGTCTGCTGTTTGGTACCCCCGAAGCGATCCGCGACCGTATCGATGACACGGTGCGCAAGGCCCGCGGCCGCAAGCACATCCTCAACCTGGGCCACGGCATCCTGCCGGGCACCCCTGAAGAGAACGGCCGCGCATTCTTTGAAGCCGGAAAGTCGGTGATGGAGCGCCTCGGAGCCGCCGCTTGAGCACTCCGGCGCCGACAGCCGCAGCCGCCAGGCCTGCCCGCATCCTGATCACCGGCGCAGCAGGCTGCGTCGGTCAATACATCAGCGAACGGCTTTACAACACCACCGACGCCCAGCTGCTGCTGCACCTGCGCGATCCGGCCAAGCTCACCGCCGTGCCGGCAGATGATCCCCGCATCACCCTGCTGGTGGGGGATCTGCGGGATCTCGAACCCCATGCCGCCCAGATCGCCACAGCAACCCGGGTCATTCACACCGCCACGGCCTGGGGCGATCCCGAGCGGGCTCAGCAGGTCAACGTGGTGGCGGTCAAACGGCTCCTGGCCCTGCTGAATCCAGCTGTGGTCGAGCAGGTCATTTACTTCTCGACCGCCAGCATTCTGGATCGCAACCTGCAGTTGCTGCCCCAGGCTGCCCAGTTCGGGACCGAATACATCCAGACCAAGGCCCTGTGCCTGCAGCAGCTCGAGCAGCACCCCCTGGCGGAGCGCATCGTCGCGGTGTTTCCGACCCTGGTGTTTGGCGGGCGCATCGGTGAGGCGGGCCGCTGCAATGGCGGTGACCGCCACCCCACCAGTTATCTGACCGCGGGCCTGGCGGAGGCGGTGCGCTGGCTGCCCCTGGCCAAGTGGCTGCGGGCTGACGGCAGCTTCCATTTCATCCATGCGGCCGATATCGCGGCTGTCTGCTGCCATCTGGCGACCACGGCCCATGGCCCCAATCCAGAGCCCCACCAGGCGGCGGTGCGTCGGCTGGTGCTGGGCCAGGAGCCTGTCACCCTCAATCAGACCCTGCGGCAGCTCAGCCGTTGGCGCCGCGGTTGGTATCCCCCGGTGGGCTTTCCCCTTTCGGGCTGGCTGATCGATGGTCTGATCCGGTTGCTGCGGCTCGAGATCACCCCCTGGGACCTGTTCTCGATCCAGCAGCGCCATTTTGTCCACCAGCCGGTGAGCCCCCCCGAGCGCTTTGGCCTGGTGAGCCTGGCCCCGACCCTGCAGGCCATCTTTGAGACCGCGGGGCTGCCCCGGGCCTGATGCGGGTCTGACGCAGGCGCGAATTGTTTCGAACCAGTCGCGCCGTTGCAACATCAGGCACGTTGAGGCCTCACCAGGCCCTATTTTTTTGCGGTATTCGTGCACGCAAGCGCCTTCCCATGCGCCGTCTCTTCTCTCTGCTCGCTCTCTGCCTGGCGCTGGTGCTGGGTGCAGCCCCGAGCTTTGCCGCCGACGTGGCCCATGGTGGCCAGATCTTCTCGGCCAACTGCGCCGCCTGCCACATGGGTGGTGGCAACGTGGTCAACGCTGAGCGCACCCTCAAGCAGGATGCCCTCGAGGCCTACCTCGCCAACTACAGCAGCGGCCATGAGGCTGCCATTGCCTACCAGGTGACCAATGGCAAGAACGCCATGCCCGCCTTTGGTGGCAAGCTCAGCGAAGGCGACATCGCTGATGTGGCTGCCTACGTCGAAGACATGTCCCAGAAGGGTTGGGCCTGATCGCCTTCGGCGATTTGCCCCGGTCCCCGCGACCAGCCTTTCACCCCGGCCACGGCCGGGGTTTTTTGTTGCCAGCCTCCCGGCGCTGTGGCCATGGTGGCCCTAGATGCGCTTGCGCCCATGGCCGAACCCCTGCCATTGCCCGCCAGGCCTGTGGCCCCTGTGCGCCAGCCCATGGCACCCGTTGAGGCTGGGGCACGCGCCGTTCGTTTTTTTGCTCTCAGCCAGATCCCGGCGATCCGCCGTTTGTCGTGACAAGCCTCAATGCCGACCCCAACCTGCGCGCGGTGCTCGACACCAACGCCTTGGGCTGGACGCCGTCGCCGATGGCGGGAGTCGAGCGCCGGATGCTCGATCGCCACGGTGGCGAAGTGGCTCGGGCAACATCGATCGTGCGCTATGCCCCGGGCAGCCGTTTTGAACGCCATGTCCATGGCGGCGGCGAAGAGATCCTCGTGCTGGAGGGCACCTTTTCTGACGAGCAGGGCACCTACCCCACCGGCAGCTGGCTGCGCAATTCACCCGGAAGTGTGCACCGCCCCAGGAGCGAGCCGGGATGCACGATCTGGGTCAAGACCGGCCACCTGCCCACCAGCCTTGGGCCCGATGGCTCAGTGGCTTGAGCCCGGTGCGTCTGAGTGTTTTCTGGCCTCCAGCACCTCCAGGTACAGCTCCTCATCAATCTCCCGGATGTCGTACTCGCTGGGCAGGCCACCACAGGTTTTTTGGTGTTGGTGCATCAAGATTCCATAAAAAATCAAACCCTGACTCATTGGTCGAGCCGAGCCCGTCGACAAATGAGCCCCCAAGTTGCTCTTGACGAATAAGAGCAACAGGCCAGTTAGGATCGGGGTTGTGAGGGTCGCGGATTGTGGCCCTGCCCTTATTGAGAACCGGTGGGCTCGAACATTGAAGGTTGACCGTCACGGGGCCGCAACGGTGCTGACCGCAGACGAGCTGGACGCCCTGTTGGATGCTGCTCCCTCGGCCCGTTACAGGGCGCTCTGGTCGATCCAGCGCTGGACCGCAGCACGAATCGGCGAGTTCCTGGCGTTGACTTGGAGAGATCTCAACGGTGCTGTCACCTTCCGCCGTGCCAACACCAAAACCAAGACCACGCGCCAAATTCCGACCGCTGCCCGCCTCGAAGCTGAGCTTCAGGCCTACCGCGTTGCCTGGTCTGCTGAACACGGCCACCAGCCCGCTAAGGGAGAGGTCCTGTTCCCTGCCAAAGGCAGCACTCATACCCCCATGACTCGGCAAGCCGCCGACAAAGCTTTGCGGACCACCTGCGACGCCTTGGGGCTTGAAGGGGTAAGCACACATTCATTTCGCCGATCCTTCGCCACCGGTGCCCTGAAGCGAGGGATTGATCTGCCCACAATCCAACGGGTAACTGGCCATAAAAACTTAGGGAGTCTCGGGCACTATCTCGAAGTTGATGAGGCGGAAGTGATGGCGGCCATCCTGGGAGCCTGATGCAGGGTTAATCAAAGTCTTGGTCCGGGCCGGGTTCCGGCCGGTGCCGCGTCATCGCCAGTAGTGCCGTGATGTCGTGCATCACTGCTTGCAATTCAGCGCGGATCGACCACAACCCCATCAGGAGCAACAGGTTCTAGGGGCAGTTCGCAGCTTGGCCATGACCAGGTGCCATTGCCGGCACCACCTCTCCCTGCAACCGCCAATCCTTCTCCATTTGTAGAGGGTGATCACGTGGATGCCCAGCTCCTTGGAGATTTCGGCCACGCTTTGGCGATGGCGGGGCCCCATCCGCCTTCTGACGTCAACCTTGACCGCCTCGCTGTAACGACGCATCGAATTGCTCCATCAAGCCCCCTGGTGGAAAAAGTGGTCGGGATGGAGAGGCGTCAACTTTCCTGGCAGAGGGGGGAACAGGTAGCATATAAACAACTAGAATTTGCTCAACAACCTCTGAACCTCAGAGTGAACGTTTTTCGATTTTTCTAAGAAATGGCACTATCGGTTGGCTCGTCTGCAAGCCGCGTTGGTAATCTCGCTCAGGCAAATAGTTTCGGAGGATATGCTTGTGCGCCAACCTCAGTAGCGAATGCTCTTTTGGCGCTTGGGGAAGACTCTCTGATGCAG
>Ga0310335_100435_pt1 | contig 11250 bp, 10 predicted proteins | sample LakMicMISRFREDD7_FD_195549 | JGI IMG/M metagenome (GOLD analysis project Ga0310335, IMG submission 195549) | Enriched freshwater cyanobacterial communities from Lake Michigan, Michigan, United States - MI23.SRF.RED.D7 (v2) (version 2) | ecosystem: Environmental > Aquatic > Freshwater > Lake... | reverse complement strand
TTGCATCCACTGGCAAATTCGGAATGCAAGTGGATGAATTCAAGCAATTAGTAAAATCATTCCATGCAGCTGGCATCGAGGTCATTCTTGATGTGGTTTTTAACCACACATCTGAAGGAAATGAGAATGGTCCCACCCTCTCATTCAAAGGATTAGACAATAAAACCTATTATATGCTTACGCCTGAAGGCTATTATTTCAACTTTAGCGGCACTGGCAATACCCTCAATTGCAATAACCCAATTGTTCGCTCTCTAGTTGTTGACTGTCTCCGTTATTGGGTCGCTGAGTATCATATTGATGGCTTTAGATTTGATCTTGCTTCAATTTTAGGACGAGATCCATTTGGAGCACCACTCTCAAACCCGCCTCTGCTTGAATCCCTAGCCTTTGATCCAATCCTATCTTCATGCAAGCTCATTGCTGAGGCATGGGATGCTGGTGGATTGTATCAAGTTGGCTCCTTTCCCGCCTTCGGACGATGGGGTGAATGGAACGGTAAATACAGAGACTGTGCCAGACAATTCCTCAAGGGAGATGCAAATAAAGTTGGCGAAATGGCTCAAAGGATCCAAGGTTCGCCTGACCTTTACCAGCACAGCGGTCGATCTGCAACCACATCCATCAATTTCATCACATGTCATGATGGATTCACCCTGGCTGATTTAGTCTCATTTAATGAAAAACATAACGATGCCAATGGGGAAGGCAATCGCGATGGTGGCAACGACAATGAAAGCTGGAATTGCGGAGCAGAAGGATGGACAGATGATATAAATATTCAGAATCTGAGAATAAAGCAAATGATGAATGGACTGGCCATATTGTTTACTTCTCGAGGAATCCCCATGCTATTAATGGGAGATGAATTCGGAAGATCTCAAAATGGCAATAATAATGCATACTGTATAGACTCAAGCCTCAATTGGGTGAATTGGGATCTCTTGGAATCCAATAAGAAGCTTCACGAAGTTGTTAAAAGCCTTATCAAAATTCGACATCATCATCCTGCATTGCGCGTCAACGAGTTTGAGGGCAATGGCGCACATTCAGTCGGCCTGCCGAGTTGCAGCTTCCACGGACAGCAGCCATGGTCGCCAGATTGGTCATCATCATCCAGGCAAATAGCATGGATGATGACTACAGATCAAACGGTTCAAAAAGATATTTCGGATATTATTTATGTTATCGCCAATATGGCGCACTATGCCAGTTGGTTTAATCTCCCTGAAGCACCAAATGGCTACAGATGGAAAATCAATATTAATACTGGCGATCTAAATCAACCAGTATTGCCTCCTAACTCATTTTTAAATGAAGGTGGTATTTTAGCGGGAGACCGATCTGTTGTAATTTTCACAGCCGATCCCATCCCATAACAGAAACAAAAACTTTCCACCAAAGCCAACTACCCTTTCTTTTCAACATGTCACTCTCAATTACCTCTGCGGTCGGTGAAAACCACATCCTTATCTCACTAGAAGGTGATGTAGACACAAAGACAGCACCAGAGCTATTGGCAGCACTCACTGCCCATGATCTAGCCAACGCAACACAATTACGCCTGGATATTAAAGGAGTTAATTTCATGAGCAGTGCTGGATTAAGAGTACTCGTTTTCTCTAAGCAAAAAATGTCGCATGATGCAACTGTCTACGTAATTGGTGCAAATCAAGAAATTACAGATGTAATAACCAAGACTGGACTCTCAACAGCTGTAAGTATGGTAGCTAGTGTGGATGATATCTGATGGAAGCAAATGAAGTCAACTCATCTCAGTCATTATCCCATATTGAGGCCGTTGCCTCGATGGACAATTGGGATCTATTCATGACTTTCATCCAAAATCAATGCTCAACACATATACATGATTCCTCGAAATCTTATGGTGTTGTTTTGGCTGCAGAAGAGTTGATTTCAAACATCATTCGAGCTTCTGAAGCAAATTCAATTCGTCCAAAGACTGTTACTTTAAGCATTTTCTCCGAATTCAGCACGATCAATTCTTTTCGATATTTTAATCTGATAACAAAAGACAACGGCATTCATTTCGACCCTAATTTTGAAGATTTGAAGGTGAATGTAGATTTGCCCGTCAAAGATCGTGAAGTTGGGGGACTTGGTCTATTTCTAGTCAAGAGCTCGGTTGATACAGTTCGATACCAGTGGGTCGATGCTCAAAACACCTATACTCTTAGCACCACTCTTTAAGTCGTAAATGTCGAAATTATTTCCTCCAAAAATTAAACATTTTTTCCAGAAAAAAAATACCATTGTTTTTCATGTAACATCGAGGGTCGTTCTAGGCATGACGGCTACATTTGTGATTACCAATTTAATTCTAGTTAGAGCGGCAACAGAAAATATAACTGCACGTATTTACAGCGATCTATTGAGTAGCAATAACTTCCTTTCGTATGGAGTAAGTCAGTGGTCACTCAACTTAAAAAAATCTCTGCAGACTTTTAGTCTCAAGAACGAAGTCAGAAGTCTTACTCCAGGTGCTAATCGAGCCATTGTTGACTATACTTTTGTCTACCCTTTGCGACAGTTTCGTGTTTGGAATCGTGAAGGCACACTCATTGCTAGTACTCAGAAAAATATTAATTCCGACATTTTAAAAGCAGCGGAGCACACAGTAATAAATCTACCCTATTTCAAGGAAGCATTAAATCGAGGGCAAAGTAGCTATCAGTTACTTATATCAAAACTTAACGGCAAAGCTTGCCTAAATCTTGCCGAACCTATTTATGCACCAGGTGTTCAACTTAGTGGCTTTAAAAATGCAACCCCCATTGGTGTAGCAAGTTTCTGCCTACCTCTTACTGATATAGGATCCGATTCGAACCTATCAGATTTAGAAGATGATATTATAAACTTTCACTCAATTCTTAAAACTGACAAGCTTGATCTTCTTGACAAAGATACAACCGGCAGAGCTTTTCTGCTGTTGAGCAACGACGGCCATCTAATTCTACCTTTTGATAACAAACAAGAGCTTGAACTATTAAACCCAGGAATTGTTGCCAATGGTCCTTATGGACCTATTGTTAGCTTTGCAAACAAAAGCTCAATGCTTCCAGGCAGTCAAATGTTCGGTCGTATTATGCTCGGTAACAAGCGTTATTTTGTTTTAGTAAAGCGAGCAGATGCGCAATGGAAGACTGTTGAAGTTTTTGATGAGTTTACTGCCTTCTCTCCCCTTAGAAAAACACTCTTTCTTCTTATATCTCTACAGCTCTTCACGATTTTCATAACTGCTCTATCCATTTCCTTGGCCTGCAAGAATACCTTATCTCCTTTAAAAGATGTTATTTCTGCAATACATGCTATAAGCTCCGGTAATTTCGATGTTAATATACAAACAAAGCTGAAAGGAGAAATTGCCTCACTATTTGAATCGGTTAATCAGACGGCTAAGCAACTAAAGCAACTACTTGCTGATAAACTTGCAAGTGCGCTTAATCAAAGCCAAATGGACACGGCGCAATCAATACAAAAATGCTTCCTTGTGCAGGATTTGCCCCAGACTTCCTATTCACAGGTTGCAGCATCATTTAAACCTGCCTACGAGATTGGTGCCGATTGGTATGATGCTATTGAGATCGAAGGCGTTCTATATACTGTTGTGGCTGATGTTTGTGACAAAGGAGTACCATCTGCCTTGTTCATGTCTGTATTTAGATCCCTGCTGCGTTACACCTTGATCAAGAATACCCTTGATGATGACATCAAAGATGTTACGGATTTAGCAAATGTTATGACCCTTGTAAACGACTATATGTCCTCTACTCACGGAGTGTCGGCCATGTTTGCAACTATTTTTGTATCTGCTTACAGTCCAAATAAAAAATCCCTATCCTATGTAACATGCGGCCATGAATCACCCTTTATTTTACGAATTTCTGGTGAGTTAGAATCGCTGGAGGTATGCGGGCCGGCTATTGGCATTTTTGATGGTGCTAGTTTTACTGTTAAGCAAACACCTTTCAATAACGGTGATATTCTTTTTGCCTATACAGATGGTTTAGTCGATGCTCGCTCTCCAGATGGTAAATCTTTTGGCTATGAAGCGACCAAGGCAATCCTTAAAGGATTATCAGAAGAGCAAAAAGTTCCTCAGGTAATCGTTGATCTGGTAAATAACATTGTCAATGATCATATGAGTGTTGCGGATCAATTTGACGATCTAACCATACTGGCTATGAAAGCTATCTAGTTTTTGCACCTAAATCTTGAAGATTTTTCCTATCTCGCCTTCTTTGGTTATCATAAATTTTGCTTCTGAATAATGGGTGCAACTTGATCCTGGAGACCAGTTTTGCGTTTGACTTGCTTCTTATAGATGATATCTTTTAGGATTTGAACTAGCATTTTTAGCTCTTGCTCCTGGTATCGACTGCCAATAAATTCTCCTAATCTTATAAGTTTCACGCGAGAATCAATCCCCCGTAATTTATTTTGACTCACCCCTTGGTTCTCTTGATTCTCTTCGTATTCTTTTTTTGTGATTTGAGTTTTTATGTGTTGGGATCCCATGAATTATCACCAGTTTCCACTTCTTCTAGTCGGTTTTGGGGCTCGGCAGGAGTGGTGTCACAAATTTGCTTCCAATATACAGTTCCCCATCTAGAATTTACTTGAGCGATGCTAACGCAAAAAATAATTTCGTAAATTCACTGACGTGAAGGATCAACGTTCTGCCTGATCAGTGAATCAGCGTACTTGATCACCTCGATATGCATCAACACTTATTGTTTTTTTAAATTGTCATTGCCAGTTTTTTATTTATGGGTTCAACCATCGCCTGAGCAGGGGCAAACTCAGCCCGATCACGTTGCTAAAGCAGCCCTCGAGGCGCTCCACCGCCAATCCCCCGCGCCCCTCCAGGGCAAATCCGCCGGCGCAGGCCAAGGGTTCCCCGGTGGCCACGTAGGCCTCGATCTCCGCAGCGCTGAGGGCCGCAAAGTGCACCCGGGTGGTCACCGTTTCCAGCTGCAGGCCGTTTTCACTTAGAAAGCCGTTTCCCCGTAGCAAGCAGTGTCCTGTGAGCAGCTCGCCCACGCCGCCAGCCATGCGGCGCCAGCGGGCACACGCTTCTGCCTGATCCGCGGGCTTACCGAACACCTCACCCTCAAACACCAACAGCGAGTCGCAACCCAACACGCCCCAGGCAGCGGCGCGGGAACCATCGGCCAGGAGCGCCTGATCCACGGCCTCGGCCTTGGCTTGGGCCAGCAGCTGCACCAAAACAGCTGGATCGCTGGCACTGATTGCCTCCTCATCCACCCCGCTCACCCGCACCCGATGGGGAATGGCGGCCTGCTCGAGCAGGCGGCGGCGCGCAGGGGAAGCTGAGGCGAGCACCAGCATGGGAGGGGGGGGATCAGGGAGAATCTCCCTATGCAACTACGGGCTACCCCAGAGCGCGACCCCGGCAGCGTTGCCGCCCTGCTCAACGACCCTCGGGCCACGGGCCGGGCCGCCAAAGCCCTGCGCTGCCTGCCCTTTCGCCGGGCGTTCTATGAGGAAGTGGCGCAGCGGGCCCTCAGCAGTAGCGAGTTGTGCCGCCGTAACGACGCCCCGAGCCTCTGCACCAAGGCCATGGCTCCCGAGCGGGCTGAAGCCCTGTGGATTTGGCTGATCCAACTCGGGGTGCTCCGGCGCGAGGTGGATGGCCAAGGCCTCACCCACCGGGTACGCCTCACCCCCATGGGCAGGGCGGTGCTGGGCCAATGGCCCGGCGAAATCCCTGGGGCGAGCTTTGCCGAACGCCTACGGCACCTGATTAGCCGCCGCCGGCCAAGGCTGTGACCCCAGCGCCTGTGAGCAAGATCGAGCACCGAACTCAGCCACCCAGGCCGCTGATGGTGCTGGGCACCTCCAGCGGTGCGGGCAAAACCCTGATGACCGCGGCGCTCTGCCGGCTGTTGAAGCGCCGTGGCGAGCAACCGCTGCCCTTTAAGGGCCAAAACATGAGTCTCAATGCCTGGGTGGATCAGGCCGGGGGCGAGATGGCCTACTCCCAAGCCCTGCAGGCCTGGGCGGCGGGCCTGGAGCCCCAGGTGGCCATGAATCCAGTCCTGCTCAAACCCCAGGGCGACAGCACCAGTGAGTTGATTCACCTGGGCCAAGCGGTGGGCACCGCCCGCGCCGAGCACTACTACCGCGATTGGTTCAAGCCGGGCTGGGCAGCGATTCGCAGCGGCCTGGGCGCCCTGAAAAGCCAATACCCCCAAGGGCGGCTGGTGCTCGAGGGGGCGGGCAGCCCGGTGGAAGTGAATCTTCAGGCCAGAGATCTCACCAACCTGCGCCTGGCCCAATACCTGCGGGCCCATTGCCTGCTGGTGGCCGATATCGAGCGCGGGGGCGTCTTTGCCCAGATCGTGGGCACCTTGGCCCTACTCAGCCCGGTGCAACGGCCGCTGATCAAAGGAATCCTGATCAACCGCTTCCGGGGACGCCGCGAACTCTTTGATCAAGGCCGCAGCTGGCTGGAGCAGGAAACCGGAATTCCGGTGCTGGGGGTGATGCCCTGGCTCAACGAGCTCTTTCCCCCCGAAGATTCCCTGGATCTGTTGGAGCGGCGCGGCCGCAAAAACACCGCCGAACTGGAGATCGCCGTGCTGCGGCTGCCCTCGCTAAGCAACTTCTCCGACCTCGACCCCCTGGAAACGGAAGCCAGCGTGCAGCTGCGCTGGATCCAGCCCGGCGAGCCCTTGGGCCAGCCCGACGCCGTGATCGTGCCTGGCAGCAAGCAAACCCTGCGGGATCTGGCCGCCCTCCAGGCCAGTGGCCTCGGGCCGGAGCTGAAGCGTTATGCGGCAGCCGGCGGCCAGGTGTTTGGCATCTGCGGCGGCATGCAAATGCTGGGGGTGGAACTCGTGGACCCCGAAGGCCTGGAAGGTGGGGCTGGTCTCGCCAGCCCCGCCGGCCTGGGATTACTGCCGCTGCGGACCGTGTTTGGAGGTGCCAAGGCCCTCCGCCAACGACGCAGCCAGGCCCTCTGGCCCCTGCCCGACGAAGGCCGCAGTCAAGGCCCACATGGGATCCAGGCAGCCTTAGAGCTGGAGGGGTTTGAGCTCCACCGCGGCGTCAGCAACCTCCATCAGTTCGCCAATCTGGAGCCTGCCAATCTGGAGCCTGCCAATCTGGAGCATCTTGCCCATGGCGGCCCCTTGGCTGAAGACCCCAGCCTGGGTTGGTGGCAGGCCTGGGGAGACCAGGGGGGGCTGGTGGCAGGCACCTATCTCCATGGCGTGTTTGAAAGCGGCCCCTGGCGGCGGCGCTGGCTCAATCAACTGCGCCAGCGCAAAGGGTTGCCATTGCTGAGTGAACGCCAACCCCACCACAGCCAACATCGGGATGCGTTGCTCGATCGCCTCGCCGATGCCTTTGAAGCGCACGTCGATCTAGGTCCGCTGCTTGTGAACTAACCGCGATGCCAGCAACCCCGATCACGGTCCATTGGCCCCATGGCCGCAGCAGCACGGTCCGACCAGGTACCGATTGGCTCGTGGCAGCCCAGGCGGCGGGATTCCCCATTCCTACCGGCTGCCTGGGGGGCAGTTGTGGCGCCTGTGAAATCGAAGTGAATGGCCAGATGGTGCGGGCCTGCATCGCCACGGTGCCCGCAGCATCCAGCGGGGAACTCTCGGTGGAACTGGCCAGCGATCCCTACTGGTGATCGCTCTGGATCAGTCGCACTCGATCTGTCGCGCTGGATCAGTCGCGCTGGATCAGTCGCACTCGATCAGTCACGTTGAATCAACCCACCCCCCAGGAGCACCTCACCGTCGTAGAAGACGGCCGCCTGGCCTGGGGTGATCGAAAACTGCTCATCGGCAAACACCAGCTGGCAGCGATGGGGCCGCCCGCCCGCGGTATCGACGGCTGTGGCCGGTAGGGGCGTCAACAGCGCCGGCTCGGGGGCGCTGCGGTAACGCACCTGCACCGCCACCTCCAGGGGCCGATCCGGAGGCGCCATGGAGACCCAATTCACCGCTCCCACGCAGCACTGCGAGCGAGCCGCCTCGCTCCGGGGGGCCACCACCACCCGGTTCATGGCCGCATCCAATCGCACCACATGCAAGGGCTCACTCCAGGCCACCCCCAGCCCCTTGCGCTGGCCAATCGTGAAGTGCTCGATGCCATCGTGCTGGCCCACCACCGTGCCATCGCCCAGCACAATTTCCCCCTGGCGCGGCGGCAAATAGGCATCCAGAAACGCCTTCATCGAGCCGTGGTGATCGGCTAGGCAGAGATCCTGACTTTCAGGTTTCTCTGCCGTACGTAGTCCGTGGCGGGCCGCCTCCAGGCGGGTGTCGGCCTTGGTGAGTTCACCCAAGGGGAACACCAACCGGCCCAGCACCTCCTGGGGTAGGTCGTAGAGGAAATAGCTCTGGTCCTTGCGGGAATCGAGCCCCCGCAGCAACTGATGACGACCATTGGGGCTCTGATCGCCATGGCGCACGCGGGCGTAGTGGCCCGTGGCGATGCGCTGCAGGCCCCGCTCTTTGGCCGCCCAGGCGAGCATCGGAGCAAATTTCACCTCCCGATTGCAGCGGGAGCAGGGCAGGGGTGTCACGCCTTCGCCATAGCCCTGCACCAAGAAATCAACAATTTGCTCTTGGAAATGCTGCCGAAAATCCACCACGTGGTGGGGCACGCCCAGCTGCTCACAGATCCCGGCGGCATCCACCAGCCCTTCCGCGCAGCAGGCGCCCTTGCCACTCATCAGCCACAGGGTGAGGCCCTCCACCTCCCAACCGGCTTCCACCAGCAGGGCTGCGGTGAGTGAGCTATCCACCCCACCCGAGAGTCCTACGGCGAGGCGATGCTCCCCTGGCCAGGCCCGCAGGCGCTCCAATGCCGCAGCCCCAGCGGGGGTTGCGGCCACAGGAGCAGCTGCACTGGGGGGAGAAGCAAACAAAAGGGCCACAGGGGGCGAATGTCTCCCATCATGAAACCGTGCTGTCCGTGATTACGTGCCCGAGCCCGTGCCAGCCCAAGAACCTGAGCTCGTGCCCCGTGATGCCGATCACCTGCTCGTCAGCGGCGAGCAGATGGCCCAGCTCGAGCAGCAGCTGTTCGCCAGTGGGCTTCCGGTCGAGGCCTTGATGGAAAAGGCGGCCCTGCTCGTGGCCCGCCATCTGCTGGAGCACGAACCCCTCCAGGCCGGGGCGCTTGTGCTGGTTGGGCCAGGTCACAACGGCGGCGATTCCCTGGTGGTGGCCAGGGAATTGCACCTGGCCGGAGTGGCGGTGCGGATCTGGAGCCCGTTCGAGCGCCACAAACCGCTCACGGCCGCCCACCTGGACCATGGCCGCTGGCTTGGAATTCCGCTCCTCCAAGAAGCACCCGATCCGGCCGATGGGGCCCTCTGGATTGATGGCCTGTTTGGCATCGGCCAACTCCAAGGCCCGGAGGATGCCATCGAAAACCTGCTGCTGGCACGCCAACGGCAACGGCCTTACCACCTCTTGGCCGTGGATGTCCCCACCGGCCTCTGCGCCGACCAGGGGATCTGCCTGGGGGCCGGGGCGGCGGTTGCCCACTGCACCACCACGATCGGCCTTGTCAAAACCGGCCTGGTGCAGGATCCCGCCCTCGCCTACGTGGGACAGCTGGTACGCCTTGACCTGGGCCTGCCCCCAGCCCTATTGGCTGGATTACCCGCCAACCAACCCCTGGCCCTCGGCCCCAAAGACCACCAAGCCGGTCCCCCACAACAAGCCGGCCGCCTCAACCAATGCGCCACCAGCACCCCAGCGGCCAGCAAATACCAACGGGGGCGGCTGCTGGTGATTGCCGGGAGCAGCCCCTACCGGGGAGCCGCGGCCCTGGCCTTGGCCGGTGCCAGCAGCTCGGGCTGCGGCAGTCTGCGCGCCGTCCTGCCCGCTCCCATGGGGCAAAGCCTGTGGCAGCAGTTGCCCCAGGTGGTGGTGAACCAGGAGCTGGACTGCAATCCCGCAGGCGATCTCCTGCTGGAAGGCTTGGCCAGCGCAACCCTGGAGCGCTTGGATGCGGTGCTGATCGGCCCGGGCATTGGCTCCGGGAGTGGCGCTGGAGGCCTAGAGAACTGGCAGCCCCTGCAAGCGTTCCAGGGGCTGCTGGTGATCGATGCCGATGGGCTCAACCGGCTGTCCCAGATGGATGGCGGTGGATTGGCCTGGCTGCAGCAGCGCCGGGGGCCCACCTGGCTCACCCCCCACCCCGGCGAATTCGCCCGCCTCTTTCCCCAGTGGATGGGCCTCCCTCCCCTGGAAGCAGCCCAGCAGGCTGCCCAGGCCAGTGGGGCCAGCGTGCTGCTCAAGGGTGCCCGCAGCATCGTGGCCGCCGCCGATGGCCGCCGATGGCAACTGCTCAAGGCCAACCCCCGCGCCGCCAGAGCCGGGCTCGGTGATGTGCTCGCCGGCTATGCCGCAGGCCAGGGAGCTAGCACCGGCAGCGATGGCCAGATCCTGGCCGCAGCCGCGCTGGACCACGCCCTGGCGGGCTGCCAGCTCCACCAACCCAGCCCACCGGAGGTGGCCACGATCCTGGCCGCTGGCACCGCTGGCCCGGTGTCCAATTGAAGACAAAAGGGCTCTCAGCGAGGCTGAAGTGTTGGTTTTGTGATGATTTGCGTTTGAAAGCTGAAGCGTTGCTGACAACACGCGCCAGCCCGTAGGAAAACTCCCATAGTTGTGGGCTGGATTCCACTAGCCATGACCTTTTCATCCCCAAGGGCTAGAGAGAGCAGTCGTAGGCGAAGTAGCGATCCAATCACCTGGTATCTGGCCACCATTGGCCGTGAACCCCTCCTAACCCCTGCCGAAGAAATCGAACTTGGCAATCAAGTCCAAGCCATGATGCGGCTCCTCGAAGCTGGGGAACTGGAAGTTGAAGAGGTAACAACTGGCGGATCAATAGCTGGAGCAGACCAACTCAGCGACCAGGACAAGCGCACCATCAAGATCGGCAAGCGCTCCAAGGCGCGGATGATGAAGGCCAATCTCAGGCTGGTGGTCAGCGTTGCCAAGAAATACCAAAACAGGGGCCTTGAACTACTCGATCTGATCCAAGAAGGCTCCCTTGGCCTAGAGCGGGCGGTGGAGAAATTTGATCCCACCCGTGGTTACAAATTCTCCACCTATGCCTTCTGGTGGATCCGCCAGAGCATGACCCGGGCCATTGCCTGCCAATCCCGCACCATTCGCCTTCCGGTTCACCTCAGCGAGCGCCTTACCGCCATTCGCAGGGTGAGCC
>Ga0310335_100434_pt1 | contig 11250 bp, 9 predicted proteins | sample LakMicMISRFREDD7_FD_195549 | JGI IMG/M metagenome (GOLD analysis project Ga0310335, IMG submission 195549) | Enriched freshwater cyanobacterial communities from Lake Michigan, Michigan, United States - MI23.SRF.RED.D7 (v2) (version 2) | ecosystem: Environmental > Aquatic > Freshwater > Lake... | reverse complement strand
TGATCCCTTGCACCACCTTGGGCAAATCAACCCGAACGGTCTTGCCAGGCAGGGCCTGCAGCAACGACAGCATGGTGATTTGACCGCCAGCAGCGGCTTGATCCACGGCCTTGGCCAGGGCAGCAGCGTCCATCTCATTGGTGCGCAGTCCATCCAACTCACCCAACTCGGCCAACACCAGCAACACCTGTTGCAGCAAGGGCGATCCGGAATCCTTGTCGAAGGCCCCCTCACTCAGGGGTAAGGGCTTGTGGAACACCTCAATCAGCTGTTTGCCAATCGCACCGTTCAAGGCCCGATCCAACTCGGCCAAATCGCTGGTACCGCTCAAGAGAGCCTGGGTATTGGCGAGTTCAGCGACGCGAATCGTGTAGATCGCGTTTGAAAAGGGTGCCACCAGCTCCACCTGCTCAACGGCTTCAGCAGCCCTGGTGACGCCATCGAACACCCCAACCCCCACCAAGGCCGCAAGGCCAGCAGCCCATCCAAGTCGCCTATGGCTCATCGCTGATGCTCCGCTGTACGCATCGTCGCTCAGCTCAGGTTCTACCCACTAATTTCTGGCGCAGCTTTTTAATGCGATCGCGCAGGTTGGCGGCCTCTTCAAATTCAAGATTTTTAGCCGCCACTTTCATCTTTTCTTCGAGCTGGATGATCAGATCGGGCAGGGCATCCAAGGGCACTTGGTAGTCGCCCGACTGGTCGATGGCCCGGCTGGTGGTCTGCTCAAGCTGGTCATCGCTGAGGCGGCGGGTCACCTCCAATGACGACAAAATCGAGTTGCCCGACCGCTTACCTGCGGGGGTGGGCGTGATGCCGTGCTTCACGTTGTAGGCGTGCTGGATAGCCCGGCGGCGCTCGGTTTCTGAGATCGCCTTGACCATCGAATCGGTGAGGTTGTCGGCATACAGCAGGGCCACGCCTTCCACGTGGCGGGCCGCCCGGCCAATTGTTTGGATCAAGGAGCGCTCGGCCCGCAGAAAACCTTCCTTATCGGCGTCAAGAATCGCCACCAACGACACCTCGGGCAGGTCCAGGCCTTCCCGCAGCAAATTCACCCCCACCAGCACGTCGTACTCGCCATTGCGCAGGTCTTGGATGATTTCAATCCGCTCAATCGAATGGATCTCGGAGTGCAAGTAACGCACCCTCACACCATTTTCAGCCAGATAATCGGTGAGATCTTCTGCCATGCGCTTGGTGAGCGTGGTGATGATCACCCGCTCGTTTTTATCGGCCCTGATGCGGATCTCACCCAGCAGATCATCCACCTGACCTTCCGTGGGGCGCACCTCCACGATCGGATCGAGCACCCCGGTGGGCCTAATCACCTGCTGCACCACCTGGCCGTGGCTTTGCTCCAACTCCCAGTTGCCTGGGGTCGCACTCACAAAGATGGTTTGGGTGGCCTTCTCCCAGAACTCCGACCCTTTTAACGGCCTGTTGTCGGCGGCGCTGGGCAGGCGAAAGCCATGTTCAATCAGCACCTGCTTGCGGGATTGGTCGCCGTTGTACATGGCCTGCAGCTGGGAGCAGGTCACATGGCTCTCATCCACCACCAACAGCCAGTCGTCGGGGAAGTAGTCGATCAGGCATTCCGGCGGGGTACCTGTAGGCCTGCCAGACAGATGGCGGGCGTAGTTCTCTACGCCATTGCAATAGCCCACCTGGTCGAGCATCTCGAGGTCGTAGGCGGTGCGCTGCTCCAGGCGTTGGGCCTCCAAAAGACGTCCCTCGCCATTAAGCAAATCCAGCCGCTCCCGCAGCTCCCCGCGGATGGCCTTGATCGCGTCCTCCAGGCGATCCTTGGGGGTCACAAAGTGCTTGGCCGGGTAGATGTTGATGCTGTCGAGGCTCTGGAGAATCTCGCCGGTGGTGGGATCCACATAGCGAATCGCCTCCACCTCGTCGCCAAACAGTTCGATCCGCACCAGCCGATCTTCATAGGCAGGGCCGATCTCCAGGACATCGCCCCGCACCCGGAAGCGGCCCCTGGCAATCTCCACATCGTTGCGGGCGTATTGGTTGTTGACCAACTCCCGCAGGGAAGCCCTGAGGTTGAGGGTGTCGCCCACCTCAAATTTGACAGCTGCCTTGAGGTATTCGCTCGGAATACCCAGGCCATAAATGCAACTAATTGACGCCACCACGATCACATCGCGGCGCTCAAACAAGGAGCGGGTCGCCGAGTGACGCAGCATGTCGATCTCTTCGTTGATCGACGCGGTTTTGGCGATATAGGTGTCGGAGACAGGCACATAGGCCTCCGGCTGGTAGTAGTCGTAATAGGAAATGAAATATTCGACCGCGTTATTCGGGAAAAATTCCCGCAGCTCATTGCAGAGCTGGGCCGCCAAGGTTTTGTTGTGGGCCAGCACCAAGGTGGGGCGCCCGGTCTGGGCGATCACATTGGCGATCGAAAACGTTTTCCCCGTGCCTGTCGCCCCGAGCAGGGTTTGGTAGCGCTCTCCCCCATCAACCCCCGCAACCATCGCCTTGATGGCTGTGGGCTGATCTCCCTTGGGTTCGTAGGGAGCGTGGAGCTGGAAAGGGACCATGGCAGTCATTCTCGCCGTGCCCTGGGTTGGGCTGCGGCCGTAAGAACCGCCGTCCTGGGATTTAGGCGCCGAGGTTGGTGTTCAAACTGGTGGGGACTGGGTTGGCCAGGGCCTCCCGCAGGCCGCGAACCACGGCCACCATCGCCAACGGATCAGAGAGGCGGTTCACAGCAGAACCGACGCCCACACCAGCCGCACCGGCCGCAATCGCCATGGGCACGGTCACGGAAGACAAGCCAGAGGCACAGAGGACGGGGGCCTGGTGGCCTGCATCCGTCAGGGCCCGGCTAATCGCGTGGGTGGCGGCCAAGGTGGGTGCTGCCTTTTCGATCAAACCAAGGGTGCCAGGGCTAAAGGGTTTGGCGCTGGTGCCCCCTTCGGTCTGGATGAGGTCGGCGCCGGCCTCCACCAGGTCGATGGCGAGCTGTTCCTGTTGGTCCAGAGACAAGACATGGGGCACCGTGACCGACAGCACCACGGCGGGCAGGAGCTCACGGGTGCGGCGGGTGATGGCCAGCACTTCCGCGGCATCAAACACCCGGCCCAGGGGATAGAAGGCGTCGTAGTTGCCGATTTCCACCATCGCTGCTCCTGCGGCAACCGCCGCGGGGAACAGCTCAGGATCCACGGCACTCACGCAAATCGGCAGGCTGGAGACCGCTGCGGCCAGGGCCACCAGCTCGGGATCACAGGCCAGGTCGATCAAATCAGCACCACCGAGTCCGGCGGCGCGGCTGATCCGCTCAACAGACCCTGCATCGAAGTTCGTGAGACCAGCGATCACCTTGATCAAGCGATGCTCGGCCAGGGCGGCTTGCAACTGGCTGGGCAGGCGATCGAGGCGCGACATCAGAACCATTGGGATAGTGGGTTGATTCTCCCACGCAAGGCCTGGCGCACCAACTCAGGCCTTCTGCTCCACAGCCTCGACGCAGCAATCCAAAAGTTGCTGGATCTGGGCCAAAAGTGCCTGCCTTTCCGCTGGTAGTGGGAACGGACCTTCCTCATAGCGAGCCTCCACGGCGTAGGTCTGCAGGGCCAAGAGCTCAGCGGGCAGCTCAAGCTCCGCCAAGACCGCCAGTTCGGCGAGTTCATGGCTGCGGGGTGGCCGTCGATCGGCCAACACAATCAAGCTCTTGAGCAGTTTTTCAACCGCTTGTTGCGCCGTAAAACCCCAATCCTCATCAGGAAAGTCCGCATCGAGCGTCATCTGCAAACTGCGCAGGTGCCGTCGCACAATCGCCAAAAGGAGGCTGGCATCTTCAGCCGGCGGCATAGAGCACCCTCCCCTCCCGCGCCACATCACCCATCACATGCCAGCGAGACTGGGCTAGGTAGGCCGCATCGGCAGCGCCATGCACCACCAGATCCACCCCGCAGCCAAGCAGCCCGATCGCCCCACGCCAGCGCTCCCAGTACTCACGTTTTTGCTCCGGCGTCAACCGGGGCAGCTGGCTGATCAAAGCCAGATCCAAATCGGAATCAGGCTTAGCTCCTCCCCTCGCCCTGGAACCAAACATCACGACAGCCTGCAAGCCGCCGCTAGCGATCAAGCGCCGCAAAGCTGCCTGCACCAACCCAGGATCCAAGCCAGGCCCAAGATCGAGGTCGTCCGCTAGCGGTTGTACCGCCATCCAAGGCAGGGCAATCTCCGTTGCTGCGGCGCTCATGGTTGCAAGCTACCCCGATCTGGCCAAGCTGGGCCATGGCTGAGCACTGGAGCCCCCACCATCTGCGGCTGCACCGGCACCTGTTGCGCCAGCCGGCGCTCCTGCCGCAGGGGGGGGTACTGCTAGCGGCCCTGTCTGGGGGCCAAGATTCCATGGCCCTGGTGGCCCTGCTAAGGGATCTCCAGCGCCTCCACCACTGGGATCTGCAGCTCTGGCACGGCGACCACCAATGGCGGCCTGAATCCGCCCAGCAGGCCTCTAGACTGGAAGCCTGGGCCCAAAGCCAAGGGCTAGTGCTCTCGATCGATCGCTGGGCAGCCCCAATCCAGCGGGAAGCCGCAGCCCGGGACTGGCGCTACAGCTGCCTGATCGAACGGGCTCGAGCGCTCAAGGCAAGCCATGTGGTGACCGCCCATACCGCCAGCGATCGGGCCGAAACCCTGCTGTTGCATTTGGCGCGGGGCAGCCACCGCCGCGGCCTGGCCAGCCTGCGCGGGCACCGGGAGCTGGGCGAAGGCCTCCAAGTGGTGCGGCCTTTGCTGATCTTTTCGCGCCAGGACACCGCCCAAATCTGCGAAGACCTCCAGCTGCCGATCTGGCTGGATCCCTCCAACCAAGACCCCCAGTTCAGTCGCAACCGGGTGCGGGCCGAGGTGCTGCCCGTGCTCGAAGCGCTCCACCCTGGGGCCAGCCGGCGGATCAATGCCCTCGCCGAAAGGCTCGCTGCGGAGGATTCCACAAGAAGCGAGCTGCTCCAACTCGCCCTAGAGCCCTTGCGGGGGGATGGGAATCCCCACCAGCTCCAACGCCGCCGACTGATGGCCCTCAGCGCCCCCAACCAACGGGACCTGCTCCATGCCTGGCTCACCGTCAGCACAGGCCTTGACTTCGGGGCCGAGCAGCTCGACACCCTGTTGGCCCGGCTGGCCCCAGCCCAAGGCCCGGGCCAAACCGATCTGGCAGGGCCGTGGCACCTGCACTGGGATCGCACCACACTGAGTCTCCAAGCCAAGCCAGATGCCTGACCAAGCCAACAACCAGTACGCCGCCCTAGAGCGTCTCTACAGCGAACGGCGCTGGGCCGAGGTCGAAGCGAGCGCCGAAATCCTGCTCGCAGAGTTGGACGGCGAGCTGCGCTCCCGCGTCCTGCTGCTACTCGGGCACACCCGGCTGTACGGCTACAACGATGCCAGCGTTGCTGCGGAGCACTACCGCCAGGTGCTTGCGGCAGAACCAGAGGCGCTGCTGCTTGGCATCGCCCAAGAGGGCCTCAACCAGTGCCTAGCCGCCCAGGTGCCATCCCACGCGGAGAAGCCATCCCCCGCCGATGCCATGCCTTGGCTGGAGCAGGTCGCCGGTCTGGAGGTTGCTTCTCCGGAGGTTGCTGCCCAGGAGCCGCAGCCAAGCTTCCCAGGATTTGCCCAACCCGTTGGGACCTTCGAGAGCCTCGAAGACAGCGAAAGCCCAGAACCGCCAACTCCATTGAGCCCGAAGGAGAGCGCAGAGCTCGCCAAAGGGCTCCTCGGTGTGGTGATTCGGCCGAACTAATCAGCCAATCACTCAGCCGCTGCTGAACGGCGACGACGGATGCGGCCAGCGGGTTCGGGTTCGAACACCTCAACAGGCGCTGCCTTGACCACGGGTGCCGAAACCACAGGCGCCGCCACTGCGGGAGCGGCAACGGCAGCAACAGCAGCCACCCCAGGGGCTGGAACTGCACCGGCTGAAGCTGGTGCGCCTACGGTCGCCAACTGGCGCTGGGGCAGGGGCGCGCGGCCACTGCTGTCGCGCACCACATCGCGGCGGCCACCCCCATCCCGACCGCCATCCCGGCCACCCCGGGGAGCCGGACGGGTGTCGGGCTCGGCATCGGCACGGCCCTTGTAGGCCGGGGTGCCAGCAGGGGCAGGCTGCACCACACAGATGATCAATGGCTCCACCTGGAGCTCCCGGCGCAGGCGGCGCTGCAGGCCCACCTCGACCTCCCGCTGCACACCCACCCAGTCCACATCGGGGGCACTGCCGCCGGAATTGCGGCACAGCTGGCCCCAGCGGTTCTCGAGCACCCAGCCAATCTCCCGCTCAGCCCACGACGACAGTTTGCGGGGGTCGGCGGTGGTGACCACACCCCGCAGGTTGGCCCGCGGAGGAGCGGCCATCACGCCATCGGTGCTGATCACAGCCAGCAGGGTGATCACACCGTCTTCCGCCAATTGTTGGCGCTCCTTGAGCACCCGGGCATCAACGATGCCGTTGCGGGAGGCATCGAGGAGCTCAATGCCGGCCTTCACCGCATCGCCCTTGCGGATGGAGTCGGGGGTCAGCTCCACCACATCACCGTTGTCGATGATCAGGATGTTGTCGGCCGGCACACCCAGCGACTGGGCGGTCTTGCTGTGGCACACGAGCATGCGGTGCTCACCGTGCACAGGCACGAAGTACTTGGGCTTGGTGAGGGCCAGCATCAGCTTCTGGTCTTCCTGGAAGCCATGGCCCGAAACGTGGATGCCTTCGCCCTTGCCGTACACCACCTTGGCGCCAAGCATCATCAGCCGGTCGATCGTGTTCACCACCGAGATGGTGTTACCGGGGATCGGGCTGGCCGAGAAAATGATCGTGTCGGTGGATTTAACCTGCACCTGGGGATGCTCACAGCGGGAAATGCGGCTCAGGGCAGCGAGGGGCTCTCCCTGGCTACCGGTCATCAGCAGCAGGGTTTCCCGGTCGGGCAGATCGCGGATCTGCTTGATCGGCACAAACAAATCGTCGGGGGCCTGCATGTAGCCCAGCTCCCGGGCCTTGGCGATCACGTTGAGCATGGAGCGGCCCAGCAGGCCCACCTTGCGGCCATTCTTCAGGGCCAACTCCAGGATCATCGACACGCGATGGATGGAGCTGGCGAAGGTGGTGATGATCACCCGACCTTCAGCCTGGGAGATGTGGCGATCCAGGCAGGGGAACACCGAACGCTCGGGGGGGCAGAAGCCGGGCACCTCGGAGTTGGTGGAGTCGCTGAACAGGCACAACACCCCCTGCTCGCCGTAATGGGCGAGACGGGCCATGTCGAAATACTCGCCGTCCACGGGGGTGTGGTCGAACTTGAAGTCACCGGTGAAGATGATCGTGCCCACGGGCGTGGTGATGGCCAGCGAGAAGCTGTCGGCCATCGAGTGGGTGTTGCGAATGAACTCCACCGAGAAGTGCTGACCCACCTTGACCACGTCCCGGGGGGCAACGGTTTGGAGGATGGTGCGGTCCATCACACCGGCCTCCTCCATCTTTCCGGTGAGCATCGCCAGGGCCAGCCGGGGCCCATGGATCACGGGGATGCTGAAGTTCTTGAGGTGGTGGGCAATGCCACCGATGTGATCTTCGTGACCGTGGGTCACGATCATGCCGCGGATGCGCTTCTGCTTCTCGCGCAGGTAGCTGGTGTCGGGCATCACGACGTTGACGCCGTGCATGCCATCGCTGGGGAAGGCCAGGCCGGCATCCACCAACATGATGTCGTCGCCGTACTCGAACACACAGGTGTTCTTGCCAATTTCATGCAAGCCCCCCAAGGGGATCACGCGCAGGTGGGGTTGCTGATTGGCCTTGGCGCTGTTGATGGTGCCGTTGGAACTGGTCATAAAGGAAGGGCGAAAGATCGCAGTATTTGATTTGGAACTGGAGCTGGACTGGACAACCCGCTGACCGCTGTCAGCTGACAAGCCTTGGCATCACGTAGGACGCAAAGCGGCCAGGGTGGAATTGAGGCGCATGCGCACGTCGGGTTCGGCAGAGAGCAACGGAAGACGGGGAGCCCCCACCGGCCAGCCACTCAGCTCAAGGGCGGCTTTCACCGGAATCGGATTGGTGGTGCAAAACAGGGCCTTGCACAGGGGTAGCAACTGTTCATGCAAGGCGAGGGCTCCAGCCAAATCGCCAGCCAAGAAGGCCTTCACCATCGCGCTGATCTGGGGGCCGGCGATGTGGCTCGCCACACTCACCACCCCCACGGCACCCACGGCCAGCATCGGCAGGGTGAGGGCGTCATCACCGCTGTAGATCGCCAAACGATCGCCACAAAGGGACCGCAGGGCACTCACCTCCTCGGTGGTGCCACTGGCAGCCTTAAAACTCACCACATTCGGGCAATCGAGCAGCCGGGCCGTGGTTTCTGGCGCCAGGCTTGTGCCGGTGCGGCCAGGGATGTTGTAAAGCATCAGGGGCAACCCAGGCGCCGCCTGGGCCACCGCCCGGAAATGGGCCTCGAGCCCATCTTGGGGTGGTTTGTTGTAGTAGGGCACCACCACCAGGGCGCCATCGGCCCCCAGGGACGCCGCCTCCCGGGTGGCCTCCACCGCCTCGGCGGTGCAATTGCTGCCACTGCCCGCCAGCAAGGCGGCGCGGCTGCCCACGGCGCCTTTGACCGCCGCAAAGATCTCGTGTTGCTCCGGCCAGCTGAGGGTGGGGGATTCGCCCGTGGTGCCGCACAGCACCAGGCCGTCGGAGCCGTGCTCCACCAGATGCACCGCCAACCGGGCCGCCAGATCCAGATCCACCGAGCCATCGGCGGCAAAGGGGGTGACCATCGCGGTCAGCACCCGGCCAAAGGGAACCTGGGAGCTCAAGAGACCACCCCGGCCCCTGGACCCTGGATCAACAATTCAGCGATTTGCACCGCATTGAGGGCCGCACCCTTGCGGATCTGGTCGCCACAGAGCCAGAGCTCCAGGGCATGGGGATCGCTGAGGTCCTGGCGGATGCGCCCAATGGCCACCGGATCCCGGCCCGTCACATCGGTGGGCATGGGGAAGCGGTTGGCCTCGAAGTCTTCGAGCAGCTCCACCCCCGCAGCCTGGGCGAGCAAGGCCCGGGCCTCTGCCACCGGGAAGGGCTCCGCAAATTCAATATTCACCGCTTCCGAGTGGGCCCGCAGCACCGGCACCCGCACGCAGGTGGCCGAGAGGCGCAGGTCGGGCAATCCCATGATCTTGCGGGTTTCGTTGAGCATCTTGAGCTCCTCTTCGCAGTAGCCATTGGGCTGCAGGGGCGAGTTGTGCAGAAAGAGGTTGAAGGCCAGGGAATGGGGCAGCACCTCGCTCACCGGTTCTCCGCCTTCCAAAACCGTGCGGCTGAGGGTGCGCAGTTCCTCCATGGCCCGGGCGCCGGCACCGCTGGCCGATTGGTAGGTGCTCACCACCACCCGCTTGATCGCCCGCTTGGCTGCCAAAGGTGCCAAGGCCAGGGTGAGCAGGATCGTGGTGCAGTTGGGGTTGGCAATGATGCCGCTGTGGTCAAAGGCTGCTTCGGGATTCACTTCCGGCACCACCAAGGGCACCGTGGGATCGAGCCGAAAGGCACTGGAGTTGTCGATCACCACGGCACCCGCCTTGGCGGCGATCGGGGCCCATTGCTTCGACGCGGAGCCGCCAGCAGAAGCGAGCACCACATCCACGCCCTCAAAAGACGCTTCGCTGACGCCCTGGATCGTGAGCTCCTGGTCCTGCCAGCGCAGGGTTTGGCCCGCCGAGCGGGGCGAAGCCAAGGGAATCAACGCAGCCACGGGGAACTGGCGTTCCCCAAGCAAGGCCAACAACTCCTGGCCCACCGCACCGGTGACGCCAAGAATCGCCACCCGCAAAGGCCGGTTGGGCAGGGTTACGGGGGAGGGAGCTGGGGCGGTCTGGGCGGCGGTCAAGGGTTGGTGAATGGAATCGAAACTTGGGGCGCCGGGTTCAGGGGAACGTGCTCTGAACCGACTTGGTGGAACCTAGGTGGTTCGAACCAAAGCTGATGGGGGGCCTGGGGTTGTCTCGCTCAGGCCAGAGCATCAATTGGGAGCTATCGCCTTCGTCGTGCGCCTCCCAAACAATACGCGTTTGGGGGTGGGGTCAGGCCTCTTTCTAGGATCCCGGGCTACCTAGCCCCGCCCATGAGCCCTGCTGCCGCGAAAGCCTCCTCCAAATCTGCTGGCTCCCCCCAGGCCCCCTCACCGCTCAAGGTGACCGCCAGCGCCCGCCCCGGCAGCCGCGTTGCCCTGGAGGTCGCCATCCCCGGCGCGCGCAGCCAGGCCAGCTACGAGGCCGCCGTTGAGAAGCTGAGCCGCAGCATCAAATTGCCCGGCTTCCGCAAGGGCAAGGTTCCCCGGCCAGTGCTGCTCCAGCAGATCGGGCCCCTGCGGATCCGCGCCACCGCCCTGGAAGACCTGGTGGATGCGGCCTTCCGCGATGCCATCGAAGTGGAGAAGGTGGCCGCCATCAGCCGCCCCGAGCTGAGCGAAGGCTTCGAGGTGGTGTTGGAGCGCTTTGATCCCGGCAGCGACCTCACCATCACCCTCGAGCTCGATGTCGAGCCCACCCCCAAACTCAAGGCCACCAAAGGCCTTAAGGCCGAAGCCGAAAGCGTCAGCTATGACCCCGCCCGGGTCGATGAACTGATCGAGCAATCCCGCAAGCAACTGGCAACCCTGGTGCCCGTGGAAGGCCGGGCCGCCCAGGCCGCCGATGTGGCCGTGCTCAGTTTTAGCGGGGTTTTTGCCGATACCGAAGAGCCCATCACCGGTGGCAGCAGCGACGCCATGGAGGTGGAGCTGGAAGAGGGCCGCATGATCCCTGGCTTTGTGGAAGGGGTGATCGGCATGGCCGTGGGGGAGAACAAAACCATCGATTGCCAGTTCCCCGAGAGCTACCCCCAGGAGGACGCCGCCGGCCGAAAAGCCCGTTTTGAGATCAGCCTCAAAGACCTCAAAACCCGCGAACTGCCTGCCCTCGACGACGCCTTCGCCCAGCAGGCCAGCGACAAGCAAACCTTGGCTGAGCTGCGGGCGGACCTGGAAATCCGTCTCCAGGACGACAGCGAGCGGCGGGGCAAGGCCAACCGCCACGACGCCCTGCTCTCAGCCCTGGTGGAAGAACTCGAGGTGGAGCTGCCCGAAACGATGGTGCAGCAAGAAATCCGCAACCTGATCGAGCAGACCGCCGGTCAAATCGCCCAACAGGGCATGGATGTGAAAAAGCTGTTCACGCCCGATCTGG